>Ga0172377_10000434_pt1 | contig 39521 bp, 38 predicted proteins | sample Pumphouse3metaG_FD_119749 | JGI IMG/M metagenome (GOLD analysis project Ga0172377, IMG submission 119749) | Leachate microbial communities from a municipal landfill in Southern Ontario, Canada - Pumphouse #3 metaG | ecosystem: Engineered > Solid waste > Landfill > Unclassified | place: Canada... | reverse complement strand
CCAGTAGGGGATTTCTCGTGTAATTTATTCATACACGAGAATTATCCCCGAAAACGTCCAAATTTACTATTACATTAGCTAATATTTTAAATATCTTTACACATAATTAATTTAATCATCCCTAATATAGCTAAATAAGAAATATAATTTAAGTATTATTAAGATTAGAGTTATTTTTTTTCGGGATGCTTAGTAATTTTATGAATAAAAGTTCCTGGCAATTGAATTGGCCTTTAATTGGGCAAGATAAGGTGATTTCTTTTTTAGAGAAGAGTATTTTGGCTGATAAAGTAGTCCAGACCTATGTTTTTAGTGGGCCTAAGGATTTGGGTAAGTCTAGTGTAGCTTCAGCTTTTGCTCGTAATTTGTGGCAGAAGGATTTGGGTGATAAAGAGGAAACTTTTAATTTAGATAGTTTTAGTAGTGATGTTTATGTTTTAGAGAAATTACTTGATAAGAGGCAGATTGGGATTGACCAAGTTAGAGATTTTAATGAAAGATTAGGCCTTAGTTCTTTCTTTAATTCCTATAAAATAGGGATAATTAAGGATGCTCAATATCTAGGTCAAGATGCTCAAAATGCATTGCTTAAAACTTTAGAAGAACCACGAGAAAAAGTTATTATCATCCTGTTAACTGAAAATCATCAAAGCTTGCTTCCAACTATCATTTCTCGTAGCCAAGTATTATATTTTTATCCAACAAGTTACGATATTGTCTATAATTATCTATTATCTAATGTAGAGATAGAACGCTCTTTAGCTAAAGATCTAGCCGCCGCCGCTAGTGGTCGGCCCTTAAGAGCCTTAAAATGGGCTGAGGATAATAATCTATATCAAGAGCTTATTCTAAAAGTATCTCAAGCCTTTGAGTTTATTAACTCTGATTTATCTGCTAGACTTAATATGATTGAAGAGATATTCGGGAAAAAGCCAGATAATGATTTAGTCTGGTCGTATATTGAGCAATGGGAGCTACTCTGGCGTGATGCTCTGCTCTTAAGTTTAGGTTTAAGTGATAGGCTTAGTTATCCTAATTATTTGAACAAGTGGCGAGACAAGATGAAGATTGAAGAGGGGAATGGCTATCATCAGCGATCAGTTAAGGCTCTGAAGAGCTTACAGCAAGCCAAGACATATTTAACAGGATCAATTAATTTAAAAAATATTTTAGAAAATTTAGCCTTTCATTTTTAATTTTATGAAAAAGATTAAACTATTATTAGTCTTCGCTTTACTAGGTCTGTCTCTATCGGCCTGTACTATTTCAGTCGGTTCTAAGTCTGCCATCAATACTAGCGATGGTGGTTTATGGGCCAGTGGAGATAGGGGTAAAACTTGGAAGCAAGTTTCGCAAATTCCAACCGTTACTGGTAAAGCAGGGAGTATTGGTGGAACAGACATTTATAGCCTTGAAATTGATCCTCAGGACAGTCAGACGGTATATTTAGGTACAGCGGCTCATGGAATGTTTTATACCTATAATATTGCTGATGGCTGGTGGCCAGTTAAAGCTTTGGGCCAATCTAATATTACTGACATTAAAGTTGACCCTAAGAATAAATGTGTGATTTACACAGCTATTACCAATCGACTATTACGCTCAAATGACTGCGGGCGCACTTGGCAACAGGTGTATTATGATAATAATCCTGAGGTAGCTGTGACTAGTATTGCGATTGATCATTATAATAGTGATAATGTCTATATTTCCACTTCTCGAGGAGAAATAATTAAGAGTATTGATCAAGGTATTTCTTGGCGTACTATAAAAAGATTAGGCACTGAGGTGATAAAGAAATTATTAATCTATCCTCAAGATAGCCGCCTCATTTTTGTAGCTACAAATAATAATAGAATTTATAGCTTTAGATCCAATACCATTACCAATGTAAATGATCCAAAAAATATTGAAAGTAATTTTTCAGTTAGTGATTGGCGGGACCTCGGAGATGTCTTAAGTGACTTTAAATTAGGAGATCTCTTTAGAGATATTATTGTCTCATCAAATGATGGTGTTCTGCTCCTAGCTACATCTAGAGGTATTGTTCGCTCACCTGATCAAGGAATTACTTGGGAAAGTATTGATTTGCTTCCAGACGAGAAAGACGCTATTATAAATGCAATTGCTATTAGTCCAAAAAATTCACAAGAGATATACTATGTGACTAATACAGCCTTCTTTGGTTCAACAGATGGTGGGGTTAGCTGGTCAACCAAGAAATTAAGCACTAGTCGTATTGGCTGGAAATTGAAGGTTAATTATGAGAATACTGACCTTATATATCTCGGCACGAGGTTAATACAAACTAAATAAAAAGATATGAATAATTTTGTTAAAGACAATCAAAAAAAATTTGATCAAGTTCTTGATTTCTTCAAAAGTGATATTGCTAGTCTACGGACTGGAAGAGCTAATCCAGGGGTTTTAGATAGAGTTCAAATTAATGCTTATGGTGTTTTAAATCCAATTAATGCAGTTGCTAATATTAGCGTGGCTGATTCCCACAGTATTACTTTAAGCCCTTGGGATAAGGGGATAAGTAAAGAAATTGAAAAAACAATAATTGAGGCAGACCTTGGCTTTGGCGTAGTTAATGAAGGAGATAAAATCCGTTTAATAGTCCCAAGATTAACTGAAGAGACTCGTAAAGAAACGGTGAAGAAACTAAATGATAAGATGGAAAAAGTTAGAATTAGTTTGCGTCAGGTACGTGAAGATTTAAAAACAGAAATAGAAGAGGCAGAAGAGAACAAAGACATTGCTGAGGATGATAAATTTAGATTAATCAAAGAACTAGATGAAATGATTAGTGATAAGAACGATGAATTAAAAGAAATTAGAGATAAAAAAGAGCAAGATATAATGGATATTTAATTTTATGACTACATTAATTATATTTATTCTAGTATTATCAGTTTTGGTCTTTGTCCATGAGTTAGGTCATTTTCTTACAGCCAGAAAGATGGGAGTTAAAGCTGAAGAATTTGGCTTTGGTTTTCCTCCAAGAGCCTTAGGTTTCTATAAAACTAAGTCAGGCAAATGGCGATTTATTACAGGGAAGAAAGATCCCAATCTATTGGCAGAAGAAGACCGGCCAGTGGATACTGTCTATTCTCTTAACTTTTTACCGTTAGGTGGATTTGTAAAGATTAAAGGAGAAAATGGAGAAGGGAAACAAGAAGCTGATAGTTTTTCTGCTAAACCATTATGGCGTCGGGCCTTGATTTTAGCCGCTGGCGTTATAATGAATATTGTTTTAGCAGCGGTATTACTCTCTGTTGGTTACATGATTGGCTTACCCGAGTCGACTGAAGATGTTCGACCAAATGCCATTGTAACTGAGGCTAAGGTGATACTAATGGAAGTTCTACCTAATTCACCAGCAGCCAAAGCAGGGCTTGAGGCTGGAGACGTAGTTTTAGAGATTGAAGGACAAAAGATTAGCACTCATGAAGAGTTACAAGAAATAGTTGCCAGTTATGACGGTGTTAGTACTAAATTTTTAGTTCTACAAGGTGAAGATGAAAATTTAATTGAAATCATACCGGAATATTCAGAAGATAATGAACGGGCAGTAATTGGTGTCGCTATTTTTGCCTCTGGCTTGGTGCGTTATCCTTTTTTTACCGCTATTTGGGAGGGGATTAAGTTAACTGGCTGGATGTTTTGGATGATTATTCTAGCTTTTTACGCATTAATTAGAGATTTAATTATTGGGGTAAGTGTTGGTGGTCAAGTAGCGGGGCCAGTCGGTATAGCGACTTTAACTGGTCAAGTAGCATCTTTAGGTTTTGCCTATTTACTCCAATTTATGGCCCTATTATCGTTAAATTTAGCTTTAATAAATATTTTACCTTTCCCTGCCTTAGATGGCGGTAGATTATTATTTCTTTTGATTGAAAGATTTAAAGGAAAACCAGTCAGTCAGACAGTGGAGACCTGGATTCATACAATTGGTTTTTGGTTACTCATTTTGTTAGTAGTGGTAATTACCTATAAAGATATAATGCGATTATTTTAAAATTTAATAATAAACTATTTATCTTCTTTAGTGATGATATTTAGTCATATATTTTTATGCAAATAAACATCAAAGCAACCAATATAGAATTAACTGAGGCTATTGCTAATTATGTGCAAACTAAAGTAGATATGTTAGAAAAATATTTAGGTGATTTGCAAGTAATTAATTGTGATTTTGAAGTTGAGAAAGCAGTTGGTGGCCAGAATAAAGGAGAAATCTATCGAGCAGAAGTTAATTTACAAATTCCTAGGGAATTACTCAGAGTAGAAAAAACTGAAGCTGATTTATATAAAGCGATTGATAAAGTTAAGGATCATATGGTGTCTAGAATAATAGATTATAAAGAGAGGTTAAGGGATAAACGACGAGGTAGATAAAAAATATTTAAGACATTTTAAAGGCCCCGAGTTTGATAACCTGGGGCTTTATCTTTTTAATTCGTCTAAACAGAATTAGCCAATTAAGTCAAAAAAACAAGTCAAAAAAACAAGTCAAAAAAACCCTTTCTTTTTGAATTTATCTATGCTATATTAATAGTAGAATTTCTATTAAAAAGTACCTTTTAAAGTTTCGTCTTTAAGCGGTGCTTTTTTCTTTAGCTATATATTCCAGCTTATTTCTCAAATTATCCATAAACACTATCTTCTCTTTGGCGGTTTTTTTCAACAATTTTGAACAGTTTTTTACATCTGGGCTAATAACTCGAGATAATTTTCCCTTTTCATAAAGATATTTTACTAAGCAATAAAAATTACCATCACTAGAAACAATAATTGCCTGATCAAAATTATCAAATTCTATCATAGCTTGTAAAACTAAATCAGCATCAACATTTCCCTTTGGCTGTCTCTCGTTATTAAACAAAACTGGTTTAAAAATTAAAATATAGCCATCTTTCTGTAAAGAAGAATACAAGTCCTGATTTTCCGGAATAAATCCGATAAACAAAAATGCCTGAGAAACTTTATACTTCTCTTTAAGATAAATACGAAACTTCTTGAAATCAAGTTTCCAGTTTAATTTATTGATGCCTAAATTCAAATTCTGACTATCAATAAAGGCATAATTATTTTTGGTGTTTTTATTCATATAAAATTATTCTATCACAAATCTCTAAATCCTAAAAATACGTAATTTCGGTTCGAACTATCTATGAATGATAAAAAAACTTGAAATATTAGCCTTCAAATAGCTGTTACCAATACAAAAATTGCAGAAACTCCTAAACACTAAAATGAGCACGTTTGAACTTTCGAAAATCCCTATAAGAAAAGGACGAGATGAGCTTTTAGATTCACTTCTTCCCTGTCTGCGGAGAAGGGGAGGTATCGTGCTCGCTCCGCCCTGAAATAGGCGGAGCTCACGTGTCCAGGGTTGGAGTCCAATATGCCGCCCGGCATATTGTCCGACACTCATCCGCTCGTCTCAGCTTCCGCCTCAACTCGTGTCTTGCTCCCAACCAGTTCGAATCTTTTATTTGTGTGGAGAGGGTGGGACGCACTGGGAACGGTCTTAAGTATTACTTCCGCAAAATTGGTTTAAAATAAGCAAATTACATAGAAGATTTAACAAATTTAGAAAAACAGAAATTAGCTAAATACTTTGATAGCTATCCTGAATTACTAGAGGCCTATTTAGTTAAAGAGGAAATCAGGTCAACTTATTATTTAACCAGACATGAGGATGCAAAACGAGATTAAAAGAACTAACGACGAAGATAGCAAAATCTAGAGAACCAAAACTTAAGGAACTAGGACGCACGCTAGCTCGTTGGCAGAGGGAAATACTTAATTATTTTAAATGTAGAATAACTAATGCCTACACGGAAGGATTGCATACTAAATGTAAATTAATTAAGAGAAAGTCATTCGGTTTTAGGAATGTTGAAACTTACGTTAGAAAGCTAATATTGGGACTTGTGCCATTTGTAATACTGTGGAGTTATACATACTTATTAACATAGAGCCTATTTATTAATTCCTCAAAGCATACTATACTAAAAGTATCGCTTCTAGCGTATTTTTTGTGATTGAATATAATATAAACATTATGAATATCTTAAATAAATTGATGGGAGATCCAAATGAGAAAATCATTAAGGAGATTAGGAAAACTGTCAGTATTATTAATTCTTTAGAACCGCAGATGCAAGCTTTAGATTTAGCTCAAATTACTGAGAAAACAGCTGAATTTAAAAGTAGATTAGCTAACGGAGTTAGCCTTGACGATTTGTTGCCTGAGGCTTTTGCTCTAATGAGAGAGGCAGCTCAACGAGTCTTAGGGCAGCGACATTACGATGTTCAGTTAATTGGTGGAGTGGTTCTCCATCGGGGTCAAATTGCTGAAATGAAAACTGGTGAAGGAAAGACCTTGGTTGCTACCCTACCTCTCTACCTCAATGCTCTGGCTGGTAAAGGAGTTCATTTAATTACGGTTAATGATTATTTGGCTCGAATTGGCGCTGGCTGGATGGCTCCAATTTATCATCTACTAGGCTTAAGTATTAGTGTTATTATTCACGATGCAGCCTATAAATATGATCCAGAGTATAATGATGAAGCTCAATATGATGAAAGACTCAGACATTTCCGCCCTATCTCTCGCCGTGAAGCCTATTATTGTGATATTACATATGGTACCAATAACGAGTTTGGTTTTGATTATTTGCGGGATAATATGGCTTATAGTTTAGCTCAGACAGTACAAAGAGATTTGTATTATACTATTGTTGATGAAATAGACTCTATTTTAATTGATGAAGCCCGAACACCTTTAATCATAAGCGCTCCAGCAGAAGAGTCAACTGATAAATATGCTAAGTTTTCTCAGTTGGTGTCAAGGTTGACTGAAAATGAGGATTATAATATTGATGAAAAAATGAAGGCCGCTACTTTGACTGAAGCAGGAATTAACAAAATTGAAGAGTGGTTAGGTGTGGGCAATATTTATGTCGCTGGTGGGGTAAAAGACGTTCATCATTTAGAGCAGGCTTTAAAAGCTAGAGTTCTATTTAAAAGAGATAAGGATTATGTGGTTAAAGATAATGAAATAATTATTGTAGATGAATTTACTGGACGAATGATGCCGGGACGACGATATAGTGAAGGACTTCATCAAGCTATTGAAGCTAAAGAAGGGGTCCAAGTACAGAAAGAGTCTCAGACAATGGCTACCATTACCTTCCAGAATTTATTTAGAATGTATGGCAAATTATCAGGTATGACTGGAACCGCTTTAACTGAGGCTGAAGAATTCTATAAAATATATAAACTAGAAACAGTAGTAATCCCTACCAATAAGCCAAATATACGTCAGGACTTAAATGATTTAATCTATCGTAGTGAGACTGATAAATATCAGGCAGTAATTAGAGACATTAAAGAAAGGAATAAATTGGGCCAGCCAATTTTAGTAGGCACAATTTCCATTGAGAAGAACGAGCTATTGGTTGATATGATGGAGCGTGAAGGTCTTAGACCTTTAATGCTTAATGCTAAAAATCACCAAAAAGAAGCAGAAATTATTTCTCAAGCTGGTAGGGCAGGATCTATTACCTTAGCGACTAATATGGCTGGACGTGGAGTTGATATTATTTTAGGAGGTAATCCAGACTCAGATGATGTTGAAGCGACTAAAGAAGCTAAAGAAGAACAAGCTAAGGTTAAAGCCTTAGGTGGGCTACATGTGATTGGTACTGAAAGGCATGAATCTCGTCGGATTGATAATCAGTTACGTGGTCGTGCTGGTCGTCAGGGTGATCCTGGTTCGTCACAATTTTATGTTTCAACTGATGATGACTTAATGCGTATTTTTGGTGGGGACAGAATGAAGTCAATGATGAATACCCTAAAACTTCCAGCTGATGTACCCATTCAGAATAAGATGATTTCTAAATCTTTAGAATCAGCCCAGAAGAAGGTTGAGGGTAACAATTTTGACATGAGAAAACATTTAGTAGAGTATGATGATGTTATTAACAAACATCGAGAAGCAATTTATCGTCGTCGTCGAGAAATCTTGGAAGCAGCCGAAGTTCTTGAGCAAGAAACAGAGCTAAGTCCAATAGAGAAGTTAAATAAAATAATTAAGGAGCAGGCAGATGATGAAATTGCTAAAGTGGTTAATTTTCACACTAGTGCTGAGAAGATTTCAGATTGGAATATAAAAGAAATTGCTGAAACTATTTATGCCATGATTAATTTATCTGACCAAGAAGAAGAGTTAAAAAAATTATTAAAGAATAACCATAATACAGAGAGCAGAGAAGCGATTATCGTTTATTTATGTGAACGAGCAGATGAAGTGTATAAAAAAATTGTTCATCAATTTGATCAAGCTAGTATTGATTTTGTTGAAATAGCTAAGGGCATGCTATTGCGGGCAATTGATCAGACCTGGATTGATCATTTAGAAACGATGGATTATATGCGTCGAGGCATTGGTTTAAGAGGCTATGGGCAACGTGATCCATTGGTGGAATATAAAAAAGAAGCCTATCACCTATATCATGAATTATTAGATTTAGTGCGTCAACAATTAGTCTATTCAATTTATCGAGTTGGTGATGCCCTTAAGATGGCGCCAGCTGCTTTACTCAAATTAGGAGCTAGTGAAAGCCCAGATAATTTCAAATTAGAGGGAGCGGCTAAAGAGATGAATAAACTTAGCTCTAAACGAGATAATTTTGACTTAGTTAGAGAAAAACTTAAAGATGAATCAGGCAAGACAGTTGGTAGAAACGATCCTTGCCCTTGTGGTAGTGGCAAGAAGTATAAGAAATGTTGTGGTAAGTAATAAATTATTTCTACTGAAAATTCATAACTCTAATTATTTTTGTATTAATATAAATTAATCATGAATAAAAATATGCCATTAGAGGTTTTATCACAAAGCCAAAATAGGAAAGAGCAAGTATTTTTTCTACAAGAGAAATTAACTTCTTGTGGTCTAGATGAGAGCGCGTTAGTAGATTATAAGAATTTAATTTCTAAAATTGATTTTAAAAATATTGACCTAAGTTCGGAGGCCGCTATGATCCATATCAATATGCTAGCCGCCCTATTAACGAAGCAGGAAAATAATGAAATATTTTTTCAGAATATTTTAAATGAGATTAGTAAAGATTTGGAATTAGTTGATAATATAGTAGTGGCTTCAGCTAAAGAAGTCGAAGCAGAAAATATTGACTTAGATATTGGTAGTAATCGACGCGTTGATTGGTTTCGCTGCTTTTTTACTGACGGTGATATTTATGAATTTACTCTGTCAGCTGATTTAGAAAAACATCAAGATGATGCTGATAGCAATTCTTTTGTGGAGAAAAAGATTTTTTCTGACCCGATTGGAATTGACAATCCCTGGCTTCAAAGATATTTTTCTTATATAAAAAAAGAAAATAGAGGCACCAATCAGCGCTTTATTGCCAAAGAATATTTGCCTGGAAAAAATATTGTCCAATATTTTAATGAACTGGATAGCGGAAAACTTGGAGCGGCTGATTTCATTGATGTGGCCTGTGAGACTGCTTATACTATAGGCGCTTTATATAAAAGAATGGATGGTCGGCTTTTGAATGATTTAAAGTTAGAAAACATTATCTATAATTACGAAGATCCTGACGGAGCTAAACCTGCTTGTCGTATTTGTGATCATTCTGGTTATTACAGTGACGAGGTAGATAGGCGAAGTGCTTCTCAGATATTGTCCCATTTACAGAGTTTTATGACTCTATATTATTCAAAAGCCATTCGTTCTAAACCAGAGGACTTGCGCCAGGACGTGGTGGAAATAATTAGTGCCTATCTTGACGCCTTCTCTCTAGAGGTGGATGAGAAGTTAATAGATAAGTTTTTAGACAATGTAGGAAGATTAAGAGACTTGCCAGCCAGTAAAAGACAATGGGAGCTAAGTGATGACTTGCTAGATTATGTATTAAACTATGAATTTAAGAGTGAATAATTAAAATTAGTATCTACATTTATGTTAGGAAAACAACTTAATTTACATGAAATGTTTACTGAGGCTGACTTAGCCCGGGAGAAGCAAGAAAAAGAGCAAAGAGAAAGAGAGCAAAGGGAAAAAGAGCTCGACTCAGTTCCGGCTGAAGTGAGAAAATATTGGCAAATGATTCTAACAGATAAAGTTCTGGCTGAGAAAAGACAATCTCTCATCAGGACTGATGATTTTATTCCTTCATCTGAATTTAGGGAATTCATGACGGAGATTAATTGGTATTTTAAGAGGATGGAAGCTTTTAGACGAGCTGAAAAAAATACCCCTTATGGTTCTGAAAGGGAAAAAGCCTATTTCCTAGTCGGTAATCCTCAGATAGCTGATAGAGAATATTTAGATACAGCCAGCCTTTATGTAAATTTCAAAAAAAGTTATGAACGAGAGATGGATCTGCGTAATCGAGAGGCTTATAAGTTAAAGAAACAAGAAGAGGAAAAGGCAAAAAGAAAAAAGAAGAGAAAAAAAAGAGCTGAGATTAAGCAGGAAGTTGAAAAAACAGCAGCCGAAGAGCGGGCTGAACAGATAAAAAACATGAGGAAAAGTGGCAGGTGGTTGGCTAGTGGCGGGGAAAGTCCAGATGAAGAATAAATAATTTAACATTATTAAAATATGGAAGAAGATAAAAATTTAAATCAAGAGAAAAAAATGAGTTTTTCTGAAGCTGAAAAAATGATTTTAGATTTTTGGCAGAAGAATAATATTTTTGATAAATCTTTAGCTAAATCTTCTCCTAAAGGAGAATATGTTTTCTATGATGGACCTCCTTTTGCTACTGGTACGCCTCATTATGGGCATTTAGTTGCTAGTATAATTAAAGATGTTGTGCCGCGTTACCAAACAATGAAAGGTTATCGGGTTTATCGGAAATGGGGCTGGGATTGCCATGGTTTGCCAATTGAGAATATTGTTGAACAAGAACTAGAAACAAAATCTAAAAAAGATATTGTGGAAATGGGAGTGGGTAAATTTAATGATATTTGCCGTGACAAAGTAATGACTTATGCTGATGATTGGGAAAAAGTGATTAATCGTTTAGGTCGTTGGGTAGATTTTGCTGATTGCTACCGCACCATGGACCTCAATTTCATGGAAACTATCTGGTGGGTTTTCAAAGAACTATGGAATAAAGATTTAATTTATAAAGATTATCGCTCAATGCATATTTGTCCTCGTTGTGAAACTACTTTGTCGCAATCAGAGGTGACTGAAGGCTATAAAAATATTAAAGATTTATCGGTAATTGCTAAGTTTGAATTAATTTCAGAGCCAAAAACCTATATCCTTGCTTGGACTACCACTCCTTGGACTTTAATTGCTAATGTCGCTTTAGCTATTGGACTAGACATTGATTACGTTAAACTCAAAGAAGCTGATAATTTCTACATTTTAGCTAAGGATCGTGTAGTTGAAGTGATGAAGGGGAGAGACTATAAAATTGTTGATAGCTTTAAGGGAAGTAAATTACTAGCTAAGAAATATCAACCTTTATTTGATTATTATGCGACAGATAAGAATCTAGAAAATAGGGATAATGGCTGGCAAATATATTCAGCTGATTTCGTTAGCACTGAGGAGGGCACGGGGGTGGTTCATATTGCTCCTGCTTTTGGTAGTGATGATATGGAGCTGGGTAAAAAAGAAAAGTTGCCGTTTGTACAACATGTTGGCTTTAATGGAGTCTTTGCCCCTGAAGTACTAGATTTTAAAGATTTACACGTTAAACCGGAGGGAGATCATATGAGTACCGATGTAGAAATTATTAAGTACTTAGCCACTAAAGAGCTATTATTTCATAAAGAAAAATATGAGCATAGCTATCCTCATTGTTGGCGCTGTGACACCCCTTTGATTAATTACGCAAGCTCATCTTGGTTTGTAGCGGTGACGAAGATGAAAACTAAACTACTAGAAACAGCTAAAGATATTCATTGGAGTCCTGATTATATTAAAACTGGGCGTTTTGGTAATTGGCTTGAAGGAGCTCGTGACTGGTCTATTTCACGCCAACGCTTTTGGGCTAGTGCCATCCCTATTTGGGAATGTGAAAATGGGCACTATCATGTTATTGGCTCAGTTAAAGAGTTGGAAGATTTAACAGGGGCAAAAGTTTATGATATTCATAAGGATAAGGTGGATTTACTCCAGTTTGCCTGTCCTCAATGTCAGCAGAAAATGACTAGGGTGAGTGATGTATTGGATTGTTGGTTTGAGTCTGGCGCCATGCCTTTTGCCCAGCTTCATTATCCTTTTGAAAATAGAGATCGTTTGGAACGTAATTTTCCAGCTCATTTTATTGCGGAAGGGGCTGATCAGACTAGAGCTTGGTTCTATTATCTTCATGTGATAGCTAATGGTATTAAAGGTAGTCAGGCTTTTTTGAATGCAGTAGTTAATGGAATTGTTTTAGCCGAAGATGGAAAAAAAATGTCAAAACGTTTGAATAATTATCCGGATCCTAGTTTGGTGATGGAAAAATATGGGGCTGATGCTTTGCGAGCCTATTTACTTAGTTCTCCAGTAATGCAAGCTGAAAATCTTAATTTTACTGAGAAGGGAGTTGAAGAGGCATTACGAAAAAATGTTATGACCCTATGGAATATTTATCGTTTTTATGAAAACTATGCTAATGAATATCAAGGGCAAGAGTTACGGACAGAGAATATTCTAGATTCCTGGATTTTAGCGAAGTTTAAAATATTAATCAAAGAAGTACAGACTGCGATGGATAGCTACAATTTACCTAAAGCAATGAGGCCGATAACAGTTTTTATCGATGAATTTTCAACTTGGTATTTACGCCGTTCTCGAGATCGATTTAAGAGTAAAGATGAAACTGATAAACAATCAGCTTTGGCTACTATCCATTTTGTGCTAATTTCTTTAGCTAAAGTGATGGCTCCTTTTATGCCATATTTATCAGAAAGACTATGGCAAGAAGTGACAACTAAGAATTATCAAGATCGTGGAGCCTCAGTCCATTTAGAAGCTTGGCCTGACTTAGGGGGCCTTAGTAGATTTGAAGAAGATGTTTTAGAACAAATGACACTTACTAGACAGGCGGCTGAACTTGGTTTAGCTGCTCGAGATAAAGCGGGCATAAAAATTAGGCAGATGCTGGCTCAGGCAGAGTTTAGAGAAGGGGCTGAGTTAAAAAAAGAATATATTAAGCTTTTAAAGGATGAATTAAATCTAAAGCAAGTCATTTGGCTTGGAGGAGATGGCGATTTAGTTCTTAACTTAGATACTAATATTAGCCCCGCTTTAAAATTAGAAGGCTATAAGCGGGAACTTATTAGAACAATTAATCTATTGCGAAAGGATGCTAATTTGAAGGCTAATAATGTAATTACTATCAGTTTAGAATCTAAGTCTGATCTATTGCCTATTATAAGCAGTATTAGTGAAGATCTAAAAGAAAGCACTATCTCCGATTCTATTTCTTTAACAGCTCTTAAGAATTTTGTTGCTAGCAAAGAAATGAAGCTTGACGAGATAAAATTGTTAGTTAAGATTGATAAAGTAAGTTAATTGTTAATTTGTTTATTTTCTTAGACAAATAAAGAAAAAAATGCTATACTTATCAAATAATTATTAATATTTAAAAATAAATTTATGACTACTTGGATTATTATTGGAGTTATTGTATTGATACTTATTTTATTGGTATCAATATATAATGCCCTTATTCGTTCAAAGAATAGAGTTGATGAGGCTTGGAGCGACATTGACGTCCAACTCAAGCGTCGCCATGATTTAATTCCTAATTTAGTGGAAACAGTTAAAGCTTATGCCGCTCATGAAGAAGGAACTTTTCAAAAAGTGGTTGAAGCTAGAAATAATGCAGTTGCTGCACAGACAAGTAGAGATCCTAAGGCGATGGAGACTGCTGAAAATCAACTTTCCTCAACTTTAAAATCAATTTTTGCTTTAGCAGAAAGTTACCCTGATTTAAAAGCTAATCAAAACTTTTTAGAGCTACAAAGGGACTTGACTGATACTGAAGACAAGATTATGGCTTCCAGACGCTTCTATAATACTAATGTTCGTGACTTTAATACTAAGCTACAAGTCTTTCCGACTAATATTTTTGCTAAGCAATTAGGTTTTAATAAATATAATTTTTTTGAAGGCTTAGAGTCAGAGAAAGAAGCGGTGGCAGTAAAGTTCTAGATTAATTTATTGATAAGATTAAATATAAAAATATATGTGGATTATTATTCTAGTTTTCATCGTTATTATCTTAGCGATGTTAAAGCAAGTTAATCAATATGAACGAGGAGTGGTATTTACGATGGGTCGTTATGCTTATGTTATGAATCCAGGCTGGCGCCTATTAATTCCTGTTTTTCAATCTTTTCGCAAAGTTGATATTAGAGTTAAAGCAGTTGATGTGCCTGATCAAAAGGCTATTACTAGAGATAATGTTTCAGTGATGGTTAATGCAGTTATTTATTATAAAGTTCTAGCTGCTGAAAAGGCTATTATTGAAGTAGAAAATTTTCAATATGCTATTACCCAGTACGCGCAAACAACAATGAGAAATATTGTCGGTGAAGTATCTTTAGATGAATTATTAAGCCAAAGAGAAAAGATTGCTGAACGTATTAGAGAGATTGTAGATAAAGAAACAGATGCCTGGGGACTTCAAGTTAATAACGTAGAATTAAAAGATGTTTCTTTGCCAGAAACAATGGAGCGAACAATGGCTAAACAGGCTGAAGCAGAAAGAGAAAAAAGAGCCGTAATTATTAATTCTGAAGGTGAGTTAGCAGCGGCTGCTAATATCTCTGAGGCAGCTAAAACTTTAGCAGGGGCACCCGGTGCTTTGCATTTACGCACCTTGCAATCAATGAATGATATTTCTTCGGATCAATCAAATACTATTATTTTCATGACTCCGATTGAAGTTCTCCGTGCTTTCGATGGTTTTACTAAAAAGGCAAAAACAGAAACAGATAAATAGCTTTATTAAATATATATGGCTAATTTATATTCATATAGTTCAACTAACAAAAAGAAGACCTGGTTTCTGATGACCGGGTTTTTCGTCCTGATCATCGCTCTTGGTCTTATTTTTTCTAGAGCTTTGGAGATGCCAGGTATCCTATTATTTGCAGTTTTAATTAGCGTTTTCATGAGCTTTTTTAGTTATTGGCATAGCGATAAGATGGTCTTGTTAATCTCGGGAGCTAAGTTGGTTGATAAAGAAAATGGAAAGGAATTATATCGTTTAGTGGAGAATCTTTGTATTACTGCTGGTTTGCCGCTGCCAAAAATTTATATTATCGAAGATCCTGCTCCTAACGCTTTTGCTACTGGTCGGGGACCAAAACACGCGGCTATTGCTGTAACTAGTGGAATTTTAGGCAAATTAGAAAAGAATGAATTGGAAGGGGTAATCGCTCATGAACTTTCTCACATTGGTAATCGTGACATCTTAATTTCTACCATTGCTACAATACTCTTAGGCGTGGTCGTCCTTTTGGCAGACATGTTTTGGCGGATTTCTTTTTTTGGTACTAGGCAAAATAATAATAATCAGAAGGACGGCCGAGCTACTATTATTATTACTATTTTAGCTATTGTTTTTGCCCTATTAGCCCCTCTATTTGCTCAGCTCCTACAATTAGCTATTTCTCGTAAACGAGAATTTGCCGCTGATGCTGATGGAGCGCTGCTTACTCGGTATCCAGAAGGGCTGGCTAGCGCTTTAGAAAAGATCAGTGCTTATAACGAGACTTCGGTGAGAAAAGCTAGCCGGGCTACTGCTCACATGTATATTGCCTCACCTTTTAGTCACCATAATCATAAAAAAGCTTCTTGGTTTAATAGGATGTGGCAAACCCATCCGCCAGTAGACGAGCGTATTGCTCGCCTGCGGAACTTATCTTAAACATTTGTTAACTTGTTAATTATTTAAAGTGTTATTATACTAGAAGAATATGATAGCCTATTTAAAAGGAAAAATTCTACTTAAAACAAACAACTACTTGATACTTAAAGTCGATAATATTGGCTATCAAATATTTATAGGCGAATCTTTTAATTCAGAATTAAAGGTGGGCTTAGAAAGAGAAATATATATTTCCCATCAAGTCAGAGCTGAACTTTCAGATTTATATGGTTTTCGGAATTTAGCGGAATTAGAATTATTTGATTTGCTACTCTCAGTTTCTGGGGTTGGCCCTAAGTCTGCTTTAGGGATGCTTTCGATTGCTTCAGTCTCAGATGTTAAAGAAGCTATTTTACGAAGTGACCCTAATCTACTCACTAAAGTATCAGGAATTGGAAAAAAAACAGCTGAGCGGATAATATTAGATCTTAAGACTAAAATCTTAAAATATGCAGATAATAGTTTGGATGTTTCTGAAACATCAGCAAGTTTAGGCGATGAGCTAGATGCGCTGATGTCGTTAGGCTATAATTTAACTGATGCCAGGCAGGCTCTTTTAGATTTAGATTCTGAATTAATAGAAAGTACTGATAGGGTAAAAGCTGCTTTAAGGAAGCTTAGCCAAAAATTATAAATATAAATGATACCATAAAATATGTTTAGTAAATTAATGGGTAAATTCAGTCATGACTTAGGAGTCGATTTAGGTACAAAAAATACCTTGATAGTAATGAGTGACAAGGGCTTAGTAATTAATGAACCTTCGGTAGTGGCGATTAATAAAAGAACTAATGAAATTTTAGAGGTGGGAGAAGCAGCAAAAAGAATGGTTGGTAAGACTCCGGCTCATATTGAAGCAATTAAACCTTTAGTAAATGGGGTTATCTCTGATTTTGAAGTAACGGAAAAAATGCTGAAGTATTTTTTAGCTAAACTCCATCGAGATAATTTTGCTCTCTTTCCTCGTCCTCGAGTGGTAATTGGTATTCCGTTAGACTTAACTGAAGTTGAAAAAAAAGCAGTAGAAGATGCAGTTAAGTCAGCTGGCGCTAGAAAAGTATATTTAGTTGAAGAAGCTATGGCTTCGGCTGTTGGTGCTCGGTTACCAGTAACCGAAGCAACTGCTACCATGATAGTTGATGTCGGCGGTGGAAGTACAGAGATTGCCGTTATTTCTCTTGGTGGGGTAGTGACTTGGAAGTCACTGCGTTTAGCTGGTAATGAGTTTGATTATAATATTATTGATTATATTAGAGAAGAGTTTAATATTTTAATTGGCGAGCAATTAGCTGAAGAAATTAAAATTACCATTGGCTCAGCTATGCCAGCAGAAGAAATGCAAGAAATGGAAGTTAGAGGTCGAGACTTAATCAATGGTCTACCTAAGGCAGTTATTGTTAACGATGCTCAAATTAGAGAAGCTATTAGTCGGACGATTAATAAAATAGTAGATAATATAAAAACTATTCTAGAGACAACCCCACCAGAATTAGTTTCCGATATTTACGAAAGAGGCATTTTCTTAGCTGGTGGAGGTTCTTTGTTAAAGGGTTTAGATCAGGCTATTTCTTTGGCAGCCAAGATTCCAGTCAAGATTGTTGATGATCCTTTGACGTGCGCTGTACGTGGATGTGGCATTTTAATCAGTGACCATGAGCTTTTAGCTAAAGTGACTCTAGCCAATGTGGTTAAAGACTAATAATTATGTTTTCATTCTTTAGAAATAAGAAATTTTTATATTGGCTAATGGCGTTAGCCCTTATTTTTATCATTCATTTTTCAGGCATTGTAAGGCCAGTAGAGAATTTCTTTGTTAGTCTCATTAATCCAGTGAGTAATTATTTTCATGATTTTGCATTTAAACTAAAGAAGCAAAACTTACCCGGTTCTAGAGAAGATTTACAAGCCCAATTAGATATTTTACAAAAACAGAGAGCTAAAGACACAGTTGATGAAGTAAAATTAAAATTACTATTAGAAGAAAATTCTAAGTTGCGGGAGCAGCTTAATTTTTTAAACAATAATAACTATCGTTATTTGAGTGCTAACATCATTGCCCGTAAGAATATTTTTTTTGGTAGTGAGCAAATCCAGGATTTAATTATCGATCGTGGTAGTGATGATGGCGTTATTCCTGGATTGGCACTAGTTAATGAAGAAGGAGTCATTATCGCTAAGGTATTAGAGAGTAAAGCGAAGAGTTCCAGGGCTTGTTTAACGGTGAGCCCTGATTGTCGAGTGGCGGTAGCAATAATGAATAAAAATAAAACAATTGGTCTATCTGATGGAGATTTAGGTCTGACAATTAAGCTCGATTATATTCCTCAATCAGAGGAGATTGAAATAGGGGATATTGTAATCAGTTCTGGTTTAGGTGATAATATACCCCGCGGTTTAGTTCTAGGACGAGTTGATCAGGTGAACAAGCAGAGTAATGAAATTTGGCAAGATGTTAATATTGAATCATTAGCTTCAATTTATGATTTAACCGTTGTTTCTGTTATTTTGCCTTAAAAATATGTTAAAAAGAATAGTAACTATATTATTATTTATCTTTTTTGCCATATTTCTTGTTGTTGTGCAATTTTCTTTGCTTAATTCTTTGACTTATCCGTGGCTCAGCATTAATCTTTTAGTTATCGCTCTAGTTTTAGTTTTTTTAATTAGCAATAAAGAACAAGCTTGGTTTTTAGCTATTGCATTAGGCTACTTTAACGATCTTCTTAGCTTCCAAGCTTTCGGGGCAACTATCGTATCACTTTTTTTAACAGCCATTATTATCTATTTAATTTTAGAAAATTGGTTGACTAACCGTTCGCTTTATTCCTTCATGTTAATTACTGTTATCGCTATTTTTGTTGAGAGCTTAATTTATAACTTATTTATTTATATTTTTGATTGGTCTGGCCAGATTAATTCTTTCTTTCTATTCTCTAGCTCCTTTTGGACCTCACTTGCTTGGAACATTTTAACCGCTTTAATAATTGTTACTTTATCTTTCCATTTCTTGGTTATTTTAAGTCGTAAGCTACAACCTTTCTTTTTGAGTAAAAAATAAAACATGTTATTATGTATAGGTATATTTTAAAGATTATTATTTATGAAATATAATATTATTTGCATTGGTGGTGTTATGCGCGACATCACTTTCAAAACTGAAGAAGGTATTTTGATTGATAACCGTTCTGATATTTTACGACAAGAGTTATTAGCCTTTGAGAATGGAGCTAAAATTGTTGTTGATGAGTTTCATAATCTATTCGGTGGTGGGGCGGCAAATACCGCTGTAAATTTTGCTACTAGTGGTTTTAATGTGGCCTGCTTGGCTTGTGTGGGGTCAGATCTTAGCGGGCAAATGATTATTAATAATTTAAAAAAGCATCGAGTCTCTTGTAAAATGATTAAAGTAAAGCACAAAGAAGCGAGCGGTCTGTCTTGTATTCTAGTGACTGATCATGGAGAAAGAATAGTTTTTACCAGCCGAGCCGCTAATGCTAATTTGAAGCTTAATTTAGAGGATAAAGACATAATGAGCCGAGCAAAATGGCTCTATTTAGCCTCTCTATCAGGGGATTCACTAACAACACTAAAGAACATTTTTTCCATTAAGGGACCTAAGATAGCTTGGAATCCTGGCGTTGGTCAGTATCAGGCTGGTCTTAAGGCTTTAAGCCTTTTTTTGAAACGCACGAGTATTTTTTGTGTTAATAAAGATGAGGCGATAGAACTAGTCTTAAGTGATCCGCGATATAGAAATAAATCACATAAGTTTTTAGACAATATAAATAATCTTTTACCTATTTTAAAAGAAGCTGGTCCAGAAATTGTGGTAATTACGAATGGTGCTTTAGGTGCTCATGCTTATGATGGTCATGAGTTCTATTATCAAAAAGTTTTACAAGAAAAGAATCGTCTTGATATGACGGGAGTTGGAGACGCATTTAACTCATCTTTTGTTATTGGTCTTAACCTTACTAATGATATAAAAAAATCTTTATACTTAGGAGCTAAAAATACTGCCTCTAAGATTGCCCATTTTGGCGCCCAAAATGGTTTAATTGACTTAAGAAAATTAATTTAATATATATGATTGAAGGAGTAATTATCAAGGAATTAAAAAAATATAACGATGATCGTGGTTGGCTAACAGAGATATATCGTCGTGATGAGGTTGATTTGTCGCCAGCGATGTCCTATGTTAGTTTGACTCAGCCAGGGGTGGCACGTGGGCCACATGAACATGTCTACCAAAGTGATTTTTTTATTTTTATTGGCCCTGGTACTTTTAGGCTCTATCTTTGGGATCGTCGATCAGAATCAAAAACTTTCGGCGAAAGTTTAGAGCTAGAATTAGGAGAAGGTCGTCCGGTTTCAGTTTTAGTGCCACCAGGGGTCGTACATGGCTATAAATGTATTTCTCAAGGACCCGCACTCTCTATTAATCTACCTGATAAATTATATAAGGGAGTGTTAAAGGCAGATGAGATTGATGAAATTCGCTGGGAGGAAGATAAAAATAGTCCTTATAAAATTAATTAGAATTATTATGTGTATATTCTGCCAAATAGTAGCTGGGGAAATATCAGCTGACATAATTTATGAAGATGAAAAAACCTTAGCCTTCTTGGATAATCTTCCAGTGCATCCAGGACATATTTTAGTTATCCCTAAGGTTCATGTAATTAATTTAGAAGATGTTCCAGAGACTGATCTAATGGCAGTTAGTTTAACAGTAAAAAAGATGGGCGCTTTAATTAAGAGCAGACTAGGTTATGAAGGTTATAATGTTATTACTAATAATGACCCAGTTGCCAATCAGGTTATTCCTCATCTTCATTTTCATTTAATACCTAGAATAAAAAATGATAATTTAAATATTTGGCCACAAACGCCTTATCAGAAAGATGAGCTTAAAGAAATATTAGAAAAACTAAAAGCTTAATTTGTTTTAATTATTAATAAATAAATAAATAAATAAATAAATAAATAAATGAAATTACTTATTACTGGAGGAGCTGGCTTTATTGGCTCCAATTTTATTCATTATTGGTTAGATAAATATCCAGAAGATAGAATAGTTAATCTGGACCTTTTAACTTATGCTGGTAATTTAGAGAATCTTAAGGGCTTAGAGGAAAATAATCATTATTCTTTTATTAAAGGTAATATCTGTGATTCTAAAATAGTGGCTCAGGCCATGGAAGGAGCAGATTTAGTGGTTCATTTTGCGGCTGAAAGTCACGTTGATCGTTCTATTAAAGATAGTTCTAATTTTATTCGCACTAATATTGAAGGAACAAGAATTCTCTTAGAGGAAGCTAGGCGCTTAGGAGGGATTAGGTTTCACCATGTTTCTACTGATGAAGTATTTGGAGCCTTACCTTTAATAGGGGGAAAGTTTAATGAGATGACAGCCTATGACCCCCGTTCTCCCTATAGTGCCTCTAAGGCAGCCTCTGACCATCTAGTGCGCTCCTATTTTCATACCTATGACCTGCCGATTACCATTTCTAATTGTTCTAATAATTATGGCCCCTATCAGTATCCAGAAAAGCTAATCCCTCTTTTTATCACTAATTTGATTGATGGCTTAAAAGTTCCAGTCTACGGTAATGGTCAGAATATTAGAGATTGGATTCATGTTGATGATCATAATTTAGGGCTTGACCTAGTTATTAAAAAAGGGAAGATAGGTGAAAGCTATTGTTTAGGAGGAAACTGTGAAAAAACTAATTTAGAGTTAACAGAAAATATCTTAAATTTAATGGGGAAAGACAAGACATCAATTAAGTATGTAGCTGACCGTTTGGGTCATGATTTACGTTACGCTATTGATTACTCTAAAGCTGAAAGAGAGTTAGACTGGCATCCAGAAATTAGTTTTTCTGAAGGCTTGAAGAGGACAGTTAATTGGTATCAGTCTAATGAGTCTTGGTGGCGCCCTTTAAAACAACACAATAAAATTTAATTATAAATAATATGGCAAATCAAAAAATCTTTATTATTGAGGATGATATAGATATTCTCTATGGTTTATCAGCCGATTTAGGTAGCTCAGACTTTATCATTGACTCTAGTCAGGGGGAAGAGAACTTAGATGTGTTAATACAGAATCTATTAACATTCGCTCCTCACTATATAATTTTAGATTTAATTTTACCTAAACTAGATGGTTTTGAAGTGTTAAAGAGGATTAAAGCGGAGATAGAATTAGCTGATGTGCCAGTCATCATCTTTACTGATTTAAGTGATCAAGATAGTCGAGAACGAAGTTTAAACATGGGCGCAGATCAATATTTCTTAAAAGAAGAATTTGATGTTTTTAATTTTTCTAAGAAAATTAAAAAAATTATTGACAATCGAGATAGCACATCTTATCTTAGCCTTGAAGATGATGATGATGATGAATTATTTCTAGATTAATTTTTATTCAAGAGTAGCTATTTGACACTAAAGCTGATAATTACTAGTATTAGATATTATTGATTAATTATTTTATTATCAATTTATTTATTCTTAGCTGATTTTATGTTTATGAAACGTATTGGTATTGACTTAGGAACAACTTATACTTTAGTTTATTTACCGCGTAGGGGTATTGTTATTAATGAGCCTTCAGTGGTAGCTGTTTCAGTTGATGATAATAAAATATTGGCTGTTGGTAATGAAGCCCGAGATATGCTGGGTCGTACCCCTGACAGTATTGTAGCCGCTCGGCCTCTAAAGGACGGAGTGATTGCTGATTATCGTACAACCGAAGCAATGATTCGCTATTTTATTAATAAAACTTTAGGTGGAATTAGGCTTTTCCGACCAGAAGTAATGGTAGCTGTGCCAGCGGGTATCTCCTCAACTGAGAGGAGAGCAGTAATTGAAGCTACAATTGCTGCTGGCGCTAAAGCTGCTTATATTATTAAAGAACCAGTGGCGGCAGCTATTGGCGCTGACATCCCAATTGGCTCAGCTACAGGACACATGATTATTGATATCGGTGGTGGTACCGCTGAAATGGCTGTTATTTCTTTAGGTGGAATTGTAGCCTCTAGTTCAGTTAGGATCGGGGGGAATAAATTTGATGCTGCAATCTTAGAGCATGTTCGGAAGAAATATAATTTAGCGATAGGTGAAAGGACGGCTGAAGAAATAAAAATTAATATTGGCTCAGCTTTATATATTGAGGATAAATTATATTTAGAAATTAGAGGTCGAGATATAGTGACGGGCTTGCCTCGTAGTATTAGTGTTTCTAGTGATGATGTAACTGAAGCCATTCAAAATGAATTAGAGTCAATTGTTGATGCTGCAAAAAAAGTTTTACAAAAGACCCCGCCTGAATTAGCAGCTGACATTATGGATAAAGGAATTATTCTATCTGGAGGCAGTGCTCTATTAAGGAATATTGATCAGCTAATCGCTCGTACCACTGGAGTGCCAGCTTATATTGCTGATGACGCTCCTTTATGCGTGGCTAGAGGAACAGGCATTGCTTTAGATAATCTTGGCTCATACAAGAGGAGTATTTTAGCGACTAAATAATAGCTTAGATATTTATGTTAATTGGTATTGATGCTTCACGGGCTAATAGGGCTTTACGAACTGGAACGGAATGGTATTCATTCCACATTATTCGTCATTTAATTTCTGTAGATAAAGAGAATGAATATGTTTTGTATCTTGATGCTGAAGTCGCGGCAGATTTGGCTGAAGCTATTAAGCCCTATGAAAATGTACACTTTAAGGTTCTTGCTTGGCCTTGGCCTTTTTTTTGGACTATTGGTCGCTTATCACTAGAGATGATATTTAAGCGCCCAGATGTTTTGTTTGTACCTGCTCATTCACTGCCACTTATAAATCCTAAAAAAACTATCACGACAATTCATGATATTGCTTTTGCTAGGGAAAGTTATTTATATCAAAAAAAATTAATGCGTACTGATGGCCGAAAAAAAAGATTATTTATTAACGCTTTTATCAAGTTTTTCAGTCGTGGTAAGTATACGGCTAATTCATTAGATTATCTTTTATGGTCAACTCTTCATGCTCTTAAGAAAGCTAAAGCAATAATAGCTGTTTCGCAATTTACTAAGGATGAGATCATTGGTGTCTATTCAAGACGTTATCAGGATAAAATTAAAGTAGTCCATAATGCTTATGATTCAAGCCGTTATGTCTATTATAATAATGAAGAGACAAAAAAGGCTGTTCTACAAAAATATGGGATTGAGACACCTTTTTTTCTTTATGTTGGGCGTTTAGAGAAGAAAAAAAATACAGCTTCTTTGGTAGAAGCTTTTGCTCTTTTTAAGGAGAAACATCCTCATAGCTTAGTTAAATTAGTGATTATTGGTAATGCGGGGTATGGCTATGATGAGGTAAAATACATTATTGAAGAATATAATTTAGGTTCGCAAGTGATAATAACAGGTTGGGCTGAAGAAGATGATATGCCGGTAATCTTTAGTGCTGCCTTAGCTTTTGTTTTCCCCACTCTCCATGAAGGTTTCGGTATACCTGTGCTTCAAGCAATGGCCTGTCATTGTCCAGCAATTATTTCTGATTTGCCTGTATTAAGAGAAGTTGCTGCTAATGCAGCCTTCTATTTTAACCCTCGGGAGCGCCAAGATATTTTAAGAGCAATGGACTTAGTTTACACTGATGAGACGTTACGGAAGAGTCTAATCGAAAAAGGGATTAAAAGGGCATCTCTATTTAGTTGGGAGAAAGCAGCTCGAGAAACATTAGAGATAATAGAAAGTCTATAAGCTGTAAGCTATTTTATGTTTTTTTAATTTCTTTGTTTTTGAATTATTAAAATAAATATGTTATGCTAGAGATGTTATGAGTAAAATAATAGCATCTTTTTTTATATTTTTTTTGTTTCTTGTTCCGAGTGTTGGCGCAAGCTTTTTACCTAATGATACTCATATAAATAAGCAATGGTATTTGTCACGGATTCAAGCACCTTTAGCTTGGGAAAAAGTTAATAAAAGTCCGAGTATTACTATTGCTGTGGTAGATTCAGGAATTGATATTGATCATCCTGATTTAAAAGATAATATTTGGCTCAATGAAAAAGAGCTTGCTAATAATGGTTTAGATGATGATCATAACGGCTTTATTGATGATCTTCATGGCTGGGATTTTGTGGCTAACAATCCTGATCCTCGACCTAAATTTGAAGCTGATTGGACTGAGTCTGGACTATCTCATGGGACAATAATCGCGGGTATCATTGCTGCTGTTGGCAATAATCGTGAGGGTGTCAGTGGCATTAGTTGGCAAACAAAGATTATGCCTCTTAGGGCTCTAAATGATCAAGGAGAGGGCAGGATTAGCAATGTTATAAGAGCTATAGATTATGCGGTTAATAATGGGGCAGATATAATCAATTTGAGTTTTGTTGGCTCTAACTACAATGAAGCCTTGCAAGAGTCAATTCAACGGGCATATGATGCCGGAGTTATTGTAGTAGCGGCGGCTGGTAATGAGCAAGCAGAGGCTCAAGGGAGTAATACTGATATGGATCCTATTTATCCAGCCTGTTATCAGGGTAAAAATGGGGAAAATATTATTTTAGGGGTGGCAGCTAGCGATGCTTTAGATCAAAAAACAGATTTTTCCGCTTACGGTTTTAATTGTATAGATATCACTGCCCCTGGAGTTAGTTTTTTTAGCACTATTCCGAAGGGATCAAATCTGTTAGAACCGAATAAAATCTATGATGGCTTCTGGTCAGGAACTTCAATGGCCGCTCCGATTATTAGTGGCTCTTTAGCCTTAATAGCCGAAATAAATCCGCAACTTAAGCCAACTGAGATTGTTCAAATACTATTACAATCAGCCGACAATATTAGCCTTCTGAATCCTGATTATTTAGGACAATTAGGTAGTGGGCGAGTTAATCTGGATCGGGCTCTATTCCTTGCTCAAGAAAAATTATATTCTCAGATATCTAGACTTTTAATAAATCCTGCTACTGTTCCTAATGAAGATTCTAAGATTAATCCTAGCCTGTCAATTAGTGAAAAAAATGGAGCTTTGCTTAAAGAATATAATTTAGCTGAAGCTTTTGGAGGAGTTTTTTCTGCTGGCGATGTTGATGGTAATGGCGATGATGAAATAGTTTCAGCAGCACCTGCAGGCCAAGAACCATATATTAGTATTTACAGTGCTCAAGGTGAGCTTAGGGGTAAATTTCTAGTTTATGATCGTAATTTTAAAGGCGGTTTTAGTTTAGCCCTCAGCGATATCACTGGTGATGGTTTAGACGAAATCATTGTTGGGGCTGGGCCTGGGGGAGGGCCGCATGTTCGTATTTTTAACCATAAAGGAGTCTTAAAGGGACAATTTTTTGCTTTTGAAGAGTCCTTTAGAGGTGGGATTAATGTAGCAGCAGGCAATATTGATGGGGTAGGGGCAGCAGAGATTATTGTTGCTCGTGGTCCTGGAGCTTTACCAGAAGTGCGTATATTTGATCGGCATGCTAATTTACAAGGCGTTTTTTTAGCTTATGAACAAAGTTTTAGAGGAGGGGTTCAATTAATGGTGGCTAATATTGATGGGCGTTTTGATCGTAATAAAGAAGAAATAATTACTGCTCCAGGGCCCGGGAGAGAACCGCTAATTAAAATATTTACTAATAAGGCGAAGATTAAAAAGAGCTTTATGGCATTTACTAAGAATTGGCAAGGAGGGGTCAATGTGACTGCTGGTGATTTAAATAATGATGGACGAGCTGATATTGTCCTTAGTGCTCAATCTGGAGCTACGCCACACGTGCGAGTTTTTAGTGGTCAAGGGGAGCTTCAAGAATCATTCTATTTCTACCCAGTAGATTTTAGTGGTGGAGTTAATATCTCGGTAGCTAAATTTGTTAATTAATTTAAGACATATGTCCAAAGAATTACTTTTTAATAAAAAAAATGTATTAGTAGCTGGAGGGGCGGGTTTTATTGGTTCTCATTTGTGTGATGAGCTGGTTAAGACCTGCCAAGTGATTTGTGTTGATGATTTTTCGGGAGGTTTAGAGGTTAACATTGATCATCTTCTATCTTATCCCAACTTTATTTTCATTAACCATGATTTATCTAAGCCATTAAATTTGTCTGAGCATAAAGAGTTGTCTAAATTTAAGTTAGAATTCCAGGGACTGCAAGAGATTTATGATTTGGCTTGCCCCATGTCTCCAAAAAAATTTTTAGATAATCGTTTAAAAATAATTAAATCTAATTCTGATGTGGTAATGAATCTATTAGATCTAGCAGTTAGCTACCAAGCAAAGTATATGCATTTTTCGTCATCTGTTATTTATGGACCCAGGACTAGTGAAAATTATTATCAACACATGGACGAGAGTGCCATGGGTGTGGTAGACCATTTGTCTGAGCGAGGCGCCTATGATGAGGGTAAGCGTTTTGCAGAAGCAATAATAGCTAATTATCGTGAAATATTTAAAATAGATGCCAAAATTGTTCGGGCCTTTAGAATCTATGGACCGAGAATGGAATTAAATGATGATCAAATGATTCCTGACTTTATTAACGATGCAATTGATGGTAAAGATTTAGTAATTTTTGGTGATGAGAATTTTTCTTCATCTTTTTGTTATATTGATGATTTAATTGACGGAGCAATTAAGTTCATGAATTCAGACTATGCGGGACCAGTTAATATCGGTTCTGATGTCGACTTTAACTTTACTGATTTGGCAATGATGATTATTAAACTAACTGAGTCTTCTTCAAATATTAAATATGAAAAACAGCGTCTATTCATGAAAGAATTAGTGTTGCCAGATATTAGCTTAGCTAAAGAGACGCTATCTTGGATGCCAGTGGTAACCTTAGAGAATGGACTTAAGAAAACTATTTTTGCTTTAAAGGCCCAAAAACGATTACGAGGCTTTGAGCATTAAATTCAGCAATGGAATAAATATATTTATGACAAAATAGGCTTTGGTGCCTATTTTTGTGTATGTGCTTATTTTATCTGATTGAACTATTTAATGGTGGCGTGCAGTATTTGCTTAGTTAAGTCTTCTTCATTACCAGCTTCAAAGAGTTCTAATTCTAAGTACTCACTTAATTCAATGGTGCCACCAAGGTTAGAGGCAATCGCTCTAAGTCCGTATTTCGCTGCTTCCCAAATAATGGTTGGCGAATTTTCGTAGACTAAAGATGGCAGGATGACAACATCATGCTTATTCAGAATATTTTCCATACTTTCCCTGGGCACACGTCCAAGATAATTAATATTAGATAGATTGCTTATTTTAGAATTAATAAATTTGTCTAATGAGCCACTACCAACAATTGTAAGTAGGGCTGTAGATTTTTGGAAATTACAATTTTTCCAGGCTGATAGCAATAATTCGATGCCTTTATGAGGCTCTAATTGTCCGGCAAAAATAAATTTAACTATCTCATTTTTTTCTTTTGCTTGTATTCTCTGTAAATTAAAGTTAGGGATCACTTCTTGCAGACTATTAGGGAAAATCTTTTTTCTTTGGTGAAGGTCTAAAAGCCATTTAGAAGGAGAAATTATTTTCTTTGTTTTTTTAAATAATCTTTTAGTCAAAGATTGATAAACTTTAGCGATTAGATTATCTATTTTTTTTTCTTCTCCTAAATACATGAGCCCTGAAGGGTGTAGTAGTTGGATATCATGAAGCACGTGGTGATGCTCAATATTATTATGAGTTAATATTTTTGGTAAGGCGAAACTTAGGCCAAGCAAGTTGTGGCTGATAAATAAATCTGGTTTTTCATATTTGATTATTTTTTTTAATTTGCGTTGATGAGGGGGCAATATTAATTGCCAAATATGCCAAATAAATCTTTTACTGAAAGAGAACTTATTTAAATTATTATAGTTAGACTTGAGATAATAGATATTGTTATTTCTTTCACACTCAAGATCTTTTGTTTTAGTGGTAATAATAAATACATCATGGCCTGCTTGTTCAAAATCAACAGCCATTTTCTGACAAACTATTTCAGCCCCGCTATCACGGCCATATGGCGGGTAGAGATTGTTAGCCAAGCCAATTTTCATATTAATTTAATTGCGAAAATTCATCTAGGACAGAGTCAGCTATTTTTTCCCAGCTATAGCTTTCTTCAGCTAGTATCCTAGCATTTAAAGACATTTCTTTTCTTTTATCTTCATCTAAGAGAACTTCATCAATTTTTTGGGCTAAGTCGTTTATATTATTAGGCTGACATAGCAGACCTTCTTTGCCATTTTTAAAAACAGTTCGAACTCCAGGTAGATCACTAGCGATCACTGGGAGGCCACAAGCCATGGCTTCAATAATTACTAAACCAAAGGCTTCGTGACTGTTAATTGAGGGCAGAATTAAAAGATCGGCTGTTTGGTACTCATATATTAAGTCATCTTCACTTAGTCGACCTAAAAAAGTGACTTTTTTTTCTAGTCCTAATTCTACAACTTCTTGTTCATATTGGCTTTGTAAGTTTCCTTCACCTACAATTTTTAGGGCAACAGAGCTTTCTGTTTGTTTCATGGCTTTGAGCAGGATGTTTAAGCCCTTAAAATAATGAGCCTGATCTAGGCCGCCGACAAAAAGTAAAGTGTTTTTGCCACGTTTAATAAATTTTTCATTAACAAAATCAACTATGGTATTAGCTTTTTCTTGTAAAATATTTTTTGCTTTTTTGCTTTTTGGTTTAAAAATGTCAGTTTCGATACCAAACGGGATTACTTTTATTTTATGAGGAGCATGTTTATTAATATAACTTAACTTACTATTATTTGCGTAATCACGACTAGCAGCAATAATTATGTCAGCTTTTTTTAATAATGCTTTACGAATTAGGATAGAAGGATAGCAAAGTATTTTCCTAATACCCGGTAGAGCTGGCGTATCCATGTGGTAGTGGATGACTAATTTCTTTTTGGGTTTGAATAATTTAACTAGTAATATTAAAGCGTCAACTCCAAAGAAAGGATAATGCAGATAGAGCGTGTCGTATTTAAATAAACGGTAGGGAAGAGAGAACGGTAGCGCCCCATGACCAAGTCGGACAAGTGGATGTAAATATACTGTAGCCTTTTTTTCTTTTTTATAGAATAAGCGTTTTTTGTCCTCTAGTGGTGCTAGGGTAAAGCTGCGAATTTCATGTTCTCTGGCTAATATTTCTTCTAGTCGGTAGGCACTTTGACCGATTCCACCAGAATAGGGCGGATAGGCACAAACTATTTGAGCTATTTTCATAGTAGTTATTGTTTAAGACTAAGATGTCGAACTAAATCAGTAATATCCTGATCCAGCTTATTAATTTTTAATCTTAACTTAAAGATTAAATAAAAAAGAATGAGAATGGCTAAATACAGCAAATAGTTGATGGCTGAACTAGAAAAGCCTAGATTGTTAACTAAGCTGTCTAATTGTTTGAGAAAAATAATGGCTAAAGCGCCAATGATCCAAAAACCAAGCCAGAGAATAAATTCATTATTGGCAATTTGCTTCTTTTTCTTTTGTTGGAAAAGCCGACTGATGAAGAATATAATAATAATTAGAGCTAATGTTTGTTGTAACATATTGACAAAAGTTATAGTTTAGAGTTTAATATAGAGTTAGTTAATTGTTCTTTTTATCAAAAATTAATAATATAATGAAGAAAATCACGTGGAATCAAGTTAAAGGGCTGGCTTGGTTTTGTTTAGTTTATGCCCTGGTACGGTTTATCGTCTTTCTCCCAGCTTTGGGGGATCAAGACGAGCCCATGGTGCTAACTTTTTTTGTTGCCATGGTGATTGCTTGGTTGGTCTATACAGCGTATAGATCAAATCAGGCCTTCTTAGGTCTCAGCATGAGTATCAGTATAGTGATCTTCCTATATTGGGAGAACCTATGCTTCTCTGAACAAACCTGGCTTCTAATGGTCATGGGGGCGGTATCAATCCTGTCTTTTATCTCGGTATTAATTTATCGAGTGAGTAAGAAGAAACAGTGGTTAACTACTGTTTTGCTCCATTTATTTGGCACGATATTTATTTTCGTGCTCATGGAGTATTTTATCCTCAATCTTTTGGCAATTATTATAGCCTAAATCTGTATGGCGAATCAATCTTGATTCGCCTTTTTATTTACTTAATTTGTGAATTAGCAGGTCTTTAATAACTCTTATCCCGCCAGAAAATCTTTGTCCATATTCATGGTAGCTTACTGTAATAGGGACCTCTTTAATGCGCCATTTACTTTGACTAAGCTTAATGAGTATTTCGCTGCAATGAGCCATGCCTCTATTTTCAATTCTAAAACTTTGGGCTACCTTGTTAGTGTAGGCTCGAAAACCGCTTTGTGGATCACTAGTTCTTACTCCAAAAAGATGATTTAGTAAACGTCCAAGAGGCAGGATAATATACTTTTTTGATTTAGGTAAATTTGACTTTTTACCTAAAAAACGTGAACCAAAAACTACTTCAGCTTCATTATCTATTATTGGTTTAATGATATCAGATATTTCTTGGGCGTCAAACTGGTTATCAGCGTCAAAATGAATGATAATATCAGCTTTTAATTTTAGGGCATAATCAGTGCCAGTTTGTAGGGCTGCTCCTTGACCACGATTAATCAGATGTCTAAGGACTATTACCCCAGTGCTTAAAGCTAATTCATAAGTATTGTCGTTAGAACAGTCATCAACGACAATAACAAAATCAACTAAATTTTTTACCTTATTGATTACTTGGTCAATGTATTTAGATTCATTCCAAGCAGGGATAATACAAGCGGTTTTCATAATTATTTATTGCTTTGAGCCCAATCAGCTATTTCTTCTAAATTAATGATACCTAGCTCTACTTTTCTCAGCGCCTCAAGGATTAAAGGATTATATTCAGTTTTTAATTTCCCATTTTTATCAAAATTCATTATTTCAAAAATTCTCACTTTATCTAAATTTTGACTTGACTGACATTTCTTACAACCGCGGTTGACATAGCTTCGTTGAGGCCAATATTTTTTGGTGATTGGCCATTTTTTCACAATTTGTTTTTTGAGTTCTTCACTTTCAGCTTCTACTTCTAAGCATTGGACGCATTGTTGTTTAAATAATCTCTGGTGGCTAATTACTAAAAGTCTTTGAGCAATGGCAGCCGATGAGATACCAGCTGACTTGAGGCTTCTTAAGACATCAGCAGATGATTTACTATACATCGCTGCAATTATTAGACGGCTATCTGCGTTTTGCCAGAGTAATTTCAAATCAGCTGGCTTAAGTTTGCAATCGCAGGCAATAATATCTGTATCTAATCGCCTTAATAGGTCAAGACTCATTTTAAGTCCACCGTATTCCTGGAGCCTGATTGTATTAACTCCATTTAATGAATATTCAGGAAAGTCTTCTAAGGAATAGACGGACCTATCATGATTTAATAGATCTAAGAGAGAATAATAGGTACTAGTTAATCCATGTTGTTCTGGAGCGCTGATAATAATTAAACCATTTTTTTTCTCGAGAGCGGTGGTGAGTTGGGTCTTCTGTACTTTATTAAGACCAAGGCGAGAGAATTGTTTCAGAGTTGGTAGGGTGGTGTTTAGATTAATATTTATTTTATCTCCATATTTTGCTGGGCTGATTGTAGCTGAGCCTTTAATAACCTGTTTACCATCCATTATTTTAAAATTCTTATTATAAACATAATCATTTTCTTCGCTTTCTAAGAGACTCCTGAACAGAGAAATTATGTGCTCTTCAGTTATTCTTGGTAAGCGTAAATAGTGATTATTATCATAGCGACAAACAATACTATCAGCTTTTTGTTCTAAGCTGAGATATTTATAGCCGTGAGAAGTGGCATAGCGGCAAATTTTACTAATAGTTTTTTGAGACATATGTTTTAATTATATCATTATTTCGGGATTTTTAAAATCTAAGTTAATATGCTAAAATATAATGGCTACTTAGCTGAAAAAAGGAACTAGTTAAGAAACTAATTTTTATTATATATGGCTTTTCCATTTTTTGGGTTTCGTTATGAATTAAAGCAAAAAGTGTCTTTATCATTTAAAGCTTTTTGGAATTATATTCCTAATCGTTGGTATTTTTTTACTTTTATAATATTAGAAATTTTAATTTGGTTTTTTTCTTATCATATTTTTGCTATGATAGGATCTGATTTATTTGTATCTCATTATAATGTAAACTTTGGCATTGATGGAGTTGGCGAAGCCAAGCGAGTTTTCAACATAGCTTTTTTTATTTTAATTTTTAGCCTTATTAATTTATTTTTTTTGCTTAATTTTAGGGGGAAGAATGTTTTTAACTTCATGGCACATGCAACCGGACTAACTATTATTCTATTACACGTCTTAGCAGCTTTAGCGCTAATGGCGCTATATTTAACTAATTTCATCGCCTAAGTATGTTAATTTTTCAAGTTGTTAAAATTTTACTTCTTTTCTCTTTAGCATTTATTTTTGCTACTTCTTTTACGCCAATATTAACTAATTTTTTATATAAATATAAATTAGGCAAGAAAATTCGTAATAGTGGGTCTACTCCTATTTTTAGTAAACTGCATGCTCATAAAGCCGGAACGCCAACTATGGGAGGAATATTAATCTGGGGGACTGTTCTGATCTTTATGGTCCTTTTTTCTTTTTTAGCTGATGTCATGCCAGGAGATTTTTTTAAATATTTAAACTTTTTTTCTCGTTCAGAAACATTATTACCTTTAGGCGTTTTAGTAGCTAGTGCTATTATTGGTTTAATAGATGATTGGTTGGATGTCAGTGGCCATGGTATTTTTGGGGGCGGAGGATTAAAGCTAAAACATCGATTACTAATCTATACTTTAATTGCATTAGCGGGAGCTGCTTGGTTTTACTTTAAATTAGATTGGACAGTTTTACATGTACCTTTTTTAGGAAATTTTGAAATTTCTTGGTGGTATATTCCAGTTTTTGTTTTGGTGATTGTGGCTAGTTCATTTTCGGTTAATGAAACAGATGGTTTAGATGGTTTAGCTGGAGGGACATTATTAATTGCTTTTGGTGCTTATGCTGTGATTGCTTTTTCTTTGGGTCGTTATGAATTAGCGGCCTTTTGTGGCGTTATTATGGGAGCGCTCTTAGCTTTTCTGTGGTTTAATATTCCCCCGGCCCGCTTTTACATGGGAGATACTGGGGCAATGAGTCTTGGGGTCACTCTGGGAGTTATTGCTATGCTTACAAATAGTGCTCTGTTATTACCGCTAATTGGTTTGATTTTTTTAATTGAATCAATGTCGGTAATTATTCAAGTCTTATCCAAAAAATTTCGTCATAAGAAAGTTTTTTTATCTACTCCAATTCATCATCATTTTCAAGCTATTGGTTGGCCAGAATCAAAAATTGTCATGCGTTTTTGGCTTATTTCTGCGTTAGGTGCAATTCTGGCATTGATTATTTTTTTAGCTGATCTACAGTGGTAATAATTCATTCATGCTTAAATATTTTAAAAAATCACTTAAGAAGTTTAAAGAAGCTGGGCCAGCTGATCCTTGGTTTTTATTTTCTGCCATAGCTTTATTATTGATTGGCTTAGTTATGCTTTCTAGTGCCTCAGCGGTTATTTCTTATAATGAATTTGCCAATACTTATCATTATTTTTTTAAGCAATTAGTGGCGGTCATCATTGGTTTTTTTGCTTTTATGATTTTTTATTTCGTTGATTATCGGGTCTGGCGAAAATTAGCTATTTGGTCTTTATTTGCTTCTATTATTTTATTGATTCTAGTTTTCATACCAGGATTAAGGGCTGATTACGGAACATCTAGAAGCTGGATTGTTATTTTTGGCCAATCGTTTCAACCAGCTGAATTAGTTAAATTTACTTACTTAATCTATTTAGCCACTTGGTTGGAGGCTAAAAAGGGGCAATTACATAAATTTGGTAGTGGTATTTTTCCTTTTATATTCAGCTTATGTATTATCAGTTCTTTGATGATGGCTCAACCAGACTTTGGAACTCTATTCATTATTCTCTTTTCTTCTTTTGTGGCTTTTTTTGTGGCGGGCGGCAATTTATCTCATATTTTAATTACTTTTTTAATTGGACTTTTAGGGTTGGGGCTTTTACTCTATATTGGCACTTCATATCGTAGTGATCGATTCCTTTGTTATCAGGACCCTAATTATAGTAATCAGAACGAGTGTTATCAAATTAGTCAATCTTTAATTGCGGTTGGCTCTGGATCTTGGCTGGGACGAGGTTTAGGTGAGAGTCGACAAAAGTTCATGTATTTACCAGAGCTTTGGGGGGATTCTATCTTTCCGATTATTGCCGAAGAAATTGGTTTTATTTTCAGTTCATTATTAATAGTACTATTTGGCATTTTATTTTATCGTGGTCTAAAAATTGCACGCTATGCACCTGATGTTTATGGCACTGCTTTGGCTGTAGGTATTGTTGCCTGGTTGTTTATTCAAACTTTTCTTAATATCGGTGGTATGATTAACCTAATACCAATGACTGGAGTACCTCTGCCATTTATTTCAGCTGGCGGCTCGTCAATTTTAGCTTTAGCTATGGCTATTGGTATTTTAGCTAATATTAGTAAACATACTCGTTATGCTAAGAAAAAATAGAACATCTAAATTAATACTTCTTTCTGGTGGTGGGACTGGTGGCCCCAGTTCTGTCCCTTTAGCCTTGGCTAAAGCCTATTACACTCTTGATGATAGTATTCGTTTTGTTTTTATTGGCTCTAATCCTGTTTTAGAAAAGAAATTATTCGCTGAGATTTTTGAGTCATTAAAGATTGACTATTATTCTATTCCGGCAGGGAAGTGGCGTCGCTATTTTTCTTTACTTAATTTTTTTGATATTTTTAAAGTTATTTATGGATTCTTTAAAGCTTTCATTTTGTTAGCAAGAATAAAGCCGGAATTAATAATTTCCGCGGGATCTTTTGCGAGTGTTCCTTTAGTTTGGGCTGGAAAAATTTTAAATATAAAAATTATAGTTCACCAACAAGATCTAAGACCTGGTCTAGCTAACCGCTTAATGGCCCCTTTGGCTGATTTGATTACTGTTACTTTTGAAAAATCACTAACTGATTATGGTCAGCGCTCCATGTGGATTGGTAATCCTCATCTAGATTATGAAGATAGAGAGGATTTAAATATTAGTCGACTCAATGAGAATATTAGACAAGAGCCATTAATTTTTCTTTCTGGCGGTGGCGGAGGCTCAGTCGCCTTAAACGAACTATTAATTAAGGCAGTAGATTTTTTGCCTAAAAATTGGCGAATAGTTCAACAAACAGGCAAGGATAAAAATAATTTTAAATTAGAGAGAAATAATTATATAGTAGCAGAAAATTTTTCTCATAATCAATTTCTTTCATGGGCTAAAAAAGCTGATATAATTATTAGCCGGGCTGGTTTAAGCTCTTTAACTGAGTTTTCCTATTTAGCTAAAGCTTTGATTGTGGTGCCGATCCCTAAGAGTCATCAAGAAGATAATGCTCAATATTTTGCTGATCAAGGAGCGGCAATCTATTTAAAACAGGAAACTCTGTCTGGCGAAAGATTAGCTGATGAAATATTGGCTCTTTGGCAAGATAATCAAAAAAGGAAAGAATTAGAGTCGGCTATTTCTAAAATCATGCCACAAAATGCTGCCTTGAAAGGGGCTTCAATTATTAAAAAAATTATTTATGAATCTGCTTAAGTATAATAAATTTTATTTAATTGGTATTAAAGGAGTGGGGATGACTATGTTGGCTCAGTTTTTAAAAAGCTTAGGCAAAGATGTGAGTGGCTCTGATGTGGCAGAGGTTTTTATGACTGATCGGGTTTTAGTTGAGAATAGGATAAAGGTTTTTAATGGTTTCAATGCTAAACAAGTGCCTCAAGATGCGATTATTATTTACTCTAGCGCCTATAATCCAGTTAATAATCAAGAAATGTTAGCTGTAGGCTTATTAAAGAAAGTTCGAGTTTTAAGTTATGCGCAAGCAATTGGGGCGGTTTTTAACCATTATCAGGGCATTGCTGTCTGCGGTAGTCACGGCAAGACAACGGTGAGTGCTTGGCTGGGCTTTGTTTTGGGAAATGCTGGCTTAGACCCTAGTGTTTTAGTAGGAGCGGCTGTGCCTCAGCTTGGCGGTTGTGCCATACTTGGTAGCTCAAAGTATTTCATTGCCGAGGCAGATGAATATCAGAATAAGCTGCAGTATTTTAATCCTTATGGGATTGTTTTAAATAATATTGATTATGATCATCCAGATTTTTTTAAAACTAAAGCTTCATATAATCAGGTTTTTGCAGATTTTGTCAGTAGATTGCCCAAGTCTGGCTTTCTCGTAGCTAATGCTAATGATGCTGAGGTATTGGAAATTATTAAGCAAAGTCATGCCAGGGTCTATAGTTATGCGGTTTCTGAGAGCATGGCCAATGTAAATATCAAGGATCTCAACATATGTCTTTTGGCTCATTCTTTACGTCAAACTAAAGATTATCAATATTTTCAAGTCAATGATTTAGGGGAATTTAAAATACAATTATTTGGTGTCCATAATGTTGCCAATGCTTTAGCGGTTTTAGCTAGTGGCTTGGCTCTTGGCTATAATCCCCTGTCCCTAAAAAAAGCTCTTTCACAGTTTAAAGGAATAGCCAGGAGGGCACAGTTACTGGGCAGTTTTAAAGGTGCCAAAATATTTGATGATTATGGTCATCATCCGAGTGAAGTCAAAGCAACTATTACAGCTTTTAAAGAGAGATTCAAAAAACAACGGCTAATTGTTATTTTCCACCCACATACTTTCACGCGGACGAAAGCTTTGTTTTCTGATTTTGCCATTAGTTTTGATTTAGCTGATTATTTAGGAGTTTTGCCAATTTACGGCTCAGCTAGAGAAAAACAAGGGGGGGTATCAAGTCAGGACTTGGTTTCAGAGATAGAAAAAAGGAATGAAGCTAAGGTAGTTTATCTTAAAAGTTTTGAAGTAGCTTTAAAATTTCTTAAAAAAGAATTAAAGAAGGATGATGTAGTTTTGCTTTTAGGAGCAGGTGATGTTTTTCGTATCGGAGAAAGATTATTACAGCAATGATGCTGACCATTAAGTCTTATGAGAAATAATTGATAAAAAAAGCCCGACTATTTTCTAGTCGGGTTTTATTTTTTTGCCTAAGCCTTATTCTATCGGCTTAGATTTCAAGCTTTTTCAGCATGTCTTCAGCGATGATTCGCTCGATTATTGCTGGTGAAATACCGGGAGCGAATACATCAACGAGTACTTTGCGGTAATCTAAGGCGATTTCTTCAACGCTTTTACCATTAAGCCACATATTAATGGCTTTTAGGGCAACGGTAGTGGCCCATATTTTTTGGCAACTACAGAGGTTGAAGAATAACATTAGGTCAACGGCTTCATCGTACGATGAGGACAATTTTGTGAGAGACGAGCAGTTTCGATTGAAAAAAAGATGTATGTCTTTTTTACTAATTTTTTTGCTCTGGCTAATAGCAGACAGGACCGCTATTTTTTGCTTGAGAGTCAAGGAAATATCAAATTCTGCTTGATAGCTCTTGATTGACTCCCTGGGAGCTACATCAGTGGTGGTTTCTAATTCTTGTACTCTTTCGGCCCTCTTTGCTTTTTCTGCTTTTTCCATTTTATCTTTTTTTAAGTTAAACATTAATGAACTGCCTATATTAAAGCCAATTTTTCATATTTTGTCAACCAAATTATTGTTTATATTAATAAAAACTAGACTTTTTTGTGCTTTTTAGCTGTTTTTTTAGGATAGAGCTTGATTTATCTAAGATTAAGCGATATAAATAGGGGTGATAGTTATGAAATATTTATGAAAGAAATGAAAGAAAAAAAAGATCAGTCACAAAAACCTAGCTTAAGCTGGAGGGTTTTTTGGTCCTCATTATTTGAGCTACTAAAACCTTTTAAGTCTTTAGTGCTGCGTATTTTTGCTTTGATTATTGTGATTGTTCTGTTTGACTTGGCTAAACCCTACATTCTTAAACTCGTTATTGATGCTTTGACTGATTATAGTAGTTTAGAGCTTTCTTATCTCCTAATGCTAATCCTTTTCTATCTCGGCTCTGACCAAGCCCGTTCGCTATTACAATATTTTTCTGATCGCTATATTTTTAAATTCCTAGTTAAGGCCGAATATTATATGGGGATGAAGTCTCAGGATAAGTTGCTGGAGCTTAGCCTTGGCTACCATGAGCGGGAAAACACTGGCGCTAAAATAGTTAAGATTGAGCGAGGAATTGATCGCATTAGCAATCTTAGTCAAAGTATTTTTTGGGAAATGGCCCCAACTGTTGTTCAGTTTATCTTCACTATAACAGCTCTTTTCTGGGCTGATTGGCGCGTGGGTCTTTCCTTTATAATCTTTGCTCCACTTTTTCTTTTCATTACTTTCTGGACCAATGCTAAGCTATATCAGACAAGAAAAGAAATATATCACTCCTACGAAAAAGCCTCGGGTAAAATGACACAAGCTATTATTAATATTAACGCCGTTAAATCATTCGCTCAGGAGGCCAGGGAATTGTCAGATTTTTCCTATCTAAAAACCGGTATAATGAATAAGGAGGGGAAGCAGTG
>Ga0172377_10000433_pt1 | contig 39534 bp, 43 predicted proteins | sample Pumphouse3metaG_FD_119749 | JGI IMG/M metagenome (GOLD analysis project Ga0172377, IMG submission 119749) | Leachate microbial communities from a municipal landfill in Southern Ontario, Canada - Pumphouse #3 metaG | ecosystem: Engineered > Solid waste > Landfill > Unclassified | place: Canada... | reverse complement strand
GGAGCTTAACTATCTCCCAACTTGCTATATTTTTCGAAGGGAGATTAGATAATTATTTAGAGTTGTAGCAAATGGGTATTTGTTACTTTAGGTGACTTGACACAGAATTTATAACGGTCTCTTAATTTTTGAATTGTAAAAATTGGTGTTCCATTGATTGCTAAATGACTTGCAAAAGTGTGTCTTAATGAATGAAATACTACTTTATTTTTTCTATCATTAGTATTTATATCTTTATTAAAAAGCTCATCTAATACACTTCTTAATCTTCTTTCTGGATTAGAAACAAATAGTTTATCATTCATTTTTAAATTTTGAATCCTTATTTCTAATAGATTCTTCAAATCATCAGTTAAAAAAGCTTTGTAAGAACTATTATTTTTAAAATCCTTTAACGTAAGTAGATTATGCGTAAAATCTATATCTTTTTTACAAATATTTAATAGTGTTGTTAATCTTCCACCTGTATTTAATGCTAATTTATAAAGTAAATATAATGTTTCATCATCTTGAGAATTTTCATATAAACTTTTAATTTCTTTTTTTGTTAAAAATCTTTCTCTTGCATTATCAATATTTAATAAAGTTATATATTTTGAAAAATCATTTTTAATAAAATCATTTTTAAAAGTATATTTGATAAGAGCTTTTAGAAAATTTAAAATATTATTGATTGATTTGTCAGCTAATAAATCTTCTTTGAACTTTAACTTTGTTTTTTTAATTTGTTTGTGAATTGTAAAATATCATTTTTATCTATTGTTTCAAAATCAAGATTTTTAAAGTAGGGCAAGATATGATTATTATATTGTGAAATATCATTAGCTTTAGTCTTAGATTCTTTTCTATAGCTAAAATAATCATTAGTTATAGTTTCAATAGATAGAATCTCTCTTTTCTTTTTAGCGGCAATTGAAGGTGGTTCCTCACCATTTCTTAGCATTGTAATAATTTCATTTCTTTTTTGATTACAATATGCTTCTCTTATACCTTCTGAATATTTACCAATTTTTTGCCATACTTTTTTATTTTGTAAGTTTTTATATGTAACATAGTAAGTTTTATCTATTTTCTCATTAGTTAGTGTTTCTCTAAAATATACACCAGTTAAATTTGTTCTTGTCATAGTTACTTTTTTATACCCTATTTATACCCTTGGAATAGATATATAGAATTTTATAAGGTTTATTGGAATTTGTCAATAGCTTATGATAGCTTATATTATCGTAGCTTGTAGTATATCGTAAAATTTAAGTTTAATCATAAAATGGTATGCATCAAGATTTCCTCCAGAACACGCATGTTCGAATCATGCTGGGGTCGCCACTTAACTTTTGTTTTGTAACTTTTGAGTTAAAAAAGCCAAAGCAATTACAACAATTGCAACAATAACAAATCCTATAAGTTCATTTTCTAAATCTGACATAATTAAATTCCTAAAATATTTTTTTTTACTATAAAATCTCTTCTACAAAATATCTATTATTTTTCTCATTGATATGCACATTTGTATCAAATATTTCTGATAGGTTTTTGCTTGTTAAAATATCTTCTTTTTTTCCGCTTTTATAAATAGTATTATTATAAATCAAAGCTACATTTTCTATTTCTTCAAAAATTTCTTCTAAATGATGAGTTACTAAAATAATCGAACAATTTTGAGATAATTTTTTTAACATTTTAATAAAATTTATTTGAGCTTTTATATCAAGACCAACTGTTGGTTCATCAAGTATAAAGGCTTTTGGTTCATGAATTAATGATCTAGCTACTATACACTTTCTTAGCTCTCCTGTTGACATCTGTTCAACATATTTGTCTGATAGATATTCAATTTCCAGATATTTCATTGTTTCTTTTACTTTTTGATGTTGCGCTTCACTAAAATCTTGATGTTTAAAAACTCCAATTGAGCTATAGTGACCACTTAAAACTACTTCGTAACCACTTAAAAATGAGCCATGAGTTGCAAAATAGTTGTGTAAATCATTTGTTATGATTCCTAAATCTTTTTTTAATTCAAAAATCGAGTAGTTTGATTTTCCTAAAATTTCTTTTTTATATTCATTTGTTTTTCTTGGGTGAATTTCAGATTGGATTAGTTTCATCAAAGTTGATTTTCCACTTCCATTTGCTCCAAGTATCGCCCAATGCTCTTTTTCTTTTATTTTTAGAGTTATATCTTTTAATATAATTTTTTCGTCATATCCTACATTTATATTTTCAAAGTCAATAATATTCATATTTTTTCCTAACATTTACGTTTTTTAAGATACTACTAGCAAATGTTTAATATAATCTTAAAATTAATAAAATCTACAAAATAAAGAGTAAAAATGAAAGTTACAAGAGTAAAAAAACTAATGGTTTCAGGAATTAGCACAGTTACAAATAATGAATTTGAAATGAGTGAAGAAAATGGCAAAATAGCTGGTCTTTGGGAAGAATATTTTGCAAATGATGTTTATAAAAAAACTTTCGATAAAGCAAATAGTGATTTTATGTATGGAGTTTATAGTAACTACGAATCAGATGCAAGCGGAAACTACAAAGTAACAGTTGGAGTTGAAGTTACAAAATCAAAAAATGCTATTGTAATTGAAGATAAAAAATATTTAGTTTTTACAAAACAAGGTGAACTTCCAATGGTTGTAGTTGAATTATGGGAAGAGATTTGGGATTATTTTGAAAAAAATAGCGAATATGAAAGAGCTTTTGAAGTAGATTTTGAAAAATATGCAAAAGAAAATGAAATAGAGATTTTTGTTTCTATAAAATAATATAAAGAGTTTGAAAAGTTAAAATGAAAAAATATTTAGAAGAGACTCAAATCATAGATTTTAAAAATCCAGATATTCAAAAACTTTCACATCTGTTATCAAAAGATTGTAAAACAGATGAAGAAATAGCAAAAAACTGTTTTACCTATGTAAGAGATAATATCAATCATAGTGGTGATTTTAAAGATGAAATTACAACTTGTAAAGCTAGCGATGTATTAAAATATAAAACTGGTTGGTGTTATGCAAAATCTCATCTTTTAGCTGCACTTTTAAGAGCAAATGGCATTCCTACTGGGTTTTGTTATCAAAGATTATCTTGTAGCGAATATAAAAAAGATATTTATTGTTTACATGGATTAAATGCTGTGTATTTGAAAAATTATGGTTGGTATAAAATAGATGCAAGAGGAAATAAAGAGGGCGTAAATGCGCAGTTTAATCCACCTTTTGAAGAACTTGCTTTCAAACTAGAAAAAGATGAGTTTGATTTAGCAGACATTTACTCAAAACCTTTGGATGTTGTAGTTGAAAGTTTGACTAAAAATAAAACTTATGATGAAATGATAAATATTTTTCCTGATGTTTCATTTTTTATAGTTAATTATGATAAAAAATATTTAAAACAAATAGTTGAACTTTTTATAGATACAGTTCATAATATTAATAAAAAAGACTACTCAAAAGAGCAACTAAATGCTTGGGCAAATCCAAAATATGATTTAGAAATTTGGGAAAAAAGATTTGAAAAGTCAAAACCATATTTGTGTATGCTAGAAGATGATGTGGTAGGATTTTGTGAGTATTATGATGGATATATTGATTGCTTTTATGCTCATTTTAAATACCAAAATTATGGAATAGGAAAACTACTTTTGACACATATTTTAGAACTTGCAAAAAATGAAAATATAGATAAAATCAAAGTTGATGCAAGTATTACTGCAAAGCCATTTTTTGTGAAGTTTGGATTTATACAAGTTAAAGAAAATCTTGTAAAAAGAGAAAATGTTGAGTTGAAAAATTTTAGTATGGAAATTGATTTGAAAGAATAAAAATATTGAAATTTGTAATATTTTTAGTTATTAATAAATTTTTTTGATAAACTTTTCAAGAATTTACATAGGAAAAGTTTATGGAAAATTTACCACAAGAAGTTATCCAAAGTAGTATTTATGAAATACGTAATCTAAAAGTAATGCAAGATAGTGATTTAGCAAAACTATATGAAGTTTAAACCAAAAGAATAAATGAAGCTGTAAAAAATAATCCAGATAAATTCCCTGAGGATTTTTATTTTGAACTAAAAGAAGAAGAGTTTGAAAATTTGCGGTCGAAAATTTCGACCACAAATTTTTCCAAAACAAGAACGTTGTCAAAAGTATTTACAGAACAAGGTGTTTATATGTGAAACTCGTTAAAAAAAAGTGAACTGCTTCACTTTTTTAGAGTTGAAACCGTAGATGTATACCAAAGGTATCATTGTAGGCTGGAAGCAACCGTACTTAAAAGTAAAGTTGCCACAGAAGTTACAATAAATATAATGCGAATTTTCACAAAGCTAAGAGAATTTTCTTTAACCTACAAAGACATAATAATCGAATTAAAAAATCTAAAAGATGATATAAAACTAACTCAAAATCAAACTAGCCAAAACAGTGAACACATAAAAACAGTTTTTGAAATACTCTCTCAAATACTTGAAGATAGTAAAAATACACAAGATAAGGTTATGGGGTTAGACTGAAAATTGATGAGTGAATTTTTGTTATAATGTATAAAAAATAATGGATAGAAATAAATGGGTTTAGATAAAGCACATAAAGGATATAGTTATCAGGATTTACTTACTTGTTATTTTGTATTAAAAGATATATTAAATGGAAATGAGAAAAGTAAGTTTTCTATAGATAAAAAATTTATAGAAAATGATAGATTTGATGATCTTGTAATAATAAATGGTAAAAATATTCAAAGAAAGCAGATTAAATATAGTGAAGATAAAGAGTTAATTAAAAATGATTTTTCAAATGATAGTAGAGATTTAGCTATTTATGAGTTATTTAATTCATGGAAAATATTAAAAATAACAAATAGTGAATTTAGACTTTGTTTATCTTGGAGTTTATCTGATAATAAAAATATAAGAAATATTTTAAAAAGAGATGAAAATATTACAAGTTCATTTATATCTTATCCTACAAATATATATAAGTTTGATATTGATAATTTATGGGATACTAATTCTTTTATTCCTACTTCATGGAGAAAATTAAAAGAATATGTAGAACAAAACTCTATTAGTAGAGATGAGTTTAAAAGTTTTTGTGATTCATTGATTATTGAGTTAGATTTTCCTAAAGAGAATCATTTAAAAGAGATTGTATTAAATCAGATTATTAAGTTAGGTATAGGTAAATATCCAAATCAAAATGAACAGCCTTTAAATTTTCTTGAAAGATTTGCAAAAAAGATAAATGACTACAGAGGTGACTTTAATAGAGAAGTAAGTATTTCTAAAGTTTTAAAAGATTTAGTTGTTCAAACTGAGTTTGGAAAGATTGAACAAAAATTTGAGATAGATCAATTAAAAAATATAAAAAAAGAAGATAAATTCAAAACTTTTGCAAAAAATATTGAAAAGTTAAAAAAAACAATATTACTTGGAGAACCTGGAAGTGGTAAGTCTTGGTTTTTAACAAATTTTATTGAGTATTTAGAAGCTAAAAAGATAAAAGTCATAAGGCACTATTGTTTTACATCTACAAATTATGACGTTATGGAAGAGAATAGAGTGACTTCCGATGTGTTTTTTGGAAATTTAGTTGCAGATATAATCAAAAAGTTTCCAAAGTTAAAAAATACAAAAGAACATCTTTATGTTGCAGATTTGGATGAGTTAAATATATTACTTTCTCATATAAAAGAAGAATTAGTAATAATAATAGATGGTTTAGACCATATTGAAAGGGTATTTAAAAACTCTATAAATCTATCAGAAGATAAAGTTCAAATAATCGATTTTATATCAAAAATCAATACATTAGATAATACTTCTATTGTAGTAAGTTCTCAACCTGTTGAAGAGATTAAAGTTTTAGTAGAAGAACATGAATATTTGGAATATAAAATATCTAAATGGGATGAAAATGATACTTTAGAATTAATGGAAAAATTTTCTTTTCAAAATAAAAAATTAAAAGGTATTGAAATATCTAAAATGTTGTTAGAAAAGAGTGAAGGTAGTCCACTTTATTTAACTTATCTGATAAAAACATTGAAATTAGAAAAAATAATCACAAAGAAAAAAATAAAACAATTACCTAAATATGATTTTAATCTGGAAAAATATTATGATTACATTGTATCAAAATTAAAAAAATCTTTAACTGCTCAGATTTTAGCTTGTTTGGATTTTACAGTTACAAAAGATGAATTGAAAGAGATTTTAGATTGCATATCTGATTTTATAGATGAAGATTTAGAAGTTTTATCTCCTGTTATAAGTGATAGTTTTACAACAGGTGGTATAAAACTTTATCACGATAGTTTTAGAAGATATAATTTAGATAAATTTAAAGACCAAGAAACATTAAATAAGAAGTATTTATTTATAATAGATTGGTTAGAAAAAAAAGGCTTTTATAAAAATCAAAAGGCTTATAGATATTTATTATCATATTTTATAAAAGCTCAAAAGTTTAAAAGCATTAAAAAATATGCAACTGATGACTTTCTTTTTCAGAGTTTATATAATGGTTTTTCTCAAAAAGCAATTGAATTTAATTATAACAATTTTTTAATAATGGCTAAAAATACTAAAGATTTCACACTTTTTATTTATATAAGTGAACTAAATAGAAGTATCTTTAATATATCTACTGAACAATACAGTATGATAGAAGAACATTTTGAGGATTATTTTTATTCTATAGGTTTAGTATTTGGATTTAAAAAAGCAAATGAATTACTTTTTTTTGATGAGAAAAGTAATTTTGATAATGAACTTATTTCAAAAGCTTTTTATATTTTAAGGTCAAATGGACATATACCTAATTGGAATAAGCTAGATGACTTTTTTAAAGGGAAAATAGAATTCAAAAACTTTAATTCATATATTTATTATTTAATTGATACTAACAAATTAGATGGTTTTACAATAAGAAATATAAAAAAAATAGAAAAAGAAAAAAATCATAAATTCCTTAGAGTTTTTATTTCTGAGGTGTATTTTGAATTTGGAATTAGTAAAATTTTAGAGTTTATAGATTTAGTTGAGGAAAAAGATAAAATAATAAAAACTATCAATGATATTTTATTTGATATAAATGCAACTGAGTCGATTAGAGTAAATCAAAAAGTTTCATTATCTTTAACAAAATTATCAAAAGATATATTTGATGAAAAATATTATAATAATGATAAATTAGATGAACTATATCAGAATTTAGAAAACTATACATATCAAGATTTAGAAAAATTAAAACAGTTCAATAAGACTTTTAAGTTATATGACTTTTTTGATGCGTGGGTAAGGTTTACTATAAATCTTTTTATCATAGAAAATGATGCTTCAATTGGAGTGATTAAGACATATAAAGAGTTTGAAGAAAAGTTAATTGATAATTTTGAAAATTTCCAACATTATACAACTTTCTCCAATTTAACACATGATAATAGATATATAATCCAAGAACCTATTTTTAGAATGTTAAAGTATATAAAGACAAGATGGAAAGATGTAGTTGATATAGTTTCTTCACTTTATAATTCTTCACATAAGATGCGATATTTCTTTTATGTAGGAGTTTTAGATGAATTTAAATGTGATAAAAATATAAAATTTTTAATAAAACAATATGAAGGTTATACGGAAGAAGAGGAAAATGAAAGTGAAGGGTATAGTTTTCAAATTGATAGATGTTTTGAGATGGTCTCTTTATATAGTTTTGCTAAAGAGGATAAAAAGGCTAAGAAAGAGTTAAAAAAAGCAATTTTATATATGACTGCCTATGGGCATAGAAAAGATACAACATTAAATGAGATTAGAGAACCTTTAGAGTATCTAAAAGATATTGATAGCAAGTTTGCTTTGAGTAGTGCAAAAAAATTATTGCCTTTAAATTTAGCAGTTCAAAACCATAGTGAAAATGGCAAAGGGATAAAATGGTTATATATATATTGGTTTGAAGATTTAGTAAAGATTGATTTTAGTTTAGCTTCGAGCTATTTAGTATCTGAACTTTTAGATAAACCATATTATTGGAAACTTGATGATATGTATATGTATTTGTTACATGAAAGTAAAGGTATAAATCCTATCATATTAAACTTTTTATATAAACTATCTCCTACTAATGTCAAAGATTTATTTATAGAAGATTTTTTAGATAATACAAATAAATTGATTAGTTTAGATAGCAGGTTAGCATATCAATCAGTTGTTAATATATTAGCAAGAGATTTAAATAATAGCTATGAAAAACTCTCAAAGAAAACTACTTTAAAATTAAATATATTAAGAACTCAATTTAAAGTTTCAAAGCAAATACCAGTATATAAAGATAATAATCAATTTGACTCTGATAGAAAAAAAGAGATACTAGATATTATTAAAGAGAATTGTATATGTGAAAATCAATTGTTTAATAAAAATGAAAAGGAACTTGTTAAGCAAATTGATAGATATGGAATAAGATTAAGTGAAATAAACTTTTTAATCTATAAATTGAATAATGAAAAAGATAAAAAAATAGTAAAAGAGTTTTTTATTAAACTTATTCGAGTTAAATATCCAAGTGATAGTAAATATTATGATAGATTATATACTATTTTAAAAGGATTGGATATTTCTAAAAAATCAAAAATATATTTGATGATTGAGATATTTGTTCATTCAAGAGATGGTTGGTTAAGTTGTTTTTCTCATACAGAATCTTTTTTAGAAGCTATCAAGATAGATAAGAAAAAAGCTTTAATATATTTATCTAGAGTTTTAGTATATAGGTTTAATAGGTTTAGTTATTTTCCATCTAGTACTTCAAATCTTCTAAAAGCTTTTTGTTTAGCAAATATTGAGATAAAAATAATAAAGAAAATGTATAAAAGAGGATTTGATTTTATCTCATATAGAATTCCATTGCAAGAGGAGTATAATTGGGAAAATCTTGATGATAGTATAGAAAGTTTTACTAAGGAAGAGATGATTGTATTGATGATATTTATAAAATTAAAAAATTTAGATACAACAGTTCAAAAAGAAGCTATATATGCTATCAACTATCTTATGAATTATGAAGCTAGTTTATTGATAAAACCAATAAATTGGTTTTTAGAAAATCATAAATATTTTCCTCAACTTAGTATTTCTAGTGTTACAGAGGTATTACTTTTACATATAGATAAGAATGAGTTTTTCAGTAAGGTAAAAAATAATCTAATCGAATTAAAAAAAATGAAAAATAAATATATTGAAGAGTTACTAGAAAATGTTGAAATCAATTATTAAAGATAATAAGCTTTTAAACTATGTATATAGCTTAGGTATAGATACGGAAAAAATAACATCTTTTATTCAAGATTATCTATATAAAGATATTGAAGTAAAAAAAAATACTTTTGATAAGTTTGGAAATAGAGTTTATTCATTAACATCTTTTAATATTTATTATGAAAATGCAATTTATACTGCTATTAATGAATATTTGTCTATAAAGTATAAGAGAATCAAACTATTTAACTACTTTGATATTGATGTAAAAACATTAATAGCAACCCAAAACTCACTTATAGAAAGACCAAAAGATTTATTAAATAAACAAAAGGAAATTAAGTTTAATAATAAACTTTATAAAGAAGATAGTTTTATTAGAATTGCTTTATTCGAAAATGAATTAGTAATTGAAGGTAGTAGAAGAAAAGAGAATACTATATATTTTGAAGGATTAATTACAATTAAAGAAAAAATATATCAGTTTTTTGAAGATATTCCTAGCAATATTTGGTGTGATGAGTTCTACTCAAATAATTTATACCAAATTATAGGGTTTTATAAGTATTTTAATAGTATTGAATCTAAATATACAATGTGGATGGATAGTCATTTGTTAGAGGTATTGGAGATAAAAATAGATAATTATAATAATGGACTTCAAGCTATAAATAGCAAAAATGAAATTGTTTTAAAATTTAGAAGCTGGAAAGATGGATTAATAGGAGATGACATTAATGATAATGTTCCAAAGTTTGAAGGATGCGATTTATTGATGAGAGAAGATTATTATAAAAAATTAAATGAACTTATTCCAAGCTTAGAATATTTTTGTGATATTAATAGTTTTAGTTAGCTTTACAAGTTAGTTAATTTCAATTAATTATTATATCTTTACAAATACATTAAATTATAGTAACATAGATTATCGTAACATACATTACTATAAAGAGAAAATATGAAATTTTACAACCGAGAAAAAGAGCTACAAAACTTGAGAGATATTCAAATCTCTTCACTTGAATCTTCTAAAATGACAGTAATCGTTGGACGAAGACGAATAGGGAAAACAAAACTCATCAAAGAAGCTTACAAAGAAAAAGTCTATTTTTTTGTATCAAAAAAAGATGAATCCTTACTTTGTACTGAATTTATTGATATTGTTCAAAGTACACTAAATATTAAAATACTGGGTGAATTTAGAAGTTTTAAAAATCTTTTTGAATACCTTATTCAACTTGCTATTACTACGCCATTTACACTTATAATAGATGAATTTCAAGAGTTTTTACAAATAAATAGTTCTATTTACAGTGATATGCAAAATATTTGGGATGAATACAAAGATAAATCAAAGATGAATTTAGTTTTAAGTGGTTCTATTTATTCTTTGATGAAAAAAATTTTTGAAGATAAAAAAGAACCACTTTTTGGAAGAGCAAATAACAAAATTTATTTAAAACCATTTACTGTTAAAACACTAAAAGAGATTTTAAAGGAAAACTATCCAAACTACAAAAACAGTAATCTTTTATCTTTTTATATTTTTACTGGTGGTGTTGCAAAATATGTTGAAATATTTGTAGAAAAAAAAGCTTTTACTTTTGAAAAACAGCTGGATTTGATATTTGATGATTTTTCTTTATTTTTAGAAGAGGGCAAAAATCTGCTTATTGAAGAGTTTGGAAAAGAGTACACAACATATTTTTCAATCCTTTCATTAATAGCTAGTTCAAAAACATCAAGAATAGAAATAGAAAGCGTACTTGGTAGAAATATTGGCGGTTATTTAGAAAAACTTGAAAAAGACTATACTTTAATAAAAAAAATAAAACCAATTTTTGCAAAAGAGGGAAGTCGAACTGTAAAATATGAGATTATAGATAATTACTTTAACTTTTGGTTTAGATTTATTTACAAATATAAAAGTGCAATAGAAATAGAAAACTATGAGTTTGTTAAAGAAATTGTAAAAAGAGATTTTAGTGTTTATAGTGGGAAATTTTTAGAAAAGTATTTTATTGAAAAACTAAAATTTACAAACAATTACTCAAATATAGGAACTTATTGGGAAAAAGCAAACCAAAATGAGATAGATATTGTTGCTATTAATAATCTTGAAAAAAAAGTTTTAATTGGCGAAGTAAAAATAAATCTTAAAAAAATTGATTTAGAAATATTAAAACAAAAAGCAAAAAAACTTGAAAAAGAACTAAGTGGATATGAGTATGAGTATTTAGCTTTTAGTTTAGATGATATGTGAGATTGTCAAAACAGATTTTGAGTTCCAACCAAAAGCAAACTATTATTTGAAGATATATTAATCTTCAAAACAAGCAAATCTTTATGAAAAAATATTATAGTAATATACACTCCAAAATTAACTAATAAAGTGAAAAGATGAAAGTAAAATATTTAGAAAAATTTTATGTTGCAGGAATCACAACAAGAACAAACAACAAAGCAGAATTAGATGAAACAACAGCACAAATACCAAAACTTTGGCAAAGATATGTAGATGAAAATATTGAAAGTAAAACATTCAACAAGTCAAGAAATTTGGCTATGTATGGAGTTTACAACAAATATGAAAAAGATGTAAATTCTGATTATGATTATACAATTGGCGTTGAAGTTACAAAATTTAAAAATGCAATTACTATAGAAAAAGATAGATATTTGGTATTTTCAAAAAAAGGTGAATTCCCAAAAGTTGTAATAGAAACTTGGCATGAAGTTTGGAACTATTTTGCTTCAAAAGATTGTGAATATGAAAGAGTATACAATTTTGATTTTGAAAAGTATTCAAAAGATGATGAAATAGAAATATATATTTCTATAAAATAGCTTATTTCAAAGATTGGTTTAATAAAACTTTTTATATCAAAAACTTCATTGGCAAATCTTAAACTAATAATCTTTAAGATATATTTTATAATAAATTTTAATATAAGGGAGAACGGTTATGAAAGGTTTTGCAATGTTGAAAATTGGGCAAGTAGGTTGGATTGAAAAAGAAAAACCAACTTGTGGTGTAATGGATGCAATAGTTAAACCTATAGCTGTCTCACCTTGTTCTTCTGATGTCCATACTGTTTGGGCAGGTGCTCTTGGCGATAGACATGATATGATTTTAGGACATGAGGCAGTTGGAGAAGTAGTAGAAGTTGGCTCACTTGTAAAAGATTTCAAAGTTGGTGATAAGGTTATTGTTCCTGCAATTACTCCTGATTGGAATAGTTTAGAAGCTCAACGAGGATATTCTATGCATTCAGGTGGTATGTTAGCTGGTTGGAAATTCTCAAACTTCAAAGATGGAGTATTTGCTGAATATTTTCATGTAAATGATGCTGATGGAAATCTAGCTCTTATTCCTGAGGGAGTTGATCCAATTGAGGCTGTTATGTTATGTGATATGGTACCTACTGGTTTTCATGGTGTTGAGCTTGCAGATGTTCAATTTGGTGATACAGTTTGTGTTATAGGTATTGGGCCAGTTGGTCTAATGGCAGTTGCAGGAGCAGTTAGTAGAGGTGCATCAAGATTATTTGCTATTGGTTCACGTCCAAAATGTATAGAAGTAGCCAAAGAGTTTGGAGCGACTGATATTATCAATTATCATGAAGGTGATATTGTTGAACAAATCATGGAAAAAACACAAGGAAAAGGTGTTGATAAAGTGATAATTGCTGGTGGAAATTCTGATACTTTTATCCAAGCTGTTAAAATTGTAAAACCAGGTGGAAGAATAGGAAATGTAAACTATTTGGGAGAGGGGGAATTTATTAAAATTCCAAGAGTTGAATGGGGAAATGGAATGGCTCATAAAACAATTGTTGGTGGATTAATGCCAGGAGGAAGACTTAGAATGGAAAAATTAGCTTCTTTGATACAAACAAACAGAATAAATCCAGCAAAACTTATTACTCATAGATTTAATGGAAGAGAACATATCCAAGAGGCTTTACTTTTGATGAAAGATAAACCAAAAGATTTGATAAAACCCGTTGTGATTTTTTGATTATAGGGGATTAGAATGGGATTTTCAAAAGAGCAAAAAGAAGAACTTTTAAAAGTTAAATATGTAGGTGAAACAGTTGTCAAAAGATTTGAACAAATTGGTATTAACTCTTTAGAAGATTTGGCAAAAAGTAGTGTGGAAGAGATAACAGATATAGTTTCAGATATTTTAGGAAGCACTTGTTGGAAAAATAGTCCTCAAGCAAAAAAAGCAGTTCAAAATGCTATCGATTTTGCAAAAGAGTATGAAATAAATAAAAGCTAATAGATACAAAACACCCCTAAATTATAAGAAAGTATACTTATTATATAATGCAAAAATCTAAAGTTTAAAAGGAAAATAATGAGTCAATTACCAAACTGCCCAAAATGTGGAAGCGAATATACTTACGAAGATGGGAATTTATATATCTGTCCTGAATGTGCCAATGAATGGTCACAGGATACATCATCTTCTGAAAGTAGCGATACATTAGTAGTAAAAGATGCAAATGGTACTATTTTACAAGATGGAGATGATGTAACTGTTATTAAAGATTTAAAAGTTAAAGGTAGTTCATCTGGAATTAAAGTTGGTACTAAAATCAAAGGTATTAGACTTGTTGAGGGAAATGATGGTCATAACATCGACTGTAAAGTTACAGGTGTTGGAGCTATTAAATTAAAACAAGAATTTGTTAAAAAATCTTAAAAAAACGCTCAAATAAGAAGTTTTGAAAATCAAAACTTCTTAAAATTTTAAGCCTTATAATCTTCTATTTTAAAGGTGTTAAATATTATATCAGTTGCTAACATTCTAGCTCCATGATTTAGAGCATCTATTATATCTTTGTCTTGCCAATCCAGCTTTCTTAATTCATCCATATCATTTTCATTTACTTTGTGGGGATTTTTCATAGAGTTGATTACAAATTTCAAAAGGGCATTTTCTTTTTGCGTTAATTTTGAGCTATCTAAATCTTTTTTCATTGATTGAACTTCTTCGATGCTCCATTTTGCATGGTTTACTAACATTGCTGTATTAAAATCGATACAAAAATTACACTCTTCTTTACTAGATACACAAATTCTAATACTAGCAAGTAGTGCCATTGATAAAGTAGGGTGAGTTGCGTAATATTTTATAAAATCTAGTTGCTGTTTTAAAAGCTCAGGACTTGAACTAAATAGTTTGGCATTGTTTCCAACACTTCCTCTTACTTTGATAATTTCATTATAAATTTCTAGTAATTCACCACTTGCTTCGTTTGTTTCGTATGTTTTTATAATTGGCATTTTATTTCCTTTGTTTTTGTTGACAAATTGGTCAAGTCTAATTTTAATAAAACTTGACTGATTTGTCAAGTTTAAAATGTTATAATTCAAAATGGAAAATAATACAAGAAAAAATTTAATAGATTCAGCCTTTAGTGAAATTTACTCAAATGGCTATCAAGGTGCATCCTTAACAACAATATTAAAAAATGCAAAAGTACACAAAGGCTCAATGTACCATTTTTTTGAAAATAAAAAAGATATGGCATTGGTTTGTATAAAAGAGAAAATTTATGAACGATTTGTGCAACGATACTCTTTGATTTTAGCTTTAGAATCAGGCTATTTAGAAGCTTTTATTGATGGATTAAAAGATACAAGTCAAAGAGATTTTAACAAAGGTTGTCCCATTGCAAATATTGTGCAAGAGATGTCAAATATTGATGAAGAATTCAAAGTTTTAATGGAAGAGATTTATCAATCATTTAGAAAAAATATAAAAGATATTTTAGATATTTCAATACAAAAAAATGAAATGAAAGAGTGTGATACAAGAAAACTTGCACTTTATATAGCTTCAACAATAGAGGGTGCAATTTTATCTGCAAAAGCTACTCAAAATATCCAAGATTATGTAGATGTAATAGATATTTTATCTTCATATATAATGTCATTTAAAAAGAGTTAAGATGAATTTAGAAAAATTAAAAGATATGGAAGCAGAGTTTTTATTTCAATATCCAAAGGGTTTAGAAGATGCGAAGTTTTTCCCAACAATGAAAAAGTTTAACCCCTCAAAACTTGAAGAGTTCACAAAAGAAAATCTAAAAAAAGAGAATTTTTCTAATCCAAACTTAGTAGTTGATGCTTTTTTTAAGATTATCCAAAAATCTGTTTTGGTTTCATTGTTTGATAAATTAAAGTTTCGTGATATGTTAGCAGGTTTGACTTCTTATGAAAAAGATATGTTGAGCATCGAATTATATGAACTTCTACATGGAAATCAAAAAAATGGTTTTGAGGGAATAGTAGAGTTTTTAGCTCAATATGGTCTTGCAAAATGGACGATAATTTCTGTAATTTTGTATTATAACAATAGACAAAAAGAGTATTTTATAAAACCTACAACCACAAAAAATGTAATCAAATATTTTGAAATAAAAGATTTAGTTTATAAACCAACTCCTAGTTTTGAATTTTATGACTCATATAAAAAAGTGTTAAATGAAATAAAAAAAAATGTTCATAAATCTCTTCATCCTGACAATGCAGCATTTACTGGATTTCTAAGAATTGGCATGGAAGATTAAATTATATCTTTCACAAATTGCATCCAATAATATTGCAATGGAAATAAGAAAAATATAGTAATAATCGCAAGTATCAACAAAAACTTAACAGCTTTTATTTGTTTGATATTTGCTAATGCTAAACCAATTATTATGGGCGGTGACTGAAATGGTAAAAACACAGTTGAAAATGCTGATACTTCCATCATAATTACTTCATGTAAACTAAAATTATTAATAAGCCCAATATGTTCAGCCATTGGTGTAAAAATCGCTGGAATCGATGGTTGAGTTATAAATACACCTGTTATTGCCATAAACAAACTAATAATTACTTGATTTAATACTTCATAACTTGTGGGTTTAAAAAGATCAATACTTGTGGTTAAAATATCTTTTATATAATCGTTTGTGGCAACAATATTTCCAAGACTAATAATGGCTGCCACTAAAAGTAAAGAAGAGAAATTTATACTATTCATATCTTTGTTTTTTATGATATTTATAGCTGGATTTGCTAGAAATAAAACACCGACCATTGCTATAACACTTGAAGAAAGACCATGTATAAAATCTGTTGTCCAAAAAAGTAGCATAATTAAAGTTGTGAATATTACGATTTTTTCATCTTTTGATAAAGAGTTTTTTTGAGTTTTAATAATAGAATGTTTTGGTGTATCATTGTACATAAAATAAAGCATCGCAACAATAATAATATTTTTTATAAATCCTAAAACAAAAAAGTTTGCAACTAAATAATGTGAATATAAAAGCTCAAAGCCGTAAATTTCATGGGTTAATCCACTTAAAATCATATTTGGTACATTTGCAGGAAGAATTGTAAATGCAGGAATTACAGTTGAAAAAATAAAAGCTAACATAATTCCAGTATAACCTTTGTCCTTATGTGTAAATCCAAAGTTTTTTGCAACAATAACAGCGATTGGAATTAAAAGTACGGTTCTTCCAAGGCTTGATGGCATAATAAAACTAAATAATAAAGAAAAAATATTTATAGAAATTAAAATAGTTAGATAACTTGGATTTTTTATATTTGTAAAAATTGTTGAAAATCTTTCACTCAAATTTACATTATTTATGGCATTTGCTATTAACATTCCTGCAAAAACAAGCCAAAAAGCGGAAGATGAAAATCCTGAAAATATTATTTCTTTACTACTTAATGAAAATATCAGACTTGTAAATAAAAAAATAAGCGAGGTTTGATAATTTGGAATTATTGAAGTTGCCCAAAAGATAATGGTTGTGATAAGTAAAGTTATTAAAACTACATTTTTAAAATCTTGTATAAAATGTGATAAAACAAAATAAATAACTAAAGGAATAAGAAAAAATAAAATATTTTTAAACAAAAGAACCTTTCTTTTATGAGTAATTTGTATAGATTTTATGCAAATTCTATTAATAAAAAGATAAATTTGTGTTCAAATTTATTTAGTAAATGAAATCATAATTTTATTTCACTAAGATTACATCTATTATTTATCAAAGGATTTTTTTGACTCAAACACTTAAAGCTCATTTTTTAGTACTTTTTGCTACTTTTTTAGTAGCTGGTTCTTTTATTGCTTCTTCTAAACTTTCAGGAGTGATTGATTCTATTTCACTTACTTTGTTTAGATTTTTTTTAGCTTCTTTGTTTTTAGCACCAGTGGTTCTTTTAAACAAAAAACTTAGAGAAAAAATTATTTCTACAATGCCTCGTGCCATGATTATTAGTCTATTTTTCTCTTTATATTTTATCTCATTTTTCAAAGCGTTAGAGACAACAACTGCTTTAAATGCAGGAACTTTATATACCTTAGTTCCTTTAATTACTGCAGTTTTTTGTGTTTTTATATTTAAAGATAAAATTAGTTTTTATCAGATGATTTTATATTTTATTGGAATAATTGGTACTTGTATTGTTATTTTTAAAGGAAATCTAGAATTGTTTTTGAGTTTTTCTTTGAATCATGGAGATTTTATTTTCTTGTTTGCTACGGTTTTTATGGCTTTATATTCTATTTCATTAAAATTTCTTTATAAAAAAGATGATGAACTTTTTGTATTAGTTTTTACAACTTTACTTGGTGGTTGCATTTGGATGTTTTTAGCTTTAGAAATTTTTAATATACCTTTAGAGTGGGAAAAAATAGAAGGAAATTTGATTTTTTATATGGCTTATTTAGTAATTGGAGCAACTTTAACAACTGTATATTTATATCAAAAATCTTCAATTATCTTAGGTCCTAAGAAACTTATGGCATACATATACTTAAATCCAGCAGCAGTTGCTGTATTGATGTATATATTTGAGGGAAAACTTATAACATCTTGGATTTTTGTAGGAATTTTAATATCCACATTTGCTACAATAGTTTTATTAAAACAAAAATAAGAGAATAATATGAAAATACCAAATATGATTTATGGAACGGCGTGGAAAAAAGAAAATACAACAGATTTAGTTTTCGAAGCTTTAAAACAAGGTTTTAAAGGTATTGATACCGCGTGTCAACCAAAACATTATAGAGAAGATTTAGTTGGACAGGGACTTCTTAAAGCTTATGAAATTGGAATAAAAAGAGAAGATATTTTTATTCAAACAAAATTTACTCCAATAGATGGGCAAGACCAATCTAATATGCCTTATTTACAAAGTGATGAAATAGAAGTTCAAGTTGAAAAATCTTTTGAAACTTCTAAAAAAAATCTTAAAACAAATTTTATTGATGCTTACATTTTACATTCACCCGTATATCCAGGAAGTAAACTTCAAAGAGTTTGGCAAAAAATGGAAGAGTTTTATGACAAAAAAGAAGTAGGGGCTTTGGGAATTAGCAACTGCTATGATTTGGATACTTTAAAATTTTTATATGAAAATGCAAAAATAAAACCAAGTATAATACAAAATAGATTTTATGCACAATCAGGATATGATAAAGAAATAAGAGTTTTTTGTAAACAAAACAACATTACTTATGAAAGTTTTTGGTCATTAAGTGCAAACCCAGATATTTTAATAAGTGAAGTTTTGCAAAATCTAATAAATAAATATCAAAGAAGTGCAGCTGAAATTTTTTATAGATTTCTAAATTATATAGAAATAGTGCCATTAAATGGAACTACTTCTAAAAAACATATGATGGAAGATTTGAAAATAGGCGAGTTTGAGCTTTTAGATAGAGAAATTGAAGAGATTACTCAATTATTGCATTAGGAAAATTTGATATGAAAGTTATTTTACCCAATTTTTTAGAAGAGAATTATAGATTAAATAAATTAGGAAATTTATCAATATGTCAATATATTCAATATGAAGAACAATATAAAAATGAAGTTTTTATCTCTACAAATATTTTAATTTTTGTAATAAAAGGCTCTAAAATACTGCATTTTAAAGATGAAAAAATAATTGCCAATTCAAAAGATATCCTTTTTCTAAAAAGTGGAAATTATATAATGAGTGAAATGGTGGATGATTATTATGAAGCAATTTTATTTATGTATGATGATACAATTCTTTTGGATTTTATAAAAAAATACAATTTGCATTTTGATGGAAAAAAATTACTTGAGAGTAATGTTTGTAAAATCAAAAAAACATTACTCTTTGAAACTCTTCAATCTTCAATTTTGTCTTATCTAAAAAATACTACTTTTAATCAAGAATCTATAATAAAATTAAAATTAGAAGAAGCCTTTTTGAATATATTGGAATCTACTTCAAAAGAGAGTTTTGAAGCCTTTTTATCTTCTATTCTTTCAAATAGTTTTTTTAAAACAAAGATAGAAAAAGAGTTTGATATTGATAAAAACATCTTACTTTTTGCAAAGGAGTTTAATATTACTGATTTGGCTTTTCGAAATAAATTTAAAGAGACTTTTGGAACAACTCCTAAAAAATGGCAAAATAGAAAAAAACTTGAAAAAGCGAAATTATTGCTTGAAACTACAGGCTATAATGTTACTCAAGTATGTCAACAAAGTGGATTTGATAATATTTCTTGGTTTATTCAAGCTTTTAAAAAAGAGTATAAAATTACTCCAAAGCAAATAAAAAACAACAAAAATTGAATTTTTTCCAATAGAATAAAAAATTTATTTTGCATATAATATTTTAAAATCATAGGAGAGAAAGAATGAAAAAAATAGTTTTATCAATATTATTTAGTGCAAGTGTGATTTTTGCACAAAATTTTACATTAAGTAGTGCAGAGTTACAAGGACAATTAACTTCAAAGCAAGTATTTAATGGTTTTGGTTGTACTGGTGAAAATATTTCACCTGAACTTTCATGGAAAGATGCCCCAAAAGGAACAAAATCATTTGCAATAACTGTTTATGACCCAGATGCACCAACAGGTTCAGGCTGGTGGCATTGGTTAGCTTTTGATATTTCTAAGGATAAATTTACACTACCAAGTGGTTTTGGAAATAGAGAATCAAAAGATGCTATTCAAAGTATCACAGATTTTGGAAAAACTGGATTTGGTGGAGCTTGTCCTCCAAAAGGTGATAAAGCTCATAGATATATTTTTACCGTTCATGCCCTTGATATTGAGACTATTGGTTTAGATAAAAATACAAATCCTGCTTTGGTTGGATATTATTTAAATACTCACTCTTTGGCAAAAGCTTCATTAATTTCATACTACGGAAGATAAATTATATAAATCTGCTTTTTAGAAACTCTATTAGGGTTTCAAAAAGTAGAGTTTTTGATTTTTCTTTATGATAAATTAAATAAAATTCTCTTTTTAGATTTATATTTTTTAGTTTAATTTGGAAAAGTTTATTTTCTTTTAACTCTTTTTTTACTATTACTTTTGAAAGAGTTGTAACTGTATCTGGATTATTCAAAACTATTGTTTTTATCTCTTCAAAATCTTGTAATTGCATAAAAATATCTAACTCTTTTGAAATGTCTCCAATATAATTTATAAATATTTCTCGTGTACCTGAACCACTCTCTCTTAAAATCCATCTTTTTTTTATTGCATCAATAAAAGCTTCTTTTTTATGATTTTTATCACTTGTAACAACTATTAATTCGTCATCACACAGTTTTTCTTTTATCAAGCTTGAATTTTGTGTATCAATTTCAATTAGTCCAATATCAAGTTCAGATTTTAGAATTTTATCTATAATTTTGCTTGAGTTTATAGTTAAAATATCTAATTTTACATCTTTGTATTTAGTTAAAAAATCAAAATAAATATTTGGCATTATGTAATTTGAAATTGTTTTACTTGCTGCTATTGTGATATTTCCAACTAGTTTATTTTCTTGAAAAATATTTTGTGCATCTTTGAGTGCTAAATAATGAGAAAGTGTTTTTTCTTTGAAATATTTGCCTTTTTCATTTAGTATTAATTTTTTACCAATTCTATCAAAAAGTTTTTCATTTAGAGAGTTTTCAAGTGATTTAATTGCAAGTGAAATAGCTGATTGACTTATATTTAATTCAAGTGCCACTTGAGTAACTTGTGGGTTTTCACATAAGTTATAAAAAAAATGTAGTTCTTTTAGTGTCATAGGTCTCTTTATTGAAAATATTAATCATTATATTAAAAATAATATATTTTACAAATTAAATAAATAGAGTTATACTTGTAAAATCAAAGGAAAATATTATGAGAAATACATTTTATGGAGTTCTATTTGTAGCTTTTTTTGCTTTAATTGCTACATTTATAGCAGAAGTTGATTTTTTTAAAAATCTAGCAATTAGCCCACTTATTATTGGAATAGTTTTGGGAATATTTTATGCAAATACCTTAAAATATAAATTCCCAAATACTTGGAAAAGTGGGATTGATTTTTCTACAAAATATATTTTAAGATTTGGAATTATTTTATATGGCTTTCGCTTAAATTTTCAAAATCTTCAAGAAGTAGGGCTTATTGGAATTCTTATAGCTTTTTGTATAGTTTTTTTTACTTTTATTTTTGGATATATAATTGGAACAAAAGTTTTAAAGCTTGATCGTGAAATTACTATTTTGTGCAGTGCTGGAAGTTCTATTTGTGGAGCTGCAGCTGTATTAGCAACTCAAAGTGTTTTGAAAAATGAAGCATATAAAAGTGCAATTGCTGTATCTTTTGTGGTGATTTTTGGAACAATTGCCATGTTTTTATATCCATTTTTATATAAATTAGGAATTTTTGATTTAAATGCATCTCAGATGGGAGTTTATATAGGTGCAACTTTGCATGAAGTAGCTCATGTTGTTGGTGCTTCAATTTCTTTGGGTGAGGAAGTATCAAAAGATGCAATTATAGTAAAAATGATAAGAGTTATTTTTTTAGTGCCCTTTTTGATTTTATTATCTTTTTGGTTGATTAAAATGGGATTTCATAGTAATAATGAGAAAGTAAAAGTCGTAATTCCTTGGTTTGCAGTAATATTTATAGTAGTTGTTGCTTTTAACTCTTTTGGATTTTTAGCTCAAAGTACAATAACAGATATAAATTTTTTAGATACTTTTGCTTTAACAATGGCAATGAGTGCTTTAGGAATGGAAACAAGTTTTGATAAGTTTAAAAATGTAGGGATGAAACCATTTTATTTATCTTTCATTTTGTTTATTTGGTTGATTGTGGTTGGATATTTTTTAGCTAAATTTACATTTTAATTCGTTATAGTATTAAATACATAATGATATATTTATATGTTATTTAAAATTCTAAAATCTATAAGGATAATTCTCTATGGAGTTTTTGTCATATTTAAACTTGTTAAATACAGATATGGTTTTTTTATTAGAAAAAAGAGTAGAACTTTTATCTGCTATTGAAAAGTTAGGTTCTATATCATTAGCTTCTAAAAGTGTTAACATGAGTTACGAAATCTCATTTAATACATTAATAACTATAAATAATCTTTGCCCATCTGCTGTTGTGGAAATAAGTTCAGATTTAGACAAAGCAAATTTAAGTATTTACGGTAAAAATCTTTTATTATCATATATGCTTGTACAAAAAGAGTATCAAAGATTCTTGGAATCTTCAAAAGAGATAAATAAATTTGATATAGACTTTTTCAAATCAATACAAAGAATAGCAATGCAAATAAGCGCAAGAAATCAAATACAAGGAAATATCGAACATATTGAAAAGAGAAAAATAAATTCTTCAATTTTTATAAATTTAAAAAGTGGATACGACATATTAAGTAATATAACTAATAGTTCTTTACATTCTCTTAAATTACGAAATAACGATAGTGTAGTAATTTTATTCAAATCAAGTTCAGTTATTTTATCAAAAGAAAGTTCTTTTGATATTGCTATAAAAAATAAACTTCAAGGTAAAATTATTAAAATAATCATAGAAGAAGTTGATTCAGAAATTATATTAGATATTGGTGAAGATATAATAGTAGCTGCGATAACAACAGAAGAAGTAAAATCAATGAACTTAAAAATTGGTGATAGATTAAATGCTTTTATTAAACCTAGTGATATTATGATTGGAAAATAAATTTTATATATTAATTAGTAATAACTTAAAAATAATTTTACCAAGGTGGTAAAATTATTTCTCTATTTTTCTATTTTACTTCTATCCCAAATTTTTCAAGTAGATTTACCCAAATAATATTTTTCCCATCTTTGTCAAAAAGTGTTGGTGTTCCTTGAACGTTTAAGCTCATTCCTATTTGGATTTGTTCATCAAGTTGTTTTTCTAATTTTTGAAGTTCAGCTGGTGAATATTTCATATTCTTAGCTTTTTCTATACTTGATGTTGAATCAAACATAGCAGTAATTTTTTTATCTGTTGTTTTTTGATTCATAATGTATAAAGATAAATCTTTTGCATTTTGGTGAGAATCAAGTGGATAATAATATATTCTAATTTTTACTTTATCCTGAATTTTTGGAAGATAAGATTCTAGCATTTTACAGTATTTACATTCAGGGTCTGTAAATAAGAAATATTCTTCAGTTCCTGTTCCATAAACAAATGCTTCTTTTCCCCTAATTGGAGCTACATCAGCTGGTGAAGATACTTTCATTCCACTTGAAGCATCAATTACATCACCTGCAAGAACAAGTTTTTTATCTTTTGTTAAATAAATTTCATCAGGATTCCCTTGAACACTGATATTTAAAATATATAAACTTCCAGCATCATAAGCTTTTGTAATAGTTATTTGAGCTTTTTTAAATAACTCTAATTGCTCTATTTGAGCTATTTCAACTTTTGATACTTCTTTATAATTGGCACTTAAACTACCAGCTAGAAGTAAAGAACTAACTATAACTTTTCTTGTAAAATCAAACATTACAAATCCTAATATAAATTTTTTGCGTATTGTATCTATTTTATATGGATTATAGGTTTATTTCATAGCTTATTTATAAAATAATGTTTACAATGTCTATTATTTAATTAAAAGTATTAAAAATAATAATTACAAAAGGTTTATTATTTAATAAATTTTATGTATTATGTTAATTAATATTAAAAAAGGTGAAATAATGGAAAATCTAAATAAATATCTAATTACAAAATATGTGTTAACAATCATTTTTATAGGACTTTTTTATTATTTATCCAAAATAAATAGTGAATATACTTTATTAAGTTTTTTGCTTTTTTTTGTTGTGAGTACAATTTTCTTTTTTTATGGAATAAATTCTTTAAAAATAAAAAATAATTTACTTATAATTGAAGAAATAGATAAAAATGATAATTTGGAAGATGAGTTTTTTGCTGAAATTAATAATCTTACTTCAGAACTTTCAAAAAATATTTTTAAAGGAAAAATTGAAGTAAAAAGTGAAAATCAAGAATTTCAAAATATTGCAAATAATCTAAATCAAACAGTTGATAATTTATCAAGTAGTTTTGAACAAATGTTATACTTTTTTGAAAGAAATCAAAAAAATGATTTTACTGTTGAAATAAAAAGCAATCAAGAACAAGAGTTAAAAACTTTAATAGATACTGTAAATAAATTAAATGTAAAAATATCGAAAATGCTTTTGAGTAGTTTAAAAAGTGGTTCTATGTTTAAAGGAAATGCAGAAGCATTAAGAAATAATATGGAGCAATTAAGTACTAATATTACTACTCAAGCGACTATTCTTGAAGAAACATCAGCTTCTGTTGAAGAAATTACAAGTAGTGTTAGAAATAATAGTTTAGATGTTGATAAAATGTTGAAATATTCAAATGAACTTACAGTTTCAGTAAAAAATGGTTATGAAAGTGCAAAAAATAGTGCTGAGCTTATGGATAGAATAAATAATAGAACAAAATCTATTGAAGATGCTATTAGTATTATTGACCAAATTGCATTTCAAACAAATATCTTATCATTAAATGCAGCTGTTGAAGCAGCAACAGCTGGTGAAGCTGGTCGTGGATTTGCCGTAGTTGCAGCTGAAGTAAGAAGTCTTGCAAGTAGAAGTGCTGATGCTGCTAAAGAGATAAAATTATTAGTTGGTGGTGCAACTCAAGAGGCTAATAATGGAAAAATTGCATCAACAGAAATGATAAAAGAGTATGATGTTTTAAATGAAAATATACAAAAAACAAAACAAATCATTGAAAATATTTCTTCTTCATTAAAAGAACAAGAAAGAGGAATAGAACAGGTAAATGTAGCAATTGCTGATTTAGATAGAGCAACTCAACAGAATGCTTTAAAAGCTCAAGAAACAAGAGAAATTGCAAATCATAATGATCAAATGGCAACTACAATGATAGTTGAAACAAATAAAACCAACTTTTTTGGAAGAGATGATTTTAATAGGAAATAAAAACCTAATTAATCAACTTAAATAAAATTGCTGTTGTAATAAAAGAGATTAAAATTCCATATCCAACAATCGCAGAACTAAGTCTTGGTGCTAGTCCTGCCATTGATGCAATTGCTCCTGCTGTTATCATAGGAGCCATTGCTGATTCCATAATTGAAACTACTGAAACTTCATTATCCCAAGAAAATATTTTACAAATAATTATTGCAAAAATTGGAGCAATAATAAGTTTTATTAGCAATGCAATAGAAAAAGGTTTTAAGTCTTCTTTTGGTAACTTAAACTGTAATTGTAAACCAACTGCAACAAGAGCTATTGGAACTATTGTGCTTGAAAATGATGCTAAAACTTTTGAAAGAATTGGGTTAAATTCAACTCCCATTAAAAATAAAGCAGCAACTAAAGAGATAAAAGGCGGAAAAGTAAGAACTTTGAGAGTAATTATTTTAAAAGTGATTTGGCTTTTACTTGAATAATATGAAGCTATAAAAGTTCCATAAATTGCTAAAGCTATAAAAGTTCCTAATTGATCATAAACTAAAACATAAGGTATCGCACTTTCTCCCATGTAAGCATTTATTATTGGAATTCCCATAAATGAAGTGTTTCCTAAAATTGCCACAAGCATTAAAGAACCTGTGATTTCTTTTGAAAAAGAGAAAACTTTGGCTACTAATAAAACTAAAATAGCACTAAAAAACATAACCATCCATGAAACAATAATAGGAATTAAAGTATCCATTGAAAAAGTTAATTTTGGAATTTGTAATAAAATCATTGCAGGAAGTGAAATATAAATTACAAACTGATTTAAGATAGTTGGAGCATCTTTGGAAAATATGTTTAATCTATTTATTCCATAACCAATAGCAATAGCTAATATAATTAATACAAAATTTTCCATGGTTTACTTACAAATATTTGATTCACATAGATCTTCAGGAGTTATTTTTCCAAACTCTTGTACATAGTCTATTCCCCATTTATGCATCTCTTCTAAAACTGATTTTAGATTTTTTCCAGCTTGGGTTAGGCTATAAACTACTTTTGGTGGAACTTCAGCATAAACTTCTCTATTTATAATATTCTTTTCTTCAAGCTCTTTTAGTTTTACAGTTAAAGTCTTTTGAGTAATTTCATTTATAATTTCATGTAAATCTTTAAATCTTTTATCTCCATCAAGTAAATGCCAAATTATTGCTAACTTCCATCTATCATTAAAAATATCAAGTGTTACAGCAACTGAACATCTATATTCTTTATCATTTATGTAATACATTTTAAATTCCTTAAATTTTCAAAATCATTATAACATAAAGTAAATTAAACTCTATTACTTACCTAAAGTAAAGTAAGAGTAAATTAAGTTTATAGTGTATATAATTTTCAAATAATTTTAAGGAGTAAAATATGAAAAAAGTTTTAATTTTAAATGGTCATCAATATTACGATGTTGTAGCAAAGGGTGAATTGACTCAACATTACATAGATAAAGCAAACGATTTTTTTCTTAAAAATGGTTTTGAAGTAAAACATACAAACATTGAAAAAGGTTATAACGTTGAAGAAGAGTGTGAAAAGTTTGAATGGGCAGATTATGTTTTATTTCAATATCCAGTTTATTGGATGAGTGTTCCTTGGATTGCAAAAAAATATTTTGATGAAACATTTACACAAGGGCGACATTATTCAAGTGATGGAAGAAGTAGAACTGATGCTTCAAAACTTTATGGAAGTGGCGGATTATTACAAGGTAAAAAATATATGTTATCTTTAACTTATAATTGCCCAGCATCTGCTTTTGATAACAAAAATAGTTTATTTGATGGAATGTCTTTAGACCAAGCTCATGTTGCTGTTCATAAAACTTTCCAATTTTGTGGATTAACTCCATTAGAAACTTATGCTGTTCATGATATTTTTAAAGGTGATTTGGATTTAAATGCTGAACTAGAAAAATTTGAAAAAGTATTAACAAAAAACTTTTTATAAAAAAAGATGTAGTTATGAATGATGTAATAAAATAACTCAAGGTTTTGTATTTAAAGACTAAAAAAAGATTAAATAGGAAAAATTATGAAAAATATAGTGATTATTGCAAGTATTAAAGCAAAAGCTGGATTTAAAGATGAAGTTTATTCTGAACTTATAAAACTATATAAGGCAACTCATAAATTTGACAAAGGTTGTATTCAATACGATTTACACAAAGATTTAAGTGATGAAAATAGTTTTACATTTGTTGAAACTTGGGAAAATGCTGAGTTTTTAGCAGAACATGAAAAAAAAGAGTATTTTATAGATTTTGTATCAAAAGTAGAAAATAAAATTGATGGTTTAACAATCAACAAATTAGAAAAATTAGATATTTAAAAGGAGTTTTTATGAGTTTATTATTTCAAGAAGCAAAAATAGGAAAAATGACACTAAAAAATAGGATTGTTATGCCTCCTATGTGTATGTATGCAAGTGATAATAGTGGTGAATTAAAAACTTTTCACAAAGGGCATTATTTGGCAAGAGCAATTGGTGGCGTTGGATTTATTATTTTTGAAGCCACAGCAATTGAGCCAAAAGGAAGAATTTCTGCAAATGATTTAGGTCTTTGGCATGATTCTTTAATCAAAGCTCACAAAAAACTAAATAAAAAAATCCACTCTTTTGGAGCAAAAACAGCTATTCAAATCGCTCATGCTGGAAGAAAATGTACAGTAGAAGATGAAACTGCTATTGCCCCAAGTGCAATTGCTTTTAGTGAAAATAAACCATTTAAAATGCCAAAAGCTGCAACTCTTGAAGATATAAAAAATATAAAAGAATTATTTGTAAAAGCTGCACTTAGAGCTAAAAAAGCAGATTTTGATGCTATTGAACTTCATGCTGCTCATGGTTATTTATTATGTGAATTTTTATCGCAACTTTCAAATAAAAGAGATGATATTTATGGTGGAAGTTTAGAAAATAGATGTAGATTAGTTTTAGAAATAGTAAAAGAGTTAAAAGAAAAAGTTGATTTACCTTTACTTGTACGAATTAGTGCTGATGAGTGGATGAATGAGGGTTGGAATATTAGTGATTCAATTTATTTATCAAAAGAGCTTGAAAAACTAGGAGTTGATGCTATTCATGTTTCAAGTGGTGGAAATTTGGAAAAAACAGATAAAACACCAAAAATAGAGCCTTTATATCAAAGTGATTGGGCGAAACAGATAAAAAAAGAGATTAATATTCCTGTTATTGCAGTTGGTTTAATAACAACTGCAATTGAGGGTGAAAAGCTTTTAGAAGAAAAATATTGTGATTTTGTGGCTTACGGAAGAGAATTATTACGAAGTCCAAATTTTGCTTTTTATGCAGCTAGTGAATTTAAAGAAAAAGATAAGATTAATTCATCATATCAAAGAGCATTTATATAAATAAAAAAGTGGACAATAATGGATAATAAAAATAATACCAAATATTTTATTGGTATGATAATTGCAATGTTAATTTGGGGAGTTGCTTGGACTGCTGGAAAAGCAGCCGTTGAACACTCAAATATTCAAGTATCTTCATTTTGGAGATATTTTATCTCTTTTTTAGGAATGATTCCTGTTGTTTGGTATCTGAAAAGTTCTTTTAAAACAGATGTAGTTGGATATATTTATATGATTATTGCTGGTTTATTAAGTTCTTTATTTAGTTATCTTTTTTTTGCAGGGCTTTCTCATGGACAAGCTGGATATGGAGGAACTATGGTTACATCTTTAGTTCCTTTATTAACATATTTTTTATCAATAATGATTTTTGGTACAAAAGTATCAGCAAAACAGATGATTGCTTTAGGTGTTGGTATTTTTGGTGCGATTATATTACTTCGTATTCCAATGGATGGATTGAAGTTTTTAAATCTAAATAGTATATACTTTTTAGTATGTGCTTTTGTATGGTCACTTGTAACAATAATAACTCAAAAGGTTTCTTCGCGAGTAGATTCTATGTTTTATACTTTTGTAGTTTTTGGTGTGACAGCTTTTGTAAATATGATTTTTGCATTGCCATATCATCCTTTTGATATTGGTTCATACGATTTAGTATTTTGGTTTAATATATTATTTGTAGGACTTTTGTCTGGCACATTTTCAACTGCAATATTTTTTGTTTCGGCAAGTAAAATAGGTGCTCATAATACAGGTGTTTTTATGTTTATAGTTCCACTAGGAGCTATATTGTCAAGTTATTTTGCCTATGGTGAAAAAATAGTTCCATCAACGATAATAGGTTGTTTACTCTCTTTTGTGGCGGTTATATTATTTAATCAAAAGAGTAGATTAAAAAAATTAAAAGAAATTAAATAAAAAGGAAAAATATGGAAAAAACATTTACGGAAGCTTTAGCTTTTAGACACGCTTGTAAGATTTTTGATGAAACAAAAAAAATTAATGATGAAGATATGACTTATATTTTAGAAGCAGGAAGAAAAGCACCTTCTTCTTTTGGTATGGAAGCTTGGAAATTTTTAGTTATTACAAATGAAGAGCTAAAAGCAAAATTAAAACCTGTTTGTTGGGATCAAGCTCAAATTACAACTTGTTCTCATTTAGTTATTGTTTTAGCTGGAATTGAAGGCGTAAAACCTGAAAGTGGAATTCCTGAAAAAAGATTTACTAGAAGAGAAATGCCTCAAGAAAAACTTGATTTTTATTTAGGATTATATGCAGGGCACTTAAAACAAACACTTTTTAGTGATGAAAATATTTATGCTTGGACTGCGAAACAAACTATTTTTGCATCACAAAATATGATGATGGCAGCTGCAATTAAAGGAATAGATTCTTGTCCAATTGAAGGCTTTGATAAAGAAAAAGTTGAAGAGATTTTAGGACTTGATACTACAAAATATCAATTGTCTTTAGTTTTACCTTTTGGATATAGAATAAATCCTCAATCAACACAATTAAGAGTACCTTTTGAAAATGTGGTTGAATATATAAAATAAGGCATAAAATGAATAAATTTAGCATATTGTTACTTGATGATGTTCCTGAAAATATTTATTCTTTAAAGCTATTAATTGAAGAAAATTTTGATATAAATATTTTTACAGCACTAAAAGCTCAAGAAGCAATAGAAATAGTGATGAATAATACTATTGATTTAATTTTAACTGATGTTCAAATGCCTGATATTGATGGTTTCCAATTCGCTCAATATCTAAAAGATATTGAATCTACAAAAGACATTCCTGTTATTTTTATAACAGGAATTTATGAAAAAGATGAATACAAAAATAAAGGCTATAACATAGGTGGAATTGAGTACATTACAAAACCTATTGATAATAAACTTTTAATTTCAAAACTAAAAATTTACATAAATATTTTCAATACCATAAAAACTTCAAATGAAAAACTTCATAAAACCGAAGATTTATTAATCCATAGTGCTAAAATGGCAAGTATGGGTGAAATGATAGGTTTGATTTCTCACCAATTAAAACAACCTTTAAATGTTTTATCTTTGTATGTTGAAGATATAAATTTATCTTACGAATATAAAGAATTAAACGATATATATATGGAAGATTTTTATAAAAATACTAAAAATCAAATTGAATATATGAATAAAACAATAAATGGTTTTTTAGATTTTTTTAATCCAAATAAGAAAAAAGAGAAATTTTTAATTAAAAATTCAATTAAACAAGCACAAGAAATATTAAAAAGTAAAATTGATAAATTAGAAGTAATTTTTCATTTGAATGTTGATGATAAATTAGAACAATTTGGTATAGAAGTAGAACTTACACAAGTCTTAATAAATATAATAAATAACTCTTTAGATGCCTTTAAAGAAAAAAATATTAATAAACCTGAAATTTTTATTAAGTTATTTAAAAAAGATAATAAAAGTATTTTAGTTATTGAAGACAACGCACTAGGCATTGAAAATAACCAATTAGAAAAGATACTAGAACCTTACTTTACAACTAAAGATAGTGGCACTGGTATTGGCTTACATATGGTAAAAATGATAATTAAAAATAGTTTTGATGGTGAATTAAAAGTTTTAAATACACAAAGAGGATTAAGTTTTATAATTTTTCTAGAAAATTATTAAAATGATACTATTGCAATACCATTTAATTATAATATTTCAATATAAATATATTTTTAAGGAGATTTTATAATGAATAGTATTTTTCTTTACACTACAAATAATAAAAATGTTAATTCGGTTTTAGTTATAAGTGAAGATGTTGGGTTTTTGGATAAATTAAAAAAAGTTTCAGGTAATAAGTATAATATTTCATTTTTTAATAGTGAAAATTTTAATTTATTAAATACAGAAATTAATACTTTTGATTTAATAGTTTTTGATAATAGTAAAAATTCTTTGACAAAGTTTGTGGATGTTTTTAAACAAACAAAATCTTATACTTTTAATATTCCAATGATTATATTAGAAGATAAAGTTTCACAAGAGTTTTCTTTACATAAATACTCTAATGCATACGCAATTTTTAATAAAGATAATGATGAAAGTTTTTTATTAAATAATATAGAAATTAGTTTAAGCTTTTTATATACAAATAAAAAAGTTCAATTTGAAAATGGATTTTATTTTGATATAAGTAGAGAAATATTATTTCAAGGCAAAAAAATTATTAAACTTACGAAGACAGAGAGAAAGTTAGTAAATTTACTGGCTCTTAACCCTAATACTTTAGTTACGTATGAAGATATTTCTAGTATCGTATGGAGAGGAAAAGAATTTTCTATATATTCGTTACGAAATGTTATTAAACATATTAGAGAAAAAACAGACGAATCTTTTATAAAAAATTCATCAAATAGAGGTTATGTAATAACAACTATTTAAGATATTATATAAATAAAATTATATTTTTTTATTTATTATAACTGTAAAAAGAGCGCCATTATTTATATTTTCAACTTTTATTGTTCCTAGATTATCTTTTTCTAAAATAGTTTTACAAATATATAAGCCTAATCCAGAACCATTTTTCGTGGTTTTGGTTGAAAAATATGGATTAAAGATATTCATTATTATTTTTTCATCAATTCCTTTTGCATTGTCTTCAATAAAAATTTTTTGACAATCTTTATCTTCATAAAATGAAATTTTAATAGTTGAATTTTGAATATTTCTTTCTACTAATACATCTTTTGCATTATTTAAGATATTTAATAGAATCTGAGTTAACTCATTTTTGAATAATCCTATTTTTGATAATGTAAAATTTTGAACTTCAATTTTTATATTATGAGAAGCAAAAGATTTATTAAGCATTTTGAAAGCAATAAAAACTATTTCATTTAAAGTTGTAAGTTTCTTTTTTGTATCAACACTAAAAAAATTTCTAAAATCATCAATAGTATTTGACATATATTGAATGTACTCATTCATTTCATCTAAAATATTATTTAGAAACTCTTTGTCTACATTACCCATATTATTTTTTAGTTTTATTCTGCTTAACATACTTGAAACATAAGATAAAGGTTGTCTCCATTGATGGGCAATCATAGAAATCATTTCTCCCATAGCTGAATGTTTTGATTGATGTAGTACCATTTTTTCTTTTTCTTTTAAGTCACTTAAATCTAAAATAAAAACTATTTTATAGATAGTATTTGCAACCGATATATCTTTTATTTTTATAATAACAGGAATAATATCTCCATTTTTAGTCATTAATGAAATTTCTTGAAACAATTTACTATTGTATTTTATAAATTTTTCTTTTGAAGTAGGTATTAAAATTCCTGTTGCAAGATTTCCTATTAAATCACTTTTCTTTTCATACCCCAAAATATCAAGAAGTGATTGATTCATATTGTATATAAAACCATTTTGAATTATCAAAATACCTTCTATTGAATTATTTATAATTTCATTCAAATCAAGAAAATTATTATTTGTGTCTTGCATTTATATTCCTAGATAAAAGTTAATGGGTTTGTATTCTAACAAAAAATGATACTACTTTAATATTATTTATTGCTAATATTCATAATTATTAAAAAAAAAGAGAAATTATGAGTTCACAAGAGTCGAAATTAAGTTTGGATTCTTTTTTATTATCAGAAACTGATGAAAAAGGAATTATTAGATTTGCAAATGATGAGTTTTGTAAATTTGCTGAATATAAGTTGGAAGAGTTAATTGGGCAACCACATAATATTGTAAGACATCCCGATATGCCAAAGGCTGCTTTCAAGGATTTGTGGGAAACTATAAAAAGTGGAAAACCATGGAAGGGTTTTGTTAAAAATAAGACAAAATCAGGAAAATATTATTGGGTTTTTGCAACAGTATTTCCTTTTGTTTCATGTGATGGTTCTAAAGGTTATATTTCATGTCGAAGAATGGCTGCGCAAAGTGAAATCGAAAAATATGAAAATATTTATAAAACTATGAAGTAGGGAATTATGTTAAATTTTTTAAGAACAATGTCCATCAAAAATAAAATAAAAACATTAAGTTTTTTCCCCCTTGTATTTATTATAGGTATGTCATTTTATATAGATATGAATTTATATAATAAACAATCAAAGTTAGTTGATGTAAAAGAAATTATAAATTTAAATGAAAAAATATCTTTATTATTACATGAAACTCAAAAAGAAAGAGGTATAACTTCTGCTTTTTTAGGTACTAAAGATGCAAAATTTAAAGATACTTTAATTACTCAAAAAGAGCTTACAAATAAAAACATAGAAGAGTTCAAAAAAACTATTAATAAAATTAGCGTGGAAAAGTATCCAGAAAATGGAAAAAATTTAATTGATAATGTTTTAAAAGAGTTATCATCTATTCAAAACATAAGAAGTGATGTGGATAGTTTAGCAATAGATGCAAAAAAAGCTATCGCGTATTATACAGATTTAAATGCAACACTTTTAAGTTTTGTAGCACTTACATCAACTATTGCAGATAGTGAAAGTACAATAAAAAGTATTATTGCTTATTATAATTTTTTGATGGCAAAAGAAGGAGCTGGAATTGAAAGAGCAGTTGGGTCAAACACTTTTGCATCTAAAACATTTGCTTCTGGAATGTTTGTAAAATATTTAGGTTTAGTAAATGAACAAAAAATATTTTTTGATGCATTTTTTATGTATGTAGGAGAAAATAAAACTTTTTTTAATGAAAAAATAAATCATCCAGTAATTCAAGAAGTTCAAAAAATGAGAGAATTACTTTTATCTTATGGTGAAAATAAAGATGTTGTTTTAGATATTGATTCAACAATCTGGTTTGATAAAATGACTCAAAAAATTGATATTTTAAAACAAATTGACGATTATTTAGCTAAAAATCTTGTAATTGAAATAGAAAAGAAGTTAGAAAATGAAAAAACAATAATGTATTTTATGATTTGTATTAGTGTACTTATTGTTATTTTAACCCTTTATTTTGTGGCATTTTTTAATTTAAATATTAGTAGAGAAATTCATAAAATCTATGATGGAATAGAACAATTTATGAAATATTTAAGTAGAGAAATAAATGAGTTGTCTTATATTGATTTAAATACAAGAGGTGAGTTGGGAAAACTGGCTAGTATGGTAAATACTAGTATTGATAGGATAAATGGAGATTTAGGAAAAGATTTACTTTGTGTTGGTGAGGCTGCTATTACACTTGATAAGTTTGAAAAAGGTTATTACTCTTGTCGAGTAAATTCAATTGCTGCAAATCCTCAAGTTGGAACATTAGCAAAAACTATAAATAAAATGTTAGATACTCAACAAAAAATTAATAGTAATATTTTAAATGTATTAGGTGAATATACAAACTATAATTATATAAATACTATTAAAAATGATAACATTTATGGTGAATTAAAAAAATTAGTAGATGGTATTAATAATTTGGGTGAAGCTATCACATCTATGTTGATTGAAAATAAAAATAATGGTGAAACTTTACTTAATGGCTCAAACCAATTAACCTATAATGTTGATGAATTAAATAGAGCTTCAACTGAGGCAGCAGCAAGGCTTGAAGAAACAGCGGCAGCAGTTGAGCAAATAACAAGTAATATTAATAATAACACTCAAAATGTAATAAAAATGTCAAATTATGCAAATGAATTAATGCTTTCGGCTTCTCAAGGCGAAAAATTGGCAAATCAAACAGTAAATTCAATGGATGATATAAATTCACAAGTTAGTGCAATAACTGAAGCAATTGCTATTATTGACCAAATTGCTTTCCAAACAAACATTCTTTCTTTAAATGCGGCAGTAGAAGCAGCCACAGCTGGTGAAGCTGGAAATGGATTTGCAGTTGTTGCACAAGAAGTAAGGAATTTAGCTTCTCGTTCAGCTTCAGCTGCAAATGAAATAAAAGTAATAGTAACAAACGCAATTTCAAAATCAAATCAAGGTAAAAAAATAGCAAGTGAAATGATAAAAGGTTATAGTAATTTAAATGAAAACATAAATAATACTTTATCTTTAATCAAAGAGGTTGAAAGTTCAGCAAAAGAGCAAAAAATTGCAATGGAACAAATATCTGATGCTATTAATAGTTTAGATAAGCAAACTCAAATAAATGCAAATATTGCAAATCAAACAAATGAGATAGCAACTGAAACTTCATTGTTATCAAATAATGTTGTAACCGCAGTAAATAGTAAACAGTTTAGAGGAAAATAAAATGCTTGAAAATATTTTGGAAAAAATAGAATCTTTACCTCCCTTGCCACAAACAATTGAAAAAATTGAAAATTTTAGAAAGAAACAAAATAAAGAAATTGAGGAATTAGTAAAAATTATTGAAAAAGATGCCTTAGTTATAACAACTCTTCTTAAAATTTCTAATTCATCATTATTTGGATTTAGGTCTAAAGTTGAAACAATAGGAAGAGTAATTAGTTTATTAGGGATTAACTTTACTATTTATATGACAATTAGTGAAACTTTTAATAATATTTTGACAACAGATTTATCTCCTTATAGTATTAATACAGAAGATTATATTAAAGCTTCAAATGCATCTTATAATTTAGTGAATTTATGGTTAGGAGAAGTTGATGATAATCTTAAAGAAGATGTTTTATTAGCTTCAATTTTACAAGAAATTGGTAAATTTATTTTATCTGAATTAATTGTTAGCAGAGGATTATTTAAACAATTTAATGAAAAACTTGAGTCAGGATTTGATATTGTAGATGTTGAAAAAGAGTTGTTAGGAGTTACAACATCACAAGTTACAGCAGAAATATTTAAATACTGGGGATTAGATGATAAATTATCAAATATGATTCGATTTGTTGATAATATTGATGAGTGTACTGATAAATATAAACAAAAATCTCAAGTTTTAGATGTTGTAAAAACAGCTTGTAATCCATATTCTTTACTTAGTGATAGCAGTGTTGAAAAAGCATTAAAAAAAGCTATTTTATATGATTTAGAAGTAGAAACTTTAAGTAATGCAATAAAAACTTTACAAAGTAGATTACAAGAACAATAAGGAATATCACATGTCAGGTAAATTTTGTTTAGATACTATATATTATAATATTAAAAATGAAGATGATTTAATTAATATTTTTGATAATTTAATAAAAGAAGGATTAAATCCTATTGAAGCATGTTCTTTTATTACAGATAAATATGGTGAAGAAATATTAGAAATATTAGATGATAATACTTCTACTTCCCATTAAAATAATACTATTTTAATACTATTCCCTGTTATAGTACTATTATTAATAAATAGCAATCAAGGAAAAAAATGATTAGTAATTTAACTGTATTAAAAAAGATGTTAATAATAGGTATTTTGACACTATTTGCATTTGTTGCTATTGGAACGATATTTTTATTTAATGAAAAAAGTATCTTGATTTCAGAAAAAAAATCAAAATTAGTAAATATCGTTGAACTCCCATATAGTTTGATAGAGTCTGAATACAAAGCCTTTACAGATGGCAAAATAGATGAGAAAACAGCAAAAGAGAATGCCATAAGTGCTATAAAAAAACTTAGATATGACAAAACAAATTATATTTGGATAAATGATGATACTTTACCACATCCAAAAATGATAATGCATCCAATCGCAACTTCTTTGGATGGAAAAGTTCTTAATGCAGAAAAATTTAATTGTGCTACAAATTTAGAATATGCAAATCATGAAATGCAAAAAACAGATGGTAAAAAAAATCTTTTTCAATCTTTTGTTGAAGTTGTAAATAAAAGTAATGCTGGATTTGTAAGATATCTTTGGGCAAAACCAAAAGCTGATGGAACAAACACTGAAGAGTTATATGAAAAATTATCTTATGTTAAAAAATTTGATAAATGGGGTTGGGTTATTGGTTCTGGAATTTATATAGATGATATAGAAGCAGAATTTACTGAAAGTTTAGTAAATACTGTTTTAACTGTATTTTTTGTTTTAATAATTCTTGGATTAGTATCTTATTTCATAATAAAAGATATAGTTACAAAAATTGATTTACTTGATAGTGGACTTGTTGATTTCTTTAAATTCTTAAATAAAGAGAGTTCAAATGTGAAATTAATTTCTATTGATTCAAAAGATGAAATAGGGGAAATGGCCAAAGTTATAAATGAAAATATCGAAAAAACTCAAAAATTAATTATTGAAGATTACGAATTAATTGAAGATGTAAAAAAAGTTGTAAATGAAGTAAAACACGGTAATTTAAATCAAAGAATTACTAAAAATACTCAAAATCAAAATTTAGAAGAATTGAAAAATACTTTTAATGAAATGCTTGAAAATACTTCAAAAAATGTTGGTCAAGATATAAATAAAATTATAAGAGTTTTAGATAGTTTTGCAAAACTTGATTTTAGAGATAAAGTGGAAAATGATTCAGGAATTGTATCTGAGGGCTTAAATAATTTAGCTCAAATTATAAATGAAATGTTAGTGGAAAATAAATCAAATGGTTTAACTTTAGATGAGAGTTCAAATATTCTACTTGAAAATGTAAATAGATTAAATATTAGCTCAAATGAAGCAGCAGCAAGTCTTGAACAAACAGCAGCAGCATTAGAAGAAATGACAAGTAATATCAGAAATAATACTCAAAATATCGCAAAAATGGCAAATTTTTCAAATAGTGTAACAAAATCTGCTGAAGATGGAGAAAAATTAGCAAGTCAAACAACCCTTGCGATGGATGAAATAAATGTGCAAGTTAATTCTATAAATGAAGCAATTTCCGTAATTGACCAAATAGCATTTCAAACAAATATTTTATCTCTAAATGCAGCAGTAGAAGCAGCAACAGCAGGAGAAGCTGGACTAGGATTTGCAGTTGTTGCACAAGAGGTACGAAATTTAGCAAGTAGAAGTGCAGAAGCAGCACGTGAGATAAAAACAATTGTAGAAAATGCAACATCAAAAGCAAATCAAGGTAAACAAATAGCGAATAATATGATTGAGGGATATAAAGGTTTAAATCAAAATATTTCTCAAACAATTAATTTAATTTCTAACATAGAGAGTGCTTCGAAAGAGCAACTTTTAGGAATTGAACAGATAAACTCAGCAATAAACCAATTGGATCAACAAACACAACAAAATGCAGCAATTGCCACACAAACCCATGATATTGCAATAATTACAGAAAAAATAGCAAAATTGGTGATTGATAATGCAAATGCAAAAGAATTTATCGGTAAAAATAGTGTAAAAGCAAAAGATTTAAATCTATCAAATAATATTAATACCTAAAAAAAGTTATGAATATTATGATTTTAGAAAAGATAACGGAGATGATTGGGAAAGTTTTTAAACTTTTTCAGAAAGAATATGACTTGCAAAAATAGAATAAAACCAAAACTTCTAAGAGATGTAAAAACAGAAGCACTTTTAGTATTTATAAGAACGACATTAGAGCAATCTTTTTATCAAATAGATAATATTGG
>Ga0172377_10000431_pt1 | contig 39604 bp, 46 predicted proteins | sample Pumphouse3metaG_FD_119749 | JGI IMG/M metagenome (GOLD analysis project Ga0172377, IMG submission 119749) | Leachate microbial communities from a municipal landfill in Southern Ontario, Canada - Pumphouse #3 metaG | ecosystem: Engineered > Solid waste > Landfill > Unclassified | place: Canada... | reverse complement strand
TTTTTTCGGAAGACGATGTTAAATCACAAGCTTCTGTTGTCGTACTTGGGGCTAATATCAAAGAAGACCTTTTTGGATTATCTGATGCGATTGGAGAAAAAATAAAAATAAAGAACCGCACTTTCAGAGTAATCGGCGTTATGGGCAAAAAAGGGCAGGTAAGCTTTTTGAATATGGATGATATGATTATCGTTCCGTATACCACCGCCCAAAAATATTTGATGGGAATAGATTATTTCCACAATATTATTGTTGAAGCGGAATCTGAAGAAATTATTGATTTTGTAGTATCCGATATCAAGGCAACTTTAAGAGAATTGCATGATATCACTGATCCGGAAAAAGATGACTTTCATGTAAGCACTCAAGCGGATGCCGCAGAAATTGTAGGATCTATTACCGGAGTTTTGACGGCGCTGCTTGTTGCTGTTGCAGCTATATCTCTTCTTGTCGGAGGCATAGGAATTATGAATATTATGCTTGTGTCGGTTACTGAAAGAACCAGGGAAATTGGGCTTAGAAAAGCTCTTGGAGCGACGCGCAAAGATATGATGAATCAATTTCTTTTGGAAGCAGTCATCCTCACGGCAACGGGCGGAGTAATTGGAATAATTCTCGGGGCCTTGCTGTCGTTTTTAGCCTCATTAGTCCTTTCTAGTCTTGTCGCTTCCGGCTGGACTTTTGCTTTTCCTGTTTCAGCAGCGCTGATAGGACTTTTCATTTCTGCCGCTATTGGTCTTGCCTTCGGTATTTATCCTGCTAAAGAAGCGGCATCTAAAGATCCGATAGAGGCATTAAGGTACGAATAATGTGGTAAAATAAAAACATTATGGAAGAATCGAAAAATAATGGCGAAAGTCTCAAAGTCACGGACGGCGATAGGTATAGGGCTGTCGGAGAGCTTATTAAGAAAAGCGCGCCCAGCACAGTTTATTATTCTCTTTTAATATTTTCTTCAATAATCGTCGGTTGCGGAGTGCTTCTTAATAATATGGCGATATTAATAGGGGGAATGCTTGTGGCGCCAGTGCTTACTCCGGCTCTTGCGCTTGCTCTCGGGGTATCTGTGGGAGACGTTAAGCTGATTAGTAAGGAGTTTTGGTTGTTGGTAAAATCCTTTATCATCATCGCTGCTGCCGCGGCAGTTATGACTATTATTTTCGGCAAGCCTGAAAATTTCTTCGCTGTTGAAAATACTCTGCGCGCTGCCGCTCTTTGGTTTACTGTTGCGGTTGCCTCTGGTGCCGGAGCTACTTATGCCTGGGTTAGAAAGGAGATTGCGGATGTTCTCCCTGGAATAGCGGTTTCCGTATCGCTTGTTCCGCCAATAAGCCTTACGGGAGTCCTTATGATGGCGGGTGATTTTTTCTCTGCCCGTTTTTATTTTCTTGTTTTTTCGTTAAACCTCTTAGGAATTGTTATTGGTTCTCTTGTTGTTTTCTCTATGTTGCGCTTCTATAAAGCCGAAAAAAGGATAAAATCTGTTGAGTCTGAAAGCCAAGAAGGGTAAATAATTAAAAATAAATAAAAAAGCGGCCGTTGGCCGCTTTTGTTTTTAATTAATAAATATTAATTTCTTATCGCAAGACAATATCCCGCTCGTTGGGTATTTTATCTGGCTGATTCCCAAGTTCTTTTTATCATCGAAAAAAACTCTTAAAAAATCATTGCCGATTTTTGTTGATTTTGCGATCAGAGACATTCCGGGTTTTGCTTCTGTTATACACCATGAAAGAAGCTCATGGATTGTTAAAAAACGTTTTTTACCCGATATTTTGTCTTTTTGTTCGCATGTATTGGTAATAAAGTAAGGCGTTTCCGGAGTCGGAAAAAGATTTTCAACTCGTCTTAAGTCCACGCTTGAAAAAAGCGGTGAACCGGATCCGACCATACATAGAATATCTGTGCATTTTCTGCAGCTTGGAGGAATTACTAGGTGTACTTCATACACATCTTTTCCTTCCAGGCTATTGATATATTTAGGCAGCTTTTCGGTTACAAGAAATCTAACATCATTCATAAATCCGTTGTTTTTGTATCCGAGCTCCTCAAGCATAAGATATTGTTTATATGCCATATCCATAACCTTTTCTTGCCTCTCTCCAAACACCTTTACATCTTTTTCCAATAAGTTTACCAACATTAAAAAATCACTCCTTTTTAAAAATTTTTTAAAGTGCGCACTGTTGATAGTGCTCTACAATTACACTACTAAGAAATATATTTGTCAAACAGACTTTTTAAACTAATATCTAACAGAGGTTTTTTAAAAGAAAAATTATTAAAAGCGGTTTAAAAATATAAAGCGTTTTGCTCCAAAAATTCTGCCTGTAGAAACGGCCGTTTCTACAGGCAGAATTATAATTGGTATAAAATCTCGCTTTTTAAAATCCGCCCAATCTGTGCGTATTTTATTTTAGATCCGTATCAATCCGTATTTTTGATAGAAAATTCGCATCCGCAATATTTCTGCCGATACATATCAAGTTCCCTGGATATTTTAAAAGATTCCTTCCATATTTCTTTTTTATTTCCTATTTTATCAAGAGGAATAAACAAAGATCCTTCGGCTTCTACTTCTTTAGCTTCTTCGTTTAAAACAAGTTCGTTTTTATAAGGGCTTACTGTTAGAGTTGTTGAAAAAGAAAAACCTTTTTTCTTTGCCAGCTCGGCTGTTCTAGCTAGCCTGTATTCAAAACATCTTCGGCACCTTTCTCCGCCTTCTGCTTCGGTTTCAATTTGGGAAGGCTGATTTTCTCTATTAAGCTTTTTTATATAGCGGAGCCAGTCGCTATGGTTATAATCATCTTCAATAAGCTTAATCCCTTCTTTTTTCGCCAGTTTTTTAACTTCAAAAAGCCTTTTATTATATTCTTCCCTGCTATTTAAGTTTGAATTGCTGAAAAACAGCAAAATTTCATCAAATTTTTCTTTAAACGCCTTTAAAACGCCTCCTGCGCAAGGCCCGCAACAAGTATGTAATATTGCTTTTTTCATTAATTAACAGCTACTCATATGCTATACTTCAAGCAAGACCATATCAATATAAAAAACAAATGAGCAAAAAAATATCCGAGGAATTTATCTCGTCAGAGTGCGAACATAGCCACACCAAATATCCTGTCAGATTAGGGAGGACTATTGCTTCTTCTCTAGCTGGTTTTATCGCGGGTTTTATAGTCGCTTCTATCGGCTGGGTGGCTATAGTTTATATGCTTCAGCCTTTTTGCGATAAGTAGAGCATGATTCCTTTTATAATATCTTTTTTAATTGCCATATTTACCGCTTTTATAGGCGGGAAGTTCACCGCTTCTTCTTTAGATTGGTATAGCACTCTAAATTTGCCCGCTATTACTCCTCCGGGCTGGGTAATCAGCTTGGTTTGGACATTGATATTTATATTGTCAGCTGTCTCTGCCGGAATATTTTTCAAAAAAGAAAAAGTTTTTTCGCGCAAAGGCAAAGCCGTTGCCTCTCTTTTTATGTTTAATATCCTTTTGAATATCAGTTGGAGTAAAATATTTTTCGGAGATCAAAATATCCAGCTCGCCCTTCCGGTAGCCGTTTTGCTCGGTCTTTCTGTATTATCGATTATTTTTGCTGTTGGGAAGAAAAGCATAAGCGGCATATTGCTTTACCCTTATGTTATTTGGGCGACTTTTGCCAGCGTGCTTAATTTTTTGATAATCAGGCTAAATTAATTTTAATAAAAAGGTCGTTTAGAAAATAAATTATTATTATGGCTATTATTCCATGGAGCAAATTTGAAGATATTGATGAGTTTTTTACCGGTTCTTTTCCGGCTATGGATGTTTACGAAACAGACAGCGCAATAGTGGCGGAAATTCAGGCATCAGGCATTAAACCGGAGGATATCGATATATCAATCTCATCCGGTTTTTTGAAAGTTAAAGGGGAAAGAGAGGAAAAAGAAGAAAAAAAGAAAAAAGGATATTGGAAAAAAGAAATACATCGAGGTTCTTTTGAAAGGATAGTAAAACTGCCTGTAGATGTTGATGACGGCAAGGCTGAAGCAGTTAGCGAAGATGGAGTTATCCGCATAACTATACCGAAAGCGAAAGGAGTTAAAAAAGAAGAAAGAAAAATAAAAATAAAAGAAGCTAGTAAAAAACAAAAAACTTCGGTTAAAAAATCCAAGAAATAAAAAAACCGCGGTACAGTCCGCGGTTTTTTAAGCTTTAAGCTTTAAGCTTTTTATTATCAGCTATTCTAGCCAGAGCTTTTTTTATAGGTTCGAGACCGTTGTCATAAAGTATGGATATAGGCTCGATTTTTATTCCTTTATCTTTAAAAGCTTTTATTTTTTTATTCAATTCTTCCTCGGAAATTTCGTCTGATTTGGATAAAAATACTGACTCTGGCTTTTTCTCTAGCTCTTCACTGTGTTTTTTAAGTTCAGCGCGTATAGATTTATAGTCAGCTATAGGATTATCAGATTCTGCTGAAATAAGATGGAATAATTCTTTAGTTCTTTCTATATGCCTTAAAAACTTAATTCCTAAACCTTTGCCTAGAGATGCGCCTTCAATAAGTCCCGGTATATCTGCCAATATCAAGTCATAGTAGGCTCCGAGATTAGGTTCGAGGGTAGTAAAGGCATAGTTGGCAACTTTTGCCTTGGCATTAGTTAGTTCGTTTAAAAGGCTGGATTTTCCGGCATTTGGCAAGCCGATAAATCCAACATCTGCCACCATCTTTAATTCAAGTCGTAAATTTCGGAAATCTCCCGGCTTTCCTTCCTCAAATTCTTTCGGGGATGTATTGCTCGGCGATCTAAAGTGGAAATTTCCTTTTCCGCCTCTTCCGCCTTTCGCCATTAATATTTTTTGTCCGATTGATGTTATTTCTTCCATCGTGTTTTTATCGAGATCGTGAATAACGGTGCCAAAAGGGACTTGGATTATAAGATCCTTTCCATCTTTTCCATCCCTGAATTGGCTGCGTCCGTCCATTCCATCTTCAGCTTTAACTTCTTTTTTATATCTAAACTGGTTAAGTTTTGATAAATCAGAAACTCCTTCAAAATAGACGCTGCCCCCTTTTCCTCCAGATCCTCCAGCGGGACCGAGGCTCATTAGGTTTTTATTGAATGCGACAGCTCCCTTTCCTCCATTTCCGGCAGAAAGGCTTATTTGTATATCATCTATAAGCACAGCTACTTTATATCACTTAAAAATTACAAAAACCACCCGCTAATAAATTTGAAAATAAAAACATAATAATATAGCGGGCAGCAATTTTATGAGTCGAGAGTTGAGAGTTGTGAGTTGGGAGTTATACTTATATACATGAAAATATCGGAAAATTTTTACCAATTTAAAGATGAAAAAGCTCTGATTATAATTTCCGGAACCGAGGAAGCGAAAATATTTGAAGGGGAGAACGGAATAATGAATAGCCTTGGATCAATTAACGCGCAAGAAATAAAATACTCGGATAAGGAAGGTTTTTTTGCTTCAAGAGTAAGGGGTATTAGTAGCGCCCTTAAAGCCAAAGGCATCGGGCTTGGTTCAGGATCTACTTTAAAGGATGTTAACCGTAAAGAAAGGACAGAATTTCTTAAAATGCTGGGAAAAAAGTACGGCGAGCTCAAAAACAATGGTTATGACTATATTGCACTGACAGCTCCTTCGCATGCTCTGCCTGAAATTATTGATTGCCTTAATATTCCTAAGGGAGAAGTTGAAAAAACGGTTAATATTATCAAAAAAGGAAATTATCTTGATTATAGTCCCGAAAAAATATTAGGAATTATTACGGAAAAAATGGCACCGCTCGCAAAAAAATAGGGACTGCAAATCAATAATAAAGATTGACACCTGCCTTTAACTCCGTTCTCTATTTAAAATGGCTGTGGATAAGTCCGCAGTTATTTTTTACACTTTTGTCAAAGCTCCGCTTCTTTCCTTAGTTTTTATTTTTTTGTCCAATAACTTTTAAAGGGATAGAATTAAGTTAATGAAAGTAATAAAGAGAGGCGGTGAAAAAGTAGAGTTCGACAAAAACCGCATTTACGAGGCAATAATGAAAGCCGCTGATGCTACTAGTGAATTTGGAGCAGCGGAAGCAAGGAAAATAACGGAAATCGCCACTCATTACATTAAAAAAACAGAAAAATTCAAGCAGGAGATAACGGTAGAGGAGATACAAGACATCGTAGAGTTTGCTCTTATGAGTTCCGGATACTGGAAAACGGCAAAATCCTATATTGTTTATAGGGAAAAGAGATCTCAAGCGCGCTCAACTAAAGGAACAGTCATTGAAGTTGAAAAAACTATCAATGAATATCTCAATCAAGACGACTGGAGAGTAAAAGAAAATGCTAATCTTGGCTATTCTCTCGGCGGATTGATAATTAGGATAGCCGGAAAGATAGTTGCTAACTATTGGCTGAATTATGTTTACACGCCGGAAATAAGAGAAGCTCATAAATCCGGCGATTTTCATATCCATGATTTGGATTTTTTTGCCGGTTATTGCGCTGGGTGGAGCTTAAGGCAGCTGTTAGAAGAAGGTCTTAATGGCGTTTCCGGAAAAGTTGAGTCTAAGCCTGCCAAGCATCTTGAAACAGCTGTTGCTCAAATGGTTAATTTTTTGGGTACGCTCCAAAACGAATGGGCAGGCGCCCAAGCTTTTTCGTCTTTTGATACCTACCTTGCTCCTCTCGTTAAAAATGACAAGCTTGAATATAAGAGAGTTAAGCAAGCTGTTCAGCAGTTTGTATTTAGTATAAATACTCCTTCTCGCTGGGGAACGCAAACTCCTTTTACTAATATTACTCTTGATTGGGTTTGTCCTGAAGATATGGAGGAAAAACATCCTTTGATTGGCGGAAAAGAAGTTGATTTTACTTATGGCGATTGTCAGAAGGAAATGGATATGCTTAATAAAGCTTTTATCGAAGTCTTAGTAGAGGGAGATATGCATGGGAGAATATTTACTTTTCCTATCCCTACCTACAATATCACCAAAGATTTTGATTGGGACAACGAGAACGTCAAGCTCTTGTTTGAAATGACATCTAAATACGGCATTCCTTATTTTCAGAATTTTGTTAATTCAAGCCTTAATCCTTCAGACGTGCGCAGTATGTGTTGTCGGCTTCAACTCGATTTAAGAGAGCTTCGTTCCAGGCAGGGAGGACTCTTTGGTTCCGCTGAAATGACTGGATCTGTCGGTGTAGTTACTATCAATCTTCCAAGAATCGGTTATCTTGCCAAGACTAAAAAAGAATTTTTTGAAATGCTTGGGAGATTGATGGATCTAGCAAAACAGTCTCTTGAAATGAAGCGTAAAGTTGTTAGCGAAAACTTGGAAAAGGGACTTTTACCTTACACAAAAAGATATTTAGGAGGGCTTCAAAATCATTTCTCGACTATTGGTATTAATGGTATGAACGAGGCCTGCCTTAATTTTTTAGATAAGAATATTGCCGCGCCAGAGAGCAAGCAATTTACTTTGGAGGTGCTCGATTTTATGCGCGATAAATTATCTGGGTATCAGGAAGAAACTGGTAATATGTATAATCTCGAAGCGACTCCCGCAGAAGGAGCTAATTACCGTTTTGCTAGGGAAGATAAAGCTAGATTTCCTGGCATAATTCAAGCAGGAGGATCCGAGGAGCCTTATTACACCAATTCTACCCACCTTCCAGTTGGTTTTACGGAAGATCCTCTCCTAAATCTCGATCATCAAGACGAATTACAGACAAAATATACCGGAGGAACAGTTTCGCATCTTTTCTTTGGAGAAAGTATTCCGAGTTGGGAAGCCTGCAGGGATTTTGTTAAGAAAGTGGCTTCAAATTACAAGCTTCCATACTTCACTATAACGCCGACTTTTAGCGTTTGTCCGAATCACGGCTATTTAAGGGGGGAAATTGAAAAATGTCCCGATTGTGGCGAAGAATGTGAAATTTGGTCAAGGGTTGTCGGTTATTACCGCCCAGTAAATCATTGGAATAAAGGGAAGCAATCAGAATTTAAGGAAAGAAAAGAATATAATATTAGCGAAAAATAAAAAGATGATAATTGGCGGATATCAAGGGGTTAGTCTTATTGATTACCCAGGTGTTATAGCCAGCATTATTTTCTTGCGTGGTTGTAATCTAATGTGTCCTTATTGCCATAATTCGGAACTTATACCTTTTGAAGGAGATACGGTTTCAGAAGAGGAAGTCTTTAATCATCTTGTAAAAAATAAAAATATAATTGACGGCGTTTGTGTTACAGGAGGAGAGCCCTGCCTTCAGCCGGATTTGCCGGAATTTTTAGCCAAGATAAAAAAGCTTGGCTTTAAAATTAAGCTAGATACTAGCGGGTCAGAAATTGATACACTCAAGACTTCTCTTTCAAAGAAACTAGTTGATTATGTAGCTATGGATATTAAGCATTCCTTTGATAAATATGGAGAAATAGTCCGCGGAAAAAATTATAAAGAGGTAGTGGACTCTGTTCGTAAAGCGATGGATGTTTTGCGTTCTTCCGGAATAGATTACGAATATAGAACCACTATCTGGAGAGGCGTTCATATGGAAGAAGATATTATGGATATAGCCTCTATTTTAAAGCCGAAAGAAAAATATTTTTTACAGGATGTTAAAACAGAAAAAACTTTAGTGCCGATAGAATTAGGCGAAGGGCCTAGCTCCAAAGAAATTGCTCGCGCTGTCAAAGAAAAATATCCGGAAATAATTATAAGCTCTAGAAATTAGTGTTATAATCGGTATATGAAAAAGGCCTTGCCGGTTCTTATTTTCTTTTTGATAGCTATGTTTGCTTTTTCATTTTTTTTAAAAACAGAAAAAGAAATAACATCCGGCAATAAAGTTAAAGTCGGCGCTACGATTATTCCAATTGACTCCATTGTTCGCGAAATAGGCGGCGACCGCGTAGAAAGTATTTTAATAGTGCCGGAAGGAGCCTCTCCCCATACTTTTGATCCGGATCCTGAAACAATAAGAAAGCTTTCTGGATCAAGCGTAATTTTTAAAATTGGCGTTATTGATGATTGGGTTTTAAACATCGCTGATTCTCTTGAGATTGAAGATTTTTTTGTTGGCAATAATATTTCTCTTAAATCGCACGAGAAAGAAAAGGCAGTTGTTATTGGTAAAAACGAAGAACACAAAGAAGGGGAATTTGATCCGCATTACTGGCTCTCTATTCCTAACGGAAAGATTATTGCCGAAAATATCGCTAATAAGCTGATAGAAGCCGATCCTGCCGGGAAAGAATATTATAAAGGCGGGCTTGAAAATTTTGTTTCTGCAGCTGATGAAAAAGACACAGAGATAAGAAGCATATTATCTGGCGTTTCCGGAAAAAAAATAATAACTTTCCATAATGCCTGGAGTTATTTTGCCGACGAATACGGTTTTGAAATAGCGGCGGTATACCAGTCTTCTCCTGGAAAAGAGCCTTTGCCAAAAGATGTTAAAAACCTCGTTGATGTAGCTCGCGAGAACGGGATAAAAGTATTTTTTTCTGAAGCCCAATCTTCTCCCGCTCCGCTTGAAGCCGTAGGAGAGAGCGCTGATATTGAAATAATTCCCCTAGACCCTCTTGGAGCCGAAGGATATTTAAGTTCTTTAGTTAATAATGCCAGGACCATACGGGATTCCTTTTCATTATGAAAAATATTCTCGAAATAAAAAAATTATCGGTATCTCTTGGCGGAAGGGATATTTTAAGAAATGTTTCTCTTAGCGTTGCTCCCGGAGAAGTTGTTGCAATAGTAGGTCCCAACGGCGCCGGTAAAACGACTCTTCTAAAGGCCGTTCTCAATATTGTGCCTTACTCTGGAAAAATATCTTTATTAGGAAAAGAAATTAACCTTAAAGATATTGGTTATGTTCCCCAATATTTTCGATTTGAACAGGGATTTCCTATAACAGTTGCAGAATTTTTAAGTATGTCTTTTCCGGTACCTGATAAAAATAAGATAAATTTTATTATGAAAGAAACCGGAATATTAAAACTTGCTAATAGGATGGTAGGAGAGCTTTCCGGAGGGGAGCTTCAAAAAACTCTTATAGCGCGCTCTGCTATAAAAGAGCCCAAGCTTTGGCTCTTAGATGAGGCTACGAGCGGCATAGATATGGCGAGCGCTTCGGAATTTTTCGATCTGATAGAAAAAATAAGGAGAAAATGGGGAGGAGGTATTATAATAATTTCGCATGAAATAGATGTTGTTTACAGGCTTGCTGATAAAGTGGTTGGGCTAAACGGATCTCTTGTTTTTGAAGGAGAGCCTGAAAAAGCTTTTTCAGAAACGTCGCTTGAAAAAATATATGGAAAAGATTTTAGATTTATATCCAAAAAATGATTGAGATATTCCAATACGCGTTTATGAAAAACGCAATAATATCAGGAGCCTTTTTAGCTTTACTGCTTGCGTATATAGGCGTATTTGTTGTTTTAAAAAGGATGTCCTTTTTTGGTGACGGTATTGCCCATGCATCGCTCGCAGGGGTCGCTGCCGCAATTCTTTTCCGGGGAGATCCTATTGTCGGCGGAGTTTTAGCAGCGCTTTTCTTTGCTTTCGTAATTTTTATTATGGAAGAAAAAATGAAAACTTCGGGAGATGCTGCTATTGGAATAATATTTTCTTTTGGTATGGCGCTGGGTATTCTTTTTCTCGGTCTTGTTCCAGGCTATAAGACGGAGCTTATATCTTTTCTTTTCGGCAATATACTTGCAATCAGTTCCTCTGGAGTTTGGCTTTCGGTTACTGCCGCAATAGTATTTACGGCGATTCTCTTCATATTGCGGAGACAGCTGGGCTTGCTTTCTCTTAGCGAGGATCTTGCGAAAGCGGAAGGCATTAATGCCAAAATGATAAAACTTGTCTTATATCTGATTATCGCCGTTTCTGTAGTTCTCGGCATTAAAATTTTAGGCATAATACTTGTATCAGCAGCAATGATTATACCAGCATCTTGCGCTAAGCTAAGCGCTAAATCTTTTGCTATGATGGGTATTCTTTCAATTGTTTTTTCTGAAGTTTTTATGCTCGGAGGAATCGCTGGATCATATTTTCTTAACATACCTACCGGATCATTTATTGTCATAATCGGCGCATCAGCGTTCTTTGTGTTGCAGGGCATCAATTATCTGTTTAAAGGTCCTAAAAAGGCTATAAGGCGATAGTTTTAATTTTGTATTATAATCAAGATAAGTCGAATAATTTATTTCAAAAACAAAAATGAACAATAAGATAAAAAATGGCCTCGGATTGATAGGGATAGTCCTCGCCGCTGTATTTGCCTGGAGCGTTGTTTCGTACACTAGTACTTATTCCAAATCAATAGAGCCGTCTTCGTTTAGGAATTTTTCCGTAACAGCTGAAGCGGAAGCAATAGGCATTCCTGATATTGCTGAATTTACTGTGGGCGTGCTAACCGAAGGAGGTATAGGAATTGCCGACCTTCAAGAAGAAAATAACGAAAAGATAAGTGCTATTACATCTTTTATAAAGGAAAAAGGCGTTGAAGAAAAAGATATCAAGACCAGCGGCTACAGCATTTCTCCTCGCTACCAATATCATGAATGTTATGGTTCAGACAGAGATTGTCCTCCTCCTGAAATAGTCGGTTATTCGATAAGGTCTAATATTGCGGTTAAAGCCAGAGATTTTGCAATTATCGGAGATATTCTTTCCGGAGTGGTTGATAAAGGGGCTAATGTCGTTTCTGACCTCAAGTTTGCGATAGACGATGAAGACTCTTTAAAGAGTGAAGCAAGAAACGAAGCTATAGAAAAAGCAAACAAGAAAGCCGCGGAAATTGCTGAATCCGCTGGTTTTAAAGTTGGCAGGCTCCTTTCTATAAGTGAGGGATATTATAGTCCTGTCTCTTATGATTCTTATTCACTTGATGAAAGTCTTGTTAGGGCGCCTGCGGCCGCAGGACTTACTCCTGTAAGCGTAAGCCCAGGATCTCAAGAAATAACTTCTACGGTAACGCTTGTGTACGAAATAAGATAATTAGGCGATAATGTCGGAAAGAAACAAAATAATTTTTGTTGGAGTAGGGCTGGCGGCGGCAACAATCGCCGCCATACTCCTATTCGCCCCTATTGGTAAAAAAATCTCCGAAGATCCCGCCAAAAATGGCGGTGAAGTTATCCAACCTCCTAGCGAAGGGCCGATGGTAAGAAAAGGGGAAGTTGATTTTATTTCAGTGGAAGGCACTGATGTTTCCATATCTTCAGAAGAAGGGATTTACTCTTTTTCCGTATCCGAAGCGGACATAACGGACGCAGACGGCAATCCTTTTAATATTAAGGATATTGTTGTAGGCGCTGAAATAGAGGCAGTTGTTGAACGTGGTGTAGCCTCTTCTGTAAAAGTGCTGTCTATTCCGGATATAGCCATAATATCGCCTGAACCGAGTTCAGTAACCGACTTATCTTTTTTCATAAAAGGTATTGCTTATAACATAACCGAAGGCGATATCTGTCTTTCTCTTAAAAACAGAAGAACCGGCAAATTATACAAAGACAATTTTTCATCACCGATCGATACAGCAGGAAATTTTTCCATACCTGTAGATTTATCTATAGCGCTCGACGCTATGTCTGGAGATATGCTTGATGCTGAAATAGGCATTTGCGGGGATAGCGAGGTTGCTAAAGTATCTTGGGGCTACTACGGCGGACTAACGTCTAAAATTAAAGTTTATTTTCTGAACGGGTCTTGTTCTAACCTCTATTATGTAGAAAGGGTTATCAGTGCTTCGCGTTCCGCCGTGCGAGAAGCTATTGAATGGATATTAAAAGGTCCTAGCGATGAAGAAAAAGAGGATGGGTTATTCACAGCTGCTTCGCCTGGCAATAATATTAGATCTGTTGATGTTCAACCGGGCGTTGTTTTTATCGATTTTTACCCCTCTATACTGCAAACTTCCCGTTGCGGCGTATCTTCTCTTAAAAGGCAAATAATTGATACAACAAGCCAATTCCCTCTGGGAGATATAGTAATCACTATTGAAGGAGACGAAGAGAATCCTTTAAATTAGGCATATGGCGTCTCCTAAAAAAGAAAATACATCTTGGGGAAAAGTTGCTAGCTGGTACGATGAGGCTGTCTCCCAAAAAGATTCTTATCAAAAGAGCCTTATTTTGCCGAATATATTAAGAATGTCGGAGGTTAAAAAGGGGGATAATGTTATAGATATTGCCTGCGGAACAGGATTTTTTAGTATTGAGCTTTCTAAAACAGGAGCCTCGGTTGTCGGCGTTGATATTTCCCAAGAATTGCTTGAGATGGCTAAAAGCAAAAAATCTGCTGTTGAATTTATAAAAGCTTCGGCTGAAGACTTATCTCTAGTGAAAAAAACCGGCTTTGATAAAGCTTTTATTGTGCTCGCTCTTCAAAATATAAATAATGCAAAAAAAGCACTTTCGGAATGCTCGCTTAAGCTCAAAACCGGAGGCAAGCTTTATATTGTATTAAATCACCCGTGTTTTCGGATACCGGAATTTTCAAACTGGGGATGGGATGGAGATGTGCAATATCGCAAAATAGAGCGTTACTTATCTGAAACAAAAACAGAAATACAAATGCACCCGGGCGCTGATCCTAAAATTAAGACGTTATCATTTCACCGCCCGTTGCAATATTATTTTAAGTCTTTTGAAAAAGCAGGCTTCGCGGCAACTCGCATAGAAGAGTGGAACTCGAACAAGGAAAGCGAGCCGGGTCCTCGCGCCGGAGCAGAGAACAGAGCAAGAAAAGAGATACCTCTTTTTATGGCGATAGAATGTATGAAATTATAAAAAAATCAATCCGTTATTTCCGTAAATTGCATTATTAATATGAAATTACATCGTTTTATAGGAAGTTTTGATGTTCGCTTAAAAGAAGTTTGTTCTAGCGATGAAGGTCTTATTCATCAGTTAAAGGATGTCTTAAAAATTAGGCAAGGTGATAAGCTTATTCTCTGTGATGGTAATGGAAATGAAGCAACCTTCTCTTTCTCACTTAAAGGAAATAATGCTTGTTTTAATAAGGAAAGCGAGGCTAGCAAAGCATGGGTTCCTCAAAAAAAGCTTACTCTTTGTATGGCGATTGCTAAAAAAGAAAATTTTGAGATAGTTGCGCAAAAAGCAACAGAACTTGGTGTTTCTGAAATAATCCCTATTATATCTTCTCGAACCGTTAAGAAAGGAGTACGCATGGACAGGTTGCTAAAAATTACTAAAGAAGCTGCTGAACAGTCAGGTAGAGGCGATGTTCCAAAATGTTTCGAGCCGATTGCTTTCAGTGAAGCAATATCTCTTGAGGGGAAAAAAGTTATACTGCACCCGGAAGGCGCTAGCAGGAGAGATGCTCCGCAAACAGATATTATTTTTATCGGTCCTGAAGGAGGGTGGACCGAGGAGGAATTATTTCTTGCCGAAGAGTTTGGTGTAAGCAAGGTTTGTCTTGGACCTATGATTATGAGAGCGGAAACCGCCGCCATAGTTGCTTCTTATTTATTTTCAGATATAGGATAGATACCTATGTCGGATTATCTATCGGAATTTGATTTTAATTTTCCATTAGAGCTCATTGCTAAAGAGCCCGCATCCCCTAGGGATTCTTCAAGGCTTATGGTTGTAAGCCGTGAGTCTGGAGAAGTGTCTTTAAATAATTTTAATAATATTGGCAAGCATCTGCCGGCTGGTTCGCTTATTGTGTTTAACGACACAAAAGTAGTTCCTTCTCGTTTTGAGGTTAAAAAACCTTCAGGAGGGAAGGCGGTTTTAACGGCTGTGGATATTTTAGATGATTCAATAAAGGTAATGTCAGACCGTCGGCTTGATCTGGATATGGAATTAACTATCTCTTCTGAAGATGTATTCAAAGTATTAAGGCAGGAAGAAAAATATTTTTTTATCGATCCTGGTGAAAAGTTTAAATCGAGCGGGATAATTGAGCGGGAAAAAATATATAAGCTGTTTGGATTGATTGGAGAAGCTCCTCTTCCTCCATATATAAAAAACTCGCCATTAAGCAAGCAAGACATCAAAGACAAGTATCAATCCGTCTTTGCCGATAAGGAGGGTTCATATGCCGCGCCGACTGCGTCCTTGCACTTTACCGAGGAGCTGATAGAAAAATTAAAAGCCGACGGCCATAGTTTTTGTTTTGTAACTCTCCATGTGGGCTTAGGCACTTTCGCGCCTTTAACCGGAGATAATATTGTTTCGGGAAAGCTTCATAAAGAATTTTGCGAAATAAGCAACTTATCTGCCGAGATGATTTTAACCGCAAAGAAGCAAAAAAGACCAGTTATCGCTGTCGGCACTACGGCAATGAGGACATTGGAATCTTTTTATCAAGATGGAAATATTATTTCTGGCAAAAAAGAAACAGACTTATTTATTAGGGAGGGTTATAAATTTAAGGTCGCTGACGGGTTAATTACCAACTTTCATATTCCAAGATCAAGCTTACTAATGCTTGTCTCCGCCTTTGCCGGAAAAGAAAAGATAATGGCAGCTTATGACCTGGCTATAAAAGAAAAATTTCGTCTCTTTTCTTTCGGCGACGCTATGTTGATTATCTAAAAAATTAAAAACTTCACCTTTTTACAGCCAAATTTGCTATAGTTACCAAGTAAAGCTTGTCCTTGATAATTTATAATATTAGAATCGAAAAATATGGGTATTAACGAAAAATTGACAAATATTAAGAAAAAAAGCGCCGAGTTTAAGTCATCTGTTCGCGAGCGCGCTGTTGGGTATATTATGGCCGCTTTTGGCTTAGTCGCAGGTCTTGCTTGGAACGACGCTATAAAAGCGCTTATAGAAGAATTATTTCCTTTAAGCAAAGAAACTCTTGTCGCGAAATTTATTTACGCCGTCATTATATCAGCTTTAGTCGTTTTAGTTGCTTATATTTTAGTTAAGGCGTCAGCTAATGAAAAAGATGAGTCTTAAAAAAGGCCTTAAAGCGCCTGTTTTAGGCGTATTTTTCGCGCTTCTGATTCTTCTTTATATCGTGCTTGAAGTTAACGTACCAGCCATTAAAGAAGTGCCGATAGCGGTTTCCGCCGATATGGCGGGTACAAAAATAGTTCAAATAAGTGATGGGCATGGCCGAGGCATAAAAGAAAATGGCAGGTTAATGCGGGCTATCCGCTCGTTTTCTCCGGATATGATTGTCTTAACGGGGGATATGATAGATGAATCAACTACAAACTTTAGCCCGCCCCTTTCCGCTATTAAAACTCTTTCAAGTATCGCGCCGACTTTTTTTATTCCTGGCAATCATGAGAGAGCTAATCCGAAAGGAGATGATTTTATTAATCTCGTCAGAAAAAATGGAGCTTCGGTAATGCTTAATGAGTCGGAGATGGTCGGCGATATAGCGTTATGCGGCATTGATGATATTAGCTTAAAGCTTGATGATGTCTTTCAAGCGATGTCTGGCTATGGAAAGTGCGATATTCTTCTTTCCCATTCGCCGGCAATATATAAGAGTATTGAAGGGCTTGGAATACCGCTTGTTTTTGCCGGCCACACTCACGGAGGCCAAGTTAGGCTCCCTATTTTAGGGGAGCTTATACTTCCTGATAAGGATATTCCCGATTATTTGGTTAAGGGAGTTTATTCAAACGGCGAAACTGTTTTTCATATTTCAACCGGTCTTGGAACAAGTGTTGCTCCTATCAGGTTTATGTGCAGAGCTGAAATAAATCTTATAACTCTTGTATCGGAATGAAAAATATAACTGCCAAGGTGTATCCTAATTCCCGCGAAGCATCAGTAAAAGAAACAGAAAAGGGAATTTTAGAAATTAGAGTAAAAAGCGTTCCTGAAAAAGGAAAAGCAAATAAAGAAGCAGCTGCTGCTATTGCTGATTTTTTAGGCATTCCAAAATCTGCTGTTAAGATTACTAAAGGAAGCAGGTCTAAAAATAAAGTTTTTACAATAGATGAGTAAAAATATTGATGGCATATATGCGTTTTGGAAGCCTAAAGGCATATCGTCAAACGGGTTTTTAAATTGCATAAGAAAAGCTTGCGGAATAAGGAAAGTCGGCCATTCGGGAACTCTTGATCCTCTTGCTGAAGGCATACTCGTTGTTGGTATTGGAAAGGGGACAAAAAAATTAGCCGAGCAGAAAGGATCAGAAAAGGAATATGAAGCGGTTGTCCGCCTTGGCGTTTTGAGTTCCACTGACGACGAAGAAGGAGAAAAAGAGGAATATAAATTTTCAAAGAGGCCGGAAAAAAATGATGTAATTGATGCCCTTGATTCTTTTATGGGAATTATCGATCAAATTCCGCCCGTATACAGCGCTATTAAAGTAAAAGGGAAAGAAGCATATAAGCGTGTTCGCAAAGGGGAGAAAATTAAGATGGAACCGCGAAAGGCGGAAATAAAAAGCGTTAAGCTTTTATCCTACGAATGGCCTTTTGTAAGTTTTAATGTGGTTACCGGCCCAGGCGTTTATATTAGATCTATAGCGAGGGACCTCGGAGAAAAGCTTGGTACGGGGGGCTATTTATCTTCTCTTAAAAGAATAAGGGTAGCCGATTTTTCGATTAAAGAAGCTGTATCAATAGATGAAATTTGTGGATAGTTTTTCAGAAAGGTTATAATTAAAACATGTTTGAAATATTGAATACATTTAATTTTTTAAATGGTTTGGATGAAAATAATGCTGTAATAATTCCTCTTATTATCTTGTGGTCGCTTGCGTGGAAAGGCGTCGCTCTCTGGAAATCTGCCCATAAAAACAGCAAGCCGTGGTTTATCGCCCTTCTCTTAATTAATTCGGTTGGTATTTTAGAAATGTTTTATATCTTTGTTTTCAGCAAGAAAAAAAGAGAAAAAGAAGAAAAAAGTGTTCAGTAAAATATCTATAATTGGCGGCGGGGAGCTTGGCAAGGCAATAGCTTATATTGCCGAAAGAAGCGACATTAATTTTTCAATATGGGACAAAGATCTTGAAAAGTCTTCTGTTTCTTCTATTGAGGAGTGCCTCAAAGGCGCGGAGGCGGTTTTTTTCTGCGTTCCTTCCTGGGGTTTAAGAAGCGCCTTATCTTCGGTAATCGAGTTAAAGCCAGAAGGAGCGCCAATAATATTATTTTCAAAAGGATTAGAAGCTGATACTTTCTTGTCTGCTCCAGAAATTGCCGCATCTGTTTTTTCTAAAGAAGAAGTTATATTTATCGGCGGTCCTATGATTGCCGAAGAAATAATTCTTGGCAAAGGCTGCCGCGCTGTTGTTAGCGGAAAAGGGTCTTCTGTTGAAAATGTTGCGGAAATTTTCCAAGGAGACAATATTTCCTTTGAGCTGGCAGAAGACGCTTTTTCTGTGGCTCTTCTTGGCGTTATGAAAAATATATATGCTATGGTAATCGGCGCTGCCGAAGGAGCCGAAAAAGGCAGAAATATCAGGTCTTATATTTTTTCCAAAGCTATATTAGAAATGGCGGGAGTCGTAGATTTGCTAGGAGGAGACGGGTCGCTGGCTTTTAGTTCGGCCGGAACCGGAGATCTGATAGCGACTGGCACAAGCAGGGAATCAAGCAATTGGTCCGTTGGTTTTGCTCTCTCTTCCGGAACGGCATCTGAAAAAACAAGCGAGGGAGCCGCCTCTATTGAAGGCGTTTGCGCAAGGCTTGGCGAAGTGGTGAATGAAATGGCGTTGCTCTCTTTTGCGCGCAATATGCTGTCTAAAGGATCAGTTTCGCCTGAAGATTGGGAAATTATTTTATAAAAATGATTAATTTTGAAGATTTTAGCAAAATAGAGCTTAAAGTAGGAAAAATAATGTCAGCCGAGAGAGTAGAAGGCTCTGAAAAACTCCTTAAGCTGGCAGTTTCTCTAGGGGCAGAAGATAGGCAGATATTGGCGGGAATAGGCAGAGCTTATTCTCCTGAAGAGCTTGCTGGCAAAGAAATAGTCATAGTTGCCAATTTGGAACCTAGGATTTTAATGGGTTTTGAGAGCCAAGGCATGTTGCTTGCCGCAACTGGCGAAGATGGCTTGCCCGTGCTTATTCATCCGGAAAAGGCTGTTGAACCCGGAATTTCCCTTAAATAAAAAAATGAACATAAATTATAAGTCGATAATTTTAATTGGCGTTATTGTTTTGTTAGTCATTTTGGCTCTTTCTTGGAAGTCTGAATATAATCCTTTTTCTCCAGCTGAAGAGAATCAGCCTCAAGAAAACCAAGAAGAACAAGTAGTTTGCCCGATGATTTATTCTCCTGTTTGCGGGATCAACGGAATGACATATTCCAATTCATGTTTTGCCGAAGCTGCCGGCATTGAAAGCTATTCCGAAGGAGCTTGTTCTGAAAAAGAGGCCGTTATGCCCGCTCCCCCTTCTCAAAACGGAAACGGGTTTTGCATAGAAATATATGATCCCGTATGCGGAGTTGACGGAAAAACTTATTCTAACGAATGCAAAGCTGGTGTTGCGGGCGTTGAGGTTAGTTATAAGGGAGAGTGTAAAGATAAATAAATTTTTAATACAAATTATAAAATCCCCTGTTCAAGCAGGGGATTTTTTTTAATGCTTTATATAAGAAAGGTTTTCAAATTGCTTTATTTTTTTCCACAGCCTGTCAGCCTCTTCGCTATTTTTTTGTTTTTTTATGTTCGGTATAAAAGCAATTACGGGGTAAGACCTAATGATAGGGTTGTATATTTCTTTCAGAAAAAAATCAATAACGCCTTCAGGAGAACTTTTTACTTGTATGCCTACCATTTTCCCTGAATTTAAGATTACTAAAAAATCCGTCCTTAATTTTTCATCCTCTTTTCTGCTGGCATGGCGAAATTCTTTAATCAAGCTTCTCTCAAATAATAAATTAATTATTTCTCTTGCGCGATTTTCCGTTATTTTTCCCCATTCGTATTGATTTATATTTCTGGGCGCGCGTCGCGAATAATCTTTTAAAACCGAACCTTTCTTTTGGCAACGGTATTTATTCGCCATACTTCTCCCTCCTTTCTATTTTTAAATTTTTAATATGCTTCCTGATTCCATTAAAAGGGAAGAGGCGTTTATATGTCAATTTTTCTTTATTTACTCATAGGGATAAAATAAAAGAATGGAAAAATTGGTAATAAAAGGAGGCAAAAAACTGTCTGGAAGCATTCGCGTAAAAGGATCCAAAAACGCTATTGGAAAAATGTTGGTGGCAAGCCTGCTTACTGAAGAAAAGATTGTTCTTAAAAATGTTCCTCGAAACGGGGAAACAGAAATTGCTATGGAGATATGCCGCAGTATTGGTTCTGAAATAAATGTGGAAGGTGATGTTATTTCTATTAAAACCCCGGAAATAAAAAATCATCGCGTTTCAGAGCTATCGCGAAAGAATAGATTGCCGATTCTGGCGTTAGGACCTCTTTTGGCGCGCGTAGGGCAAGGCGAAGTCCCAATGGTCGGCGGTGATAAAATAGGTCCTCGGCCGGTTGATTTTCATACATCTGCTCTTGAAAAGCTCGGAGCGAAAATAGAAGTTAAAGAATCTACCATAGTCGCCAAAGCGGATAAGTTGAAGGGAGTTACTATCTGCCTTCCATATCCTTCTGTTGGGGCTACTGAAAATATTATGCTTGCTTCGGTTCTTGCCGAAGGAAAAACCACCATTAAGAATGCCGCGAAAGAGCCGGAGATATTGGATATGATTAAATTGCTTCAAAAAATGGGGGCAATTATAGAGCTTGGCGCGGAAAGGGAAATATATATTGAAGGAGTTCAGTCGCTTCACGGTGCCGAACACTCCTTGCTTTCGGATAGGATAGAATCAGCCTCTTTTGCGATTATAGCTCTGGCAACAGACGGCAACATACTTGTCGAAGGCGCCGTTCAAGAGCACCTTATTACTTTTCTCAATACTGTTCGCAAATTAGGAGGGGAATATCTTGTTGAAGAGAACGGAATAAGGTTTTTCAGAAAAAACGGATTAAAAGCCATTCATATTGAAACGGACACTCATCCCGGATTTGCCACCGATTGGCAGCAGCCGCTTGCCGTTCTCTTAACGCAGGCAAAAGGCAACTCTGTTATTCATGAAACGGTTTATGAAGATAGGTTTGGCTATGCGGAAGATCTTCGCCATATGGGCGCTGATATAGATATTGTTACAAAATGTTTTGGCGATCTTCCATGCCGCTTCCAAGGAGAAAGCCATTACCATAGCGCTATCATCCATGGCCCTACTCCTCTTAAAGGCGCGAATCTTGAGATGAGAGATATCCGCGCTGGTATGGCGCATATTATTGCCGCCCTTATAGCGGAAGGAAAATCAGAGATTATCGGAATTGAACATATTGACCGCGGATATGAAAATATCGACGGAAGAATTAAGCAGCTCGGCGCCGATATTGAAAGAGTGAAGGAGTAAATCTTAAATTTTAAAGCCTAAAACTTGCTTTCGATAAATTACTACCATAATTTATCGAGGAATTTATATAAAGATTGCGCTCCTTTTTGCGAAACGCTTTAGTTTTAAGTTTTGCAATTTGCGATTTGAGCTTATAATTAATATATGCCTCGCAAGGGTTCTAAAAAAAAGAAATCAAAGGATCAATTTTTTTCCTTGCTTGCCGCCGTTGTTGCTCTTGCCTTTCTTTCAGGGTTGGATTTTTATTTTCAATCCGGAAGAATATCAGAAATAAGTTCGCCTGATGTTTCCGCTAATATGCTTGCTGATACAGTAAGCGGTGTTTCTTGGGAGTCTATCTCTGATAAAGGAGTAATTCCTATTTCTCCAACAGGAGATTTTGAAGAAGAAACATTAATACCGGTTTTTGATCCGGGAAACCCGAATCCACAATGTGTTTTTTATCCCAGTAGGAGAAATATTCTTCACGGACAATCGGTGAAGCTTATGTGGGACTGTATTAACGCCAGCCGATGCGAGATAGACGGCATCGGCCAAGTTCCGCCTTCTAATATTGAGGGCATAGAAGTTGCTCCCCAGCGATCGGGCATGTTTTCTTTAGATTGTTACGGATCTGAAAAAAGGAGTTTCGGCGCCAATATTTGGGTTTTTGAGTTTGCTATCAAAGAAATTATGTCTACCTCGGAAAGCCTTCAATAAAACAAGCCTGCCAAAGCGTAGTTAGCATTCAATTCATTGATTATTATAAGGCGCGATTTCAACGCGCTCGTTTTTGTTTTAGAATAATCCAATGGAAACAGCTATTGCCATTACGGCCGGCATGCTTGTCGGTGCTGTCATATTCTTTATTGCTTGGAGGCTTTTAGGTAGTAAAAGGGAAATTCCTAAAAATGATTCGCTTATGCTTCTTCAAAATCAAATGTCCGAACTGTCTAGGACTCTTGATACCAAACTCGGGGAAGTGCCGAAGATGATGCAGGTTCAATTCAGCGAAAGCGCCAAGATAATAAAAGAAATAACCCAAGAGCTTACCAGGGTCAGCGAGGGCCAAAAACAAGTTGTCGGCTTGGCTGACCAGCTTAAAGGCTTGGAAGATATTCTTAAGAACCCTAAACAAAGGGGTGTTCTCGGCGAATATTTTTTAGAAGAAACCCTTAAAAACGTTCTTCCGCCGAATTCTTATGAAATGCAGTATAAATTCTCCGACGGAGAAATAGTGGATGCCGTTGTTTTTGTTAAAGAAAAAATAATTCCGATAGACTCCAAATTTTCGCTGGAAAATTACGAAAGGATACTTAATGAAAAAGATCAAAACGTAAGGAATGACTTGGAAAAGCAGTTTAAGGCAGATCTTAAAAAGCGTATTGATGAAACTTCAAAATATGTCCGCCCTGAAGAAAACACTACTGATTTTGCTTTTATGTTTATCCCTTCAGAAGCTATTTATTATGACCTTCTTGTTAACAAAGTAGGTGCCGTAAAAGTTGCGACAAGAGATTTAATAGAGTACGCGTTTAAAGATAAAAAAGTTATTATAGTTTCTCCTACTAGTTTTCTTGCGTATCTCCAGACAGTATTGCAAGGATTAAGGGCTTTGCAGATAGAAGAGTCTGCTAAAGAAATAAGAAAAAGAGTAGAGGATCTCGGCAGGCATCTTTCAAGCTATGAAGACTTTATGAAAAAATTAGGAACTCATTTAGGAACTTCGGTTGGCATGTATAATAGGGCGTATAAAGAGCTTGGAAAGATAGATAAAGACGTATTGCGCATAGCGGGAGATTCGGCGGGCATGGAACCGATATCTCTTGATAAGCCGGATATTGAAGAGTAATCAGCGAAGCCTCTTCAATTGACAATTTCCCTAAATTATTGTATAAAGAGCAACACGGTCAAGATTATTAAGGCCTGGCAGATCTTTTATATTTAAAGAAGGGAGGGAAGTGATGATGATCGGCTTATTTAGAAAGATGAGTAATTTTTTTAAAGCTGTCTCGTTTGTTCTTAGAAATGGAGCAAACACAGTTTTGTATGACTCGCTTACCGAGCTCTACGGACTGAAAATTTTCAAAGAATTCGCCTTAAAGACTCTTAAGTTGGCATCGCGGAAAAATATATCGGTTTGTCTTGTGATGGCTGACTTAAATTCTTTTAAGCAGTTAAACGATAAGTTTGGCCACTTGAGAGGAGACAGGGCCCTAAAGGAAGTTGCTGAAGTTTTTAAAAAACACACGAGAGAAACGGATATAGTAGGGCGCTATGGCGGGGATGAATTTATTATTCTTTTACCGGGAACCAGTCTTTCAGACAGTTTCAAGATTATTGAGAAAATAAAAAGCTCTCTGCCCGAAACCGGCATAAGTTGCAGTTTCGGCATAGCTGAAGCTAAATTTCCGGACAGTTCTTGGTTAAGGCAAAATTCATCCGCTACCCAATTTTGGGAAAAATTTTTAACCGATCTTATCAGCAAAGCGGACAAGCTCCTCTACAAAGATAAAAGATCGGCAAAGGTTGGATAAATTTATTTTTATCAAACAGGGTTCAAATTGAACCCTGTTTTTTATATTCAAAAACAAAATAACCCGAAATAAAAACTTGTAATTAGAAACGGCCGTTTCTAATTACAAGTTTTTACTTGCCAGCCTCTAAGCTTACTGCGATTATATAAGTAGCATGCTTTCAAGCGCCAAAGAAAGAATAATTAAAAAAAGAGTATCTCTTTTTTCCTGGGTTCCCTTTGTAAAGCTGGCGGTTCTTTCAGGCTCCTGCGCTATGGGTTCCGCCGGAGAGAATTCTGATATAGATATAATTATCGGCACGGAAAAAGGCAGGACCTATCTTTGTAGGGCATTTACTCTTATATTTTTGGATTTTCTTCGAGTACGCAACAAAAGCGATAATAAAGAAAATTCACCTTGCCAAAGCGCTAAGGCGGACAAGCTTTGTCTTAGCCATTTTTTATCCGTTTCTTCGCTTAAAATGAGCGAGCCGGAGAATTTATATGAAAGCGAGCTGTACACTAAGATAGTGCCAGTATATGGCAGTCCTGCCATGTGCGCATCGTTTATTAAAGATAATATCGGCATAATCGGTAAAATCCTTGAGTATAGATCGTCCTGCCTTTATGTTGGCAGTGAAAAAAAATGGCCGGCGCGAATTATTGAAAAAACTTTATCAGGAAAGTTAGGAAACTGGCTGGAAAAAAAAGCGCGATCTATTCAGTCTAAAAAAATATGCAATTATGCTTCTTATCTCGCCGCAGACGGAAGAAAAATGAGGGTTATTACTTCTGAAGACCGCGTAGAAACTTGCTATAAAATTAATTAATCGTCGGCACCTTTGCAAAGAATCGGCTGAAGCTTTATATTATTATCGCCGAAACAGTCGAAAAAACATTAAAGAAAAATATGAACATTAAACCATTATCAAACCATGTTTTCCTCGAACCGGAAGAAGAGGAAAAAGTAACCGCTTCGGGCATAGTTATTCCCGATACGGCAGATAAAGAAAAGCCAATAAAGGGAAAAGTCCTCGCTATTGGTCCCGGAAAAAGGAATAGCAAGGGAGAAATTGACCCGATGTCGGTAAAAGTCGGAGATACTGTTCTCTTTAGAAAATACGGTCCCGACGAAATAGAAATTGACGGCAAGAAATATCTCGTCGGAAGCGAGGATGATATCCTTGCCGTAATAGAAAAATAAGGTCGTTTAAATAAAAAAATCTTAAAATGTCTAAACAAATAATTTTCAACGACGATGCAAGAAAAGCTCTTAAGGTTGGAATCGACAAGCTCGCTTCCGCCGTTAAGGTAACTCTTGGTCCCCGTGGACGCGCCGTTGTTATTGAAAAGGGGTATGGCGCCCCGCAAGTGACTTTTGACGGAGTCACCGTAGCCAAAGAAGTCGAATTAGAAGATAAATATGAAAATCTCGGTGCAGAGTTTTTGAAGCAGGCCGCTGATAAGACCAACGATAATGTCGGAGATGGAACTACCACCTCTGTGGTCCTTTCGCACGCCTTGATAGAAGAAGGCGAAAAAGCTGTTAAGGAGAAAGGTTTTAATGTTATCCAGCTCTCCGAAGCCCTTAAAGACCAGACCGATTTTGTCATCAAAAACCTTGAATCCCAAAAGGAAAATATAGACGATGTTAAGAAGATAGAAGAAGTTGCTACTCTTTCTGCTAAAAATTCTGCTGTCGGCAAATTGATAGCCGAAGTTATGCAAAAAGTAGGCAGAGATGGCGTAGTTACTATCGAAGACTCTAATACTATCGGCAATTCCTACGATATGGTCGAGGGAATGCAGTTTGATAGGGGGTATATTTCCCAATATATGGTTTCCGATACTGATAAAATGGAAGCGGTTCTTGAAAATCCCTATATATTGGTAACTGACCAAAAGATATCTTCTGTTCAAGACTTCCTTCCTTTGCTTGAAAAAATAGTTGCTGGAGGAAAGAAAGAGCTTGTTATTATCGCTGACGATATAGAAGGGGAAGCTCTTGCTACTCTTGTAGTTAACAAGCTTCGCGGAATATTTAATGTCTTAGCCGTCAAAGCTCCTGGCTTTGGAGACAGGAAAAAAGAAATGCTTGCCGATATCGCTACCGTTACCGGTGCCGAGCTTGTTTCTGAAGATCTCGGAAGAAGCATTAAAAATGTTGATATAACCGCTCTTGGAAAAGCAACTAAAGTTATTTCCACTAAAGACAGCACTACCATCGTTGATGGCCAAGGTTCTAAAGGAGAAATAGACAAGCGTATTTCCCAGATAAAAAACCAGATAGAAAAATCGGAATCTGACTATGATAAAGACAAACTTAAGGAGAGGCTTGGAAAGCTTTCTGGGGGAGTTGCTGTTATCAAAGTCGGCGCTCCGACCGAATCCGCGCAGAAAGAACTCAAGCAGCGCGTTGAAGATGCCGTTGCCGCTACCCGCGCCGCTATGGAAGAGGGAATCGTTCCCGGAGGAGGAATGGCTCTTGGAACGTATCCAAGCTTATCGAGAAAGATTCTGAAGATAAGCCGGCAATAGTTGCCGCTAAAAAAATTCTTGAAAAAGCGCTTGAATCTCCTCTTAACGCGATAATCATAAACAGCGGCGAGGATGTCTCTGGCGTTGTTTCTCGCATTGAAAAAGAAGCGGGGGATAAAAAATGGTTTGGCTTCAACGCTATCACCAACGATATCTGCGACCTTAAAGAAAACGGCATAATAGATCCGTTAAAAGTTACTAAGACCGCTTTTACTAATGCTATCTCGGTTGCCGCAAATTACTTGACTATAGGTGCTGCAATAACCGAAATACCTAAAAAGGAAGATTCCGATTCCGGTCATGACCACTCGGGAATGGGAGGAATGATGGGAATGTAGCCTTCGCTAAAGCGATAAAAATAAAAGCCCCCGAATTTAATGAAGGGGGCTTTTGGTTAAAAGGAGCGCGATATGGTGGTATAATTCACTCATAATATAAAAAAATAAAAACAAATGAATACAACTCTCTTATTAGTAATAGGTGTAGCGGCACTAGTCTTAATGTGGCTTATTCTTGCCTTTAACCGCCTTACAGTCCTTAAATTAAGGGCAAAAGAAGCTCTCTCGGATATTGATGTCCAGCTTAAGCGCCGCTTCGACCTCATCCCTAATCTCGTGGAAACTGTAAAGGGATATATGGAACACGAAAGTTCTGTTTTTGAAAATGTAACCAAGGCAAGAGCCGAAGTAATGAAAACAGACGGCAATCCGATAAAGCGCGCCGAGGCGGAAAATCAATTATCCTCGACCCTCAAGACTCTTTTTGCCGTTGCCGAAAATTATCCCGACCTCAAGGCAAATGCCAACTTCTTAGATCTCCAGCGAGAAATAACAGATACGGAAAATAAGATTCAGGCCTCCCGCAGGTTCTATAACGGAACGATTAAGGATTTCAATATTAAAATACATACTTTCCCTTCAAGGATTGTTGCCGGCATATTTAATTTCAAAGAAATGCCTTTCTTTGAAGTCGGGAGCGAAGAAGAGAGAGAAAACGTAAAAGTTAAGTTTTAATTTAATAAACCCGAAGACGTTAGATTTAAATGGTAACCGCTTATACGCAGAAAGATAAGAATATAAGAAAAACTTGGGCGCTGATTATCGGCTTCCTTGTTTTGATTATCTCTTTTGGCTGGGTAATTAGCCGGGCGTATGACAACCCGGTTATCCTTTATGTTTTTGCCGGCATCGCTTCGCTAATGAGTATTGCGAGCTTCTGGTTCTCGGACAAGATAGTTATTGCCTCTACGGGAGCGAGAGAAGTTAAGAGAGAAGATAATCCCGAGCTTATCCGTATAGTCGAGAATTTGGCTATTACGGCAGGCTTGCCGATGCCGAAGGTTTATATTGTAAAGGAAAAAGCGCCGAACGCTTTCGCTACCGGACGCGATCCGAAGCACGCCGTGGTGGCGGTAACCGAGGGCCTGCTTGAGAGGCTGGATCGCTCCGAACTCGAAGGCGTTATTGCTCATGAACTCTCGCACATAGGCAATAGGGATATGCTGGTCGGCACAGTTGTAGTTGTTCTTGTCGGCTTTATCTCTGTTGTCTCGGATGTGCTCATCCGAGCAAATATTTTTGGCAGTAGGAGAAGGAGAGATAATGATATTTTTAGTATTGTTGCTATAGTCGGAGCAATTCTTGCCCCAATAGCCGCTACCCTTATCCAGCTTGCCGTATCAAGGAAAAGGGAATTCCTGGCGGATGCCTCCGGCGCATTGCTTACAAGATACCCCGAGGGGTTGGCGAATGCGCTTATAAAGATTTCAAGCGATCCTAACCCGATGCGCCACTCTTCTTCCGCTACCGCCCACCTCTGGTTTTCAAGCCCGCTAAAAGGCAATCGGAGCAAGGGAATAGCAAAACTCTTTATGACCCACCCACCAATAGAAGAGAGAATACAGGCACTAGTAGGGATGGGGAAGTAAGATTAATTGTTATAATAAAAAGAGTAAAGCAACTAAAATTATTTATTTTTTTAAATAGATTGTTTTCATGACGCAGAGCCAAATAATATTAAAATTAGCAAAGACTTTTAACACAAACAGAATTTATGCGCATTATCTGTTTAATGCTGCGGACAAAAATAATTTATTTGATAATGCTAAAGAAATAAATAAACAAAAACCTAAGCCATTTATTAAATGGGTTGGTGGTAAAAGGCAATTACTCAAGCAATTTCGCGATTTAGGCTTATATCCGCCTGAAGGATTTAATCCTTCCACAAATTCCTACTTTGAACCATTTGTAGGTGGTGGAGCCGTTTTTTTTGATCTTATCCCTAAAAAAGCGGAGCTATCAGATCTTAATAGCGAACTAGTCACAACTTATAACGTTATTAAAAATAACGTTGAAGAACTTATTAAAAGCCTAAAAAAGCACAAATATGAAAAAGAATATTATTTGAAAGTTCGCGCAAAAGATCCAGAAAAATTATCAGATATTGAAGTTGCATCGCGTTTTATCTTCTTAAATCGCACAGGATTTAACGGTATGTATCGCGTAAATAGTAGTGGTAAATTTAACGTTCCTTTTGGGAAATATAAGAATCCTATAATTTGCGACGAAGAAAATTTACGTCGGGTATCAAAAACATTAGAGGGAGTTATTATTAGACAACAGGATTATAAAAACGTTCTTAAAAAAGCTAAAAAAGGAGATTTTATCTATTTTGATCCACCATACTACCCTGTCAGTAGCACCTCTTCTTTTACTTCATATACAGCAAATAATTTTTCAGAAAGAGAACAGGTAGAACTACGTGATACGTTTATAGAGTTAAATAGGCGTGGTTGTTACGTTATGCTCTCAAACTCAGATACATCATTCATTCATGAGCTATATTCAGGAATAGATAATGTTAGAATAACAAAAGTTAAAGCTAGTCGTGCTATTAATTCAAAGGCTTCAAAGAGAGGCAAGATAAACGAAGTATTAATAACTAATTATTAATAAAAATATTAAATTATGATTAAAGGAGGAAAAGGAGGAGGGAACACAAAAACCGGACTATTGTTTGAAGATCGGGTCAGTATTTTAGATCTTCTTAAATCTAAAAAAGGATATTCGGTTAAAAAGAATATTATTTATTACAATAATGAAGAAGTAGCTCTCTGTTTAGGTAAAAATAAACTATATAAATGGTTAGAGTCACAAAATATCGATTATTCAAAAATTATATCTAAAAAACTACTACCTGATGAGGCTATATATGTAATTATTAATAATACGCTATATGTAGTGGAGGTTAAATTTCAACATGTTGCTGGATCTGTTGATGAAAAATTACAAACATGTGACTTTAAACGTAAACAGTATGCTCGTTTAATGGCTCCACTAAATATTGAAGTAGAATATATTTATATTCTTAATGATTGGTTTAGAAAACCGGAATATAAAGATGTTTTAGATTATATTATCTCAGTTGGCTGCCAATATTATTTTGAATATCTACCACTACAGAAACTTGGACTACCTATTCCTGAATAAATTTTATGTTAGTAAAAAAATTACACCCAAATAAGTTTGATCTTGAGTGCACGACGGTGTGGGCGTTTCCTCGTCGTGGAAACTGGGCAACACATAAATCAGATTGGCGAGGTAATTGGTCGCCAGAAGTTGTTCGCAATTTAATCCTTCGCTATTCAGGTGAAGGTGATGTTTTACTTGATCCCATGATTGGCGGCGGCACAACAGCAATTGAAGCCAAGATACTTAATCGCAATATTATTTGTTCGGATATTAATGATGAAGCACTTAAACGTACACGAGAAAGTTTGAAATTTAATTCAAGCAATAAAGCGTGGCACAAAGTACTAAAAAGAGATGCACGTAACCTTAACAAGGCCAATGATGAAAGTATTGATTTTATTCTTACGCACCCGCCATATATTGACATCATTAAGTATAGTGACGGAAAAATAAAAGAAGATCTTTCTAATATTCATAGTATTGATAAATTTTCCGACGAAATAGAAAAGGTTGCAAAAGAGCTTTACCGACTACTTAAGCCCGGTAAATTTTGCGCTATTCTTATCGGAGATACACGTCGAAAAAAGATGTATCAACCATTAGCATATCGCGTAATGGAAAGATTTTTAAAGACGGGATTTCAATTGAAAGAAGATATTATTAAGAGGCAATTTAACTGCAAAGCTACTGGATTTTGGGTTAATAAATCAAAAGAAAGCAACTTTTTGCTTATCATGCATGAACATTTATTTGTATTTCAAAAATAAAAACATCACAGATTTGTTCAATAAATTATTGCACTTAAAAATAGTATAAGACTTTTTTTATTTTTACCACCGTAGTTCAGTTTTTTTTATATCCTTTTTAAATGATCAGATAAGATTTCTAAATATATTCGCAATTCATCAAGGTTTTTTTCGAGGATGAATGACAATTTTTTACTTTTAGATAAATCCTCTAAATTTTTAATTGGAAATTCTATTCTTCCATCACTACTTCGCATGGTTCTTTTCCAAACTAAGGCATATTATGTTACAACGTACTGAAAATAAACATAAATTGAATTAAAGTCGTAAATATTGAGCCCCCCAAAAACTATCTTCGTTTCAAAGACGAATAATATCAATTAGATTTTTAATTTTTAATAACTCAAAATCATCCATAAGAGCTACCGATAATATATTATGCGGAGAGGGAGGGATTCGAACCCTCGATACCTTGCGGTATACCCGCTTTCCAAGCGAGCGCACTAGGCCACTATGCGACCTCTCCTAAGACCTGTAATTTATAGCAAAAAAAGCCTTTTATTGGCAACCGGCAAAAATTAATTTAATACCCAGAATTAAATAAAAGAAACAAATTAACTCTCTCGCCAAAAATATTTTTTGACAAAACAATAATTTTGTAGCATTATAGCGTCGCAGTTTAACAAGTTAAAAAGGAAGGAAGGGATGATTTAATGAATAAGATCGAGATTGAAAGGAAATTCAGGCCCGAAAACAAGGATTTTAAATTTCTTTACGAAAACGGAAGGCTGATCAACACCCAATCTATTAAGGATGTCATCTACGATGATGCCGGCTTATCGCTTATTATAAGCGGAAAAAAGATAAGGAAGCGGACTATTGATTCAGGGCAACCCGAATGGCAACTTAAAGAGTCCAGAGACCGGGAAATTGGCAATCTTGATAAGAATATCGAGCACGGCGAACAGTATATTCGCGACCTGCTTAAGTTTGGAAAAGGCCCGATGGAAGAGGAGCTCGAAATTAAAGGATACATTCCTTTATGCGAGTTAATCACTTTCAGATCAATTTTTGAAGTACAAGAATCAAAAATCAAAGAACTTTTTACGATTGTCATCGATAATGTTTCGGTTGAAGACCCGAATTGGAAAGATCGCTTTGGAGAAGTCGAGCTTATACTTGACTCTGATTCTTCTGACGACATCATAAGAAAAGCAGAACAAAAGATAAATTGGTTTGTAAGCAAGCATAACTTCAATTACAAGAATGTTCAGGGCAAGCTTTTTGAATTTTTTAAAAAAGGCAAGCCTCATTATTTTAAACTACTTGTTAAGGCCGGTCTTGTTGAAGAAGGGAGTAAGCTATGAAAAGTATAGCTGAAAAAACTGCAATGATAGCCTCAATTGCCAGTGATTTTCATAAGACATGCGGCGGGGAAATATTATTTAAAGTTTCCAGTTTTAAAATGGAGACGGCGCCTAATTACGGAGAAATAAAATTATTTCCAACCCAAGAAGATCTCGGGGAAATAAATATTTTTATTTATTCTAATAGCTTGATAATTCAAGCTCCGCTCGGTCCCGCTCATCGTTTCGGTGAATATTTGAGAGATGAATTGAATGCTTTGAAAAAGGATATAGGTATTCCTTGCGAATTGCAGGGAATATGATTTTTCCGGCCCTTTCTGTTAAGAAAGGGCTTTTTTATTATCCACATAAGTTAATTAGTTGACTTTATTGCAATTTATGGGATAATTGCTCACTGTAAGTTTCAAGTTTCCTTCATTGCCCTTGGGCAATACGATAGTGGAAGTTAGCGTTTTGCGAAGTCCCTTAAGGAAAAGGTCGGGCTTACCAAATAAAGAATAAATTAATGGCCAAAAAACTTTACGTAGGAGGCCTTCCTTACTCCACCAGGGACGAAGACTTAAAAGAATCTTTCTCTCAAGCTGGTAACGTTGAATCCGCTACTGTCATAATGGACAGGATGAGCGGTCGCTCGAAGGGTTTTGGATTCGTGGAATTTTCCACTGATGAAGAAGCCCAGAAAGCCATCGAAATGTTCGATGGAACTGATCTCGGCGGACGTACCATCAAGGTTAATGAGGCTCGCCCTATGGAAGAGCGCCCTAAAAGGGACTCTAACAGCGGCGGTTTCGGAAGAAGCTGGTAAAAGCGAATCTCTAAAAAGACCGTTCTGTTAATACAGAGCGGTCTTTTTTTTGTTATAATTCAAAGCAATGAAGCGTTCACTCGCATTTTGGGAAACAGCCGGCTTCTTCTTTGTTGTTCTCGTCGGCAGCGCCCTGCATTTTGCTTTTGCTGCTTCCGGTAATAATTTAGCCGTCGCTTTGATTGCTCCGGTTAATGAAAGCGTCTGGGAGCATTTAAAGCTTTTCTTTTTTCCCTTCTTATTGTTCGCTCTTATAGAATATCGGTTTATCGGCCGGCCGATTAAAAATTTTTGGTTTACCAAAGGCTCTCTTTCTCTTCTCGGTCCGCTCTTTATTGTGGCTATGTTTTATACATACTCGTCTTTGCTTGGGGGTAATTTTCTTGTCGCCGACATCGGTATTTTTGTTATTAGCGCCGGGATTAGCGCTAAAATCGGCTATAACATAATGACGCATAAAATGGTTCAAAAAAGGTCCAGAGAGGTGGCTATAGGAATCATTGTCTTTATGGCTATAGCTTTTACGATATTTACTTTCCGCCCTCCGGAAAACGAGCTTTTTGCCGACCCGCTTACCGGCGGCTATGGCGCTGTCCGAGCTGGTAATTCCAATGAATAAAAGTTTGGGTTATAGTTAAATTGCAATAAATGCAGAAATTAAGAATAGCCGTTCTAATGGGCGGACCTTCCTCCGAATACGACGTTTCTCTCGCAAGCGGAAGGATGGTTTGCGAAAATCTTAATAGTGGCAGGTACGATATTATTCCTGTACATATAGACCGAGGCGGCGAATGGGCCGTTTCTTTTGAAGATTTATTAGGCAATATTGATCTGGTTTTTTTGGCGCTTCATGGCGAATTCGGAGAAGATGGAACAATGCAGAGATTTTTAGATGACGTAGGTCTGCCTTATACCGGTTCTGCTTCTCACGCAAGCGCTCTCGGAATGAATAAAATTGCTTCTTCGAAACTATTTCGCGCCTATGGCCTTGATGTTCCTGATTGGGACGAAGTTACCCGCCATGGAGATTGGGCTTATTTTAGAACTCCTTTTGGCTATCCGGCTGTCGTCAAGCCTGCTGATAGGGGGTCTTCCTTAGGCGTTGGCATTGCGCGAAGCGAATTTGATCTTAGAGAATCCCTCTGCAAGGTTTTTGAGATTAGCCGTAACGCCATGATTCAAAAATATGTTTCCGGCAGGGAAATAACTTGCGCGGTAATCGAAGACGAGCGCGGAGAGCTTCCCCTCCCTCCGACAGAAATAATTCCGAAGAACTCGCACCTTTTTGATTTCGACTCCAAGTATCAGCCGGGAGCGTCTAGAGAAATAACGCCTGCTCCTATTACCAGAAGAGAAACTGAAGAAGTTCAAAGGATAGCTGTTGCCGCCCATAGAATAATCGGCGCTTCAGGCGTTTCAAGAACTGATATGATAATCAGCAATGACGGCAGGATATATGTTCTCGAAACTAATACTTTGCCCGGACTTACTCCCACGAGCCTTCTTCCTCAAGCGGCAAATAACATCGGCCTTTCAAATAGCACCCTTTTGGATAAAATAATCGCTTCTGCCATAAGGAGGTACTCTAATAATTCCTAATTTTTAAATAAATAACGATTTTTGGCATTTTTCTGTATAATACGCTTATAAATGTCAGATAATGCGGCACAGAAAATAAAAGAAAAACTCGATTTGGTCGAGTTTTTGCGCGGTTATTTGGAATTAAAGCCGGCAGGCAGCAACTTCAAGGCAAATTGCCCTTTTCATAAGGAAAAAACAGCTTCTTTTATGGTTTCTCCCGAAAGGCAGATATGGCATTGCTTTGGCTGTAACGAGGGAGGGGATATATTCCAATTCCTTATGAAATATGAAAATTTGGAATTTTACGAAGCCTTAAAAGTGCTTGCTGAAAAGGCTGGCGTAGATCTTGGCAGAGTCAGCCCTTCGGAACAAAAGCAGTTCGGCGTTCTTTATGATATTAATAATGCCGCTTCCGTTTATTTTAAAGAATCCATAATCAAAGCTCCCGCTGTTTTGGAATATCTTGCCGGACGCAAGCTTTCGAAAGAATCTATAGATACATTTGATATTGGTTTTGCCCCTAATGATTTTGAAGGGTTGGTTATGTATTTGGTCAATAAGGGATTTGATGTTGCGGATGCTGCTCGAGCAGGCTTGGTACATAAAACTCAAAAAGGAAAATACATAGATCGTTTCCGCGGAAGAATAATGTTTCCATTGGAATCTAACTTCGGAAAAGTAGTCGGTTTTACCGGAAGAATATTGCCTCAATTCGATACTGGCGATGTTGCTAAGTATATGAACTCTCCGGAAACGCCGATATTTTCAAAATCGCGCCTCCTGTATGGCCTTTCTCGCGCCAAAGAAGGTATCCGTGAAAAAAAGTTTGCTCTTCTTGTTGAAGGACAGATGGATGTCATTATGTCTCATCAAGACGGAGTCAATAATGTCATTGGGACTTCCGGTACGGCGCTTACCGATGAGCAACTCTCTATACTTAGGAGATATTCGGATGAGCTTGTACTTAACTTTGATAACGACGAAGCTGGGAAAATGGCTATGGAAAGGAGTATTGATCTTGCCTACGCCAAGGATTTTGAAGTAGAAGTCCTTGATTTTAGCGCTATTTCGGAGGCCGACGGGTTGAAAGATCCTGCTGATATAGTCGCTTCCAAGCCGGGAATTTTAAAAAACTTCATATCCCGCTCAATGCCTGCAATGGAATATTACTTTTTAAGGCATCCGGTGAGCGGCGATATTGGCGATAAAAAGCAGAATGTACGGGTTATACTTAGAAAAATATCAAATATTAAAAGCGCTATTGAGAGCGGTCATTGGCTAAAAGAGCTTTCTTTCAGATCCAATATCCGCGAAATTGATCTAATATCTGAAATGAGAATGACGATTTCTTCGCAGGCGCCAAAAAGAGAATCCTTCGAAAAAGAAGATAATAGCAAAAAAGAAGTTAAAAAAAGCCGCAAGGAAATGATCGCCGAGCGCCTCCTTGCCCTTTATTTCGCTTCGGATTTTGCTAAAGAAGAAATAAAGAAAATTAAGGAATATTTGCCTTCGGAGCAGTTACGAATCTATAATGCCATTGTTTCTACCGACCCCTCCCAAGATGAAGATACGCGGCAAAAAATAGCCGAACTATCCCTTAAATCAGGATTGGAGGATGAGTCAGGTAGCGGATCCGATAATAAAGAGGAAAATATAGAGCGTGAAATAAAGGATCTTTCCAAAAATTTGGAGATCGAATGTCTTATAGAAAAACGCGATGCTCTTTCCGCCCTCATAAAATCAAATAAGCTTTCCGAAGAAGAGAAGTTTGAAAAATCTCTCGAGAATCTGGAAATAATTAAAAAAATAGAAGGCGTAAAAAAACAAAAATAAGATGGCGCAAAAAAAAGAAACAAAAAATAAAAAAGCTACTTCATCCTCAAAGAAAGCTGTTGCTAATAAAAAATCAGCTAAAAAAACTGCAACTAAAAAATCCGGCGGAAATATTTCGGCAAAAGTTGCAAAAAAGGCTAAAGCAAAGAAAGTTTCTGTTAGCAAGAATAAAATCGCCAAGAAAGCTGTTGCTGATAAGAAACCAACCAAGAAAACTTCAACTAAAAAATCTAAAGCAAAAAAGCCTTCCGTTAAGAAAGCTTCCGTAAAAAAGAAAACTGCCAAAAAAACACTGGAAAAAAAGAAACCGGCAGCCAAAAAAAAGGAAGAGAAAAAAATTGAGCTTACAAAAAAAGAAAAAAAGAATTTTAAATTTGATACCCAGAAGCTTGAAGAGCTGATAAATAGCTCCCGATCCAAAGGGTTTGTTACCGACGTTGAAATATTAAAATCTTTCCAAAACATAGAAACTGATATCGATTTTCTGGAATATCTTTATGATCAGCTTGAAGAAGCGGGTATTAAGATAATAGAAGTAGGCAATCTTATTGAACTTCCGGGAGATGAAATATCTAAAAGGGAATTGGAACAGGCATCTGTTGTAAGCGCCGAACTTCCAGATAATGTCCAGATTTACCTTAAAGAAATAGGCAAAACCCCTCTTCTTAACTCCGTTGATGAAAGAGAAATAGCTAAAAAAGTGAGCCAAGGGGATGAAGAAGCGAGGCAAAAGCTTATAAAAGCAAACCTTCGTCTTGTTGTTTCTATTGCTAAGAGATATGTAAACAGATCCCCGCAGCTATCTATTCTTGACCTGATTCAGGAAGGAAATCTCGGCCTCTTCCGTGCCGTACAAAAATTCGATTACAGAAAAGGTTTTAAGTTCTCTACTTATGCTACTTGGTGGATAAGGCAGGCTATTACTAGGGCTCTTGCCGATTATTCCCGCACTATCCGCATCCCGGTGCATATGGTTGAGACTATTTCTAAATTTACCCAAGCGAAAAGAAAGCTGATGCAGGAATTGGGCAGAGAGCCTCTTGCTGAAGAAATTGCTACCGAAATGGAAATAGATGTGGATAAAGTCCACCATATCCAAAAAATATCCCAAGAAGTCGTATCTCTTGAATCTCCGGTGGGAGAAGAAGAGGATTCCGTACTATCGGAATTTATAGAAGATGAAAAAACTCTTTCTCCGGATCAAGCTGTTTCAAGAGAGCTTTTAAAGGATCAGATCCGCGCAGTATTGGACGAACTTACCGACAGGGAAAAGAAAATATTAGAACTTCGCTTTGGTCTTACGGATGACGTAACCCACACCCTTGAGGAAGTCGGAAAAGTATTTGGCGTTACCAGAGAGCGCATCAGGCAGATCGAAGCAAAAGCTCTCGAGAAAATAAGAACTCATCAAGGTTCGAGCAAGCTTAAAGAGTACTAAAATTTAAAAATAAAGACCGCCATATATTATGGCGGTCTTTTTGATTTTTAATATGCTTAGTAATAAGCTTTAGCCAAGTACTTTACAATTTTTTTTGGAAGGAGTGTCTGGCTATGGAAAAAGACAAAAAAATAATTTCATCGGGAGAAGTTTTTAAGGGAATAATTAAAGAATTAACATCAAGGAAAATTATATTTTTTACGATGGAAATTGAGGATTCCCCAAGCATCAAAATTAATTTCTGGAAAGATGCATATGAAAGCGGATCATCGGGTATTAGTTATGAAAAAGCGATAGCTCTTAAAACCGGCAAAGAAAAAGAAAAATTCATTTTAATTGGTTCCGGGTGGGAAACGGGCCGGGATTGCGCTCAAATCAGGTGGCTTGCGCAGCTATTTGATTTAGGGAATTTATCTATTCTGATTTCCGAGCCAATGAAGGATAGTGCAAGAAAAAAAGTTTTATCATCGATTATTTCGGAAAAGCTTGAAAGGGAATTTGATTGCGGCTGGAATAGATTTAAAATGTCCCTCGGAAATAATGCCTTATTTTATGTTAATGGCGATAATAGGTTCGTTTTCGGCAACAGGAATATCTCTCGTTTTGGCTGTAAAGAATGGGATTCTAGCGTAATTAACTACGTGGCAAGCAATATTGAAAACGACTTGCTTGATGAAGTCCTTTAATTTTCAGGCTCTGATCCGGCTTTTCGGTTCAGGGCTTTTTGTTTTATATAGCTTAAATATTTATAATTACCTTAATCATGACTTCCCGAGAGATAAGGCAGAAATTTTTAGATTTCTATAAAGAAAAAGGCCATACGATTATTCCTTCAGCATCGATAGTTCCGGAAAACGATTCGACCCTCCTTTTTGTAAATAGCGGGATGTTTCCACTAGTGCCATACCTTTTAGGTGAAACGCATCCCGGGGGAAAAAGGCTAGCAAACAGCCAAAAGTGTTTTCGCGCCGAAGATATTGAGGAGGTTGGCGATAATAGGCATAACACTTTTTTTGAGATGCTGGGCAATTGGTCTCTCGGGGACTACTTTAAAGAAGACCAGCTTAACTGGTGGTACGAATTTTTAGTTGAGAAGATTAAGCTTGATCCAAACCGCCTTTACCAGACCGTGTATGTTGGCGATAAGCTGATTGGGGGCGCAGGCAAAGATGAGGACTCTATTAATATCGTTAAAAGAATATTTAAAAAATATGGCGTTGAAGCGGAGATCGGACCGGATACTTCTGGCGACGGTGAAAAAGGTCCGGGTATGCCGATAGATTTTTCTAAAGTGCACATAATGGCGTATCGCGATAAAAATTGGTGGAAAAGGGGAGATGCTATTGGCGAGCTCGGCGGGCCCGACTCGGAAACTTTTTATGATACGGGCAAGAAGCATGACCCGAAATTCGGCGAACATTGCCACCTTAATTGCGATTGCGGAAAGTTTATAGAGATTGGCAATTCGGTATTTATGTCATACCGCAAAGCCGAAAACAGCTGGGAAGTGATTGATAACCGCAATGTTGATTTTGGCGGAGGGCTTGAACGCCTGCTTATGGCAGAAAACGGCAAGTCTAATATTTTTGAAACAGATCTCTTTGAGCCGATAATTAAGAAGCTTGAAGAATTGTCAGGAAAAAAATATTCCGATGATTCCCGCTCGTTTGAAATAATTGCCGATCACCTAAAAGCGGCAACGTTCATAATGGGAGATAAGCGCGGATTGACGCCTTCGAATATCGGCCAGGGGTATATAGTTCGCCGCCTTATTAGGCGCGCAGTGCGCTATGGCAGGCAGATCGGCATAACCGAACCAGGCTGGACCAAATCTGTCGTTCCAGTTGTGCTTGGCATATATGAAGGAATTTATCCGGAGCTTGAAGAGAATAAGCTTTTTGTTATCACTGAATTGGAAAAAGAAGAGGAAAAGTTTGCTAAGACTTTGGAAAA
>Ga0172377_10000430_pt1 | contig 39640 bp, 31 predicted proteins | sample Pumphouse3metaG_FD_119749 | JGI IMG/M metagenome (GOLD analysis project Ga0172377, IMG submission 119749) | Leachate microbial communities from a municipal landfill in Southern Ontario, Canada - Pumphouse #3 metaG | ecosystem: Engineered > Solid waste > Landfill > Unclassified | place: Canada... | reverse complement strand
GGTCACGAATACAGGCGATACTGCGGGAAAACAAGCAGTGCAGATATACGTGAAACCACCTCAGGGAAGGATTGCAAAGCCGTTCAGGAACCTGGTGAGCTTTGGCAAAACAAACGTCCTGGATCCGGCAGAGAGCCAGACGCTTACATTTGTTTTTCCGGTGGAGGATATGGCGTCGTTCGATGATACCGGTGCTACAGGAGGAACTTCATCGTTCGTTCTTGAGCCGGGCTGCTACAAAGTCTATGCGGGCTTTGATGTCCGCAGCGCAAAATTTGTGGGAAAACATATGCAGGAGCAGCTTCGTGTGACTGAAAAGTGTACTCAGGCATGCGCGCCTGCCATCGGGTTCAGGAGACTGACAGCCGGCGGCGATCCCGACAATGATACAGCGAAAGCGGAATATGAAGATGTCACGGTCGCAAAGACCAATCTTAAGAAACGTATCGAAGACAACAGGCCTGAAAGCCGTGAATGCAAAGGCGACCAGGGAATACGCCTCGTAGATGTGCGTGATGGCGGACATAAGATGGACGAGTTCGTGGATCAGCTTAGTGATGACGAACTTATATGGCTGACAAGAGGTGAGGGGATGTGTTCTCCGAAGGTCACACCGGGCGTAGCAGCCGCATTTGGCGGTGTCACGGAGGAACTTAAGCATTATGGTATACCGGTGGGATCATGTTCGGATGGACCGAGCGGCATAAGAATGGATTCCGGGGCGATGGCTTTCAGCAATCCATCAGGTACACTTATAGCATGCTCTTTCAACACCATGCTGACCTCGAGGCTTTTTGAATATCAGGGCCGTGAGCTGAGGATGAACCGCATTGATACACTTCTCGGACCGGGAATCAATATTCACAGGAATCCACTTAACGGTAGAAATTTTGAGTACTTTTCAGAGGATCCGTATCTCACGGGGATGATGGCATCTGCGGAACTGCTTGCAATGCACAGGAGCGGAACTACAGGGACAATAAAACATTTTGCATGTAACAGCCAGGAAACAAAGAGAAATCACGCTGATCCTGTCGTCTCTGAGCGGGCACTCAGAGAAATTTATCTCAAGCCATTCGAGATGGCGGTGAAGAAGGGCGGAGCTTACTGCATAATGACTACATATGGCCCACTTAACGGAATCTGGACAGCGGGCAATTATGACCTGAACACCACGATACTACGCGGAGAATGGCATTACACCGGGATAGTCATGACTGACTGGTGGGCATCAATGAGCGATGATGATGGAAATGTTGATCGCTCGCATACAACTGAAATGGTCCGTGCGCAGAACGATGTCTACATGGTGACAGATGATTCAAAGAGCAATTCATCAGGAGATGATACGGCGGAGGGACTTGCTGAAGGAAGAATCACAAGAGGCGAATTACTGCGGAATGCTTCAAACATATGTCGTGTTCTGATGAATATGCCGGCCATGGAATTCTTCCTTGGGAATAATGATGAAATCGAAGAAAAGGGGAGACCCTCCACGGATGATGAAAAATGCCTGAGTCAACCATCCGCTGAAGAAAAGGACGGGTGTTGCAGGCTGGATGTTTCGGGTCTTGTTACTGAAGGCGGCACATCAGATATCTACTGTGTAACAATCCCTGATCATGGTATATACAAGCTTTCGATGGATATCAGTTCAGACCTGTCGAAGATAGCTCAGATCTCAGTGTCTGTATATGTGAACAATACTATCAAAGGCAGCTTTACGGCGAACGGAACAGAAGGAAAGGTCATAAGAAAAGAAATAGAGTTTGACTCAACTATGCAGACAGACAATTATATCAAAATATATTTTGCCCAAAGCGGTCTTAAGGTACATTCCGCAGAAGTCAGATTGAAAGAATGAAACTAAATAAATTTACGAAAATACGAAAAAGCAGATTGAAACTTTAAAACATTGAAGCCCCGGAGCATATCAGATAAAATGTAAATGCACTGGGGAAGGTGAAAAAAGCGTGTTAAGACTCCCGGCGGAGGTGAAAACCGAAGCCAGGAGTCTTTACTGTATGTAGAGATAAATTCGATAAATCCAGGACAGCATGAAATTACACGCTGGAAGCGTTCAACGCCAAAACAAGTTTTTCCGGATCCGGGGTATTTGAAAGAAATGAATTGTGGTAGCGATCGTCCGAGGTCACATCATCAAGGAACCATGATTCAGGAATATAATTCTGAGCCATATTTACTGTAGGAAACTCCACTTCAGCTACAACAAGCCCATTGAATCTGCCGCCAAAAACATCGAGCTCCACAGTAAGTGGTGTGGCTGTTTCAACACCAGTGGGCTCAAAGCCACTCATGAATGAAGGTGTTTTGATCGGAATAAGATATCTGGTCTTTGTGATGATATTTCCGTCTGACTTTGAGAGCAGATGCTCGTAGGAATCTGCAGTGAGCGGAAGATTATACTCTTCGTGAGCAAGCATTCCCTTACCTTTATATGTCATATAGCAGCTTTCGCCCTGACGGCGGACACGTACTACAGGTTCTGTACAAAGATAAGCCTGCTCTATTAGATGAAAGTCAAGCGATGACAGGTTATCAGGCAAAGCCCGGACTGTGAATTTGCGTTCTATTTCCACATCTGCTCCATTCAGCCATCAGTGGCTTTGCATCCCTGCGTATGAAAGTGTTTTGACAGCAGCTGTTGAACGTTTACCGGTCTGGGGATTGAATTCCGCTTCAGTCTGATGGTAGCGTTTTGCCAGGAACTGCATAAGATCTTTGCGGGTGACGATGCCTATGAATGCGCCGCTGTCATCCGTTACGGGTACGAAGTTCTGTGAAGTGGCCGCGGAGAGCAGATCTTCAATATCGGAATCTGCGCGGACAGGGAGATAATCACGGAGCCTTGGAACCTTTGATATCGGTATATCCTCTGCGCGTTTGAGCGACAGATCATAATGCTCTTTGATCTCGCGGAGAAGATCGCCTTCTGTAAGTGTTCCACAATAGTAACCAGTTGCTTCATTTATGATGGGGACCGATGAGAACCGGTGTGCATCCATTTTCTCGATGACCTGACGCAGAGTGTCTGTGTCATATATATAGTTCACTTCATCTTTGGGAGTAAGAAAAAACAGAATATTCAAGACAATTTTCCTCTCAGGATTTTTTATTTGTAAACGATGCCTGCAGAAATTTTATCAGCCTCGGAAGTTCCGAGATAATGCTCAACGATCTTAAGTGCGAACGGGATAGCACATCCAACGCCACGGCCTGTTATGATATTGCCGGAAACGACTGCAGCTTCATGCGCAAGTATCGCGCCGTCCATCTGCGATTCCATACCGGGATAGCAGGTCGCCCTGACGCCATCCAGAAAACCGAGACCGGCCAGAATAGTGGGCGCAGCGCATATGGCCGCTATTTCTTTGCCATTTGCATAGAAAGAGCGGAGCCCATCGGTAAGCATGCTGCATGATGCAAGATTCTTTGTGCCCGGCATGCCGCCCGGAAGGACCAGCATATCGTAATCGTCAAAACAAATGGAATCGATCGATACATCGGCAGTGATCCTTACGTCATGTGAAGAAATGACGGATTTTTCTTCTTTCTTTATAGAGACCATCTGACATGTAATACCGGCGCGGCGCAGGATATCAACAACTGTGAGCGCTTCTACTTCTTCAAAGCCATCCGCAAGGAACAGCGCAACTTTTTTATCTTTGAGATCCATCGGTCTACCCTCCATAGCACGGCAAGTTTTAACCATTTATATTATACAGTCATCGTTATCTAAAAAGGATGAAAAGTCTATTAAAAAATAACACATAAACGTGGAATGTGTCCCCGGCCCTTATGTCATGTTATAATAATCCCCATGAAATATACGACAGCAATATTTGATATGGATGGAACAATACTTAACACGGCCGGGGATCTGAGGACGGCTCTTAACTATGCGCTTGAGAAGAGCGGGCACAGGCATGATTTCACGGAGGATGAGGTCAGGATGTTCTTCGGGAGCGGAGTGCACACAGCGATAGAAAGAGCGTTTGAGGCAGAGCACAGGGCTGACGGCAAAACATGTTTTGACGAGAAAGCCGTCGCAGGGACGGAGGAAATCTTCCGCCCTTACTATCAGGATCATTGCGCAGTAGAGACAGGCAGTTACCCGGGAATAACACAAATGCTGGAAAGGCTCAGACGGGCAGGAATAAAGACGGCAGTCGTTTCAAATAAACCGGATGAGGCGGTGAGGAGCCTGGCGAAAAAGTATTTTGATGGACTGTTCGATTGCGCTGTAGGTGAACAGGAAGGTGTCAGAAAGAAACCGGCTCCGGACATGACGATGAAGACGCTTGATGAACTGGAAACCGACCCGGTGGCAGCGGTCTATATCGGAGATTCAGAGGTGGATATGGAGACGGCTGCAAATTCAGGCTTGCCGTGCATCAGCGTGGGATGGGGATTCAGATCGGATGAATTCCTGAAGAAACACGGCGCGGACAGAATAGTAAAGACCGCGGATGAAGTAGCGGACATAATATTGGAGGCATAGTCATGGAATTGTCAAAACCTATACTGTGGATGGTAATCCCCTGCTATAACGAGCAGGAAGTCCTTCCGGTAACTGCGCCGCTGTTTCGCGGCGAGCTTCAGGAACTTACGGACGCCGGCAAGATTTCGGACAAGAGCAGGATCCTCTTCGTAAATGATGGCTCAAAGGACAGGACATGGGAGATAATCAGTGACCTTGCAAAGGCAGATCCTCATTTTATAGGAATATCGCAGAGCCGCAACAGAGGACATCAGAACGCTGTTCTCGCCGGATTGATGGAAGCAAAAGATGTATGCGATATCACCATTTCCATAGACTGCGACGGGCAGGATGATATAAAGGCAATGGGAGCAATGGTGGACAGTTACCTTGCAGGCGCGGAGGTGGTCTACGGTGTCCGCTCCAGCAGAGAGACAGATACTTTCTTCAAACGTTTCACGGCAGAGAGCTTTTACAAATTGCTGAATAAGATGGGCGCAGAAGTCGTGTATAATCACGCGGATTACCGCCTGATAAGCGCGAGAGTCCTGGATTCTTTTGCGGATTTTCATGAAGTGAACATTTTCCTTCGCGGAATGATCCCGCTTGTAGGGTATAAGAGCGACAAAGTCTATTACGTCCGCGCAGAGAGAATGGCGGGTAAGAGCCATTATCCGCTCAGCAAAATGATGGCGCTGGCATTCGACGGAATAACAAGCCTGTCGGTAAAACCCATTTCGATCATCACAGGTTTTGGCGGAGTGGTGAGCATCGTTGGCTTTATAGGCGTCATTTGGGCGATCATCATGGCAATAATAGGCAAAACTGTTGCGGGCTGGGCTTCTATGGTATGCATAACTTGTTTTCTCGGCGGGATACAGATGCTGAGCCTCGGCGTTATCGGCCAGTACGTGGGAAAGATATATATGGAAGCAAAACAAAGGCCACGCTATATCATCAGCGAGCGCACGTGGGAACCCTACGAGAGGCATTATAAAGGATAAAAATAATTGTAATGAAATAACGGAACGGCCGGTGAGATCTATAATGACTCATCGGCTTTTTTATGTGCAAGCGGGTTATTGTGTACATGAATACAAAAAAAGTATCGAAAAACATTCCATTTCAATATAATAGTGCTATAATTTCACTTGACCGCGCTAAAGCGATGCATCAATTATTAAAAAAGAATAAACAAAAAATGCGGTCAAAACAGATTTGAACGGAGATTCAGATGAAGTTTTATCTTACCGACGGCAGGGACAGCGAATGACTGATGTGGATAAGGCGGGGGATGTTAAGTGCGATAAGCTGGAGAAACTTCTCAGGCAGTTCCAAAGATACTATACGATCAACAGGGAAACGCCTTTGGAACCGTTTACCGCCCAGGCTGAGTTCTCGGCACACGGTGAACAGTATTTCCTTATGAAAAGTGCCGTATATGCACAGATGGATTCCAGGGAATTCGTTTATTTCTATATTACCGAAGAACTTAACGAAGAGGAGTTTGCAAAGATCGATGCGGCAGCCTGGAACGACGGACTGTTAAAGGCGAATCCCAAAGAGAACCACAGAAATTCAGATGTCGTGCTATATATAATAGCGGACATGATAAGCCCTGAAGCAAAAAAACTCATAAAAAAAGCCAGACATTTCAAGAATTACCAGTTCGGGCTCCATGGATTCAGCAATTATCGTCTTGTGACTATAGAGGTGAGCAGTGGCCGGAAGATCACTAATTATCAGGGAAAGCCATTACTCAGACTCTTGTCAGATATATAATTTTTTACTTTATCGAGGAGGGAAATACAATGGAAGCGTTACTTATTATTCTTGTAGCAATCGCTCTGCTCGTCATCGGCTATATTTTTTACGGCGGATGGCTCGCAAAGCAGTGGGGTGTCAATCCTGACAGAGAGACTCCTGCTAAGACAATGGAAGATGGCGTGGATTATGTCGCCGCAAAACCTGAAGTCCTTCTTGGACATCATTTCTCATCAATAGCAGGTGCGGGTCCCATTAACGGACCTATTCAGGCATCTGTTTTCGGATGGCTCCCCGTTTTCCTGTGGTGCATATTAGGCGGAATTTTCTTCGGCGGCCTTCAGGATTTCGGTTCACTTTTTGCATCGATCCGCCACGAAGGAAAATCAGTCGGTGAGATCATCAATGACACAATGGGCAAAAAGGCAAAAACGCTCTTCATTGTTTTCGCGCTCCTCGTCCTTATACTTGTCATCGCATCATTCGTAAATGTCGTAGCAGGCACATTCATGACACTTGCAGATGACGCCGGCAACATGGCACTTGGTTTTGTTACCAATCCCACTGACAATCAGACAACGGCAATGGTATCAATGCTGTTCATAGTATTGGCAGTCATTTACGGATCACTTACGAACCGCTTCGGAATGAAGACAGGCACAGCCACAGCAATAGGTCTGGTCGGTATCGTTCTCGCGCTTGTCCTTGGACTTAATGTAGGCATTGCGTTCCCGAGAATAGTATGGATCATAATTATCGGTGTATATATTGGTGTTGCATCGCTCATTCCTGTGTGGATCATGCTTCAGCCGCGCGATTATCTTTCAAGTTTCCTGCTCTATGCAATGATGGCACTGGCAGTAATCGGTATTTTCATCGCGGCTTTCGCAGGAACTGCTACATTCCAGCTCCCCGCATTTACATCATTTAATAACGAAAGCCTCGGATTCATGTTCCCGGCACTGTTTATTACAGTAGCATGCGGCGCGTGCTCAGGTTTCCATTCACTTATTGCATCAGGCACATCATCCAAGCAGCTTGACAGCGAGAAACACGCTCAGATGATCGGTTACGGCTCAATGCTGATCGAGTCAGCGCTGGGTATCATTTCACTTGTCGCCGTAGGAATGGTATTCTCAAGATATACGGCCGGCGAGTTCGGATCTCCTTCAGTCGCTTTTGCACAGGGCATCGCGCTCATGTTCAGCGCTGATGGAACAGGACTTCATTCAACAATTGCAGCGCTCCTTACACTTGCTGTTTCAGTATTCGCGCTGACATCCCTTGATACAGGCACACGTCTTTCACGTTTTATGTTCAGCGAGCTGTTCCTGAAAGACGATGAAGCTACATGGAAGGATGCAAAGGGCATCCGCAAGGTTCTTGCTCATCCTCTCTTCGGCACAACGACGATGATCGTTATTGGCTGTGTCCTCGGTGGACTCAAGCTTTCAGCTATATGGGGACTCTTCGGAGCTGCCAATCAGCTGCTTGCAGGACTTGCACTCACAGCTGTCTGCGCATGGCTCGGCGAAGTCGGCAAGAACAATAAGATGTTCTATTTCCCGATGGCATTTATGCTTGTGGCAACACTGACATACCTTATAATGAAAATTTCAAAATTGTCATCATCTATAGTATCAGGATCGGCTGTATGGGGTGACTGGTTCCAGATATTCTTCGCTATAGCAATGGTCATCCTTGCTGTATTCCTTGTCGGTGAGGCATTGAATACATTCAAGAAGCAGAAGGCGGCAAGAAAGGCAAAAGCCTGATCATAGTAACAGACAAAACATGTATGACGCAAAAGAAAACCGACAGGCTCATTGGCAACAGACCATTGAGCTTGTCGATTCTTTTTTTAAATTGATATTCTGCTTTATTATTGATCAGAACTCTTCTTTGACATAATCCTTATCGAGCTTGATCTCATCAGTGCCGTCTTTGTGTTCAAATGCGGCGAGATCAGGGTTCTCACGTTTTTCTTTAGTGTAGTTCTCGTATGAAGGTTTCTTGTGTGTCTCTTCAGCCCAGAGCTCATCTGCGACAGGTGCCCATGCTTTTGCATATTCATCACACTTATCGCAAAGGTGCTCTACTTCCTCAGGTGATTCCTCATTGGTCTGGTGAGCGCCGGTCTTAGCTACCATTTCACGCAGAAGATCAGGATTCTCGAGCATAGGGCAGGGACGCAGCTGATTGCGGTTAAAAGGCTGTCCTTCGTGGTAAGCCATGAACAGAGGACTCTGAAGCATTTCAAGAATGCTGTTCTCGTGAATGTTACTGTTGGAGAAATGTATGAACACGCATGGCTCAGCGTCTCCGCTTGAATTGATGTGGAAATAGTTCCTGCCTCCGGCAATACAACCACCGACATATTCACCGTCATTCTGGAAGTCCATTGGATAGAATTCCAGATCACAGTCCTTTGAACGATAATAGCGGATCTTCTCGATGATCATCTTGCGCTGCTCAGGTGTCGGCATAAGAGAAGGTACTGCGTTGTTTCCGACAGGCATGAGATGGAAATAGAAGCCGTAGCGGGCGCCCTTTGATGAGATGAAACGAAGGAAGTCCTCGCTTGTGACAGCATCTATATTGTCTTTTGTATAGCAGATAGAAGTCCCGAATATAATGCCATATTTCTTGAAAAGATCCATTGCGCGCATGCAGGCATCATAATGACCCTGACCACGGCGCGCATCATTAGTCTCGGGTGTTCCTTCGATTGAAAGGAAGTATGTGATATTGCCGAGCTTAACGACATCCTTGCAGACGTCCTCAGTGATGAGTGTTGAATTGCTGAACATTGCAAATTCACAGTCATTGTGTTTTGCTGCAAGTTTCTTTATATCATTCCAGCGCACCATTGGCTCGCCGCCTGTCATGAGATACAGATAGGTTCCAAGCGCTTTGCCCTGGGTGACGATCTTATCCATGTCCTCAAATGAGAGGTTATGTTTTGCACCGTATGTGCCAGACCAGCAACCGACGCAGTGCATATTGCATGCAGAGGTAGGGTCAAAGAGGATAAGCCACGGAATATTGCAATGGTATTTCTCACGGTTTGCACGGATCATCTTTGTGCCACGGAAGAAAGCCTCATAGCCGAGGTTCATGAGTGTGACCTTTGCGTAATGAGGATCTGCCTCATCAAGAATTTTGTTTATGTATTTGAACCAGCGGTTGTCCGGATCCTGAATCGCCGCACGGACTGCATCCATGCGCTCAGGTGTAGCGGCTTTGCCAAAGAACATCTGAGCCCAGTCTACGAGCTGCAGATAGAACTTCTCGCGGTCTGTTGCTGTCTCGCGATGTTTGAGGATCTGATCGACTATCAGTTCGACGGCCTTGCGCTCCGCTGCATGAGATAGGTTCTGCGTAATTGATGCCATTTGATACTCTCCCTTCATTGGAAAACAATGATACATTCTCTGAAACTTATGAATCAACGTGATTTTACTTTTAACACTAGGTCATTTTATAGCGATGTCACGGGATTGTCATTGGACAAAAAGGCATCAGTGTCGCATTTGGAAAGCATTTGCCGTATCTTTTGCGTCGCGGATACATGCCTTCTATGCTACAATAGACAGGCAGATAGAACACAGCATATATGGAGGTGGAACGCATGAATTTTCTCGAAGAGAGGATTCTTAAGGATGGGCAGGTCAGGGATGGAAATATTCTCAAGGTAGATTCGTTTCTTAACCATCAGCTGGATGTGGGAGTGTTGAATCAGATTGGTCTGACATTTTACGAAAAGTATAAAGATGCGGAAATTACAAGAATTCTGACGATCGAGGCTTCAGGGATAGCTATAGCTGTAATGACAGCGCGGTATTTCAATGTGCCGGTGGTATTTGCCAAGAAGGCCAAAAGCCGTAATCTGGACGGTGATCTGTATACATCTACCGTGCATTCATTTACGTATGACCGCGACTACAATATAACGCTTGCCAAAAAGTTCCTTACAAGTGATGACAAAGTACTTATAGTCGATGATTTCATGGCTGTTGGAAAAGCCATGAGAGGACTTCTTGATATATGTGAACAGGCAGGCTGCACGGTCTCCGGACTCGGGATAGCAATAGAAAAAGGTTATCAGGGAGGCGGCGACGCACTGAGAAAAGCAGGATATGACCTCACAAGTCTTGCGATAGTTGACAGTATGGACGCCGCGACAGGAAGCATTAAGTTCAGAAAGAGTGAAATAGGCTGAGCAACAATTCCTGTAATACAGAAACCCCTGGAGCTTCTGTTACACAGAAGCTCTGGGGGCTTCAATAAAGCGCGAGCGCGCCTGAGATGGACAAACTCAATCGAACACTTTAACAATTGGAGTGTTCGATTGAGCAGTAAAGTCTTATCGTTCCTCTCTGTAATATGAAAGACCAAGGGCAGCAGGACCAAGGCTGTCCTTTTTTTGTTTTGCACTCACATATATCAAAACAAGTATTGTTATAACATACGGTATCATCTGGGTAAGTATTACTATCGTGTTAGGCCATGTGAGATTCAGAAGAGCCGGTGCGTAGTTGTAGAACCAGAAGAAGATGCCGAATACATAGGCACCCCATATGATGTTCCTGGGTTTCCATCTCGCAAATATAACGAGAGCAACAGCGAGCCAGCCGAGTCCTTCGATGGAACTTGAGGATGACCACGTTCCGTAGCCGTAATCAAGTACATAGTAGACTCCGCCAAGTCCAGTGACGGAGGCGCCGATGCAGGTGGCAAGATACTTGTATTTTGTGACGCTTATACCGACGGAATCGGCAGTCGCAGGATTTTCTCCGACAGCACGAAGATTGAGACCAATGCGCGTGCGGGATATCACAAGATGAGTGAGCACAGCCAGTATTATCGCGAGGTATACCATGAAGCCATAGGAGAAGAAAATATCTCCGAAGACTCCGAGTTTTGAAAGAAATGGAACAGGCTTGGAGAACACAGTATGTGTAAATGCTGCTTTTACTGAAGTTCCGCCGTTAAGTACCTGAACTCCGAAGAAATTCGCTATACCTGAGCCAAAGATCGTGAGGGCAAGGCCGGTTACGTTTTGATTGGCGCGCAGCGTTATTGTAAGGAAGCTGTAGATAAGACCACCAAATGTAGATGCGAGAATGCCGCAGATCAGCGCGATCAATATTATGACTGCACTAGACGGATCAGGAGTGCTATTCTCGTAATAATAAGCTCCGGCAAAACTTGCAAAGCCTCCGAGAAACATGATCCCGGGGACGCCGAGGTTAAGGTTGCCGCTTCGTTCTGTGATAATTTCACCTGTGGAACCAAACATTATAACAGTGCCGAACCATATGGCACGGTTTATCCATGCAATAAGTGTCATCATTTGGAATCACCGCCTTTCTTAGCTGTTTCTTTTTTGCGTCTTACAAGCTTGTACTTAACAAAGAATTCACTTCCCAGGATAAAGAACAGGATGATTCCTGTAATGACCTGTGTTGAGTAATCATTAAGCGAAGAATATGCAGATGATATCTGACTTGCTCCTTTTTCAAGGAAAATCAGCAGGAAAGACATTCCGAACATATAGGGAGTCTTAAGTCCCGCAAGCCATGTGACTATTATGGCAGTAAAGCCGAACCCCCGCGCTGTGGCGGAAGATACGGTCATGTCTGTGCCGGCAACAGTGATAAATCCCGCAATTCCGCAGATCGCGCCTGACATGAGCATTGTTCTTACTATGACTTTCTGGACGTTTATGCCGGCGTATCTGGCGGTGTCTTCCGATTCACCGAGGACACTGAGTTCATACCCGTGTTTTGAATGATTAAGATATAGTTCAATTATGATAGCAAGTGCAAGTACGATGAGTATGCTTATCGTGAAGCGATAGCCGAGGACTTTTGGAAACCAGCCTGCCTTCGTATGGGCGTTTATCTGACCCATTGAGGACTTGGAACCTCTCCATGTATTAGTGCAGACATCGACAATATCGATTGCAACATAGTTCATCATAAGAGTGAAAAGAGTCTCATTTGTTTTCCATTTTGCCCGGAAGTATGCGGGGATAGCAGCCCAGAGCGCACCTGCTGCGCAGCTCACGATGAACATTATTATGAAGAGTGAGCTGGAAGGAATTTTGCCGCCAAGATATATCATGACTACCGCGGAAAGGAGAGCTCCCATCAGGACCTGCCCTTCAGCACCTATGTTCCAAAATCTCATTTTGAAAGCAGGAGCCAGAGCAAGTGAGATACAGAGCAGCATCGCCACATCGCGGAGTGTTGTCATGAAGTTATAGGTGGACTCAAAGGTGCCGGTCCACATAATCTTATAAACATCTACAGGGTTGAGTCCTGTCACGGAATCAATAAAGAATCCGTTTACGACAAGAGCCAGGATAATTGCTATAATGCGTGCTCCCCATGATTGCCAGAGCTTGACATCCGTGCGTTTTGTTATATGCATAAACGGTTCTCTGACTTGTGTTCTGGTTGAGTTACTCATCGCTGCCTCCTACAGATGCCGGTTCCTTTTTAGTGGTCATTCGCAGGCCGACTTCTTCTTTCGTTGTGGTGCGGGCATCAAGAATGCCGTTACATGAGCCTCCGCAGAGGACCACTATCCTGTCACATAAGGCAAGAAGGACATCAAGATCTTCTCCGACATACACAATTGAAACACCTGCTTCCTTCTGCTGATTCATCAGGTCATATATAAGATACGCGGAATTTATGTCGAGCCCGCGGACGGCATATGCAGACAGGAGCACTGTCGGCGTAGATGCGATCTCGCGGCCCACCAGGATCTTCTGAACATTTCCGCCCGAGAGTTTACGGACAGGAGTGCTGAGATCAGGCGTGACAACTCCGAGTTTTTTGACGACATGTCCGGCGAGTTTCCTTGGAGCTTTCCTGTCGGTGAATACTGTTTTGCCATTTCTGAATGAACGGAGCATCATATTATCGGTTATGTCCATGTTGCCCACAAGACCCATGCCGAGCCTGTCCTCAGGAACGAATGAAAGAGAAACGCCGAGGTTTGAAATAGCCAGGGGATCTTTACCTATAAGTTGATCGTGCGAGCCGTTATCCTCGATGTATTCAATGCTCCCGGAATCTACGGTCTGCAGACCGGCTATGGCTTCAAGAAGTTCTTTCTGACCGGAGCCGGAAATGCCGGCGATCCCGAGGATCTCTCCGGAATTAGCGGTGAACGATACGTGATCGAGTTTTACAAGGCCATCTTTATCAGTGACTGTGAGGTCCTTAACAACAATCCTGGGTGAAGGAGATACCGGATCGGGACGATCAATGTTGAGATTAACTTTGTGACCCACCATCATATCAGTCATTTCCTGAATAGATGTGTTCTTTGTCACAAGATCGCCGATGTAGGCACCTTTGCGAAGTACTGCAACGCGGTCCGAAACATGCATGACCTCCTGAAGCTTATGAGTGATGATGATTATCGCTTTACCGTCGCTCTTCATGTTGCGGATGATATCAAAGAGCCTGGTCGTTTCCTGCGGGGTGAGGACAGCTGTGGGTTCATCGAGTATCAGTATGTCAGCACCGCGGTAAAGAACCTTTATTATTTCGACTGTCTGCTTCTCGGAAACACTCATATCATATATCTTGCGGTGTGGATCTATATCAAAACCGTAGTCAGTGCATATTTTTCTGATCTTTACTGCCGCAGCATCAAGATCGAGCCTGCCCTTATCTTTGAGCCCCAGAACTATGTTCTCTGTTGCAGTCAGGACGTCTACCAGCTTGAAATGCTGGTGGACCATACCTATTCCCATGCCAAGAGCCACTCTCGGATTTGGAATGGAGACCTCGCTGCCGTCTATGAAGATCTGCCCCTCATCAGGATAGTAGAGACCTGAGAGCATATTCATAAGAGTTGTCTTGCCGCTCCCGTTTTCACCGAGCAGAGCCAGGATCTCACCACGATAGATGTCCAGTCCGACATGGTCATTTGCGACGACACTGCCGAAAGTTTTTGTTATGTTCCGCATGGACACAGCGGGAACACGTTTTTCATTCTGAGATTCCATGAGCATCCTCCGTAAAGCAAAACAGAGAAGCCGGTTATTGATACGGCTCCTCTGCGTTTTGATGATATCTGTTTAGTTGAGCTCTGTAATTCCGTCAATACGGATCGTGAAGTAAGGCGCTGAACGGAATGTTGATTCTTCAAATGCACCGTCAACGATTGCTTCATCAGTATCACCCTGGTAAACAAGAGTAGGTGTTCCTGTTGAATAATCATAGAAGCTCATATCGATCTTGCAGCTTGTGACATGACCTGCGTCATCAGTTGTGACAGCGGCACCGCTCTTGCTGAGTGTTGTGGCAACATTATCAGCTGAAACTGTGAACTTGGATGTATCAAATACCTGGAGAGAACCATCCTTAAGTCCGCTTATTGCTGTGTCAACAAGATCCTGAGTGCCTTCGGCACAGTTAGGTCCAAGGTCTGTGATCTTGACTGCGTCTTCGTTGTAGCCCTTTGACCAGTCCTGATCGATCTTATCGCCTGCAAGGAGTGTGTTGAAGAGGTATTCATAATAGATAGCCCAGTTGTTTGAAGCTGATGTAAGAGCTGCATCAGGAGCAACGTCAAGCATGTCTACATTGTAGCCGATTGAGAATACTGTTGTTCCTTTGTCATATGCTGCCTGGCAAGCTGAAGGAGCACCTGTTGAATCAGCGTGCTGTCCTACGATGACACAGCCGTCAGAAATGAACTTCTCAGCCATAGCAGCTTCTGCATCTACATCAAACCATGAGTTTGTGTAATCAACATACATGTGAGCATCAGGATAAACAGATGTGAGTCCAAGATAGAATGCTGTGTAACCTGAAACGACTTCAGCGTAGTTGAAAGCTCCGACGTAGCCGACCTTTACCTTGCCGTCCTCGTCATAGTTGAAATCTGTGAGCTTGCCTGCATCTGCGAGCTCCTTGATTTTAGCGCCTGCAACTATACCTGAAACGTAACGTGACTCATAAACATTATCAAAAGCATTGGCAAAATTTGTTTTGCCGGAAATAGCTGCGAAATCACCGGTCATCGATACGAACTGTACATCCGGATATTCATCAGCGGCCTGATCGATGAAACTCTCATGGCCGTAAGAATCGGAAACGACTACATTGCAGCCCTGGCTCTCGATGAGCTCTACAGCTGCGTCATAGCAGTCAACTGACTCGGGAACGTTCTTCTTGTAGATGACCTGATCATCTGAAAGACCACATGCTGTCTTGGCGGTTTCGATGCCATCGATGTGAGCTTTGTCGTAACCGACAGCTTCATCGCCGATGAGGATAACGCCGACCTTGAGGTCTGATGCTGCAGCGCTTGCTGAAGCATCTGCTGCGCTATCTGCTGTAGCCGTTGCTTCTGAGGTAGCTGCTGCTGCCGATGTGCCGGCTGCTGCAGTATCACCGGTTTCGGTACTGCCACATCCTGCGAGCATTGAACAGGCTGTTGCTGCTGCAAGTACAATACTGAGAACTTTCTTTTTCATAATCTCCTCCTGTTATTTTCCTTCAATATAATGTGATATTTCAATTAAAAACAACAGTTCCAATGTAATCGCAGACTGCAAACTTTGTCAATGGCTTTTCCGACGATATTGTAAAGGAAATTTCAGAAAAACATGGTAAACTGTAATGACAACTAAAATAGAAGGGACATTATTACAGTGACGGAGATCAGTGAAGTCAGCACGCGCAACCCGATTTTAAATAATAAGATTTACCTGTATCTCACAGAATTCTTTGCCGGAATGGCAGTAATGGCTGTTGAACTCGGCGCCAGCCGCCTGCTTGCGCCATATTTTTCATCATCTCAGATAGTATGGACGATTATTATTTCTACTATAATGATAGCTATGGCACTCGGGAATCTTTACGGTGGAAAGACAGCGGATCGTGACAACGATCCGGATCGTCTCTATGGACGTATCCTCATGGCTGCGGTCTGGATAGCGGCGATCCCGGTACTTGGCAAGTACATTATCCTTCTGATTTCAGGAGCGCTGATCCTGACGATTTCCAGCAATCTGCTTGTAATAGCAGCGTTTATAGCCTGCATGGCAATATTTGTTTTCCCGTGTTTCCTTCTTGGAACAGTGACGCCGTCAATGGTGAAATTCTCTGTTGACAGCCTCGATGATTCAGGACGCACGGTCGGACGCCTCGGGGCATTCAATACAATAGGAAGCATAATCGGCACATTTCTGCCGACGTTCGTGACGATCCCGGCGGTGGGAACATCGGTGACTTTCCTGATATTCTCGGGAGTGCTGCTTGTTCTGGGGCTCATTTATTTCATTATGGGGCACCGTGGAAAGAGAGCCTGCATAATAGCAGCAGTTTTGTTTGTAATATGTGCGATATCAGGCCGCAGTGATAGTTTTGCCTTCTGGGAAAAAAATCTGACCTATGAAGGAGAATCGATATACAATTATCTTCAGGTCAAGGATTCTGACACGTCGACGGTCTTGTCGACAAATGTGCTCTTCGGTGTCCAGTCGATCAGGGTAAAGGATGATTCGCTGACCGGAATGTACTACGATTACGCAATGGCGGCTCCGGTACTTGCAGGTGTGAACAGACTAAAGGACGGCATAGCCGGGGAAGACCGGGATCTCTCGGTGCTGGTACTCGGAATGGGGACAGGCACATACGCTTCGCAGTGCGACAGGTATTTTGACGGGATGAACGTCGAGGGAGTGGAGATCGATGGCAAGATCACTGATCTCGCGCACACTTATTTCAATCTCGATGAGAGCATACCGGTAGAAACATATGATGGCCGCGCCTACCTTCAGACTGTAGATACAAAATATGACGTCATCATGGTGGATGCGTATCAGGATATTACCATTCCGTTTCAGATGTCATCGGTGGAATTCTTCAGACTTGTTCAGGAGCATCTGAATGACAGCGGGGTGATGGTCGTCAATATGAATATGCGCTCCGGCAGCGACGGAATAAATCAGTATCTTGCCGACACGATCTCAAATGTTTTTCCTTATGTCTATACAGCGGATGTCGAGGGTAGTACGAACAGGGAACTGTTTGCCTCGGCAGCAGATTTTGATAAGGAAGCTTTTGAGGAGGTGGCGTCAGAACATGATGAAGCCGATTTCAGAAATCTCATGGCAAAGGTCGGCGAAAGTCTTGTTAAATACAGTAAGGGAGAGTATCTCCTGACAGATGACAAGGCTCCTGTTGAACTGCTGAGTATGCAGGCGATAGACGATATAATTGGAAATGAGATCGGCGTTTACAAGAAGGTATTTGAGGAAAGAGGGCTTGAGGGACTGCTGGATTCTATGTGATCCTCAGGCATGGAGGTAAGAATGTCAAAGATAGAGAATGAAATTCAGGGTGTAATTGACGGTATTCTGATCGATTATGATAATGAACGGGACATCGACAAACTTGATGCTCTCTGTGAGCCGGACAAGAAGATGATCACGAATACCGTGGATCAGCTCATACGAGTAGTTTACCCGGGGTATTTTAAGGACAGGACTAACAGGTACTACGACATCAAGAACTGCATGACGGTGGTCATGGAGGATGTGGCGTTCAGATTGAACCGCCAGATCAATATCGCACTAAGAAAAGAGTGCGACTCAGAAAACTCGGGAAAGTGCAGGTGTGGCAGTATATGTGCGCGCCAGGCCGATCTCGATGTTATGTCTGAGACGATAACAATAGATTTCTTCAAAAGGATACCAGAGGTGAGAGATTATCTTGAAACTGATCTGGAAGCCTTTTTTGACGGAGATCCGGCAGCTGAGAGTCTGGACGAGATCATCCTTGCATATCCTGGATTCTATGCGATCACTGTCTACAGGCTGGCTCATGTACTGTATGAGCTCAAAGTGCCTGTGATCCCGAGAATAATGACTGAATATGCGCATGGTCAGACCGGTATCGATATCAACCCGGGTGCGACGATAGACAAGTATTTCTTCATTGATCATGGCACGGGCATAGTTATAGGTGAGACCACAAATATCGGAAAACATGTAAAGATCTACCAGGGCGTGACGCTGGGCGCACTTTCGACACGCGGCGGGCGGAAACTTCAGAACAAGAAGCGCCACCCGACAATCGAGGATAATGTAACAATCTATTCGGGGGCATCAATACTCGGCGGAGAGACAGTCATAGGACATGACACTGTTATAGGCGGCAACGTCTTCATCACGAGTTCGATCGACCCTGAGACAAGAGTAAGCGTCAAGAATCAGGAACTTCGTTTCGACAGCGGCTCGGTAGAGGAGATTGAAGCTAATTTTAACTGATATATATCAGACATGGAGGTGAATTTATGGATGCAGGCAAAACAAGTGATGTAGTGATCATAGGTGCCGGACCGGCCGGTCTTTCTGCCGCCATTTATGCGTGCAGGGCTGGCAAGAGTGTTCTCCTTTTGGAGGCAGAACAGTTCGGCGGACAGATCGTGAACACACCGGATGTGGAAAACTACCCCGGCATTAAGAAAATCAGCGGTTTTGATTTTGCGTATGGCCTTTATGAGCAGGCCACAGCACTTGGCGCGACCGTTGAATTTGACCGTGCAATTGCAATAGTAAAGAACGGAACAGGCTTCACAGTAAAGGGTGAACAGGCAGAGTATGGCGCTAAAGCGGTGATAATCGCGACCGGAGCCAAGAACAGGCACCTCGGACTTGATGCTGAGCAGAAATTTGTCGGGCGGGGAGTCTCTTACTGTGCCACATGTGACGGAGCTTTCTTTAAGGGAAAGACAGTAGCGGTTAACGGCGGAGGAAATACTGCGGTAGAGGATGCAAAATACCTGTCAGGTATCTGCGGCAGGGTGTATGTCATTCACAGAAGAGATCAGTTCAGAGCGGACGAGAAATCTGTAGAGTTTCTGGCATCAAAACCTAATGTAGAATTTGTTTTGAATTCGACAGTCACTGATCTCATCGGGGACGAGGGTGGAAAGCTCGAAGCAATCGAGGTCACGGACAAGTTAAGCGGAGAAAAGAAAAAGCTTGAAGTATCAGCATTGTTTGTCGCTATCGGACAGGTGCCGGACAATAAGGCTTTTGACGGCGAAGTCAGAATAGACGATAAGGGGTACGTAGAGGGCGGAGAAGACTGCCTTACAGGGACGGATGGAATATACGTTGCAGGGGACTGCAGAACAAAATCAGTGCGCCAGCTTACAACTGCAGCAGCAGACGGAGCTGTGGCAGGACTCGCCGCAGCAACATATGCAGATTGAAATTAACCGGCAAGTTACGAAAATACGAAAATACAAACGGCTGTTTTCAGGACTCATTTCGGCTTGTACCTGAAAAGGATGGGTGAGAAAATAAGACATTACAACACTGGCGGGCATAAGTGCCCGCCTTGAAAACAAGTGGGGGGAACATAATGAGAAAAGGAGGATTTATACGAAGGTCAGTATCGCTCATGGTTTCGTTGTTGTTGGTGGTCACAGCGGTGGCAGCAGGTATTGTTACGACCCCGGTGAGCACTGAGGCAAAATCAAAGAAATCGGCTGCAGCATCAGGATCTGCTTATACCGTAGCAGCGGCGGTGATTGCAGGCTCAAATGTTACAGTTACAGCTACAGGGTCAGCTACGACTGATGATGGTCTTCTGCATCTGTACGCATTCCAGCCTTATGAAGGCGGAAATGCCGGATCAGCGGTAACGACAGGAACAGAGGTCGCAAATGCACCGGCGAGCGCTACGGCGGCATTCACGTTTGCACTGGGCAAGAACACTGCAAACTCCAACCTTTTCAAGAAATTTGCGGTCGTCGGTATAAAAGGCGGTGTACTTACACAGCTTTCAGGTGCGCATTACATCACTAATCCGGAAGCCTGCGCCACTCATACAGCGGCACGCAACTATTCCGGCAAAAAGGGAATACTTCCCGCAGCCACGATGTTCAATACAAATGACCTCGCACAGCTCGGTGTGCAGCAGGCGACATTCAATATGAACCTCGGTCAGATGTGCACGGGCGGCGGTATCAATTACACATATAACGGCAAAACATATTCATTCAATTCACTTCAGGTAGCCCAGTACGATATTCTTGTTCCGAAGCTCAACAAGATGGGCATTGAGATCGACATGGTAGTTCTCAACGACCTTGCAGCTGACACAACGCTTATTCATCCGCTTGCCACAGATGCAGCAGCAAACGGTGTGAATCCTCATTATTATGCACTCAATACGGCAAACCAGGCAGGCGTAGAGAAGCTTGAGGCAATTGCAAGTTTCCTCGGCCAGCGTTATTCGGGCGGAAAATACGGGACTATCGACAATTACATAATCGGCAACGAAGTCAATGCAAGAACTGACTGGAACTATATGACGAATGTCGACGTCAATACATTCGCCAATGAATATGAGAAGGCGGTCAGAATATTCTACAACGGGCTTCGCTCTGAAAATGCAAATGTCCAGGTCTACACATCAATAGATCAACAGTGGGCAAGATCGAGCAACGCGGCATGGTATTACGGCTCCAAGCCTTTCCTTGACGCATATAACAGCATAGCTAAGGCCGGTGGAGATTATGACTGGCATGTAGCAACACATCCTTATGACATTCCCCTTTATGATCCCGTTGCATGGTCGCAGAGTGCGCATGCAAGCCACAGCCAGAGCTCACCTTATATAACAATGCAGAATATAGACGTGCTGACAGACTATCTCAGCCAGTCTTCTCTTCTTTCGCCTACAGGTCAGGTTCGCAGCGTCCTCTGCAGCGAGGTCGGATATACTTCACTCAGCGCGGGCGGTGAGCAGACTCAGGCAGCGGCAATAATATACGGGTATATGCAGGCAATGGCAAATCAGCATGTAGATGGATTCATCCTCTCACGTGAACAGGATGCGGCTGAAGAAATAGCGCAGGGTCTTGCAAACGGTGTCTGCAATCTTGATACATCTCACAAACTCGGATGGTCATGGTATCAGCAGATAAACGGCGCGGGCAGTGCGGCGATTCAGGCCGAGGCGGCTCAGGTCATTGGAGTGTCAAGCCTGCAGAGCATACTGACAGTCCGGTAAAAAAAGCCAGATTGCTTCGCGATTTGGATTGAAAGGTGCAAACAGACTGTACCTTGCGGGGAAGAGTTTATTATGGATTTCAGAACACTGACATATTTTGTGACAGTGGCTCAGGAACAGAACTTTACAAAAGCTGCTGCTAAACTTAATTTGAGCCAGCCACCTCTTTCCAATCAGATAAAAGCTTTGGAAGAGAGTCTCGGTGTCAAACTTTTTATACGAGGAAAGAGAAGATTACAACTGACAGAAGCGGGAAACCTGTTGCTGCGCCGCGCGAGACAGATACTGGAACTCTGTGCGAGTGCCAGAGAAGAAATAGGAGCTATGGGCAGCGAGCTCAGTGGCAGGATAAGTATAGGGATGGTCGAAGGCCGTGCACCATTTGTAGTCTCCAGCTGGATAGCAGGGTTCAGAGAGGAATATCCACTGGTTCAGTACGGACTCTGGAACGGTTCAGGGGATGACGTACTTGATCAACTGTCAAGGGGGCTTGTTGATATAGCGGTAATAGCAGCACCTTACGACACAGAGCATCTGGATGGTATAGTAGTTGCCACGGATCCGTGGGTGGCGATGATCCCGGCTGACAGCCCGCTGGCTTTGAAAGATGGAAATGAGGTAGAACTCAGGGAACTTGAAGGGCAGCCTTTGGCTGTCCCGAGCCGCGCATCAAGAAAAGAATCAATCATACGCTGGTTTGAAAGCGTAGGGGTGGAACCGGATATAATATGCTCGTTATCCAACTACGTTGATGCGGTCGCACTTGCCGAACAGAATGCATGTATAAGCATCTTCCCGGTGACGACATACACACCAAATGAAGGTATAGTCACAAAGATAATAACAAAACCTGCAAAGATCGCACAGTATGTGCTGGTCTGGAACAAAGAACAGCCACCGACAGGCGTAGCAGGAGAATTTGTGAATTATGTGAGAGATTTTATTGAAGATGACAGGATCCATTCGGATCGGTTCAGATCGAAAGGAACAGAGTTCGTAATTCCCGGAGATGCAGGTATCCTTTAGTCAGGGTTCATCTTTCCGTAATAAGAGTTGTCATATCATCGACACCGATGATTGCAGAGGCCTTATCAATATAGGCCTGCGCATCGTCGGTGTCGATATTTTTATAATATGTCCACGCGGTCTTACCATAGATACCGAGCGAAAGACCCTGAGCCACCTCTGATGAGTCATCGAGTTCGCGCGAAAGTATGATCCCGTCAATGTGCTGATTCGCCATGCACTGCAGATAACTGTAGACAACAGCAGCAGCCTGAGTTTCCTGACCGTCTGAAGACGTGTAGCCGACCTCACTGCATAGAACGGATCGCACCTCACCATTCGAAAGAAATTCATCCTGACCGAGGAAATCAGTGAGTACGTCTATGTTCTGCATAGTTATGACCGCAGTGTCATTGCTGTGGGTGACGCTGTCACTTGATGTCCAGACTTTCGGATCTGTAAGGGGAACATCATAGGGATGTATTGCGACATGCCAGTCAATGTTGCCCTCGAGCGCAATATTATCATTGAAAATCTGCAGAACATCACGTGCAGTATAGTATTTGGACGTGTCCTGAGAAACGGACCACTGCTGGTCCAGAGAGATGTATACCCGCGCATTTGCGTTAGTGCTCTTTATCCCGTTGTAGAAAATCCGGAAAGCCTTGGCATATTCGTCTGTGAATGCTGTGGAGCCGATATCTGACATGTAGTGCCATTCGCCTCTCGCATTTATCTCATTTCCGACGATCCAGTTATCAACGGTTCCATAGGCGCCCCCGGAATAACGGTCTGCAAGGAAGGAGGCAACGGCGGAAAGAAGAGCTACGCCATCGCTGTCAGCCGTGTTAAAAGCATAGTAATATGCGCTCCCGCTTCGTGACTCGGGATGAATGAGAGTGGTGCAGCCGGAATTGACGAGAAGTACAAAAGTGACCTGAATTTCCTGGGAGTTCAGCCTGGACACAACGATGTCCAGCTCATTTATGACTGAACTGCTGAACGAATATGTTTTGCCATTGTATGCATAATCGATTCCACTGCCGGAACACAGATTGCCGAGCTTAACATTGTAGAGACACTGATCGGTGCCAAGATTTGCAAGCTCGCCGGAACTGAGCATGGAGGCGGCGGGGAGAATTCCCTTTTTGCCGTTGTCATTGCGTGCGGTCGTCTTGTATGCTGCTTCCTCGGGATTCGTTATGTAGTGCGAGTCGGATACTGCTATATATTCTCCGTCCGAGAGGACGCAGACAACAAACTTCTTATCGAGCATTGAGTCAGCGGTGCCGGTGCCCAGGGCAAAACTCAAGTCGATGTCCGTGCCTTCATCACCGGAAGCTGCTTCTGTGCCTTCAGTGCCGCTCTCATAAACAGCCTGGGCAAAAACATGATACATATTATCATCACTCTTCGGCATGATTTCACAGGTGAGGTGGAGCGTAACATAGCTCTCTTCAATAAGACAACTTTCTATAGTTATCATTCCCTGAGAAGGGGAATCATGAGTGGCTTCATATTCTTCCTCAGCGGCCTTTTTGGACGCGGCTAAGGCCGCAGCCTCGGCTTCTTCCGCCTGCTTTTCCCGGAGAGCTGTAAGTTCCTCATCAGGAAGCGTTATCCATGAAGTATCGGTCGAAGATGTTTCGACGGGGGCGAGGTAATCTGGCAGCCATATGAGCCCGATGATTGCTGCCGGAATGGCAACAATTATCACTGCTATGAGAATTATCAACCATTTTGGTGTTTTCTGAAGCATCAGACGGACCTTATCCTTATATTGAAGGTGCTGTGAATGGAACCAGCAATCAGTTTAACACAGATAGGGGGCACTCTGACTGGCAGATTGGATACTTTGCACAAGCATTTTGTGAACTTTTCGTGAAATGTTACCTCTTAACATCATGGCATGAATTCTATATAATGAGACTCAATCACCCGCAAAACACAAGATATTGTGTTATATGCGGAAAAAGACTTAGAATACAGTTATAACGGACATTGGGAGGGAATGTAACATGATGGAAAGAAAAGTCATCAAGCGCACAGGGACGATGGCAGAATTTGACCTTAAGCGTATCACAGCCGCTCTTTCTAAAGCAATAGCAGCATCTGATGACAGAGATTACGCGGTAATGGCATCGAAGCTTGCTGACGATATGGATACAGAGCTCAAAGGGAAATATCCCGAAGGAATATATCACGTTGAAGATATTCAGGATCTGGCTGAGAGAGCACTTATGTCTCACGGTCTTTATAATGCGGCAAAGGCATTTATACGCTACCGCGCGATCCACGAAAATGTCCGTTCAATCCGCTCCGCAAAGGATTTCTGCGAGCAGACAGTAAGCGGATATACAGGAGAGCCGGATTCAACAGAATTCCTTGATCCGGGAGCAGAGGAAGTCGACACATCGACAAACAAGAACTGGCACGTCAAACAGAATGCTTCAGTTTCCTATTCTATAGGCGCGATGATCCTTAATAACTCAGAACGAATCTGCAAAGCTCACTGGCTTTCCAAGTTCTATGACAAGGAGATCGTCGATCTGTATAAGAGCGGCGCGATCCATATTCATGATCTCGGTATGCTTTCAGGATACTGCGCAGGATGGGATCTCAAGAAGCTCATCCGCGAAGGCCTCGGCGGGGTGCCCGGCAAGATTTCTTCAGCACCGGCAAAACATCTGAGTGCCCTGACCATACAAATGGTCAATTTCCTCGGCGTTCTTCAGAACGAATGGGCGGGAGCCCAGGCGTTCAGCTCATTTGATACTTATCTTGCTCCTTTCGTCAAAACTGATGATCTCAGTTATAACGATGTCAAGCAGGCGGTGCAGAGCTTTGTATATGGAGTAAATATGCCTTCAAGATGGGGCACACAGGCACCATTTTCAAACATAACACTTGACTGGACATGCCCGGATGACCTCAAGAATGTTCCGGCAATAGTCGGCGGAAAAGATATGGATTTCACATATGGCGACTGCGGCAGGGAAATGGACATGGTCAACAAAGCCTTCATCGAAGTCATGGTCGAGGGAGATTACAATGGACGCGGCTTTGCATACCCCATACCGACATACAGCATAACAAAAGACTTTGACTGGTCAGCTACTGAGAACAACAAGCTTCTGTTCGAGATGGCTGCAAAGTACGGGACTCCTTATTTTTCAAACTACATCAACAGTGACATGAAGCCTTCTGATGTCCGCTCAATGTGCTGCAGACTTCGTCTCGATCTCCGCGAGCTGAGAAAGCAGAACGGCGGCAATTTCGGTGCCGGCGAGAATACCGGTTCCATCGGTGTTGTTACCATAAATATCCCGAGAATAGCTTATCTTGCAAAGAATGAGGATGATTTCTTCAGACGCCTCGAGAACATAATGGATATTTCAGCAAGATCACTCGATATCAAGAGAAAGGTCATCAATAAATATCTTGATATGGGACTTTATCCTTACACGAAACGCTATCTGCCGCAGGGCTTTGTCAATCACTTCTCGACAATAGGTCTTGTCGGAATGAATGAAGCGTGCCTCAATGCTCAGTGGGTAGGCAAAGATCTTACGAATCCGGACGCAGCAGAGTGGACCGCCAAGGTACTTGATTTCATGCGCGACAAGCTCCGCGATTATCAGGAGAAGTATGGCAACCTCTTCAACCTCGAGGCAACTCCTGCAGAGTCGACAGCATATCGCCTGGCAAAACATGACAGAGAGCTTTACCCTGACATCATCACGGCAGGAAAGCCGGGAGAAACACCGTATTACACGAACTCCTCACACCTTCCGGTCAGCTTCACATCGGATGTTTTTGATGCACTCGATATACAGGACAAACTGCAGACCAAGTATACATCCGGCACGGTTTTCCATTGCTTCCTTGGCGAGAAACTGCCTGATTACAAAGCAGCCATGCAGCTTGTAAGGACTGTCGCTGAGAATTATACGCTTCCTTATTTCACACTCAGCCCTGTGTATTCTGTCTGTGAAAATCATGGATATCTTGCAGGAGAACAGGAAAAATGCCCTATCTGCGGAGAGAGAACGGAAGTCTATTCGAGAATCACAGGATATTATCGCCCTGTCAGCAACTGGAACGATGGCAAGATGCAGGAATACAGAGACCGCAGATCATATGATATAGGCGGGAGCTACGCATCTGCGAAGCAGGCGTTCCTCAAGTCAAAACATGAGTCGGGCGATAGCCATTCAGCTCAGCCGGCTGACGTTAGAGAGGCCAGTGAAAAAGCAGAAGCCATGGATTCAGCTGTAAAAGCGGCAACAGCACAGAACGGCGATGAGGTCATGCTCTTTACTACACCGACCTGCCCCAATTGCAGGATGATAAAGGCACGCGGTGTATTACATGGCTATACGGAAATAGATGCGACAGATGATCAGAACAGAGACCTTGTCGAAAAGTTCGGAATTACATCAGCACCTACACTGGTAACCATTCATGACGGCAAAGTCAGAAAATATGAGAACGCGAGCCAGATCATAGGCTATGCAAAGGCAAACTGATAATTTATGGTAATACATGGACTGAATAAGCTCACGCTCCTGGATTTTCCGGAGCATACAGCGTGTACATTATTTTGCGGGCAGTGTAACTTTCGCTGCCCGTTTTGTCAGAACAGCTCCCTTGTCATTGATCCTGACAGTGAACCGGTGATTCCGTGGGAGACTATAGAAGCCTTTCTTGTAAAACGCAAAGGTCTTCTTACAGGTGTCTGCATTACCGGCGGCGAGCCTACGCTTCGGCCTGACCTCAGGGACACGATCGTCAGGATCAAAGAGCTCGGCTATAAAGTAAAGCTTGACACAAACGGTTATATGCCTGATGTCCTGGAAGAATTAATTGATGAAAAACTCCTCGATATGGTCGCGATGGACATCAAGTCATCAAGAGATAGTTATGCGCGGGCCTGCGGCATTATAAACGTGGACACTGAAAGAATCGGAAAGTCAGTTACACTGTTGATGAACAGCAGTATTACATATGAGTTCCGCACAACGATGGTCAGAGGGCTTCAGACAGATGAAGACATGAGAAGTATTGGTGCCTGGCTCCGCGGAGCAAAGCGGTATTACCTGCAGCACTACGAAGACAGTGATCTTGTGATGGACAGGTCGATGAAGGGCTTTTCCAAAGACGAGATGGAACATGCGGCTGACATCGTGAGAGGTGACATACCGGGTGTAAAACTCAGGGGCATTTGAGACCGAAGCCAGCGTAAGTCTTGCTACGGAAAGCCGTTTTCACCTGACATCAAAAATGTGGGATTTCTGCCTGTACAGGCAGAAATCCCACATTTTTCATATCGGCAGTATATTTCTATAACATAACTCAGTCGACCGTGTCGAGTATTTCCAGGCTGTGCTCCTCATTCATCTGATCACACATATCCAGGAATTTGTCGAGCGGAACACCGTTCAGCTGCTTGTTGCCTCTGATATTGATGGAGACTGTGTGTTCCTCGGCTTCTTTGTCACCAAGGACAAGGATGTAAGGATCCTTGTAGTTCTTGAATGCCTTGATTTTTGTCTTCATGTTGTCATCGTCGTAATTGGCTTCGACACGGAGACCATTCTTGCGGCAAAGGTCAGCCACATGTTTTGCATATTCGTTGTGCTCAGCTCTTATCGGCACGATACCGATCTGATAAGGGCTCATCCAGAACGGGAATTCTCCCTTGAAGTTCTCTGTGATGATACCGATGAAACGTTCGAAGGAACCGAAGATAGCCCTGTGAATCATGACAGGCTGCTTCTGTGTGCCATCAGCCGCTGTGTACTTCATATCAAAGTTGAGAGGAAGCTGGAAGTCGAGCTGAATAGTGCCCATCTGCCATTCTCTTCCGAGTGCGTCCTTCATCTTGAGGTCGATCTTGGGACCATAGAATGCGCCGTCTCCCTCATTTACTTCAAAACCGCCTTCGCCGTACTGATTAACGAGGATCTTCTTGAGGTCTTCCTCTGCCTTGTTCCATGAGTTTATATCGCCCATGAAGTCAGCAGGTCTCGTTGAAAGCTCAGCGCCGTATGTGAGCCCGAATGTGCTGTAGATTTCATCCGCGATCTTCATGATATCAGCGATCTCAGGTGCGATCTGATCCTCGGTTACGAGAGTGTGAGCATCATCCTGACGGAATTCCTGAACTCTGAAGAGTCCGTTGAGCTCGCCGGATTTCTCTTTTCTGTGGATAACATCGACCTGATTGTAGCGGAGCGGCAGATCTTTGTATGATCTCGATTTTGTCTGATATACCTTTATTGCATTGGGGCAGTTCATGGGCTTCAGCGCCATTACATCAGCATCATCTTCAGCCGGCAGAATGAACATGCCATCCTGATAGTGTGCCCAGTGACCCGAAGTTACCCAAAGCTCCTTCTTGGAAAGCACAGGTCCTGAAACTTCCTGATAGCCGTGCTCATCGTGTATATTTCTCCAGAAATCAAGAAGCGCGTTATACATCTTCCAGCCCCTCGGAAGCCAGTAAGCCATACCCGGAGCTGAAGGCTCGAAGTGGAAGAGCTCGAGTTGTTTGCCGATGACCTTGTGGTCGCGCTCTTTGGCTTCGCGGATAAGATCCTTGTGTGCCTTGAGCTGTGCTTTGTCAGGGAAAGCATATGCATAGACTCTTGTCATGCTGTCCTTGTGTTCGTCACCTCTCCAATAAGAACCTGAAACGCTGCGGAGTTCGAAAGCCGAGCTCATCAGTTCCTGAGAGTTCTCCACGTGAGGCCCTCTGCAGAGGTCAACATAATCGTCGCCTGTATAATAAATGGAAATTTTCTCGTCTGCCGGAAGATCCTCGATAAGCTCTGTCTTGAACTTCTGATCCTTGAAGATGTCGAGAGCTTCCTGCTTTGAAACTTCTTTCCTTGTCCAGTTTTCTTTTCTCTTCAGGATCTCATGCATCTTGTTCTCAATGCCCTTGAGATCTGACTCCTGAATGCTCTTGCCTTCAGGCAAAACAAAATCGTAGTAGAAACCGTCCTCGATCTGCGGGCCAATTGCGTACTGAACGTCCTTGCCGTAGATTTCAATGACTGCCTTCGCAAGAATGTGAGATAGCGAATGGCGATAAACCTGTAAAAACTCTTCCTGTTCCATAAATTGTATTTCTCCTTTTCCCGGGTGAGGGTCTTGCCACGACCGGTGACAGCCCTTGTGCCGCTCTATGGATGCGGGAACATCCAAAAGGCGGATCTGCAGTTTCACTGCGTGTTGGGATGAAAATAATCTTATAACCTGGCTTCGGAATTGTAAAGACCGACAGGACCAGCCTTATTCTGTGAGAGCAGCCCCGGCGACATTGCTTTCCGGGAATTCGATCTCCATCTGTGTGCCGTTTCCGAGCTTGCTTTTTACGTTTATTTTGGCATTGCAGAGCATAGCGCTGTGTTTGACGATTGAAAGACCGAGACCTGTGCCGCCTGTCTCACGGGAATGGCTCTTATCCACACGGTAGAATCTCTCGAAGATCCGTTCGAGCTGATCCTCCGGAATACCTATTCCTGTATCTGTTACAACAACTTTGCTGCCTGAAAGAGTGGAGCCGACCCAGACAGAGACACGGCCACCCTTTCTGTTGTATTTGATCGCATTTTCAGTGATGTTGTAGATCATTTCCTGAACGAGCTGGCGAACACCCGTTATTGTGCATGGTTCACCGCTTATTTCGAGCTTTACGTCATCTTTGGCCGCAAGACAGTCGAGACTTTCCACGACATCCTTTGAAAGAGAGAAGAGCTCGAGCTGCTCCGCTTTGCCTGTCACTGCGCCCTCATCAAGTTTTGACAGCTGCATTATGTCATCTATAAGCGTCACGAGGCGTTGCGATTCTTTATATATACGACCACTGAAAGTCTGAATGTCCTCTGGCTTGACAAGACCGTCCTTCATGATTTCTGCGTAGCCTGAGATTGAAGTGAGGGGAGTTTTGAGCTCGTGTGAAACATTGGCTGAGAATTCTTTGCGCATGTCAGCAATGGCATCTTTGGCCTTATTCTGTTCATCTATGCGCACAAGAAGAGGATGGAGTTCTTCATACGTGTCGTTGCGAAGAGGGTCATCGAGTTTGAGCTCATTTATGGGGCGGACGAGCTCCTCGGCCTGTTTCTTGGAGATGAGCCATGCTATGAGTATCATGCCGGCCATTATGATGAGCATCATCGGGAGAAGTTCGAGCGCGGTAAATGAAAGTGATCTGACAGTCTCAGAGACACGGATTATATTGCCGTCATTGAGCTTTACAGCATAGTAAAACATGTCACTGCCCAGCGTGTCACTGCGGCGTATATCTTCGCCTGTTCCATCTGACAGAGCTTCTTTTACTTCGGGTCTGTTGCTGTGGTTCGCAAAAGTAAATTCGTCCTGAACAGTGTCATATGTCACATTGCCGTTTTTATCAATGAGCGTGAGACGGATGTCGGACTCCACGCCGTCAAGCCATGAAACTGTATCGCTTCCATATGTGTTGAGTGAGGCGGCAATATATCTGGCGACATTTTCGACGTTACCTGACGCAAGGTCGCGGATCCTGCCATATACAAAAAATATAGTTATCGCATATGCGATGATCAGGGTGGTCGTGATGACCAGAATCATGCTCTTCTGGATTTTTTTTCTCATTAAGACTCCTTATTATCCTCGTATTCTGTAACCGACGCCTCTTACTGTCTCAATAAGACTTCCGGCATCGCCGAGCTTCTGCCGCAGCGACCTTACATGAACATCGACAGTTCTTGTTTCGCCGTCAAATTCGTAGCCCCAGATGTCTTCGAGGATCTGATCTCTTGAGAGGACATTTTCAGGGTTGAGAAGAAGCTTCTTAAGGAATTCATACTCTTTCAAAGTGAGTTCTATTTCCTCATTGTTAACGGTGACTTCATGCTTCTTTGTGTTCATGAAGATCGGACCATAGTGGAGGAGTTCATCCGGGGTCGCACTGTGACCGGTGCCGGATGAGGGTGAGCCATCATTCATGGAAGTGCCGGACGCAGCAGTTTTGCCGGATCTTCTGAGTACGGCCTTTACGCGCGAAACAAGTTCCATCATAGCGTATGGCTTTGTTATATAATCATCGGCGCCGAGATCTAGGGCGCGGACCTTATCATATTCGGAGCCCCTGGCGGTCGCCATGATAATGGGTATGCCGGCTGTTTCGGGATCAGCGCGCAGGCTCTTAAGGAGCGCTATTCCATCCTCACCGGACAGCATGATATCAAGGAGAATGAGGTCGGGCTTTTCAGTTTTCAGAGATTCCCTGAAGCTTTTGCCGCTGTCGTAGCCTCTGGCCGGAAGACCGGTACTGTTAAGTGTGTATATAACGAGATCCCTTATATTATCATCATCTTCAACATAGCTTATCATGATATCCCCATGCTCTCCTTATCTATGAGTTTTACATTATCGAGTGCTTCTTCAAAAATGCCGACGCAGTTATCCCCGATACGATCGAGGTTATATAGCATTTCGGAATATATCTTTGTCATGCTCTCAGAGCATTTGCCGGCTCTGACTCTGGCGAGATGAGCCTTGCTGAACTGACGCACAGAGCGGCGCATCTTCTTTCTTGCCTTCGCGATCTTGGACGGATCTCCGATGGAATTATTATGCAGCATGGAGAAAGAATAACGGAACATCTTCTCGGCGGCCTGCATGCATTCATTTAGTTCATCCTGAGCATCGGATGAAAATGTTTTGCCGTTCTGTGCTACTGAAGCCGCGGAGCTTACTATGTCATGGCACCTGTCAGTAAGTCTGTCCATGTCATTGATGACAGCCAGGAGCCCGGAGGCTTCCTCTGATTGTTCCTGCGACAGAGAACCGCTGGAAAACATTTCCGATATGTAATTTATTATACTCGTCTGTATGAATTTGCACTCTGAATATAATTGGTCAAAAGAAGTTGAAGTTTCAGAGAACCCGTCCGTTGATTGTGATTTATTCTGTGCTTTTGCGGCCGCCTTAATCGAAAGCCGTGATGCCTTTTTACCGTCCGTGATCTTTTTAGCAGGAAGGGCCGCTTTCCCGGTGAGGGCAAAACTCATCTTCTCAATGAGGAGAATTATGCTCCCGGAAAGATGCTCGATCTCCTCTGAAACAAGGAACAGTGCGGCTGTGGGCTGGTTCAGCATGCGATTGTCGAGAAATGTTGTTCTTATGGCATGTGCAGAGACAGCCGAAGGTTTTGCCTCAGGAATAATGAATTTGACGATCTTCACCATTATGGGGATCAGAGGGAGCCACACGAGGGTACATGTAACATTGAAGAAGGTGTGGGCATTCGCTATCTGACGTGAGATCACATCGACTTCAGCACCCCTGGGCGATATGAATCTTATAAATGTCGCGAACTGGCTTATAAAGAACGCAAATACTATGGATCCGGATATGTTGAAAACGCTGTGTGCAACCGCTGTGCGTTTTGCGTTGCGGCTCTGTCCGATCGATGCGAGCAGTGCAGTGATCGTGGTTCCTATGTTATCGCCGAGGAGTATCGGGATAGCCCCGGTAAGGCCGATGATGCTGGTCACGCCATCAGGCAGGGTCTGCGAGGCAAAACTCTGGAGGACGGCGATGGTCGCTGAGCTTGACTGGACAACTAGCGTCATTGTAAGACCCAGGAGGATGCCAAGTACCGGAATGTCTGAGACTTTTGCCATAAGATCTGTGAAGATCGGACTTGAAGCGAGAGGCTTCATAACTGAGCTCATTATTTCAATCCCTTCGAACAGCAGTCCGAAAGAGAAAACGACCATGCCAAGGCTCTTGATCTTTTCTTTTTTGGAAAGGAAATTGATGATGAAGCCGATGAATATAATAGGAAAAATATAGTCTGAAATCTTGAATGCTATAAGCTGTGCTGTCATTGTGGTGCCGATATTGGCACCGAATATGACTGATATTGCCTGCGGCAGACCCATGAGGCCGGCACTGACAAAACCTATTACCATGACCGTCGTTGCTGAGCTGGATTGCAGTATCGCAGTCACAAGAGCGCCTGCGAGCGCGCCCATTATCGGATTCTTTGTCAGGAATCCGAGTATCTTTTTCATCTTTTCTCCGGCGGCTTTCTGAAGTGCTTCGCTCATGCTGTTCATTCCATACAGGAACAGCGCAAGACCGCCAAGCAGACCGAATAATACCGTAAGGTTCTCTTTCATAATACCTCCCTGACGGAGCAGCTCATGCAACAGGTCCTGTCACATTGCCCGTCCGTGCTGATTAACCGCGAATACGTTCTTTGATTCGTCTCTTTTCTACTTTACGTTTCCTTTACATTTTATATAGCCCCGAATAATCGTCGATACCAGCACTGTGTAAAGAATATGTTAAATCCATGTAAAGTCACGGACTGCCATGCTTAACCGGAAATTAACGGTTTTGTGGTAGATGGCACTCGTGACAGTGGATAAAGTGAAAATGAAAACAGGTGAAAAGCATGAGAAGACGAAGACAGACGGAGCAGGCAGAACTCCGGAATGGAGGAAATATGATGACAATGAAAGAATACAGAACAAGAAGAAAAGCTGATATAGATGAAATAGTTGCAGATACCACACGCTGCGGAATAATTGGTTTTGCCGTGGCTGTGTTGTCCGCAGTCGTAATAAAAGGACTTGGAGGCAGCATATTTACAGAACAGGGAATAACATCTTTCATCTTTGTAATCGTAATGACCGTAATATCTGTGGCATTCCTTATAAAATGTGCGTTGGTGATGAGACGACAATGACATTGCGTATTATCAGAGTTGATAGCGAAACTGACATTGCGTATTATCAGAGATCATGATGATTCTGACATTGCGCTTTTCCAAAATCATATGTATCCCATTGAGGTAAGACCCGGCAAAAACTATTAGTAAATTCAAATAGTTTTTGCCGGGCTTATCATATCTTCTTTGTGTCAACAGCGCCCTCATGTACTCCAGTGATGGAATATGCCACCCATTCAGCAATGTTCGTGGCGTGATCGGCGATCCTCTCGAGGTATTTGGAGACCATGATGAGATCGACTTCATGCTCGGCATTCACACCGTTCTTTTTTACGATCGAATCGGTAAGTTCTTTTCTGACTGAGCTGAACATCCTGTCGACGATATCGTCGTTTGCCTCGACTCGCCCCGCAAGTTCCAGGTTCTTGGACACGTAAGATGAAACGCTGTCTGTCACCATCCTGGCGGCTTCCTGGCTCATCTGTCCGATGAGCGCAAAATTGCTGGCTTCTGTTATATTCGCCGAAATAATTATCTCCGCTATGTCTGATGCCTGATCCCCTATGCGCTCCATATCAGTAATCATTTTGAGGGCGGCGGAGATCTGCCTTAAATCCCTGGCCACAGGCTGCTGCTGCAGGAGAAGCTTGAGGCAGAGTCTCTCAATGTCCTTCTCACACTGGTCTATCTCAGCATCAGCCTCGATGACCTCCCTGGCCTGATTGATGTTTCCATTAAGAAGAGCTTTAGTTGCCGTGTTTATTGCGGTTTCACACAAGTTGCCCATTGTCGTGAGCTGACGGCTCAATAGAGAAAGCTCTAAATCAAATCTGTTTCGTGTCATTGCTTACCTCCAAAATTTAAACGATTTTTACATACACAGCCGCGCAGGTTCGCATTGTGAACCTGCCATACCAAACAGGCAGCTTTTCGCTTGTTTGGTATTGCTTAACCAAATCTTCCTGTTATGTAGTCTTCAGTCCGCTTGTCCTGCGGAACAGAGAAAAGAGTTTCGGTGACGTTGTACTCAACAAGTTTTCCCAGCAGGAAGAAGGCGGTGTTGTCAGAGATACGGCTTGCCTGCTGCATGTTGTGTGTGACGATCACGATGGTAAAGTCTTTCTTTAGTTCGAGCGCAAGATCCTCAATTCTGCTGGTCGAGATGGGATCCAGGGCGGATGTCGGTTCATCCATGAGAATGACCTGAGGTTCGACAGCGAGAGTGCGCGCTATACAAAGGCGCTGCTGCTGTCCTCCGGAGAGGCCGAGAGCGCTCTTGTGAAGTCTGTCCTTGAGCTCATCCCAGATAGCCGCCTGACGGAGACTCTTCTCGACTATTTCATCGAGTTTTGCCTTGTTGCGTATTCCGTTTATGCGCGGCCCGTAAGCCACATTCTCGTATACGCTCTTTGGAAATGGATTGGGCTGCTGGAAGACCATGCCGACGCGCTTACGGAGCGAGATCGCATCCATGCCGTGATAGATATCAGTGCTTTCGAGCTTTACTTCGCCCGTGATCTTTGTATTATCTTCAAGATCGTTCATGCGGTTGAGGGTGCGCAGAAATGTTGATTTGCCGCAACCTGAGGGACCGATGAGGGCGGTGATCCTGTTGGCGTAAATGTCCATTGAAATGTTGGTCAGAGCCTGGAACGCACCATAATAAAGGTTGAGCTTGTCAACATTTATAAGAGTTTTGGAAGGCTTGTTCTGAATTTCCTTTTCTGTATTATTCATATGATATTATTTTCCTCCATGTCTGAGCGTAGTATGCGAAGGCCTGTGCCAGAAAATCAGCGTATGCAGGTTTCTGGCTATCTTACTTTTTGTCCTTTCCGTTGCCCAGTTGCTTTCTGCTTATACGCGCAGTGATTATTCTCGCTGTAAGGCTGAAGAGCAGGACCATAATGACAAGGATCGCGGCCGAGAAATCAGCGATTTCCTGCGAATTTGGATTGAGCGAGCCCTCGGTTCGCATGACCCAGATGTGAAGGGCCAGCGTTTCGCCCGGCCTGAAAGGATTGAACGGGCAGGTCGCGGAGGTGATGTCGAAGTTGTTCCAATTGATATGCGTGCTCTGTCCCGCGGTGTAAAGGAGCGCCGCGGCTTCGCCAAAACCTCTGCCGGCTGCAAGTATCACGCCGGTGATGATGCGAGGCAGGCAGGCCGGCAGCAGGACTTTAACGATCGTTACCCAGTGTGTCGCACCGAGTGCCATACTTCCTGATTTGAGGCTTTTCGGGAGAGACCTGAGCGAATCCTCTGTTGTAGTCGTGATGGAGGGAAGACTCAGGATGGATACCGCAAGTGAACCTGCCATAAGATTCCATCTCATCCCGGTCATCAGGATGAAGACGAGATATCCGAAAAGTCCTACCACGATAGACGGGAGAGAAGAGAGCGATTCGATGCTTATTCTTATGAACTTTGTGAGCTTCCCGTTCCCTGCGTATTCCGCCATGTAGATCCCCGCGAGAACACCTATCGGTACGCTTATGAGGAGTGACAGGAAGACCAGATAGACTGTGTTGAACAGCTGGTTGCCGATTCCATCCGAGTCAAAACCAAGGAGTCCCGGGTAGTAACCGCTGAATCCTTTGATTATTATGTATGCCGCAAGTGCGATTATAAGTGCCAGGAAGAATCCACCCACGAGACTGAAAACGACTGTCATGATGCGATCTGTGCGGATGGCACTTTTGATGCGCTTGCTGATCCTGTCATTTGCAAGGGCCTTAGAGCCTGAGTTTATTATGCCGCTCATCGTGCCACCTCCCTGCCTGAAAGCCTGTGGATAATAAGGATGAAGATCATTGAGACAACATACAGGAGAAGTGCCATTGTCCAGAGAGCCATGTTCTGTTCGCCGCCGCTGGCTGAGTTGCCGATATCTGCTGCAATTGCTGCGGTGAGGTTATTTGTCGGGGAGAGAATATTCTTGGGGAAAGCTCTTGTTTTGCCGATTACCATTGCTACAGCGAGCGCTTCACCGAAGGCTCTTGTGAGCCCGAGGATGATGCCGGTAAAGATGCCGGATCTGGCAGCAGGCAGTGTGACTTTGTATATGACCTGCCATCTTGTGGAACCGAGGCCGTATGCTGCTTTCCGGTAATCTTCGGGAAGAGATCTGATGGCATCAGATGAGACTGTGGTGATCGTGGGGAATATCATGACTGCAAGGACGATTCCCGCTGCGAGAACACTGTAGCCGCCCATTTTGGCGTGGAAGGTGTCGCGGATAAACGGGACCAGGACTGTAAGGCCGATCCAGCCGTAGACGACTGATGGAATTCCGACGAAGATCTCGACCGCGGGCTGAAAAATTTTTGAACCGGCTTTTGGGGCAATTTCGGTCATAAAAACAGAAGCTCCTATTGCAAAAGGTGTGGCGATAAGAAGCGCCAGACCGCAGGTCAGGAGCGAACCGGTAATGTAGACCGCGGCTCCGACACCACCTCCGCCTCCGGTCGCCGCATCGACGGGCGACCAGTCGGATGAGAAGAGAAATTCTGCGAGGGAATGGTGATATTTCGTGAAGGTGCCGGTACCCTGATATATGAGGAATGCGCCGATTGCAAGAGTGACCATGATAATGAAAAGGCCGCAGGCGGTCACAACGCCACGGCCCAGATATTCATTTCTGTAAGGATGAGCTTTCTTGTTCTTATTCATACGCACTCATATGCTCCGATCTTTGGTGGCAGAAGATCATTAGTTGTGACTTGCAACAGCCTCGTCGCTCATCTTGGATGAGACGCCGTAACCCATGCTTTCAATGGAGTCTGCGAACTTATCGCCCATCATGTAGTTTATGAAAGCCCCGGCTGCATCCGTTCCGTTGCCGTTGGTGTACATGTGCTCGTAGCCCCAGACTTTGTAGCTTCCGTTGTAGGTGTTCTCAAGAGTTGGCGCTACACCGTCGATGGAAACAGGCGAAACGGTGCTGTCATTTATAAGATAGCTGAGGGCAACGTACCCGATGGCGCCTTCGTTCTGTTCGACCGTTTGAAGAAGTGTGCCGGAATCATCTGTTTCGAGTGCTTCATTTGAAGCTTCTTCGGCGCCTCCAAGTGCCCAATTCTTGAAGAGAGCTCTTGTACCTGATGAAGAAGGTCTTGTTACAAGAAGAATATCGGTGTCGGGGCCGCCGACCTCGCTCCAGTTAGTGACTTCGCCTGTGAAGATGCCAACGAGCTGCTCAGTTGTAAGATTTGATACACCAAGTGTTGTGTTGACGACGGGAGCCATCGTGATAGTGCAGACCTCGTGATCAACAAGTCCTGCGGCTGTTGCCGCATCAAGCTTTTCTTCAGCGAAAACATCTGAATTTCCTATGTCTATTGCTCCGTCGGCGACCTGCTTGAGACCTTCGCCGGAACCGCCGCCGTTCACTGTGACTACGCAGTCAGGATTCTCTTCCATAAAGGATTCCGCCGCTGCCTGTGCGAGCGGAAGCAGAGCAGAAGACCCTGCTGCGGTCACAGTGCCGGTGATCGGTGCTGCGGAGACGGATGCTGTTTCATCTGTTGATGATGAGACTGTAGATGAGGCTGTAGTTGCGGGCGTCTCTGTTGCTGCGTCTGATGTTGTTGTTGCTGCTGCAGATGTTGCTGTTGCAGATGTTGCTGCGCCTGCAGCGTCGGTAGTTGTAGTTGCTGCAGATGAAGCTGCTGAGCCTGCAGCGTCTGAGTTGCCGCATCCCGTGAATACTGATGAGATCATTGCTGCTGCGAGTACCATTGATACAAGTTTCTTTTTCATAATAACCTCCTGTCGGAGCTCTTTTTGCGACGACCACGCACAAAGATTGCGAATGCAATAATTGTGCTGTGATCAGTCAGGTTTGTGCTCCGTTCCAAACCTGCTGTTCGAAAGAAAAGCGCATCAGCGTTTTCTTTCGAACTAACCTCCTGTCGGAGCTCTTTTTGCGACGACCACGCACAAAGATTGCGAATGCAATAATTGTGCTGTGATCAGTCAGGTTAGTGCTCCGTGTCAAACCTGCTGTTTGAACAATTTAATGGTAGATGGGCAATGTAAAATCCAGAATCACAGGATTGTAAAATGGAGGTTAAATACTTTTACTGTTTACAAATTACCTTCGTTAAATTATCTCTCAAAAGGGCCGGAGACCCGGAAAATGGGTGATTTACCCGCGAAATGGCGCAGACCAACGAATTCGCGGGTAAAGAAGTATGTTCGAGGCATCTGGCGATGGCCGGCTTACCCGCGAAACAGGGCAGACCAACGAATTCGCGGGTAAGAGATCGAGCCCGGCAAGTGTCTGACTAACACGCTTACCCGCGAAACGGGGCAGACCAACGAATTCGCGGGTAAAGAAGCAGGTTCGAGGAATCTAGCGGTGGCCGGCTTACCCGCGAAACAGGGCAGACCAACGAATTCGCGGGTAAGAGATCGAGCCCGACAAGTGTCTGACTAACACGCTTACCCGCGAAAAGGCGCGGACCAACGAATTCGCGGGTAAGAGATCGAGCCCGGCAAGTGTCTGACTAACACGCTTACCCGCGAAACGGGGCAGACCAACGAATTCGCGGGTAAAGAAGCAGG
>Ga0172377_10000429_pt1 | contig 39642 bp, 39 predicted proteins | sample Pumphouse3metaG_FD_119749 | JGI IMG/M metagenome (GOLD analysis project Ga0172377, IMG submission 119749) | Leachate microbial communities from a municipal landfill in Southern Ontario, Canada - Pumphouse #3 metaG | ecosystem: Engineered > Solid waste > Landfill > Unclassified | place: Canada... | reverse complement strand
TTGGCCTTTGGCTGTTGGTTGTTTGCGGCTGGCTGTTTAGATGACTCTGAAGAGGAGGTCTCTTTCTGAACAGCTTTTTCTTCCTTAACAGTTACAGTATCTGCGATCCTCTCCTTAGGAGCTCTTTTATCATCTATAACACTGCTTTTCTTGTTTTCGTCACTAGAGTCTGTTTTACGAGCTCTTCTAGGCCTTAACTGCTTTTCTGCAGTAGAATCTGCTTGCTGTTTAGGCTGCTCTATACTAGATGCTTGCTGCTCAGGAGCAAGCTTTTGTACAGCTGTTGAATCAGTTGCAGACTTTTGCTCTATTGGCTGCTTATCTATTGGTCTATTTTTATTTGACTCAGATGCAACAACAGGCTCCGCTGTTTTGGTAGCAGGTTTTTTATTTTGGGCTATAGGCTTTTTGGGTTTTTCAGTTTTTGATGCCTGAGAAGTTTTGGTGCTCTCTGGGTTACTCTTCTTTGTAGCTGGCTTTGCTGCCTTATCTACACTGTTTTTACGCCCTTTAGTTTCTCTCTTAACAACTGGGCGCTTTACTGGTTTGCTCAAAGATTTACTCCCAATTTTCGCCTGTTCGTCAAGAATCTCATAGACCAAATCTTCTTTAGAGAAATTTTTAGCCTTTGTAATTTTAAGTTCATTGGCAATAGAAATCAGCTCTTCCTGATTTTTTTCGCTTAATTCTAGTATATCGTACATTAATTTATTTGTGTGGATGAGAACTATCCTCTATGGAAATATAGTATTTATATTGTTACAAAAGTATAGAATATTTGTTACAAAACAAAAAAAGTGAAGTTAAACTTCACTTTTTTTACTATATATAAGGGATTATTGCTATTTAGATGCAATAACATCAATCTCTACAAGAGCGCCCTTTGGCAAACCTACTACAGCAAAAGCAACTCTAGCCGGGTAAGGCTCAGAATAGAAAGAAGCATATACCTCATTCATAGCAGCAAAATCTTTCATATCTGTTAAATAGACAGTAGATTTAACAACATCTTTAAAACTATATCCTGCCTCTTCTAATATGTATTCAACATTCTTTAAAACTTGAGTAGCTTGCTCTTTAACACCACCCAGAACAAACTCTCCAGTGGCAACATCTACTGGTAATTGACCCGAAACATAAAGAAATCCCTTTGATTCTACAGCTTGGCTGTATGGCCCCACAGCTTTAGGAGCCTTTGCTGTTGCAATAATTCTTTTCATAACTATAATTAATTAAACATTAAAATCCACTACCTCTATCCCAGTAGCTTGCATTCTTTTTATATTGTAGTAAATCTGCCAAGGCAGAAGCCTTTGCATTTATTCTAAAACTCCAGCTCTCCCACATACCCCTCGGCACCCAAGAGACAGAAATAATAAAACAGTGCAAATCGTAGCTAGCGGTCAATTGAGTAGTTGTAAGCGCCATCTTCATAAGGTCTAGGCCAGTATTCAAGTTAAAATCCAACGCTTTTCCAAGCTTTACCTGAGCCGAGATTCCAAGCGTTTGCACATGATTATGATTAGTAGTAAGCTGCCCACCAACATCTGTATAACTCCTATTATAAGAGTAGTTGTAATTAAAATTCACAGACCAAGGGTTATTCGGGTCTAAATAATAGACCCACCCACCAGGAATATACTCTTTAGTTACCGGGTGCTCATAAATTCTCACATAATCTAAACCCTCTTTGGGTTTTTTATCTGGCAAACCCATACCTGCACCTTTTCTCTCTCCTTTTCCAGAAAATTGATAAGACAATGACATACTAGCATTTGTAAGACGAGCTGCTTTTAAAAGCCCATTATCTATAATATTAAGGCGATTATACCTTTTCCCTTGACTATCTATAGCATAAGGGTCTAGTGTTGCATTAGCATTAAAAGCAAGAGAACCAAAAATTGTGGTACTCATACTAGCAGATATATTTGACAATTTCAATGAATCTGCCATAAAGTTATATGAGCCCCCAAAATTCAAATTATCTATAAGCTTAATTTTTTTTAACCCTCCATCTGTTGTATCCTTATCACTAAACACTTTAGCTTCAAAGTTATTTTGGAGAGAGAAACTCATTGAAGCACTACTACCCTTTCCTGGATATCCAAAAAGCAAACTCTCGTATATATTATACTCCTGCTCTTGCTCTACACCATTTGCATCTATATACTTAAGCGTTCTATATCCATTACCAGCTGTTCCCTGCTCTGGTCTGTAACTAATACTAACACTAGGTTTAACCATGTGCCTAATAGCCCTAACTTTAGAGTTCTCTCCAAAGTTAAACATTCCATACAATGTAGTATTCAAAGAGAGTGAAGCGGCAAAATCTGTAGTTGCTCCAAAATGAGAAAAAATATCTGAAACCTCACCTTCTACTTTACCTGTCTCTTGGTTATAAGACTTGTCATTTTTTTGAAAAAACCAATTCATACCATATGTAACTCCAGGAGAGAACTGCAAATAGTTAAAGAGATTAAAAGTAGGCAAACCTATCTGAAAACTATGTTGCATTCCACTTCTAAACTTAGAGAGAAAACCCTCCTGGCCAAAATCACTAGCCTTAAAATTAATCTTATTATTTAAAGTAGTATTATATCTAAACGTAATCTGTTCATAAATCTTCTCTTTACCCACAGCATTTTTCCTTTTAAAAGGGAAAATTTGATTCATTGTTAAAGTAATGTTAGGCAATGTAAAAGCATATGAACTATCTAAAGAGTTTTGGCTATGCAACATATTTGCCGATATAGAGAAAGGAGTGCCAGCAAATGTTTTACCATAAGAGACAGAAGAAGAGATCTGATTCTGTAAACTCTGCTGAATATCATACGAGTTAAAACGGTCATTCATTGGTGTTGCAAAATTAACCGATGCTCTAAAATTGGTTCCAGGCCTTGCCTTTGCATCTTGCGAGTGGCTCCACCTAACAGAGAAGTCTTTTGAACGATAAAAGTCTGGCGAATCTTTCTCGCCAACCTGATTCACAGAGTAGTTAAGATTAAAATTACCATTGTATTTATATCTTTTTCTATATCTTGCAGATGCCATCGCATTCCAAGAACCTAAAGTATAAATATCTGTAGTTAAAGTTACATCAAAGTGGTCTCCCAAAACAAAATAGTAGCCTAACCCTTTCAAAGAGAAGCCCCTAGAAACCTCGTCGTTAAATGTTGGAATTAATATCCCACTAGCCCTAGTAACCTGGTTTGGAACAAAGCCAAAAGGAAGAGCAAAAGGAGTAGGGACATCTTCTACTACCAAATATGCTGGCCCAAAAACTGTAGTTTTTTTTGGTTCATTCACCACTTTAGCATTTGTGAGTTGAAGATAAAAGTGAGGATGCTCGGCATCACATGTAGTATATTTCCCTCCAGATATATTAATTGAATTATCTGGCATCTTTTTCAACAGCTTTCCATGCAAAAACCCCTCGGCCTCCTGAGTAATCATATTATTAATCAGAGCTTTTCTAGACTCAAAATTATAACTTACCGTCTCCATAGTATATTTATCTTGGCCCTCAATCATCTCTGGCTTGCCCTGCAAAACACCAGTAGAGTCCATTATACCCGAAGCAAATACAGTATTGGTTTTCATATTATAAGCCATATATTCACTTTTCAACTCTAAAGTACCGTACTTTACAGTAACATCTCCATAATAATAAATCATTCGCTCTCCATTCGCAAAATCTTCAATTATAGAGTCTCTAGCAGTAGAGAAAGCAGGATAGAGCAAAGAGCCCCTCATTTTAGCAGAATCTTTTGCAGATAGAGTATCTGCTAAAGCAGTTGAATCTTTCAATAAGATTGAGTCTCTTATAAAAGTACTATCTCTAACAATTAATGAATCTCTCGAAGAGAGCGTATCTTTAACTCCCAATGAGTAAACATTGGGCTTAAATTTATCATATGCATATGCTCTTGCCTTCCCAATATAGAGGGAGCATAGAGTAAAAAGCAGGAGCAACAGAATCTCTTTTCTCAAAACCAAAATGGTTTAAGGTTTAATAAAAATGTACTACATTTGTGACTTACAAAGTTAATTATAATTAGCAACAATTATGCCCACTAGAGTGCTTTTAATCATTTTTTGTATTCTTAGCACCTCCTTCGCCTCTGCACAGGAGGGTTCGTCTATTAATATTAGAAAAGTTGTAATTGATGCAGGGCATGGCGGGAGAGACCCAGGCACAGTAAGCCCTAATGGCAAATTTAAAGAGAAAGAGATAACACTCTCTGTAGCATTAAAACTTGGAGCACTAATAGAGAACAAGTACCCCAATATAGAGGTTATATACACTCGCACCAAAGATGTAGCAGTAGCCCTCAATAAAAGAACAGAGATAGCAAATAAAAACAAAGCAGATCTCTTTATCTCTATCCATGTTAATGGAGTTACTTCAAGATCTCCTTCTGGCTCAGAAACCTTTGTTATGGGAGCAGATAAGTCTAACTCCAACTTTCAAGTAACAATGTTAGAAAATAGTGTTATTCTCTTAGAAGGAGAAGACTACCAATCACATTACGAGGGCTTTAACCCAAATGACCCAGAATCTTACATAATTTTCACACTACTCCAAAATGCCCATTTAGAGCAGAGCCTTAACATGGCAACACTTGTCCAAAAACATCTTACTAAAGGGCCAATAAAAGTTAATAGAGGCATAAAGCAAGCCCCATTCCTAGTTCTTTGGAAAACAAGTATGCCTTCTGTACTAATTGAACTTGGGTTTATCTCCAACTCTGGAGACTTAAAAATATTGGCAAATAAAAACAATCATAATACATTAGCTTCTCTTATATTTGATGCTTTCGAGGAGTATAGAAAGAAATATGACAAAGGGTATAATAACCTAGACTATATAACCCCAAACCAAAAAAGTGAAGAGAAGGGCAACCAAAAAACAGAAAGCAACCAAATTCATTATAGAGTTCAAATTCTTTCAGTAAACAAAACAATACCCTTTAACTCAAGAGAGCTAAAAGGAGAAAAAAACGTTGAATACTTAAAGAAAAACTCTCTATTTAAATATACAATAGGGCAATACAAAACTAGAGAAGAGGCTGCTACTGCACTCAAAGAGATTCGTAAAAAATTCCCACAAGCCTTTATTATAAGAGTCAAAAACAATACAATTATCAACTAAGATTTACAAATAAATAGATGTCTAAAATTAAAATTACCCGAGAACTAAAAATAGGTTTTTTTGCACTAATTATACTACTATCACTTTACTTTGTAGTGAACTATTTAAAAGGAAAGAATCTATTTAGCAGTAGAAACTCATATATATCTATATATGAAGATGTAACCGGGCTAACCCCCACTGGCCCTGTCTATATAAGAGGTCTTAAAGTTGGTACAGTAGAAGCTATCTCATATAACCAAGCTCAAGATAACTTCACAGTTGAGATTAAAGTAAAAAATGAATACCAAATACCTAGTAACTCTATAGCAGAAGTGTATAGTTCAGATATTATGGGCACAAAAGCACTCAGGTTAAATATAGGTAATTCTCCATCTTATTTAAAAAATAGAGATACTCTTGAATCTGCTATAGAGATAGGTCTTATAGAGATGGTAACCCAAGAGCTACTACCTCTCAAAGAAGATATCTCAAACTTAATTACAAACATCAACACAACATTTAATAGCGTAAATAATGTGTTAAACCCACAAGCCCAAAAAGAGCTTGCACAATCTTTTGAGAATTTAAACAAGACACTCTCTAGTGCACAAACTATATCTAAATCTCTTGAAAAGGGAGCCCCTCAAATTAATGAACTACTCACCCACCTTAATGAACTTACTTCAAAGTTAAGCGTAGGAACAGAATCATTAAATAGAGGGTTAGATAATGTAGTAGAAATTACCGATTCCCTCAAAAGCGCAAATCTTGCAGAGACAATTTCTTCTCTTAGAGATCTACTAAAAAAGGTTCAAGACCCATCTGGAAGTGTAGGGAAATTACTCCAAACAGATACCGCTCATAACTCAATTCTAGAGCTCATAAGGGATCTAGACGAATTGGTAAAAAATATAAATAACAACCCTAAGAAATACATCAAGATTAGCGTCTTTTAGTAAAAAAAAATTACTATATTTTGCTGTTTTTAAAGAAATTAAAAAAATAAATAATTTATTTCTATTTTTTCAATTGAAAGACAACAGTTTGTGAAATAAATTAAAAATACAAGAGTTTTTTTCTTTTTTTAACGAGATTTTTTTCCCAAGTTTGTATTCCAAAACTTAACCTATCCAAGTAAAAAATGACAGAACCAAAACATACCATGGTGTGGAATAATTGTCTCACAATTGTAAAAGACATTATTCGTCCCCAAAGTTTTAAAACATGGTTTGAACCAATTAGAGCTGTCAAGATTGCTGGAGAGGTATTAACTATTGAAGTTCCCTCTAATTTCTTTAGAGAGTACCTAGAAGAACACTACATAGACCTAATTAGCAAAGCACTAAAAAGGGAACTTGGCAAAGAGGCCCAATTAGAATATAATGTAAAAGTTGTCTCTGGAGAAGATGTAGTTACATACCCTCAACAACCAAAAAAAGAGATCAAAAACAAATCGGTACCATTTCCCAATAAAGCAGGAAATATTACCAATCCATTTATAATTCCAGGGCTGCAGCAACTAGAGATTGACCCCCAACTCAACTCCCTCTACTCTTTCGAAAACTTTATTGAAGGGGAGTGTAACAAACTAGCAAGATCTGCTGGACTAAATATTGCAGCTAACCCAGGAAAAGGAACATTCAACCCCCTCTTCCTTTATGGTAAATCTGGTTTAGGAAAGACCCACCTTGCACAAGCAATAGGAATTTCAATAAAGAAACAGTTTCAAGATAAGATAGTACTTTATGTAAGTGCAAACAGGTTCATGACACAATACATGGATGCAACAACTGTAAAAAATAAGCTTACAGACTTTCTTCACTTCTATCAAATGATAGACGTATTAATTATAGACGATGTACATGAGTTCTCTGGAAAAGCTGGCACACAAAATGCTTTTTTCCATATTTTCAGCCATCTTCACTCTGTTGGTAAGCAACTAATTTTAACTTCAGATAAAGCACCTGTAGATTTGCAAGATTTAGAGATAAGGCTGCTTTCTAGGTTTAAGTGGGGTCTTATAGCAGAGCTTTTACCTCCAGATTACGAAACAAGAATAGCTATATTAAAAGCAAAGAGCTATAAAGATGGTATTACACTCCCAGAAGAGGTAACAGAATATGTTGCTTCTAGGGTTACTACCAATATTAGAGAACTGGAGGGGACATTAATATCTCTTCTAGCCCACTCTACTTTAACCAACAAAAAAATAGATCTAGACCTTGCAGAGAGTCTCATTGAAAAGCTTGTGACTAAAAACAAGCCCGAAATAACAATAGATCATATTCAAAAAATTGTTTGCGACTATTTCAAAATTGAGGCCGAAAGGTTTTTAAGTCCTTCCAGAAAAAGAGAGCTTGTACAAGCAAGACAAATTGCTATGTTCTTAAGTAGAAATCACACTAAAAACTCTTTAGCATCTATAGGGAGTAAAACTGGTGGAAGAGATCACGCAACAGTGCTGCACGCATACAATACTGTCCGTGATCTTTTGGATACCGACAGATCTTTCCGTAAATTTGTTGTGGATATTGAGAAGAAGCTCAAATCCAACTAACTATTATCTTCTATGTACATAACTCTTAAATAACTTCAGATATGGAGAATTCTAAAATATTTTCAATATTCGACCAGATTACCAAAATTCCACGTGAAAGCGGTAAAGAAGAACAAATAATTCAATATCTAATTGACTTTGCAAAAAGCAGGTCACTCGAATACAAAAAAGACCAAGCAGGTAACGTAGTTATACTTAAACCTGGCACACCAGGAATGGAAAATGCTCCTACAGTAGTACTACAAAGCCACTCAGATATGGTATGTGAAAAAAATGCCGATAGTGATTTTAATTTTGACACAGACCCAATAAAGTACCAAGAAGAAGATGGCTGGCTAATTGCTAAAGAGACCACTTTAGGAGCAGACTGCGGAATAGGGATGGCTGCACAATTGGCAGTACTAGATTCAAACAACATAAAGCATGGCCCCATAGAGGCTCTATTCACTACAGAAGAAGAGACAGGCCTTATTGGAGCTCAATCTCTAAAACCAGGCTTTATAAAGGGAGAGATACTAATTAACCTAGATTCCGAAGATGAAGGCGAACTCTTTATTGGATGTGCAGGAGGAGTAGATACAACAGCAAAGTTCCACTATAGCAAAGAGGAGGTCTCTCCAGAGAATTCCTTTGTTAAAGTATCTATATCTGGTGCTACAGGCGGGCATAGTGGAGATGAAATTGACAAGAATAGAGCCAATGCAAATCAACTTCTCTTCCGCTACCTCTACCAACTATCTAGCACAACAAATTTTGCCCTCTGCTCCGTAGATGGAGGGAACAAACGTAACGCTATAGCTAGAGAAGCTCATGCAGTAATTGCCATCTCTGCAGAAGAGAGAGCATCTGCCAAAGTTCTTTTTTTAAAAACAGTAAACGAAGCGAAAGAAGAGCACTCAAAGTCAGACCCAGAACTAACTGGCTCGTTTGAAAGCGCTCCACCAACTAATGAAGCCATAGATAAAAAGACCACCACTAAATTAATACATGCAATGCATGGAGTTCCACACGGTGTTCTTGCAATGAGCCAAGATATTGAAGGTCTTGTAGAGACCTCTACAAACCTTGCATCAATCAAAATGAAAGAGGGCAACATTATACGTATAGGAACAAGCCAAAGAAGCTCCCTAAACTCAGGTAGGTTCAATGCTGCTAGCAGAGTAGAAGCAGTATTTGCACTTGCTGGAGCAAAAGTTACACACGAAAGCGAATATCCAGGGTGGAAACCAAGAACAGACTCTCCTATTTTAGATATATCAGAAAAATCATATACCTCACTTTTTGGTAAAAAGCCAATAGTAAGAGCAATACACGCAGGTTTGGAGTGCGGAATGTTCCTCAATACCTACCCCAATTTAGATATGATCTCTTTTGGACCAACAATTAAAGGAGCACATGCACCAGGAGAGAAGTTAGAGATAGCAACCGTAGATAAGTTTCGCAAATTACTAATTGACATACTTGAAAAAATTAAATAACTAGAATAAACAACCATGCATCACTCAATTGCACCCTCAATGCTATCGGCAAATTTCAGCAACCTTGAAAAAGACATTGAGCTAGTAAATTCAAGCGAAGCAAATCTGTTCCACCTAGATATTATGGATGGAGTATTTGTACCTAACATATCATACGGGTTCCCTGTTGTAAAAGCTATTGCATCTAAAGCAAAAAAACCTTTAGATGCCCACCTAATGATAGTAGACCCAGACAGATACTTAGAGAACTTTGCACAGTTGGGGGTAAATTATTTGAGTGTGCACTACGAGGCATGTACACATTTACATAGAACCATCCAGAAGATTAAATCACTTGGAATGAAAGCAGGTGTTGCCCTTAACCCTCATACACCAGTAGAAACCCTTACAGACATTCTTTCAGAAACAGACTTTATACTTATTATGTCTGTAAACCCTGGCTTTGGGGGGCAGAGCTTCATAGAGAACTCCTATTCAAAAATTAAACGTCTTAAAAAGATGATTGAACAGAGATCTCTAAACACTCTAATAGAGGTAGATGGAGGAGTCAACAAAGAAAATGCTCCACTTCTTTTCAAAAGTGGAGCAAATATTCTTGTTGCAGGTAATTCTGTATTTGCATCTAGTGACCCCGCAAAAGCAATTACCCAATTAAAAAACGCTCTATAAAATATACTTTATCTCCTTAAAGGAGTACCTTTTTGTAGTACCATCTTCTTTCTCTAAAAGAAGGCAAGCACTACTATCAATCCCAGTAATTCTAGCAGTAATAATCTCTCCACCAGGAGTCTCTTGGTACTTATGAAACTCATCTAACCTATATAAAGAGTTATAGTACTCAGAATCTAACTTATCAATAGCTCTGCTAGAAGAGTAGTTAATAAAAGGGAAATAAACATCATAGATATACCCTGCCAAAGCCTCCAACTCATCTTCTGCATTAAACTCTCTACCTAAAATATTTTTCATTGATATTGGGTTTGGTGCGGTAGAACTAAACTTATCTTGATTTAAATTCAATCCAACACCAACAACAGAACCAGACAAAATGTCACCTGACAAAAAATGCTCTATAAGAATTCCACACACCTTTTTGTCGCCAACATATATATCGTTAGGCCATTTTATTTTTGCCTCTACCCCCCTACTTTTCAAGTATCTTTTAATACCAATTGTAACAATTTGAGCTATAACAAACTGTTTATCAGCTCTTATACTGTCTGACTTTAGAATCAAAGAAAACGTTAAATTCTTACCAGATTGACTCTCCCAATTAGTGCCTCTTTGCCCTCTGCCAGCAGTTTGAAATTTAGAAGCGACAACTGTAAAATCGTCATATTCTTTAAACCTCCTAAGAGCCTCACTATTAGTTGAATCCAGAGTGTTGTGCCAAATAATTTTAAGCGTCATAATAATTATTTTATTGTTGGTCTATAAATTGCAGTATTTTTGTAAATTACTAGACTTTAAAAAACAATTATTGTGCCAATAAAAGAGAAAATAACTTCGACCATGAGCGAAGCAGATAAAAAAGAGATAAAATGTATAGTAGATGCAATGCAAGACAAAAAAGCAAGCTTTGTTTGCTCGTTAAACTTAACATCTACAGGAACAGCTATTTGCGATCATTTTGTAATCTGTAATGCAGATTCCACTTCACAAGTAGTAGCAATTGCAGATAACGTAGAAGAGATGATGATCCAAAATTGCGACAGAAAAGTAATTCGCAAACAAGGAAAAGAGAATGGATTTTGGATAATTCTAGACTACAGCAACATAGTTGTTCATATATTCCAGACTGAATACAGGCAATTCTATAGATTAGAAGATTTATGGGCCGATGCAGAAAAAACCACTTATCAAGATTAACACATATGCAATCAAAAAACAATAAAAAACTTAAAGATCAACTACCTAAGATTAAGCCTCCTAAATTTAACATTTTATGGATATACATTGTGCTCCTAGCGGCCATTGCATATATGTGGAGCTCTTATGATGGTGGCGAGCCAATAAAGTCTGAATGGCTTAGTATTAAAGAAGAGATGGCTACAACAGGAGACGTAGAGAAAATTATTTACGTAACCAACGAACAAAAAGCAGAAGTTTTTATCAAAAAAGATAGCCTCTACAAATATAAAGAAGAGTTTGGAGGCAAAGAGCCTAAATTTGGGCCACACTTCTACTTTATAGTCTCATCTAACTTTAACCCAGAAGAGCAATTTGAATCTGTACTAACTGAGTTACCAACAGAAGACAAATTCTCATTTCAAACCGAAGAGCGCACAAACTATTTTACCAAAGCTCTTGAGTGGCTACTATTCCCAATAATAATATTAGCACTATGGATATTTATGTTCAGACGAATGAACAAAACCATGGGCGGAGGAGCTGGAGGAAAAGGCGGCGGAGGGATATTCTCTGTAGGAAAATCCCAAGCAAAACTTTTTGACAAAGAGAACCACTCCAAAACTAACTTCAAAGATGTAGCAGGGCTAGAAGAGGCAAAAATAGAGGTAATGGAAATTGTAGATTTCCTTAAAAACCCAAGCAAATATACAACACTAGGCGGTCAAATTCCCAAAGGAGCGCTCTTGGTAGGGCCTCCAGGTACTGGAAAAACCCTACTAGCAAAAGCTGTAGCCGGAGAGGCCAATGTTCCATTTTTCTCAATCTCTGGATCTGACTTTGTAGAGATGTTTGTAGGAGTAGGAGCCTCAAGAGTAAGAGATCTATTCCGCCAAGCAAAAGAGAAAGCCCCATGTATTGTTTTTATAGATGAGATAGATGCAGTAGGCCGAGCTAGAGGCAAAAACGCAGGATTCTCTTCGAACGACGAAAGAGAAAACACCCTAAACCAGCTACTCACAGAGATGGACGGCTTCGGCTCAAATTCAGGAGTAATCATACTCGCTGCCACCAACCGAGCAGACATCCTAGACAAAGCACTCATGAGAGCAGGCCGATTCGACCGCCAAATACATGTAGACCTCCCCGAGCTTAACGAGAGGTTAGATATCTTTAAAGTACACCTAAGACCCCTTAAACTAGCAGAAGGTTTCGATATAGATTTTCTAGCAAAACAGACTCCTGGTTTTTCTGGGGCCGATATAGCAAATGTATGCAACGAAGCTGCTCTTATCGCAGCTAGGAACAACAAAGATTGCGTTGAAAAACAAGATTTTTTAGATGCAGTAGATAGAATTATTGGAGGTCTTGAAAGGCGAAGTAAAATAATCTCTCCACAAGAAAAGAGAACAATAGCTTTTCACGAAGCAGGCCATGCAACAGTAAGCTGGATGCTACCACACGCAAACCCTCTCCTAAAAGTGACCATAATTCCACGTGGCAGATCTTTAGGAGCAGCATGGTACCTTCCAGAAGAACGCCAAATAACCACCACAGAACAAATGATGGACGAGATGGCGGCAACTATGGGAGGAAGAGCAGCAGAAGAGGTAGTAAACAATATGATCTCATCTGGTGCTTTAAACGATTTAGAAAGAGTTACCAAGCAGGCCTACGGAATGGTATCATACCTAGGTATGAGTAAAGAGGTGGGAAATCTCTCTTTCTACGACTCTTCAGACTCTAGAGGCTTCAATTTTGGTAAGCCTTATAGTGAAAAAACTGCAGAACTTATAGATGCCGAAGCTAAAAACCTTATAGACCAAGCATATGAAATGGCTAAAAAGGTATTAATAGATAACATGGAGGGCTTTACCAAACTTGCCGAACAACTTTTAGAAAAAGAGGTAATTTTTGCCGAAGATCTAGAGAAGATATTTGGGAAAAAAGCAGGTTCTCAACCTCCTACTGTAAAAGAGCAGATAGAGCACGAAATAGAAGAGTCTGAAAATAAAGAGAAACCTAAGAAAGAGGTAAATATAGAGAATGAATAAGACACTAATACGCTCTTTAAGTGGAGCACTATTTCTAATAATAGTAACAGGATCTATGCTATTAGGTCCTGTTATTTTTGCATTAGTAATGGTTTTTGCACTACTAGTTGCTACAAAAGAGTTTCTTAATATTTCCCTTAAAGATAAATTCAAATATCCTAGATTAATAACTCTAATAACCTCATTCCTTATATATCTATTACTCTTTCTTTATTATCACAACAACATAGAAATTAAATATTTTTGGCTCTTAGTACTTCCCTTTATAGCCATAATTGTCTCTATTTTATATAGTAAAGAATCTATCTCTAGTAGCTACTATAAAACAGCCTTTCTATTAGTGGCTCCACTCTATATAGCTCTCCCCCTATCGCTAACCAATACAATACTATTCAACAACCAAGGCACCTATATCCCAAACACTCTCCTATCTATCTTTATTATCCTCTGGAGCTGCGATGTAGGAGCATATGTATTTGGAATTAGCTTTGGCCAGAAAAACGGACACAAACTGTTCCCCTCAATCTCCCCCAAAAAATCTTGGGAAGGCTTCTTTGGAGGTTTAATATCTGCACTAATTACAGGGTTTATATTATATAAAGTAGGACTTATCACATTTTCTATAATAGATGTTTTAGCTCTTTCTGCTATAATATTCCTTTTTGGAGTATTTGGAGATTTGGTAGAATCGCTCTTTAAACGTAATTTTGGAGTCAAAGACTCAGGAAATATAATGCCTGGTCACGGAGGCTTATTAGATAGGTTCGATAGCGCACTGCTAGCACTTCCTGCAGCAATAGCTTACATTAAACTATTTGAACTAATTTAGCAAATACTCTAACTCAACTTAGAAAGAATCACTTAAACTTGAACTAAAATAAATTTCGCAACCCATTCATATTAAAACATATGCGCATACACAAAGAGGGCTACAAAATAATTTTAAATAGCTTCTTAACAATAGTAGTAATTGTAATAATTACAATTGTATTGGCAAGCTCCCCTAAAGTAGGTTACTACACAACTGCAGCTGGCCTACTACTTTTTATTCTTATTGTCCGCTTCTTTAGAGAGCCCAATAGAACTCCCATAGAAGAGAGCGGGTCTGTAATAGCCCCAGCAGATGGCACTGTTGTAATTGTAAAAGAGGTTTACGAACCAGAATATCTCAAATGCGAATGCATACAGGTATCAATTTTCATGTCTGTGTTTAATGTTCACGTAAACTGGTTCCCAGTAAAAGGGGAGGTAGAATATTTCAAATATCACCCCGGTAATACTTGGTAGCAATTCACCCAAAATCTTCAGAGAAAAACGAGAGAACAACTGTTGTAACAAATGTAGAGGGAACAAAAATACTTACCCGCCAGATAGCTGGGTTCATCGCAAGAAGAATTGTAAGCTACGCAAAAGAGGGAAATGTAATGAAAGCAGGAGACCAGATGGGCTTTATAAAGTTTGGCTCTAGAGTAGATCTCTTTTTACCTAAAGAGAGCACAATACAAGTAATCAAAGGGCAAAAAGTAAAAGGGTGCGAAACAATAATCGCTAAATTTTAAAGGTAATTTTTCATTTCTAGAGCAACAGCCTCTGCAGCTACAGCAGCAGCTTGGGCATAATTTTGCTCAGAGAATCCACTCTTCTCTTTTTTCCAAGCAAAAATTATATCTCTTGAGATATTAACAAGTAACCCACAAGAACTATTCATACCATATTTAACAACCTCTTTTAAAGAGCCTCCCTGCGCACCTACTCCAGGGACTAAGAAAAAATGATTTGGACAATACTCTCTAATCTCTGCTAACTTCTCTGGGCGAGTTGCCCCCACAACAAACATTGTATTATCTTGTGTACCCCAACTCATAGCTGTTTCAATTACTCTTCTAAAGAGTGGAGCTACCTGTTTACTAGATAAACCTGTCTGTTCTTGCGCACCACCATTTAAAAAGAAAGAGCTCTCTTCAAGAGTAACCAAAGTCTCAAAATCTTCTGCAGAAGGGTTAGATGTAAGAGCAAGAACAACTGCCCAATGTCCACTAAATTTCAAAAAAGGAGCAACCGAATCTTTACCCATATATGGAGCTAAAGTAACAGCATCACAATCCATTCTTTCAAAAAAAGCAACAGCATACCTTTCGGCAGTATTTCCAATATCGCCTCTTTTAGCATCGGCAATTATAAAAAGAGAGGGATCTTTACTTCTTATATACTCTACAGTCATCTCTAACTGCATCCACCCCCTATAACCCAGAGCCTCATAAAAAGCAAGATTAGGTTTATAAGCTACTGCAAAAGCAGAAGTTGCATCAATAATAGCCTTATTAAACTCAAAAAGTGGATAGTCACTCTCGCTTAAAAAATCAGGAATAAGAGCCGGATTAGTATCTAAACCAATACACAAAAAACTCTTTTTCTTAAGAATATTATTATATAACTCTTTATAATTCATTAAGATTACACTAAATAATAAGAGTCTACAAAATAAACTCCCACATTTATATTAACTATTCACCACTCTCTTTGAGCCTCTCTGCATTCTCTGCAACCTGAAGTTCATCTAAAACATCTTGCAAAGCACCATCCATAAACATTGGAAGATTGTGCATATTGTAATTTATCCTATGATCTGTTACTCTAGATTGAGGATAATTGTAAGTTCTAATCTTTGCAGAACGGTCTCCTGTAGAGACCATAGTCTTTCTTTTGCTCGAGATCTCATTCAAATATTTATCATACTCCAAATTATAAACCCTTGTACGGAGCTCGGCAAAAGCCTTCTCATAGTTTTTAATCTGAGATTTCTGATCTTGGCACTGAACAACTACTCCAGAAGGAATATGTGTTAACCTAATAGCAGAGTATGTAGTATTAACAGATTGCCCCCCTGGGCCAGAAGAACAAAAAGTGTCTTTTCTAATATCATTAACACTAATATCAATGTCAAACTCCTCTGCCTCAGGTAGTACTACAACAGAAGCAGCCGAGGTATGAACTCTCCCTTGCGTCTCTGTCTGAGGAACTCTTTGAACACGATGCACACCACTCTCATATTTTAGTACACCATAAACACCCGTTCCAGAAACCTTACAAATAAGCTCCTTAAAACCACCAGAAGTACCCTCATTCTGGCTGTTAATCTCTATTTTCCAACCTCTCCTCTCGGCATATTTAGAGTACATCCTAAAGAGATCACCCGCAAAAATTGATGCTTCATCGCCACCAGCGCCAGCTCTAATCTCTAAAATGGCATTCTTCTCGTCCTGAGGGTCGGCAGGAATAAGTAACAACTTAATCTCCTCCTCTAAACGAGGGATCTCTTCTTCTAACATAGAAACCTCTTCTTTAGCCATATCTCTCATCTCCTCATCTTTCTCTACCATAAGAAGCTCCTTGGCAGATTGCAAATTGCCCATCAAACTTTTATACTTCTCTCCCGCCTCCACTAAAGGTTCTAACCCTCTATACTCCCTATTTAAAGAGATATACTTTTTCATATCAGACATAACCGACGGGTCTGAAAGCTGTTCCGACAAATTTTCGAATTTCTCTTTAATTCCCGTAAGTTTTGACAATAAATTATTATCGCTCATATTCTATTATATTGGATGCAAAAGTAGTTAAAATCGTTTAATAATTAAAATGTATAAAAAAAGAGACTCCCTAAAAAAGAGAGCCTCTCAAGAAGTTATTTAGAACCACTATTAAATCAAATATTAATCTAGAAACAACTTCAAATCTTCATCTACAGAGCCAATACCAGCAATTCCAAAATTAGAAACCAAAACATTAACAATGTTTGGAGAAAGGAATGCAGGCAGTGTTGGACCTAAATGGATATTCTTAACTCCCAAAGAGAGCAGAGCCAATAATACAATAACTGCCTTTTGCTCATACCAAGCAATATTATATGCAATAGGCAACTCATTTATATCGTTTGCATTAAAAATCTCTTTAAGCTTAAGAGCAATAACTGCAAGTGAATAAGAATCGTTACACTGGCCAGCATCTAAAACTCTAGGAATACCACCTATATCTCCTAACGGTAGTTTGTTGTAACGGTATTTTGCACACCCAGCAGTAAGAATAACTGTATCTTTAGGCAATGCCTCGGCAAACTCTGTATAGTAGCTACGGCTCTTCATTCGCCCGTCGCAACCTGCCATAACAAAGAACTTCTTAATAGCTCCACTTTTAACAGCATCTACAATTTTGTCTGCAAGTGCAAACACCTGAGCATGAGCAAAACCACCAACTATTTCACCTGTTTCTATCTCTGTAGGAGGGGCGCACTTTTTAGCATGCTCTATAATAGCACTAAAATCTTTAGCCTTACCATCTTCTCTATCTTTTATGTGAATAAAACCAGGAAAACCAGATGAACCAGTTGTATAAATTCTATCGCCATAAGTAGCATTTGCTTTTGGAGGTACTATACAGTTAGTAGTAAATAAAACAGGGCCATTAAAAGATTCAAACTCCTGAGTTTGTTTCCACCAAGAGTTACCATAATTACCAACAAAATGGCTATACTTTTTAAATGCAGGGTAGTAATTAGCTGGTAACATCTCTGAGTGAGTATAAACATCTACACCTGTACCCTCTGTCTGCTTAAGCAACTCTTCCATATCCTTCAAATCATGACCAGAGATAAGAATTCCAGGATTATTACGCACACCAATATTAACTTTAGTAATTTCTGGGTTACCATAAGTTTGAGTGTTAGCCTTATCTAAAAGAGCCATTACCTTAACTCCATACTCACCAGTCTTAAGAACTAAAGCAGTAAGCTCCTCTGCACTAAGAGCATCGTTAGTAACATCTACTAATGCTTGCTGCATAAAAGCAAAAATATCTTCTTGCTCATGTCCTAAATTAAAAGCGTGCTCGGCATATGCAGCCACCCCCTTTAAGCCATATACAGTAAGTTCCCTCAAAGAGCGAACATCTTCATTTTCTGTAGCAAGAACACCTACTTGAGTAGCTTTCTCTTCCATAACTGCTACATCTCTAGAGCTCCAAAAGGCTCCTTCAAAAGTAATATCATCTATCTTGCCCCCCTTTGAAACATAAAGAGCAGAAAGCGAATCCCTCAAATCTATTGCCTCATTTATCCTATTAACAAACCTATCTCTATCGAAATTTGCATTTGTAATAGTCATAAAAAGAGAGTCTGTTACAAACTTATTGGCCTGCTCACTCTCTACCCCCATCTCTCTTAGACGAACAGAAAAATGAGAAATACCTTTACATAAAAACAGTAAAAGATCTTGAAGGTTGGCAACATCTGCAGTTTTCCCACAAACCCCTTTTATAGTACAACCAAAATTTTTAGCCGTTTCCTGGCACTGATAACAAAACATGTTACTCATAATAATTAAATTAATTAAAGATTAATATTCGATTTATCTTCTGCAAATCTAAATCTTATAGAACTAAAAATATGTAACAGTTGTTACACTTAAGAGACATTATTACTTTTTATACTATTAATTCTATGATTCACAACCTAGATCTATCTGAATGCCCTATCTGCAGTGCAATTGCACCAGAGAATTTAAAAGCGCTTTTCCAAAATATGGAATATCACTTAGGCACTTATACAAAAGGAGATACTATTGCTCGGCAAAACAGTAAAATCAAACACCTATACATACTAATAACAGGAGCAGTTAAAACAGAGATGATAACAGAAAATGGAGGGCTACTCACCATAGAGGTGATAAAAGCACCTCGCCCCCTAGCCTCGGCCTTTTTATTTGCACAAAACAACACATTTCCTGTAGATGTAACAGCAACAGAAGAGTCTAAAATTATTAAAATACCTAAAGAAGAGGTTATTAAACTATTCCAGAAAGATGCCAACTTTCTACAACGCTACCTCACATACAACTCAGATATAACTAAATTCCTCTCCAGCAAACTAGAGATATTAACAATTAAAACCATAAAAGGTAAATTAGCTCACTACCTACTAGAGCAACTTTCTACACACCAATCTACCCACCCTCGCTCCCTAACTTTTACAATGGACAAAAATCAAACAGAGCTCTCTAAATACTTTGGAGTAACACGTCCAGCTCTAGCACGTACACTTGCCGCTATACAACAAGAAGGAGCAATAAAAGCTCAAAGGAATAAAATTACAATACTCAATAGAACTCTTCTTCAAAACATGCTTGCATAAGAAATATAAATTTACACTATAACAATATTGAACCAATCTATTTGACACGTATAACTTAAATGGTTAATTTTACATTGAAAAGTCAACAAAAAGATTAACAGATTGTATATAAATATAGGAGAGAGATACAATAATATATTATACTAACTAAAAATAAAAAAATTACTATTATGGAAGAGCAAATTACACCAATGCCTCGCATAGGCGATATGGCACCCGAATTTAAAGCAGTAACAACTCAAGGAGATATTAACTTTCCTGGAGATTATAAAGGAAAATGGATTATTTTATTTAGCCACCCCGCAGATTTTACCCCAGTATGTACATCGGAGTTTATGACTTTTGGAGCAATGGCTAAAGAATTTGAAGACCTTAACACCCAACTTGTAGGTCTATCTATAGACGGCCTTTATAGCCATATTGCTTGGCTCCGCACCATCCAAGAAAAGATTGAATATAAAGGGATGAAAAACATAGAGATAAAATTCCCTTTAATTGAAGACATAAGCATGAATGTAGCCAATAAATATGGCATGATTCAACCTGGTCAAAGTACTACTCAAGCAGTTAGAGCAGTGTTTTTCATAGACCCTAAAGGGGTTATCCGTACAATAATATATTACCCACTAGAGTTAGGTAGAAACTTTAATGAACTAAAAAGAGTTCTTATAGCACTTCAAACTGCCGATAACTTTAAAGTTGCCCTACCAGCAGATTGGCATCCTGGAGACGATGTTATTGTTCCTACAGCAGGCTCATGTGGAGTAGCAAAACAACGTATGGATAATAAAGAAGAAGGTGTTACTTGTCACGATTGGTTCTTCTGTACAAAGAAACTTCCTAAAGAAGAGGTAGAGAAAAAACTAGGCAAATAATAAAAGTCAAATTAAAAAAGAGCGGCCAAATTGGTCGCTCTTTTTTAATTTCTTGAGAAAGTTAATCTTTGTAGCTCTCAATAATCTCTTTCACTTGGTGTGTCTCTACGCGCCCATAAACTTTCTCTCCAATAAGCACTACAGGAGCTAAGCCACATGCACCAACACAACGTAAACAGTCTAAAGAGAATTTTCCATCTTCTGTAACGCCTCCTACATCTATACCAAGTTGTTCTTTAAATTCATCTACAATCTTCTCTGCACCACGAACATAGCAAGCAGTGCCCATACAGATAGAAATTGCATGACGCCCTTTTGGAGTCATAGTAAAGAATGAATAGAAACTAACAACACCATAAACTTTTGCAATAGAGATATTTAGTTTATCTGAAATTGCCCTTTGAACCTCTTCTGGCAAAAAGCCAAACTCACCCTGAGCTCTATGTAAAATACTAATTAATTCGCCCGGATTGTTATTAAACGAATCACAAATATTATTAATTATTTTTATTTGAGAATCTTGTAATTTAAGTGTACTTGTACTCATAATCTTCTAATGTTTTTCTTTGCAAAAATAGCATGTGTGAAGTAGGTGATGCGCCTTCTCGCTCATAGGTTCTCCCAAGAACTCCTCATATAATTTAACTATGTATGGATTCTCGTGAGACTTACGAATTGGTTTGTTAGCATCTTCTCTATAAATAGCTTCGTAACGAGCCTTTAAAATGTTAGAATCACCGTGATGCAGAGGTTGTCCAGCACCTCCAATACATCCACCTGGGCAAGCCATAATCTCAATTGCATGGAAATTATACATTCCAGCACGAATACCATCTAGCAGCTTTCTAGCATTACCCAACGTGTGGGCTATACCAATATTAATAGGAGTGCCATCAAAATCTATAGTAGCAGAACGAATCCCCTCAATACCTCTAAGCTCTTCAAAATCTATTTTATCTAGCTTTTTACCTGTAAAAAGTTCGTATGCAGTTCTGCATGCAGCTTCAATAACGCCACCAGTAACACCAAAAATAACAGCTGCTCCAGTAGATTCTCCCATAGGGTTATCGTAATCTTCTTCTTCTGGCAAGTTATTAAAGTTAATATTAGCAGCCTTAATTAGCCCAGCAAGCTCCCTTGTAGAGATTGAAAAGTCTACATCTGGGTTGCCCTCTACAGCAAACTCTTCACGCTCACATTCAAATTTCTTTGCAAGACATGGCATTACAGAAACAACTACTAAATCTTCTCTTTTCACCTTCATCTGGTCTGCCAAATAGGTTTTGGCTATAGCACCAAACATCTGTTGAGGAGAACGAGCAGTAGAAGGAATATCTAACATATCTGGATAGAAGCACTCAAAGAAATTCACCCAAGCAGGGCAGCAAGAGGTTAAAAGTGGAAGTTTTACAGATTTATCTCCCTCTAAAAATCTTGATAAACGGCTCAATAGCTCTGTTCCTTCTTCCATAATAGTAAGGTCTGCAGCAAAATCTGTATCAAAAACTTTGTCGAAACCTAAAGTTCTAAGAGCAGCCACCATTTTACCAGTAACAAGAGTACCCGCAGGTAACCCAAACTCCTCTCCTAATGCAGCTCTAACAGCAGGAGCTGATTGAACAATAACAGTTTTAGAAGGGTCTGAAAGAGCACGAATAATTTTATTAGTATCGTCAAATGGAGTGAGAGCTCCTGTAGGGCAAACAGCTACACACTGCCCACAGAATGTACAAGTTGAATCTACTAAATCCTGCTCAAAAGCAGTAGCCACAACAGACATAAACCCTCTGTTAACTGCACTTAATGCTCCTACAGTTTGTACATCATTACAAACAGTTTCGCACTTACGGCACATTATACATTTATCCATATCCCTATTAAGAGCAGGAGAACAATCTTTTCTATAGGTAGAAACCATTGCATTCTCTACAGCATGAATCTCTCTAATGCCCAATCTCTGAGCCAGATCTTGAAGATCGCACTGCCCAGAAGAAGAGCATGTAAGACAAGAAGAAGGGTGGTCAGAGAGAATTAGCTCTAGCACAGTTTTACGTGCATTTAAAACTCTAATAGTATGCGTTTTAACAACCATACCAGGAGTACATTCGGTTGAACATGAAGGAGCTAGATTTCTGCGCCCCTCAACCTCTACAACACAAATACGGCAACCACCTGGGCGGTTTTCAATATTTAGGTGTTCTAGATTCATATAACAGAGAACAGGTATATCAATCCCTATTTGTTTTGCGGCTTTGTAGATAGTAGTACCTTTATCTACTTCTACCTCTATATTATCTATAGTTAATTTTATTTTTTCCATAGAAGTGGGTTATTGAACATGAATAGCTGAAAACTTACACTTATCGTAACAAGCACCGCATCTAATACACTTATCTGCATCAATTACGTGCGGCTGACGCTTCTCTCCTGTAATTGCACCTACAGGACAAGCTCTTGTACATGCTGTACATCCTGTACATTTGTCTGCAATAATGGTATAAAGCTTAAGAGCTTTACAACTTCCTGCAATACAAATTCTCTCTCGTACGTGAGCAAGATACTCATCGTAAAAATGTTCTAATGTAGAAAGAACAGGATTTGGAGATGTTTGACCTAAGCCACAAAGAGCTGTATCTTTTATAACTTTACTTAGATTTTGTAGATACTCAAGATCATCTTCGGTTCCTTTACCAGCACATATTTTTTCTAAAATTTCGTGCAATCTTTTATTACCTACACGGCAAGGGGCACATTTCCCACAAGACTCCTCTACAGTAAATTCTAAATAGAACTTAGCCATAGCAACCATACAGTCATCTTCGTCCATAACAATCATACCTCCCGAGCCCATCATAGAGCCAGCTGCAAGTAAATTGTCAAAATCTATAGGAGTATCTAAATGCTTTTCAGTAAGACACCCCCCAGAAGGGCCACCTGTTTGAACAGCTTTAAATTTCTTGCCATTCTTTATTCCACCCCCAATTTCAAAAATAACCTCTCTTAGGGTAATTCCCATTGGCACCTCTATTAAGCCAACATTATTAATCTTACCAGCAAGAGCAAATACCTTAGTTCCTTTTGACTTTTCTGAACCTATTGAAGAGAACCAACTAGCTCCTTTATTAAAGATTACAGGAATATTAGCGAGAGTCTCTACGTTATTTACATTTGTAGGCTTTCCTAAGTAACCCTTCTCTGCAGGGAACGGTGGTTTTACTGTAGGTTCACCTCTATTCCCCTCCATTGAGTGAATAAGAGCGGTCTCCTCTCCACAAACAAAAGCACCAGCACCAAATTTCAACTCAATTTCAAAACCAAAGCCAGTACCCATAATATCTTCTCCTAACAACCCATACTCTCTAGCTTGCTTTAGAGCTGTTTGTAAACGCTTAATTGCAAGAGGATACTCTGCACGAATATAAACTAACCCTTTTGTAGCACCTATACAGTAACCACAAATAGCCATAGCCTCAATAACAGAATGGGGGTCGCCCTCAAGAATAGATCTATCCATAAATGCACCTGGGTCTCCCTCATCTGCATTACAGACAACATATTTTTGATCTGCCATGTTTTTAGAAGCAAACTCCCACTTAAGACCAGTAGGGAAACCACCTCCACCTCTACCACGAAGGCCAGATTTCTTAAGAACATCTATCGCCTCCTGAGGGGTCATCTCTTCTAAAATTTTTGCTATAGCAACATATCCTTCGCGAGCTATATACTCATCTATATTTTCTGGATCTATAAACCCGCAATTTCTTAAAGCAATTCTAAGCTGTTTCTGATAGAAGCCCATATGCTTAGAATCCTCTATATGTTTTTTTGTTTCAGGATCTTCATAAAGAAGCCTTTTTACTTTTCTTCCCTTAAGTACATGCTCTTTTACAATCTCGGCGCAATCTTCCAATTTTACCTGTGTATAAAAAGTATTATCAGGAACAACCTTTACAATGGGCCCTTTTTCACAGAATCCAAAACAGCCAGTTGTAACTACCTGAGCATCGTTTTCAAGTCCCAATTTTTCAATTTCTGCAGTAAGATTTTCAACAATCTTATCACTTTGTGAAGCTCGGCATCCCGTACCTCCACAAACTAGTAAATGCATCTTATAATGTGCCATAAACTCTACTTTTTCTCATTAATAGTTTGATAGTTTGTTGGAATAATTCCGTCAATAAGTTCACCGTTTTTAATGTACTTGTCAACTATCTCTGCAGCTACTTTTTCATCTACATTGCCAAAGACTACCGGATCTTTGCCAGGAATCTTAACTTCAATTGTAGGTTCTGCATAACAATAGCCCATGCACCCACCCTGAGTTACCACAGCAGGAACTTTTTCTTTCTCTATCTTCTCTATTAGAGCGTTCATTACCGTTCTGGCGCCAGCTGCAATTCCGCAAGTAGCCATTGCCACACGTATCTGAACAAGAGACTCCGGCGAATTGCTCTTCTCACGAATATTCATTCCATGTTCGAGCTCTCGCTTCATCTTGCGCAAATCGTCAAGGGATTTGATTTTTTTCATAATTAAAATGGTTTGGTTTTTATAGTCAAAACAATAATTCTTACAAAAAAATAAATTTAATTAAATAAAACAATAAACCATAAAATTATTGCTATTTATCTCTATATTTTTCAAACAAAATATCTACTAACTTAGGCATAGCCAAAGCAAATCTCTCTCTCATATAAGTAACTCGCTCTCCTCCAACATTTACTGCAGCAGGGTCCAAAACATAAATCTCTGCACTCTCTGGCGCATACCCCACTAAACCTGCAGCCGGGTATACTGCTAAAGATGTTCCAGCAACAATTACAATATTGGCCTTACTAACAATCTTAGCTGCTGTTTCTAACATGGGCACTTGCTCTCCAAAGAAAACAATATGAGGCCTTAATTGCCCACCATTAGGGCATAGATCTCCAATACTAACATCATCTTCGGTAGTGCAAATATAAGAAGGATCTTTCATACTTCTGCATTTTAATAACTCCCCATGAAGGTGTAGAACCTTTGTAGAGCCAGCCCTTTCATGTAAGTTATCTACATTCTGGGTTATAACCTCTACATTAAAAACCTCTTCCAACTTAGCCGCAGCATAATGCCCAGCATTTGGCTTAACACTCTTTAACTGCCTACGACGTTCATTATAAAAATCTAAAACCAACTTGGGGTTTCTCTCCAAAGCCTCTGGTGTACAAACATCTTCAATATTATGCTTTGCCCACAAACCATCTGAAGCACGAAAAGTCTCAACCCCACTATCGGCACTAACTCCAGCACCTGTTAACATCACAATATTCATTCTAGCTTTACTCATATTATCTTTTTCCTCTTATTAATGATTTCTACTTCTAATAAAATTTTTAATTACTCCTGTTTGCTGCTCCCTCTCTCTTTAAATCTTCTATATTTGCATCTATCATCTCTGTTAGCATTCTTATAACAGAAGGAGAATTAATTGGGAGTCCATCTAAAACCTCATTCACCTCAACCGTATCAAAAACATATTCACTCTCTTCAACAAAATATTTGAACAAGAAATTTACATTGGGGTTTGCACTAACCATAAGCACAAAACTGTTTGCTATCTCTCCTAGCGGAGGACAGTCTATATTATTTAGCTCAAAGGTAGCAGTAACCTTAGTCCCTTTTCCTAGTTCAGATGTAACAACTAAAGAACCTCCACTTTGCCTAGCAGAATCTCTAAAGAGAGGAATACCCATACCTACCCTTCTTGTTGTACGAGAGGTAAAAAACGGATCGTCTAATTTACTAATTTGCTGTTGACTCATACCCTTACCATTATCTTCAATCTCTATAAAGAGAAGGTTCTCTGAACTCTTCTCTTTAATTGTAAGCTTAATTAGAGATGCTCCAGCAGATAGAGAGTTTTGTATTATATCTATTATATGTAAAGATAAATCGTTCATGTTAAAATCAAATTTTCTAACCCACTTCTTTTAACTGCCTCTTTTATAGACTCAAAAGAGATACTGTTCATCTCTAATAATGTTGAGCACCTCCCAACATCTTCTATATAATGAGCATCCGAAGAGCAAATGAAACTATTCCCTATAAGATATGCATTATTTTTTATAAACGAATCTACTTTACAATTTGCAGAAAATTCAAGAGCATCTACACTCAAATCTGGAGGTAAAAACCCCAATTGACTCAACAGTGAATTAGAGGCCTTATCTATATGAGCAGGAATAAAAATCCCACCCAAAGAGTGAACAAACCTCTCTACCTCATCTAAACTCTGCTCAATTGCACCAATCAAAAGGTTCTCTTCTTGGTAAAGCACCTCTTCGCTTTCATTTACAACTAGTTGATATCCAAATATATCTGGGTTATTGGGAACTTTCATAAGATATCTATTCAGGTACTCCTGCAGCTGGGTAAGAGCTTTACTACCATCTACAAAGGCTAGTATATGAACCTCTTCAATAGTAGTAACCTCGGCACCACAAAGAACATATACCCCCTCTCTCTCTCCTATCTCTTTTATAATAGGAGCCATAAGTGTTGAATTATGATCTGTCACCCCTATTATATCTAAAGACCTCTCTTTGGCTCTGTTAATAATAGCTAATGGAGACATCTCTATATCTCCGCAAGGCGATAAAACTGTGTGAATATGAAGATCGGCCCTCAATTAAGAAGGTTATAGAGCTTACCAGACAACTCAAAAGCCTCCATCTCTGTACCCAAAATTGGTATACCCTCGCTCTTCGATAAAGCAACAGTATCGGCATCTGGGGTAAAACCCTTTACTAATATAATGCCTGCCAAATCTTTAAGTGAAGCTACACCCATAACATTTTTGTGTGTCTGCAAAGTAATCCAAAGCTGCCCCTCATTTGCATGCCCCATTACATCTGAGAGTAGATCTGAAGTATAACCTCCAATTACCTCTTTGTCTAATTCAGACTCCCCCGAAAAGACTTTAAGATCTAATTTTTCTTTAATTTCCTTTAATTTCATACTTATATAAGATCAACCAATTTAATTATTAAATCTTTCGGCTCCCCAAATAGATTCCATTATCTCTATTGCCTCCTCTATAGATATCTCGCCTCTTTTTTCAAGAATTGTTCTTAAGAAGATACAGTCGTTAACTTTAGCCTGCCCTCTAACAATGTCCTCTGCAAGAGCCTCGCAACTAGGGGCTCCACAAGCTCCACAATCTATTCCTGGTAACAGCTTTTTTAACCGTCTAGCATTTTCCATCTTCTCAATTGCAATATCTATGTTTCTATCATACTTAACCATAGAGCGTGGCTCTATTTTATCCATATGAACAATAGCAGAACATGTATATTTATAATCGTGAATAAGATGATGTTTATCTGGCATTTGTGCTGCAAATTCTCTAAGAGTTTGTGCTGCTAAAAATCTATTTCTATAACAGAGAATACCTCCCGCACAAGATTCGTCACAAGCCCTTATCTCCAAAAAATCTACATTTTTAATCTCTTCATTCTCTAACTTTTCTAAAAAATCTATAACATTGTTCATGCCATCAATTGCTAGAGTATTACCCTCTACATGTTTAGACTCCCCACCTGTAGTAGGGTAAAGAACCCCTTTAGAAGAGATTGCACTATTCACACGAATAGAGGTTGTAATTGGAACCTTCTGCTTATATGCTAAATAGACTTTGTTAAAGAAAAAATCCATATTAATTACTCCGTTTATTGGAGAGGTGTACCCTCCAACGGGAGATTTAACTGCAGCTATCTTTCCTATACAAGGCGTTAAATAAAAAATTCCATAATCTCTTTCATCTATAGAGTCTCGCTCAAAACGTTTTTTATAGTATTGAGCAGTAATCTCTATTGGAGGTAAAAGCTTCATTATATTATCTATCAAAGAGGGGAAGCGCACCTGAATTAATCTAACAACAGCTGGGCAGAAAGAAGAGATCACTGGCTCTTGGGCACGTTTTACATAGTGGTTTATCTCATCTATAAGCGTATCTATACTCTGCTCTACTGCACAAACCTCGGTAAAACCTAACTCTCCAATTATATCGTAAATAGTTTTTCTACTTACAGCATCTTCGAACTGAGCAAAAAAGATAGAGGGCACAAGAAGCACTCGGTGTTTAAATTTGAAGATATCTTTAAAATCGTCGTCCATTACTCTTATTGCTCTGGTAGGACAAACTCTATAACACTCTCCACAATCTATACACCAATCTGCATGAATTCCCGCTTTACCACCAGAAACCCTTAAAGCCTCGGTAGGGCAAACCTTTATACAATGAGAACAACCAATACAAATATCTCTAGATATATGTAAAGCTCTATTATATATCAGTTCAATTTGCATAATGTAAAGTTAATGAAATTTTATCTCAATATGCAATGTAGTCCCTTTATCTACAACTGTCTCAATTCTAAATGAATCTGCATTATCACTAATATTTGGCAATCCCATGCCAGCCCCAAAACCCATCTCTCTCACAGATGAGGAAGCTGTAGAAAACCCCTTGGTCATAGCTAATGAAACATCTGGAATTCCTGGCCCCTTGTCTTCTACCTTAAGTTTAATCCCGTCACCTTTAATATCTACATATATAACTCCCTCATAGGCATGTGCTACAACATTTACCTCGGCCTCATATAAAGCAACTACAACCCTTTTTATAATTGAAGAGTCTATCCCCAACTGCTTAAGGGTTTTTTTAACTTGCGAAGAGGCAACTCCTGCAATTGTAAAGTCTCCACCTACTACTTTATATTCGAAATACATATTAATAGACTGGGTTTAAACCAGCATTATATAAAAGCCCAGAGCATTTAAACATAGAGAAAGGGCTAGAGATAATAGCAATATTATTCTCATTTGCCAATTCAATCATCTCTTTAGAGACTGTTTTACCACGGCAAAGCAGAATATAAGGAGCATCTGACATCTCTGCCGTTCTAATAGATTGAGCATTAGACAACCCAGTAATTAATAAGAAGTTATCTCTTTTCAGTGTGAGAACATCACTCATTAAATCAGAAGAAAATGCATGAGTCACTTCTTCATTAAGCCTTAAATCTCCACAGATTACAGTTCCTTCTACAATAGAGCAAATAGCACTCAACAACATAATTTTTCAATATTTATTTTTCAATATTTTTAAGATAACACCTTCTTCGCATGTAGGGCTCAAATGAATATCTACTCCAAACCTTATAGGCCGAATTGTCTTCGGCTTGGGGGTTTGAAATAGCATATTTTATTCTTCCCCTCTCTAAATTGGTTGCAATATGAGTGTGGTAGATAGATGAGATACCCTTATTCTGCCACGCAGGAGCAGCACCCAGAATCATAAGGTCTATGGTATCGTAATTCTTAAACTCCTTCATAATATGGAACATACCAAAAGGAAATAGCTTCCCTTTTGCCTTTTGGAAAGATTTTGACAAATTAGGGAAACAGACACCAAACGCCGCAATATTGTTATCTTGATCTACTATAATTGAGGTAAGCTCCTCCCTTAACTTAGGGAAATACTCTTTAACAATTTGGTCTGCCTCACTCTGGGTTAAAGGAATAAAATTATCTATCTCTTTAAAACTCTCATTATAACTCTTAAAGAAACTATCTAAAAGTTTAGGGTTCTCTTTAATCTCTTTAATATCAATAATTCGTAACTTATATTTTTCTAGAAGCATTTGATTAATTCGCCTAAGCTTATCTGGAACACCAGCATTTGCCTCTATCTTAACCTGTACCCAATCTACCTGCTTCCCAACTCCCAACTCCTCCATAATACGAGGATAATAGGCATAGTTATAAAGGCAATTTATTGGAGGGATATTATCGAAACCCTCTGTGAGCATCCCTTGACGGTTCCAAGTATTATAACCCAAGGGGCCATGCATCTCTTTCATACCTAGCTCCCTCCCCCACTCCTCTACCTTTTGCAGTAGAGCACTGGCCACCTCTTTATCTTCAATAAAATCGAACCAGCCAAAGCGCACCCGTTTTTCATTATGGACCTCGTTTGAACGAGGGTTATAAATACCAGCAATTCTTCCAACAATTTCACCCTCTTGCGAAACTGCTACCCACATCTTTATTTTACAATACTCCAAAGAAGGACTAGATGTAAGCACCTTAAACTCATCTGAATCAAGAACTGGAACATACTGTTTATTTGAACTATAAAGTTTATGAGGGAATTTTATAAACTTTTTAATCTCTGCCGAGGTTACAACCTCTTTTATCTTAAATCCCATTAATTCTACCTATTAGATTTAAATTATGCTTACAAATATACAAAATAATTGAAATTTACCCCTCTTTACTTCAAGTAGTAGAAACACTAGAAGCACAATCTATTAGATATTCCAAAGCTGTTTGAGCGGCTATACAGCCAAAAACAGCAGGCATATAAGATATAGTCCCAACCTGTGACTTCTTATTCTGCTCCTCAACTGCAATAATAGCATTGGTATTAGGGAGCTCCTCAGAGAAAACCACCTTAAAGCCTTTAGAAATCCCAAGCTTACGCAACCTCTTCCTTAACATATAAGCCAAAGGACAGTTAAAAGATTTAGAGAGATCTTTAACCCGTATCTTAGTTGCATCTATTTTAGCCCCTGCTCCCATAGAGCTCACCAAAGGTATACCATTGGCAACAGCATATTGAATTAATGCAATCTTAGGCGATAGCGTATCTATTGCATCTATCACATAATCAATCTTAAATCTATCTAAAAGAGAAGAGACATTCTCTTCTTTCAAATAAGCCTCAACTCTATGCAGAGTTAAATCTGGATTTATCTCCATAAGCCTACTCTCCATCAAAAGAGATTTAGACCTATTCATATTACTATCTAAAGCTAGCAACTGCCGGTTTTTATTAGTAATAGTAACCACATCTGAATCTAAAATTACAACATTACCTACTCCAGCCCTAACCACCATTTCTGCAGCGTAAGCTCCAACACCCCCCAAACCAATAATAGCTACAGTAGAGTTTTTAAAAAACCTTAAAGTCTCTGAACCCAATAATAGCTCACCTCTACTTAGCCACTCAGGTACACTATACTCACTCTCCATTACCCCCTCCTTTAGCCTCATTCCACAAACTATCCATCTGTTCAAGAGTAAGCTCTTTAAGCAATCTCCCACTCTCTTTAACCCTCTTTTCCAAATAATTAAACCTACTAACAAACTTCTTATTTGTCATCTCTAAAGCACTATCGGGGTCTATATCATATAGCCTAGCAACATTAACCAAAGAGAAAAGTAAATCTCCAAACTCCTGCTCCACGGCACTTTGAGCACCCCTCTCTTTCAGCTCCTGCTCAAACTCGGCAAGCTCCTCTTTTACCTTGTCCCAAACCTGCTCTCTCTTCTCCCAATCAAAACCAACAGCTCTAGCCTTATCTTGAATACGGTATGCCTTTACCAAAGAGGGCAAAGAGGCAGGCACACCAGCAAGCAGAGATCTATTTCCATTTTTCTCTTTACCCTTAAGCTGTTCCCAATTCTTAACAACATCGCCTGTACCATCTACCTCGGTAGAAGAAAAAACATGCGGATGCCTAAATATAAGCTTATCACAAAGCCTCTCCATAACAACAGAAATATCGAACTCCCCCTTCTCTTCCCCAATTTTAGCATAGAAAACAATATGCAAAAGCAAGTCTCCCAACTCTTTACTAATATTAAAACTATCTTTATTTAAAATAGCTTCACTCAACTCATAAGTCTCTTCAATAGTTAACGAACGCAAAGATTCATTTGTCTGCTCTCTATCCCACGGGCACTCCTCCCTCAAACGATCCATCACATCCAACAACTTATTAAAACTTTCAACTGCCTTATCTCTATTCATATTCACCAGATTTTATCTATTTTTCTCTAAAGATTCAAGGGAGAAAACCTCACCCTCACCTCAGAAGAGCTATTCAAATTCTCTAAAGTAGTAATATCACCCAAATTCACAGCCAGCTCTAAATAGCCCAAAGAGTTAAACAGAGCTATTACTTCACCCGGGTAGCTATCAAAATAACCATCAGATATCTTTTTTATCTTCAAATAAGGGCCACGAACAAATATTGTAAACTCCCTCCCACCACCAATTGAGTCAAATAGCTCCCTCTCAATATTTGTAACTGCATTTCCAAAAGAGTCGCAATAAACTACCCTCCCCACAATACTATCTAAATTATGCACAACCTGCGCCTTATGCTCTTTTTTAGGTGCCGAGGCTTTAGTACAACTCTCAAATTTATTGTTAAGTATAATATCTACCCCCCTAACAAAAAAGTCTAACGCACTAAAAGTTGAATGAGAGAACTGCTCCCACTCAAGAATCTCAAAACAGATAGCAGGTACAGAATCAAATAAGAGAGAGAACCTGCCATCATTAACTCCAATAAAATAATGACCATTATAAAAAACAATAACCATAGGAGAATCAAGAGTAGGTTCACTCATTACACCCAACAAATGGATAGAAGCTACAGGAAAACTAGCGAAAGTAGACCTTAATATGAAAATTTCCTGCAAAACATCAAAACTCGGAACAGAATTTGTAATCTCAACCACACGTAAATTTGAAGATAAACAATAGAGCGCTCCTTTAAGAGCACCCATGTAATAATCACCTTTGTTCCAGTCGCTTGTTATTGTTACAATATTCATCTGAAGGTTTCAAATTATGCAAAGATAAAAAAATTTAATAGATTTGCAGCCGTTCATTTTAAGATTAAAAAAGATTAATATAACTAATTATCAAGTAATTATCATGCGTAAAAATCTAAAATTTGTTAGTGCCCAAGAGGCTGTTAAGGTAGTAAAATCTGGTGACCATATTCACCTGAGCAGTGTAGCAAGTGCTCCACAAATTCTCATTAATGCTTTAGTAGAAAGAGGAGAGAATAAAGAGTTTAAAGATGTGAGAATACATCACTTACACACAGAGGGAGAAGCACCTTACGCCAATCCAAAGTTTGAAGGAATCTTTTTCCACCAAGCCTTTTTCGTTGGAAGTAATGTACGCAAAAGCGTTCAAGCAGGCTATGCAGATTATATTCCAATATTTTTAAGCGAAACTCAAAAACTATATAGAAGCGGCACTCTACCATGCAATGTTGCTATGATGCAAGTATCTACACCAGACAATCACGGGTTTGTCTCTTTAGGAACATCTGTAGATGCAACACTCGCAGCAATAGAAACTGCAGACTATGTAATAGCAGTAGTTAACAAGAACGTACCAAGAGCATGGGGAGACGCCATGATTCCATTAAGCATGATAGATATCTTTGTAGAAGATAACACTCCACTAGAGCCAGCACACTTTGCAGACCCAGACGAAATTGAATGCGCCATAGGAAGAAACTGTGCAGCATTAATAGAAGACGGAGCTAACCTTCAAATGGGTATTGGAGCAATACCAAACGCAGTTCTTGCTCAATTAGGTAATCACAAAAACCTAGGTATTCACACAGAAATGTTTGCCGATGGAGTATTACCACTTGTAGAGAGCGGAGTAATAAACGGAGCCAACAAAGCAATAGATAAAGGCAAGCTGGTAGCAACCTTTTTAATGGGCTCACAAAAAGTTTACGATTTTATAGACGATAACCCAATGGTACTTATGCAAGATGTAGGCTATACCAACGACCCATTCATTATTGCAAAAAACCCTAAAGTAACAGCCATTAACTCTGCATTACAAATAGATTTAACAGGCCAAGTATGTGCAGATTCCATAGGAACAAAACACTACTCAGGCGTAGGAGGTCAAGTAGACTTCATCTACGGAGCATCTCAATCACAAGGGGGAAAAGCAATAATTGCAATGCCATCTGTAACTAAAAAAGGAATAAGCAAAATAGCACCCGTACTTAACCTTGGAGCTGGAGTAGTAACAACCAGAAACCACATCCACTGGTTTGTGACAGAACATGGTGCTGTAAACCTATATGGTAAATCCCTCCAAGAGAGAGCACGCCTACTAACAAGCATAGCTCACCCAGATCACCGCGAATCGCTAGAAAAAGCAGCATTCGAAAGATTTGGCCCACACTACCACCACATAGGACTATAGATAACACCACATAAGTACTAATAAAAAAGACCTTGAGCAAAACTCCAAGGTCTTTTTTTATTTCACTTCTACCAACTACTTACAAAAACTCACCATAGAGACTATAACTAAAGTTTCCCACCCTGTAACTAACATATAATTAGAACATAGAGTATTGTTATAAGTATGAGTATTGGTAAAATTTTAGTTATAATATTGCCCAAAACATTCTATCTGATAATTCATCTGATAATTCATCTGATTTTTCCCTAGAAGACGATTTCCCGGGAGATGATTACTCATAACTTATTTACAGTGTGGCAGTTAGCTTTTGGAAATAATCATTATTATGGGAAGCAAAGTGGGAAACTTTAGTCCTAGACAAGAAACTCTACTCTTCTAACACCTCAATATAAAAATAGAGCTGCTGCTTTCTACCAAAAGGTTGAGAAGTAGTACCATAACCCAAATCACTACTAAAGAAAGTAACAGCCTTCCCACCATACTTCATCTCTAATAGTGCCAAGCCAAAACCATCTACAACCGAAGCTTCATCGCTTCTATTCTCTACCCCTACCTCTTTAACTACATGTCTCACTGGAGAGTAATCTTTCTCGGGATTATAAATCTTATATTTTCTAGCAGTATCTTCTATATTTGTATCAAATACAAACCCATCTAATAGACGCCCCACATAGTTGTAAGAGATTTTACTATCAACTTTAACAGAATCGCCCTCACCCTCCTTTAAAGATTTAAAATAGAATCCACGTTTTAATGAATCTAACCCTTGGTAATTAAGATCACTAAATTTCTGAAGTGTATCTATCTCATAAAGAGCATAATCATCAACAACCTTAACTATCTCTACATCATAAACCTCTGGGCTAGACAATCGCTTTTCTGCCCCTTCATAATTCAATTTAGAAGCCCAAGAAGGGATAATAATTCTAGCAACACTACCCTCATTTAACTTCATAAAAGCCTCTTCCAATCCAACCATCATTGAATAGTTTCCCAACTCAAATAGAGAAGGTCCAAAATAAGAAGCGTAAGAAAAACCACCTACATTCTTTGCTATCTCTTTTATATTAGTCTGCTTATATACATAATTAAGATCTAATACAGAATATCTTATAAATACAGAACTATTCTCCTCAATCTTTTTACCACTACCCTTTTTATTGGTAATTAAATATGCTCCACTAGAAAGGGGTTTAATACTATCTTTATATACAGACTTTATATGAGCCGAAAGGACTCTTCTCTCTGCTGCATCTTCATCTCTTTTAGCATCTTTCGCACAAGATAAAATAACAACTGCAGTAGCTGCAAATATTAGTACTCTCTTTAAACTTAGTTTAAAATTCATTCTTTTATACTGTTTCTTTGAAATTGAACACGCAAAGTTATAAAAAATTAGTTCTTTTTAACCGCTAAAATCCAAACCTCTATTAATAATGGAGACATTTTAGGAATCATTCCCGTTTGAATGTTACCAAAACCATGCCTTGAACTAAAAATAACATAACATCTTTCTCCAACTTGAGCACCAATAAGACCAATATCTAAACCAGAAATAAGTCTCCCCTTTCCAACTATACCCTCTCTGGGTACAAAATAGTTGTAATCTTGAGTTGTCCCTAAAGTCTCGGCCAAGCTAAAAACATTTGTATCATATAAATTCCCTTTGCCACTACGAAAAACATAGCCAGCATAATTAAAGACTATTGAGTCTCCTTTGGCAACCTTATTCTCTTCTCCCTCTTCTCCTCTCTCCATCACAGCCCTCCACACTCCATTATTCACCACTACCTCTAAAGCGCCAAGATCTTTAACATACTCCTCTATTTCAGTCTCTTGCTGAGTAGTAATATTATCTAAATCTTGCTGAGCACAAGAAACAGTAACAATAGATAAGAGTACAATTAACCAATAATTTTTAAGTTTAATTACTTCTTGAATCATCACTCGCTTTTTAAATTGTCTTTACATAGGTTATCACAAATACAATTCTGGTAGCTCTGCTCAAGAGCTTTTTCAAAATAGTCTGCAACCTCATCGAACTTTATATTTAACCTACCACCAGCAGCCCTCTCGTGTCCGCCTCCATTAAAATGAAGTTTAGAGAATTTATTTACAGAAAAATCATTCGTAGAACGGAGCGAAACCCTAATCTCACCCTCTTTTTCTGTAAATAAGGCGCTTAAAAACACTCCCTGAATATTGAGCGGTAAATTAACAAAACCCTCGGAATCTCCTACATTATAATTAAAGCGCTCCTGATCTTCTTTCGAAAATAGAATAAAACCAGCATTATACTTCTCTAGAACCACCATTCTATTCAATAACATATGACCCATAAGTCTCATCCTATTCTCACTAAAACCTCCAAATACAAGATTTTGCAACTTCTCTTTATCTACTCCCAAATCAATTAAACGCGAAGCCATTAACAAAGTATCACTACTAACAGAGTTAGCAAAATTGTTGGTATCTGTCATCATACCAACATAAAGAGGCTCTGCTATATCTAAAGAGAGATTAAACCTAACACCACAATCTAAAAGCACATTACTAGATTCTACAACCTCTTTCTCTGGCTCTTGCATTAGATTAAACAACCAAAAAAGCAACTCACAAGTAGAAGAGACTTCTGTATTAGAAATAACCAAATCGAAAGACTCTCGCACTGGAAAAGGGTGGTGGTCTATTAACACTTTTGTAGCGCTTGAATTTGCAATATGAGTCTCCAACTCATCTACCCTCTTTAACTGGTTAAAATCCAAAGCAATCACTAAATCGGCACTATTAATGATATCTAGAATAGCTTTAGAGTCTTTAGTGAAAATTTTTATTGGATTTTTATTATCTAAAAAACCTAAATAGTCTGGATAACTACTTGGGAGAACTACAGAACAATTGATTCCTAAGCCATCTAAATAATTATACATTGCCATAGAAGAGCCAACAGCGTCTCCATCTGGATTTAAGTGGCTAATTATTAAGGCATTATGCGTCCTGTCTAAAATATCTTGAAACTTTTCTACCTCTATCTTTTTTATATATCTTCCCATATCGCAATAATTAGGGCAAAAATAGGAAAATATATTGCGAGGTCTAAATATTTATTTTACTTTTGTAGAACTTATTGAGTAAAACCTATTTTACTAGAGAGATTATTATAAATTATTATTATACCAATGAAAAAGATCTTAATTTTTGTTGTCCTGCCAGTAATAGCAGTAGTTTTAGGCTATCTTATTTACAGTAGCATTCAAGAACCTGTGGTTTTTGAAAAAGAGAGAAGGTTCAGAGAAGCAGTATGTATTGAAAGGCTTAAAGACATACGTACTCTTCAAGTTGCCTACAAGTCTAAGTATAATATATTCACTGGAGAGATGGATTCTCTTATTGATTTCTACCACAACGGAGAAATTACCATTGTTAAACAAGTAGGTTCTATGGACGACTCTGCTGCGGTTGCAGAAAACAGAGTTTACCGTGATACTATCTCTATTCCAGTAAAAGACACTCTCCTTGAAAGAGCTGGGTTTGTTATTGACTCTATTGCCTATATACCATTTAGTGGTGGTAAAAAGATGAATATGACAGCTATAATAGCCAAGGTTTCTGGTGTAGACGTTCCCCTATTTGAGGCTTCTGCTCCTTACGATTACCTTCTTCAAGGTCTAGAAAGACAACTAATAGTAAACTTAAATTCAGACAGAGAGATGGCAGGTCGCTATCCTGGGCTTAGAGTAGGAAGCATAGATGCGCCAAACAACAACGCAGGAAACTGGGAGTAAAAATTATGTCTACTATTGTCAATAATCAGCCTCAGCTGGAAAAGACAACTGATTATAGATTATCCATTCAAGCTGATTTGAATGGATTTTCTTTTTCAGTTATAGATGAACAGCTAAACAAACTCCTCTTTCTTTATCAATCCCAATTTATAATGGAGAGAGAAGAGATGGAATTATTTTCAAAAAAAAGCGAAGCCCTTTTCAACTCCATGCCCCTACTCACAAGTGAATACAAAAGAGTAGATTTAATATTTGGGACAGAAAAATTCACAGCTATACCAGAAAAGCTACATAAGCATGGAAAAGAGCTACAGGTAATGGAAAAACTTTTCACTTTAGATGAGTTAGAAGAGATTAATATTAAAAAATTACCTCAAGAAGAGATGATACTTATTTTCGCCATAAATAGCACTTTTCTAAATATTGTAAAAAAATACCAGCCAACATTCAATCTCTACCCATCTGTATTTACATACTTAAACTATCTTCCACTATACAAAGAGTACAATAAGCTTTTTTTTCGCTATCAAAAAGGGAGTACTATTATTATAGCGGCAGAAGGAGAAAGAATTATTCACTGTAACTCCTACCCAACTAAACACTTCAACTCTGGTCTATACTTTCTTCTTCTAGTATTAAAAGAGATTCAATTCAATCCAGAACAGACAACAGTATATATTAGTGGCTCCATAAAAGATCTTGAAGTATACGACATCGCAAAATACTTCTCTAAAGTAAAGTACTTTAGAAATCCAGAGATTCCACTACCAAACTCTGTAGCAGAATTAAAATACTCTACACTAATGTTTAAAGTTTAACAATGAGAATTATTGGAGGGGAACATAAAGGAAGGTACATAACACCTCCCAAGAACTTCAATGCAAGGCCAACTACAGACTTTGCAAAAGAGGGGCTATTTAACACCCTTACCAACCTATACAGCTTTGATACATTAACCGTCTTAGACCTCTTCTCTGGCACAGGAGGCATTAGTTACGAATTTGCATCACGTGGTTGCACAAACATCACAGCAATTGAGATGAACCATATTCACTCCAACTTTATTAAAGCAACAATTGCCAAACTAAAACTAGAAGGAATAAATATTGTTCGCCACAATGTTTTTGACTTTCTTAAAGTATGTCGCCTTACTTTTGATATAATATTTGCAGACCCTCCATACAACATAGAAGGGCTTGCCGGCATACCAGATAAAATACTCGCACAAAATCTTCTAAACAAAGAGGGCATAATTATCTTAGAACACCCAGCACTGTTCAATTTCAAAGAGCACCCTTCATTTTTCAAAGAGAAAAAATATGGCAATGTTCACTTCTCTTTTTTCAAGCAATCTTAAAGTATAAAATAAAGTTTCTATAATTAGTAAATAAATTTTGCAAATATAAAAAACCAGCGTATATTTGCACTCCCAGAACGGGACAACACAAACGGTGTGGTAGTTCAGCTGGTTAGAATACCTGCCTGTCACGCAGGGGGTCGCGGGTTCGAGTCCCGTCCATACCGCAGAGAGCCTACGACAAGAGGCGCCAAAAGCAAGACAAGCCCTTCATATTCAGTGAATATGGGGGGCTTTTTTCGTTTATCATGTCTTAGTCTAAAGCCAAGAAAAAGACAAAAAACGAC
>Ga0172377_10000424_pt1 | contig 39758 bp, 35 predicted proteins | sample Pumphouse3metaG_FD_119749 | JGI IMG/M metagenome (GOLD analysis project Ga0172377, IMG submission 119749) | Leachate microbial communities from a municipal landfill in Southern Ontario, Canada - Pumphouse #3 metaG | ecosystem: Engineered > Solid waste > Landfill > Unclassified | place: Canada... | reverse complement strand
TACATCTTCTAGCATGTCATCCTGAGCGAAGCGAAGGATCTATCCAAGAAGATTCTTCACTACGTTCAGAACGACAAAGTCGGATTCTTCGGGCTTCGCCCTCAGAATGACAGACAAAAGTCATAATGACAAGTAATGTAATATTATTAATGCATTATATATAATAACTAAAGGGAGGGAACCTAAAATGTCGAAAAAAGTTACCAATGATATGACCATTGCCCAGGTGCTTATGATGGACAGGAGTACCGCTTCAATATTCATGAAGCACGGTATGCACTGTATCGGATGCCCTGCCTCTTCGGGGGAAAGTATAGAGGAGGCCAGTGCGGTCCACGGAATAAACGCCGACGACCTTTTGCGGGACCTAAACGAATACTTCGAAAAGAAATAGGACAGCCTCAGGGCTGTTTTATTTTACCGTCATTCACAATTTGACTGAAAGGATATACTCTGGTACTATATCTTAGGATTATGATATATATAACGTATTTATGGCTTTATATCGTCTTGCGTGTCATGCTGAGCGACCTTTTTGTCATGCTGAGCGAAGCGAAGGACCTTATGTAAATTTCAAGAAAGATTCTTCGGGCTTCGCTTCTTCAGAACGACAAAGTAGGATTCTTTGGGTTTCGCCCTCAGAATGACATATAAGGGAATGTAATACTATTAATGCGTTATATATAGGTAAGGAGGGCTACTATGGCACTTAAGGATAAATATGATGTAATAATTGTAGGTTCCGGGCCTGCCGGCATATTTACCGCCTTGGAGCTTACGGGGCACGGGAACTGTGATATACTTATGCTGGATAAGGGCAGGAAGATAAGCAGCAGAAAGTGTCCCGCCCGGGAAGGGAAATGTGTAAACTGCGACCCCTGCTCAATAATAACCGGCTGGGCGGGGGCGGGAGCTTTCAGCGACGGTAAGCTTTCGCTGAGCCCGGAAGTCGGCGGCAATATAACCGATTATATATCCGCTGAGGAGGCGGAGGAACTGATAGGATATGCCGATGATATTTATCTTAAGTTTGGTGCCGGGCCGGAGGTATACGGGCTTAATGAAAGAAGGATAGAGGAATTGGTGTATGAGGCGTCAAGGTATGGGATTAAACTGGTTCCCTGCCCGGTTCGGCATCTTGGCACCGACAGAGCCTTCCATGTGCTTAAGGCCATGTATGAATACCTGATAGACAAGGGAGTGGAGTTTAGGGGCCTTACAACCGTGGAGGAAGTCCTTGTTTCGGACGGTGAGGCAACCGGGGTAAGGGCAAGGTACAAAAACGGCGAAGTTACGGAAATAGGGGCAAACCATGTGGTGGTGGCCCCGGGCAGAGGAGGATCTCTCTGGCTTTCGGAACAGGCTGTCAGGCTGGGTATAGGCATAAGGAACAACGCCGTGGATATAGGCGTCAGGGTGGAGGTTCCCAATTCGGTTATGGACCATCTTACCCGGGACCTCTATGAGGCAAAGCTTATTTACTATTCCGACACCTTTGAGAACAAGGCCAGGACATTTTGTATGAATCCCGGCGGAATGGTATCGGAGGAACATTACGAGGAGGGGCTTGTGGTGGTAAACGGCCACAGCTATTCAGACCCAGGTTTACGGACGGGCAATACAAACTTTGCTCTGCTTATATCCACCACCTTCACCGAACCCTTCAATCAGCCGATAGAATACGGGAAATATATAGCAAAGCTTGCAAACATGTTGACGGGCGGAGGTATTATGGTCCAAAGGCTGGGGGACCTGCTAAAGGGCAGGAGAACAAGCCCGGACAGGTTGAAGAAGTCTACCACCGTACCTACGCTAAAAAGTGCCGTTCCGGGGGACTTAAGCTTTGTACTTCCAGACCGGCATCTAACATCCATCGTGGAGGCACTACGGGCCTTTGACAAGTTGGCACCCAATCTTTATTCGAGGAACACTCTGCTCTACGGATGCGAAGTCAAATTTTACAGCAGCAAGGTTGAGGTTGACAACAGATTTCAGACTGCTGTTAAAGGTTTGTATACCATAGGCGACGGAGCGGGAATAACAAGGGGCCTTATGCAGGCATCGGTGACCGGAATAATAGTGGCAAGGGAAATAGCCGGCTGAGCCTTATTTTCTGCCGGCCGAAGGGATGGAGGCATTATAGGCGACAATAATCGGATAATTCATATGGCCGGATTTTTATCCGGAACCGCGGGGTGTGGTGCCAGTGGAAGAAGAAAAGAAATACCAGTGCAAAGTTAGAATCGGGAGACTTAATGGCGGTTATTCATCGGGTAAAGGCAGAAACTAAGCCTTTTTGGATAAATTACCGGTCGGTTCCCTGAATAGGTATATTGACAAAGGATCGGTTTTGGTTTAATATATTCTAGTAACGCATGACCCATTAGCTCAGTCGGTAGAGCACCTGACTCTTAATCAGGGTGTCCAGGGTTCGAGTCCCTGATGGGTCACCAGCTCCATTAAATTCAAACACTGCATTTAAAGCAGTGTTTTTTTAAATATTATTCCTCTTACATCCTGAGGTCATGGCCGTAGAATTCCAGTGCTCTGTACGGCTCTGACAGCCTTGAGAATACCCGTTGACCATAGGTTTCTAAAAGCTCATCCGGTTGAAAGTTTGTGGAAATAATGGTTTTTTTCCTTTCCAGAAGCCGTGTATTTATAATGTTAAACAGCTCAGATTTAGTAAAGCTGTTTGTAAGCTCCGTGCCCAGGTCGTCTATTATCAAAAGGTCGCAGGTTAGAATAAAATCCAGCGTATCTTGGTCCGGCGCTGTATCCTTTGGCCGGAAACGGTATTCCTCCAGTATTTTAAATAGCTTGAAGGCGGTAAGGTACAGCACCGGTTTTCCCTTGTCCAGCAGTTTTTTTGCGATGCAGTTGCACATAAAGGTTTTTCCCAGTCCTGTTCCGCCGTAAAAAAGTAGGTTCTTTTCTTCATTGTTTTCGAAGTTATGCACAAAGCTTTCGCAGCGGCTTAGTATATCCAGCATGTTTTGCCTGGGCGTCTTTGAATAGCCCTGCAACTTTTTGGCGGAAAAAAGATTAATATCAAAGGTACTAAAGTTTTCCCTCGATAGAATACCGCTGAGGTTTGATTGACTATATGCCCTGTCAATAAGCTTTTGCCGGAAGCAGGAGCATTTTTTTTGCCCTACGTATCCGGTATCATTACAGTTACTGCATTTGTGTTTTATTTCCGTATAGTCCGGTGGATAACCGTGCTCTTTAAGAAGGGCAAGCTTTTCCCCCTTAAGCTTTTCCACTTTCCCGGCAAAGGCCTCCAGGTATTCCTTTTGTTCAGAAGGTTTAAGACCTATTGAATAGGAGGCGCATTCCAACCCAAGCCTGCTTATGGTGTCGTCAATATCCCTTATCCGCGGTATCCTTCGATGGATTTCCCCTACCCTTTCCTTCCTTTCCTTGTCCGCCCGGGACTGCAAAGCCTCATATTCCTTTAATATATCGCGTACCTTTTTATCCATATATAACACTCTCCCGCAAATTATGCATCCTTATGTTTATTTAGTATTTCCTTAAGCTGTTCATTTGTCAGTTTAAGGGCTGATTGTTCAAAGCTGTGAAATTTACCTTTTGCGCTTTTGCGCCTTTGGGGTTTGGGTTCCTTTTTGCCGGCCGGTATATCGGCAAGAGTTTTCACCCCGTCCTTGTACCATTTTATTATTATTCCGTCCACATAATTGAGGGAGGGGCTTGGCGTCTGTATAACGGCCGTATCACAGGCCTTAAGGATTACTTCTACGGGCATGCTGTATTCATCCAGCCATTTATCCATATACTGCTTCTCAATTTTTGTCGGGTTCTTGGGCCTTCCCAGGGCCCTCATCACCCTATTGTACCGGGTGTACCTGGCGTCGGTGACTTCCAGGTGCTCGGAAAGTTTCTCCAGGGTGTTTATATTATTATCGTACCAGTTATTTATAATTGTATTTATGTATCTTATATTTTTGACCCCTCTTTTTTCGACGGAATACCGGAAGGCTTCCTCTATAATCTCCGGCACCATTTTTAAATCGTACAGCCATTCCAAGCACTGCAGGCTCTCGCTTGGGGTTAGGGGCCGGCATATAATTTTTTGTATTTTGTTGAACATATCCCTAATCCTTGTATCACCCATGGCTTGCATCAGGTCCGAAGGGGTATAGGCCCTCCCCGCTTCTTCGGGGGAATTGCCGGGTACGCTGCGGTAGTTGTCTATGTACAGTTGTTTAAGGCTTAAAAACTCCACGGAAAAGTTTGATTTTCCGTCCCTTGTACAGTGCTTTTTAATTATGCCCCTTTGCTCCCAGTAGTCCCATGCCTTTAAAACAGTCGATATCGGTATATCCAACGCCCGGCTAATGGTTTCGTTGGAAAAAACCGAGGAGTGGCCCGGACTGCAGGCGTACTTATACCCAAGCAGGTATACCTTAACGAAGTTACCCTCTGCGGAGGGCATAAAAGCATCAATAAATATGTTTTCAACAGGTGTATCCTCAATATCTATTCCAGGTTTCCCCTTAATGAATTGCATATTATCACTCCAAAGAATATTCTGTACCCTTTTCTACATTATAACATATTAGTTATTACCCTTCCTAGCGGGGCATAAAAATATTATATAGGATAGGGGTACTCCTACTGAATGCCTCATTTGTTTGCGGGGAGGGTCGGGCATGAAAAGGGTTGTTATAATAATAATTCTGGCTGTAGTTCTTATGATATCCTGCAGCCATTTCCGGGAGGAATATTCTCCTACATCGGGATTCCCAGCGGAGGAGATAAGGGTTAACCGGTACAATATTAGCTGCTATTTTGACCAAGTAGAAAAACTGCTCAAGGGTTATCAGCATCTTACATACTATAACAATGAGGAGACCATCCTAGAAGACTTATATATGCATCTTTATCCCAACGCCTTTGAAAAGGAAGACGCAGCACCCTTCGAACCCTTTGAGCAGGGCAGCGCATATCCGGAGGGGTTTAATACCGGGTTTATCAATATAGACAATGTCCGGGTAGAGGGGCAGCGAGGGGACTGGGAATATAAAAGCAGTGACAGGGAGGTATTAATAATAAGGTTGTCTGATCCCATAGGACCGGGAGAATCCGTTGAGGTTGATATATGCTTCACAGTAAAGTTTCCTCACTGCTTCGGGCGGTTCGGATACGGGGAAAACACCGTAAAGGCCGCCAACTGGTATCCCATTGCGGCGGTGTTTGACCATAACGGATGGAACCTTGACCCTTACCACGAAATAGGAGACCCCTTCTACAGCGATGTTGCGGACTATAGGGTGAGCCTTGTTCTGCCAAAGGGTTATACGGTGGCGTCAACGGGGGAGGTCTTAAAGAACCGCAGGCACTATGGAGAAAACAGGGAATGGACCATGCAGGCAGAAAAGGTAAGGGACTTTGCGTGGATCGCCGCAGAGGACTTTTCGGTGGGCAGTAAAAAGACCGACGGTACAACGGTAAGGTCCTATTATTTTGACAAGGGGACTGGCAAAAAGGCCCTTGAATACGCTGTTGATGCGGTTTCCATATTTAACGAATGCTTTGGTAAATACCCCTACAAAAATTATTCGGTGGTTGCGGCAGATTTTTTTGTGGGGGGAATGGAGTATCCAAATCTTGTTTTAATTAGCAAAGAGTTATATAATATTGAAAGGTTGTTTACGCTGGAATATATAACTGTACATGAAACGGCGCACCAATGGTGGTACGGCATAGTTGGTAGCAACCAAGTCGGGGAGGCATGGTTGGACGAAGGCCTGACCGAGTATTCCACGATACTCTATTTTGAAAAGAAGTATGGACCCGATACCGCTAAGGGGCTGTTTGAGAACCTTATCAAAAAAAGGTATTATGAATATGTGGCGGCGGCAGAGGAAGGGCCCGGCGCAAATATACAGGGCACCCTTGAGGAATACCGGGATTCGGAGCAGTACCATACCCTTGTATATTGCGGAGGGGCTTTGATATTCCAGAACTTAAGGGATATAATGGGGGACGAGAAATTCTTCAGGGTTTTGGAAGTCTATTACAGGAACTATGCCTTCCAGAACGCGACAGCGGAAGACTTTATCCGAATCATTGAGAACATGGGCGATAATAGCCTGGGTGAACGGATTCGGGAATGGCTTGTGATGGGGTTTTAAGCCTTTTTTGGAAAAATGCATAAAAAACATTTATAAGCAGATAACTATGTTATGATTACAAATGTACATAAGAAGGAACGCCTCCCACATTACGGAAAAACTGATTTAAAGTAATGGAGGAAAGGGGACGAACAATGGATAAACCGTCTAACGAAAACCATGTAAGGGAGTTTGTTGCACGATTTTTAGAAAAGACGGGTCATGGGAAGAAAAAAGCTGTTGTAACCGTTGTTTGTATTGTGGTACTGCTGGCAGCAGTATACGCTTATACGGAGATATCCCGCACCGGGTATATGGTATCCTTAAACGGTACCCCCATAGGAATTGTGAAGGAGCAAGAAATGGCCATGGAAGTGCTGGACCGTCTGGACGATGAAATTCTGGCGGGGGACGATGGCCTTGTATTGACTGCAGAACTTAATGTGAAAAAGATTAAAATAGATAAAAGGTTAGACAACATATTGGATGAGGAAAGCCTAAAAAAAGAACTTGAAAGAAATATTGAATTGAGAAAAAAAGCAATCACCCTCTGTATTGACGGAAGACCCGTATTATCGGTTGTAGGTATGGATAAGGCCCAGAACCTTCTTGAAAGGGTAAAGGAGGTCTTTGCTCAGAAGGAGCAGGATGTGGACCTCTGTGGTATAGACATAAAGGAAAGGGTGGAGCTTGTTGACAGCCCGGTAGAACCTGAGGATATAATGGACCCGGAGGATGCCTATAAATACCTGTTAAACGGTACCATCGAGAGTAAAGTGTATACCGTTTCCAGGGGGGACAGCCTTTGGGGAATATCCCGAAACCACAACATTACTGTAGAGGACCTGGAAAAAGCGAACCCCGAGGTGGACCCCAAAAAGCTGCAGATTGGGCAGCAGCTCAGCATGATTGTACCCAAACCCTTTGTAACGGTGGTTACCGAGGAAATAGTCACCCTCAAGGAGAATATACCCTATGATACCGAGTACAGGGAAAGTAGTGAGTTCTACAAGGGAGAATCGATAGTAAAAATATCTGGAAGGTACGGCGAGAGGAAAATTACCGCCAGGATAATAAGGGAAAACGGCACAGAGGCCGGCCGGGAAATATTGGACGAAAAGGTTATAAAGGACCCGGTTACAAGGATGGTTGCCGTAGGCACGAAGCCGCCGCCCCCAAGGCAGGGTACCGGAACCTTTGCGTATCCGGCAAGGGGGAAAATAACCTCCGGTTTCGGACGGAGGGGGGGACGAATGCACAACGGCATAGATATAGGAATCCCCATAGGTACCCCGGTTAAGGCGGCGGATGGAGGCACGGTGCAATTCTCCGGTAGGATGGGCACCTATGGTAACCTGGTTATAATAGACCATGGGGAAGGATTTACCACCTACTACGGACATAATTCGCAAAATCTGGTGTCCAAGGGAGATAAGGTACACAAAGGACAGACAATAGCAATGTCTGGGAACACCGGCAGGAGTACCGGGCCCCACCTGCACTTTGAGGTAAGGAAATTCGGCGCACCGGTCAATCCCACAAACTATCTGAAGTGATAAAAAAGGGCTTAGCGGCCCTTTTTAATTCTATAAATAATGTGCTTAAGACTTTACATCTTATAACGTGTCATCCTGAGCGTAATGGTTGTCATCCTGAGCGGTAGCGAAGGATCTTGCAATAGTGAAGGGTCTACCCCTAAGCAAGATTCTTCAGGCTTCGCCCTCTTAAGCGACAGAGTTGGATTATTCGGGCTTCGCTTCTTCGGAATGACAGATAAAGGAATGTAATATTATTAATGCGTTATATATAATAATTTGTTTATGTCCGGCAGGCCGTAGCCCTGCTGCTCCTTAAGCAGGTTTAAACTTTTGCAGCTGTGTTTTAAAAGGGACTTTACTTCGTCGGGGGTAAGGTCCCTGTGCTTTTCAAGCAAAAGGCAGATGGTACCGGCGACGGCAGCACAGGCTGCGGAAGTGCCGGTGCCCTGGCAATAATAATTATCCAGCCGTGTACTCCTGTGGGAAAGAGGAGACTTGGGCATAAAACACGGGTCCGAGTTTAGGGACGTTATCGCTGTGCCGGGGGCGACGAAATCCGGTCCCGGGTTTCCGTCGGCGGTATACCCCCTGCTGGAAAAGAGGGCAAGGGGATTGTCGCGGGAAACGGTTCCTCCGAAACTCTGAAGGGCACCTACGGTTATAATGTTTGGGTTAATGCCCGGCGAGGATATCCAGGAGACCTCCGGCCCGTTATTGCCTGCAGAAGTACAAACGACGACACCTAAATCCCACAGGGCCTGGGCAGCCCTTGACAGCGGGTCGTTTTCGGCGGCCAGGGAACCGGAGCAGCCAAGGGGCAGGCAGGCCAGCTTTATTCTATACTTTTCCCGGTTGTCGTATACCCACTGCATTCCGGACAGGACGGTGGACGTCCAGCCGTTTCCGCTTTGGTTTAAAACCTTAAGGCTTATGAGCCCTGCCCCGAGAGCGGTGCCGGCGTACTCCCCCTTTGACATGGAACCGTTTCCCGCAATAATACCCGCGATAAATGTTCCGTGGCCGTTGTCGTCGTAGGCAAATTCACGATCGTTAACGAAGTCCTTGAAACAAAGGATACGGTTTGCCGGCCGGATTAGGTCCGGGTGTGGGTATGTACCTGTGTCCAACAGTGCTACATTTATGTCTCTCCCGGAAAGGCCCTGGTTATGGGCGGTGCCCGATGCCATAACAGTTTTGAGGTTGTTAAGATGGGCGGCAACCGGACGGTTAAAAGACAGGTAGTGAACCTGGCTCAAAGTCTCCAGCGGTTTAATCGCGGAGGGCGGTAGCAAAACATTGCATGCTTTTATAAATGGATAATCCTTCGTTATCCTGCCACTGTGTTTTTTTATATGTTTTTTAATCCTTTCGTCAATACCGTTCACCGACTGGACTATGACTGAAAGCCACCGCGTTTTTTTTGCGGAAGCCATGTTCTTTAAGGCCGGGTCCAGCCGATGTTTAAACAGTGTTTTGTTTAATGGATGATTGACAGAACCCATAAAATCACTCCCGGATAATTAACCCATATATACATTCTATGCAGCAGCACCCCAAATGGTTAATTGACATGACAGTTAGTTTGTTGTTAAATTAAGATAATCACATTTTAAGAAAGGGATTATAAAATGTTTAAGAATGCAGGGATAATCGGTTTGATAATACTGCTACTGGCAGGGTGTGCCGGAGTCGCCGCTGACCGATCGGAAGTGCCCGCCCCAATCGAAGAAGAGCCATCGGAGGAAGCGGTTGCACAGCCCCAACCGCAAAAGTTTAGGCTTATAGCGGTCGGGGATATGATGCTTACACGGGGAGTGGGAGCAAGGATTAGAAGAAGCTCGGTACATGCTCCCTTTGACGGGGTAAGACATATACTTGAAACAGGAGACATAGTGTTTGGAAACCTTGAGACCACCATTGCAACTAGCGGCACACAGCTTCCGGGAAAGGGTATATGGTTCAGGGCGGCACCGGAGGTTACCGAGGGCTTGAAGGAGGCAGGATTCGACGTTTTGTCCCTGGCCAATAACCATACCCTGGACTACGATACCCCGGCCCTTATAGAAACCGTACAAAACCTCCAACAGGCGGGTATTGGTTATGTGGGTGCGGGGGAAAATCTTGAGCAGGCAAGAAGACCTCTTGTGGTGGTGAAGAACGGAGTGAGGGTGGGCTTTCTGGCCTATAACGAGTTTTACAATTATTTCTGGAGCTATTCCTACAGAAGAACCTTTGAGGCCACCGAAGATATGGCAGGTACCGCGCCAATGAAGGAAGAGCTTATAAGGGAAGACGTAGAGAAGCTAAAAGACTTATGCGATGTGGTGGTGGTGTCGCTTCATTGGGGTATAGAGAACAGCAACCGAATAACCCCGGCGCAGCAACAGCTTGGGCATAAAATAATAGACTGGGGTGCCGATATAGTCCTCGGGCATCATCCCCATGTTCTGCAGGGAATCGAGTTCTACAATGACAAACTGATAGTATACAGTCTCGGGAATTTTATTTTCGACCAAAACGGCGATAACAACAACCAGAGCATTATTCTTGATATAGAACTTAAGGATGGAGAAATAATCGAAGTGGCGGTCTATCCCATACAAATACACGACAAGCACCAGCCCAGGATACCCGACGATTCGAAAAAAGAAACAATACTTAACAGAATCGAAAAGCTAAGCGAGGCCCTGGGCACGTCGGCCCAGAGGGAGGAACAAGGGACGGTACTTAGAGGAATATAGGATATATTACCTATGAAGTTTATATTGGGTTTTGGTATAATCAATTAGAGGTGATGCCTGTTATGAGGGGGTTTAAAAGGGGTCTGTCAGCTGTTTTGGCGGTGCTGGCCTTAATGTTGATACTTTTTGGAATTGAGGCCATTAAACCCACCGTAACCGTGTTGGTTGAAGGGGCTGAAAGGATGAGGCTTCAAAGGCTGACAACCGGCTACACCGTAAAGGAGACCGAGGACTTTGTTATTCGGTTTTCTGCCGGGGATGTCGGGGTGGTTGGCAGGGTGGAGGACCAGGCAAAAAGACAGCTCAATCAGGTATCCGAATATTTTGGATATAAACCGGGGAAAAAGATTTATTTGACTGTGTACCATGACAGGGACTATTTGCAAAAAGGGTTGAGACTTCCCTGTCGGGGCACCACGCTAGGAGCTTATTACGCCGGCACAATAAGCGTTTTATCGCCAAACGTATGGGGAGACGAGGGGGACGAAGCGGAGGAGGGCCTGTATATACATGAGCTTACCCATCTTATTATGGCGGATATGGCCGGTGGCAATTATCCGATGTGGTTCACCGAAGGTATGGCTTTATACCAAGAGTACTTAAATACAGGTTTTGAATGGGGCAAGGAATACATTTTCCGGCGGATGCCCTATTCTCTAGACGAGCTAACCGACAACTTCGCCGGTTTGGACCAGTACCTGGCGTACAAACAGTCTTTTTTGCTGGTAAAAACGCTGGTTGAGAGGGAGGGTAGGGATAAAACCCTGGAATTGTTCCAAGCCCTCAAGGAAAACACGCCCTTTGATGAGGCCTTTAGAAAGGTGTTTGGTTATTTGCCTGAGGACCTTTACGGCTTTGCCGGTCAGTTACCCGAAAAATGAAGTATGCAAGGGTTGGGGGACCCGTGCATATCAAAATTGGGGATTGATTGGGGGATCTTACTGATTCCACTTGCACTGTTCGATGTCAGCCAACAAATGGCCTCATCTAGCTACTATTTTAACCAAAATGTGACAAAAGTCTATAGGAATTGCGGTTTATTTTTATCGGGGCACACGTCCTAAAAAGCATGGGACAAACCTCCCGATTCTGTTATAATTAGTCCGAACAGGGAGGAAAAAGGCTTTGCAGGTATAATTACTAAATAATAACCTTTTGAGGTGATGCTATTATGAATAAAAAAATACTGGTTGTGGACGATGAAAAGCCAATAGCCGACATTCTGAAGTTCAACCTTGAAAAGGAGGGTTATACGGTTGAATTGGCCTACGATGGCCAGGAGGCCATCGAGAAGACCCAGAGGGAAAACCCCGATTTGATTCTTTTGGACATTATGCTGCCTAAAATTGACGGGTTTTCGGTATGCAAGAAGATAAGGCAGAGCATTCAGACGCCAATTATTATGCTTACGGCAAAGGAAGAGGAAGTGGACAAGGTCCTGGGCCTGGAGTTAGGTGCCGATGACTATATAACAAAACCCTTCGGGATCAGGGAACTTCTGGCGCGGGTGAAGGCTAACTTAAGAAGGGCGGAGATACCCGTGGGCAGCGAGCCCGGTTTGGACAACTGCATCAAATCCGGTAATCTTATTATAGACCTTGCGAAATATGAAGTGAGGAAGGAAGGGAAGTCCGTAGAGCTTACGCTGAGGGAGTTTGAACTGATAAAATACCTGGCCTCTCAGACCGAGCAGGTTTTCACACGGGAAACCCTGCTTGAGGACGTATGGGGCTACGAGTATTATGGAGATGTAAGGACGGTGGACGTCACCATACGCCGCCTCAGGGAAAAGATTGAGGACGATTCCAGCAATCCCAAATACATCATTACAAAGCGTGGTGTAGGTTACTATTTCAGGAGGGTTTAGCTGAATGTTCAAGAGCATTCAATGGAAGATAGTAATAATATATTTTCTGCTTGTCTTTCTGGCTATGGTTATAGTTGGAGCTATTATAATAACGCAGATGGAGCAGTACCTCCAGGAAAACCTTGTTGAAACCCTGGACAAGGAGGCACAAATTCTTTCGGTTCAGATAAGGGGCATAAGCGTTGTGGGTGCTCCGGACATACAGAGGATTATAGAAAGATGGTACGAGGTAAGCCTTTCCCCCCATATAAGGGAGGTCTATGTACTTAATACTGAAAGACTGGTTATAGGAAGTAACGTCCAGGGGACAAACGGAAGTTTAATAGCGGATATTTTGGGAACAGACCCGCCCACCGTTCTGCATTCGTCGCTGACCGGAAGGAAGGAGACGGAGGTTTTAAGAAACGAAGGCGGGCAGATGTATATTATGGATTATGCCTTCCCGGTCAAGAACAATTCGGAACAGGTGGAAAAAATAATATATATGAGGGCCGGAATGGCAGGGGTGGTTGCCACCCTTGACAAGGCTAAAAATATTCTGACATCGGCGACTCTATTGGCACTTATTATAACTGTTATACTGGGATCGCTGTTGGCAAGGAGCATTACCGGGCCAATAAAGGAGGTTACCTCGAAGGCGGAAAAGATGGCGGAAGGGGACTTTGACCACAGGCTGGAGGTAAAATCCACCGATGAAATAGGGCAGCTCACCCAGATGTTCAATTACCTTACCCAGAAACTGAAAATAACTCTCGGGGAGATAGCAAACGAAAAAGGAAAGATGGAATCCATCCTTTCCTATATGACCGACGGCGTAATAGCGGTGAACGTGGACGGAGAAATAATCCACATAAATCCTGCCGCTATGAGACTTTTGGGTATTAAGGGCAATATCCAGGGAACAAAGCTTGAGAAAATGTTTGCCGGGATGGGTATAGACCTGGATATAAAGCGGATTAAAGAACGTCCGCCCAATCAGGAAAGCATTATTCCCCAAAAGGACACAATACTGAGGATGGAGACTGCCGCGTTCAAGAGCGAGCAAAGGAAAACCCTGGGCTATATTTTGGTGTTCCAGGACATAACCGAGCAGCATAGGCTGGAGACAATGAGGAGGGAGTACGTAGCCAACGTTTCCCACGAACTCCGGACTCCCCTTACCACCATACGTAGCTATGTGGAGACACTGCTGGAGGGGGTTATCGACCAAAGGGAACTGGCCACCGAATTTCTGTCAGTGGTTAACAGCGAGACAGAGCGCATGACACGGCTGGTAAAAGACCTCCTGCTTTTGTCCAAGCTTGACTATCAGCAGACCCAGTGGAACAAGACCTGGTTTGACCTGGAAAAGGTAATAGACGAGACGGTTAGAAAGCTGGACATACCAATCAAACAGAAAGGACATACCCTTGCCGTTAAAAAGACGGCTCCTCTGCCACCCTTTGAAGGGGATAAGGATAAAATAGAACAGGTTGTACTAAATATACTGAGCAATGCAATTAAATACACTAAGGACAACGGAAGGATAGAAGTAATTACCGGGTATTCCGACGGAAAGGCAAGTATAGCCGTCCGGGATAACGGAATAGGTATTCCCGAGACCGATATGATCAGAGTCTTTGAGAGGTTTTACAGGGTAGACAAGTCAAGGGCGAGGGAGCTTGGGGGCACCGGCTTGGGGCTTTCGATAGCCCGACAGATAATAGAGGCCCATGGGGGAGAAATAAGCATAAGCAGTCGGCATGGCGAAGGTACAACGGTTACAATACTGTTGCCCGCTTAAATGCCCTGTTTTTGTAAGGATATCTTAATTTTTCTGTAACACGGCTGTAATATACTTAGGATATAATTTTACAAGAGGTATTGTATCGAAATACTTACCCTGTTACAACAATCCGGGAGGATGACCTATGATTAGGAAGGTATATCCAGTTATTATTCTCAGCTTAATACTTGTATTAAACATGCTTACACCGGTGTTGGCAGCCCCCGGCATAGTAGAGCTTATTAAGCCTATTACCGATATTAAGACGGTAAACAAAAACATTATAATATCCGGCTGGGCCGAGGCTGACACCTCCATTGAAGTGAGGGTTTACAGCAGAGTGTCGCAAAAGGTTGAAGGGGAAGAGGTTTACAATTGGGAGGAATACATACAGCCGGGTAAGGAGGCCGGGCTGGTGGTTGGACCCACCGGCTTTTTTGCACGGGAAGTGGAGCTTAAGAACGGTACCAACAAGGTTGTAATAAAGGCGGTTAACCCGGAAGATGAAGAGGAGATTATAGAGGGAATGGTTACGCTGTCCAGCAAAGAAGAGGTAAGGGAAGCGGTGCAGAACCTACTTAACTTTAATTTCCTTGATATAATAAAAGAGATAATAAAATAAAAGGTTAGTCCCCATCTCGGTTCGGAGTTGGTCTTAATGAACAAAGAGAAGGTAAAAAACTGGATTTTGATAGGGCTTGTGCTTCTCAGTTTCGGTTTAACTACACAGCTATGGCTCAGCGTTCCAATTGATAAGATAATTCCTGAAGAGCAAGCCTTTTCTGGACAGGATAGTAAAGAAGACTATGACCTGTCTAGTTTTGTTTTACCCCAATACATAGTGGTTAACTTTGGCGGCCAGTCGCATACCAAGCTGATAAACGATTCTTCAAACGGAAGGGTTTTTATTGAAATATATCAGGAAGTATCCAAAATACTGGAACACATTTTCACAAGCGAACAGGATATAGCTTTTTCGCAGGTACAGTTGGAGGAATGGATCGCAGCCAGAGAGAGTAAATCCATTGAGGTGGATTATCGATGGGCGTTTGATTTATCCATATTCAGGGAAGTATTCGGCAGGGGAAAGGCCCGGGAAGGCATCCCCATTGCCGGTATAAAAGGCCTTATAGTATCGTTGGGCCGTGACGGGGCAGTTTATATTTACGACGGGGTAAAAGGAGCGGTTTACAAATCGGAACGGCCCTACGTTAATGCCTCGCTGAATCGGCTGGCCGACCGGCTTGAGGAGCGGGACCCGGTAAAATACTGGAGTCTGAGGGAAATAGGCTACAGCGAGGACAGCAGCTTTTATGTACCCCTGGACATGTCCTCATTCAATCTGCCGGTGGGTACCGCGGTGAAGGAACTGGATACCGATGCCCAGGCTATTCTGGATGCCCAGGCCTCCGGTTTTTTCAGCGACATGTCCATGGTGAGGAAGATAACCGAAATGAGCGGCTCCTTCATTTATACCGACAGCCAGAGTGCGCTGCTTAGGATAGACAGCTCCGGATTCATGGAATATATGGTTTATAGCTATGCCGGCGGAGACAAAAACCGTACGGATATAAACAGTGCCATAGACGCAGCCCTTAAATTTATAAACGTTCACGGTGGCATGCCTGAACAGTCATACCTGGAGGAAATACGGGAGGTGATTGAAAACGATTACCGCGGCCACCTATTAAAGTTTAATTATGCCTATAACGGACTACCATTTTTCCGCAGGGGTGACCTTGAAACCAGTGCCATTGAGGTTACGGTGGTGGAAGGGAAAGTGGTTAAGTATACCCGGAACATCCATCATATAACCAAGGCAAGGATAGTCCAGAAACCACTTTTGTACCCCGTGGAGGCCGCCGACGTGGTGGCGGGGGCCATAGGCGGAGCTAGTGAGACGAAAAGCCTTCCTGTTATTCTGGATATGTACCTGGGATATTGTATTGATACCGAAGGAACCAAAGAGTACCGGGCGTTCCCTGTTTGGCACATTAAGACCGAAGACAGGGCGTTTATAGTGGACGCCTATGAGGGAAGACTGGTAGAATAGAATCTGGGGGTTTAGGTTATGGACTGGGGCAGGGCAAAGACCATATTGATAGTGGCCTTCATAATTACAAACATATTTTTGGCGTATAACGTCTGGGAGGCTAAGTATTACGGCCACCGCAACGAAAGGATAAGCGACGACAGCATAAGAGAAGTGGTGGAAATACTCGGACAAAGAGGCATACAAGTTAATACCCCTATACCCAGGGACATATATACAGATGAAATACTCACCGCTAGGTACACCGAAATAGACGCGGCAGAGTTAATTAAGACAGTCTATCAGGGAAAAGACGTTTTTCCCGGGGCTAAGGGGGATTCGATCAGATACTCGGAAGACGGAATAGTGTTGGAGATAAAAAACAACCGGGAAGTATTCTATAATAATCTTAGTCTTCGGAATCAGCCTAAGGGGAATCTGACTGAGGAGCAGGCGGTTGACATAGCCGAGAACTATCTTAGGGAGAACGGCTTATACAAACCCACAATGACCATTGACAGCGTTGTTCCCAACGGGGACGGGTATTTGCTGTCCTTCCTGCAGAAGTATAAGGACAAACTGCTGGAGGTAAGCGTTGTGGAAATGGAGGTCACTTCCGGTGGCGTGAATTCCATGCATATGCTGTGGCTTGATCCGGTTAAGGCGGAAAGGAGCAGGAAAAAGATATCCCACGCCGTTGATGCGCTGATAAAGGTGGCGGGACAAAAAGAGATACTGAAAAGGGTGCCGGTGGAGATAGACAGCATAAGGCTGGTGCATTATTTCGATTGGAAGACAGCCCGGGAAGGGGAGGCGTTCCCGGCGTGGCGTATATGCGTCGACGGGGAAGCGTATTATGTAAATGCACTCTCAGGGCAAATAAGCAAATAAGGAGCCTATTTACAAAAACAGGTTTCATATTGCAGACAAATGCAATTAGGCTTCATGAATACCCGCTTTTGCAAAAATGCTTTAGAGGAAACTTTAGCCTTGCTTCTTGAAAAACCTAACGCATTTTATGCGCCCTCCATGGCGCAAAAGCCTGGCCTGGCGTTCTGCCAGGCCTACGGTTTTTCTGCGAAGCTTCAGCGAGTTTCCTTGCTAAACCATTTTGAGCATGCGCTTCCGTTTCATGAAGCCTTATGTATTTTAGTAATTAGGCTATTTTATGATATTGGCAGGAATTTATTGTTATTTGTTGAATACTATATTTTCATTGGTTAACATGGCATTTATGATATAATATATTTCAGGACAATCAGAAGGGAGTTACGGCGGTGTGGAGAAGCTTTTGATTAATGGTGGCAAACCGTTGGTAGGACATGTGTCGGTGAGTGGAGCAAAAAATGCGACTGTGGCACTTATACCGGCAGCCCTGCTTGCGAATGATAGATGCGTTTTGGAGAATCTGCCCTTAATAAGAGATGTAAAGGTCTTAATGGAGATACTAGAGCAGATGGGTGCCAAGGTACGGGAGGACGAGAACGGTACCCTGGAAATTGATTCCTCTGATTTGAACCACCTCCATATCACCAACGGCAAGGTGAAGGAACTGAGAGCATCCTATTACCTGTTGGGGGCACTTCTTGCTCGTTTTAAGGAGGTTTCCATGGCGTACCCCGGCGGCTGTGATATAGGCTTGCGACCCATAGACCAGCACGTAAAAGGTTTTAGGGCCCTGGGGGCGGAGGTGGAGATAGAACATGGAATGATAAACCTTAAGGCGGACAGGCTTGTCGGCAGCCATATATTCCTAGACGTTGTAAGTGTAGGGGCCACCATAAATCTTATGATAGCCGCCACCATGGCGGAGGGCACAACGGTACTGGAAAACGTGGCCAAGGAACCCCATGTGGTGGACGTGGCAAACTTTCTTAATTCAATGGGTGCCGACGTTAAAGGAGCGGGTACCGATGTAATCAAAATAAGAGGCGTGGAAAGTATGCACGGGAGTACCTATATGGTAATACCCGACCAGATTGAGGCCGGAACTTATATGATAGCAGCAGCGGCCATACCGGGGGGAGATGTAGTTATAGAGAACGTAATACCCAAGCACCTGGATTCCATTGCGGCCAAGTTGACTGAAATGGGGGTTGAGGTGCAGTTTAACGGAGATTCCGTAAGGGTGATAAGCAAAGGAAGACCAAAATGCGTGGATATAAAGACCCTTCCCTATCCGGGGTTCCCCACCGACCTTCAGCAGCCCATAACGTCCATGCTCACTCAGGCGGAGGGCACCAGCATGATTACCGAGAGCATCTGGGAGGGCCGCTTCAGGCATGTGGACGAGTTAAAGAGGATGGGTGCCGATATAAAGGTTGAGGGCCGGGTCGCGGTAATAGAGGGCATTAGGGACCTAAGCGGCTCCAATGTAAGTGCAACCGATTTGAGGGCCGGCGCAGCTTTAGTTATTGCGGGGCTTATGGCTAAGGGGCAGACGGAAATAAATAACCTGTTCCATATAGACCGGGGCTATGAGAACCTGGAGGGGAAGCTCGCTTCCCTTGGAGCGGAAATAAAAAGGATTAAGTATTAACCGGGCTTAAAAGCTATTCTGGGGGTTTTTATGACTATAAAATTTTGCGCATTATCCAGCGGCAGCAGCGGCAACTGCCTGTTTTTGGCGACGGGGAAAACATCGGTGCTGGTGGATGCGGGTCTTAGTGGCAAAAGAGTAGAAAAGCTAATGGGGCAGATAGAAGAGTCGCCCCGGTCGGTGACGGCCATTCTTGTGACCCATGACCATATCGATCATACAAGCGGTGTGGGGGTGTTAAGCCGCCGGTTTGACATACCCATCTATGCAAATTCCCTTACCTGGCAGGCAATGGCGGAGGGTATCGGGAAGATTTCCCCGAAAAATATTAGAGAATTCAATACCGACGAGGAGTTTAATATAGCTGATTTGTGTGTTAAACCCTATCCCGTTTCCCACGATGCGGCCGACCCTGTGGGTTTTACTTTTTGTGCAGGCAGGGTAAAGATAGCGGTGGCAAACGACCTTGGCTGCGTAACCCCTGCTGTGGAAAAGGAGTTTAAGGGCAGTAGTTTCATAATGCTAGAATCAAACCACGATACCGAAATGCTGATGGTGGGGTCCTATCCATGGTATCTCAAAAGGAGGATAGCGGGAGAAAGGGGGCACCTTTCAAACGAGGACGCAGGGGCCGCCCTATTAAGGCTTGCGGGCCAAAACACAAAGGCGGTGCTTTTGGGGCACCTCAGCAAGGAAAACAATTATCCCCTGCTGGCTCTTGAGACGGTGAAGGGCATATTGATGCAGCAGGGAATAGAGGTGGGGAGGGAAATGAATATTGACCTGTCCTTCAGGGATAAAATAAGTAGGATATATACCATAACCGACCAGGAGGTATACTGATGTCAAAGGCATGGAATGCAAGGTTATATCCCTACATAATTGTGGCGTTGATAGCTGGTGCTGTGGGCGGGACCATAGGAGGGACGAGTGGAAGGGTACAGCAAAGGCCAATCCAGTATGAGAGGCAGGGGGACGGCCAGCAATCGGACAGGATCGTGTACCCGAAGGGAGAGAGCCCGGGTATTGTAAGGGCGGTGGCGGAAAAGAACATTGAAACGGTAGTTTCAATCGTTACAGTAGAGATAAAAAGAGACGAGATATTCAACCCCACTGAGGTAAGGGGTATTGGTTCGGGGGTTATTGTCCAATCCGACGGGTACATACTTACAAACGACCATGTTGTGGGTAACAAAGCAAGGGAGATTAACGTACTCTTCGAAAACGGGCAGGAAATGTCTGCGGTGGTGCTGTGGCAGGACGCAGCCCTGGACCTGGCTATAATAAGGGTGGACGCCGTTGGGTTGCCCAAAGCGGAGCTGGGGGATTCCGACGAGGTGGCTATCGGGGATATCGCGATAGCCATAGGCAGCCCCTTAGGGCTTAGGTTCCAGAGGACAGTAACCTCCGGCGTGGTTAGTGCCCTGAACAGGTCGCTTACGGTTGGCTCGGAAGCCCAGGAGGTTATAATGGAGGACTTGCTTCAGACCGATGCTTCCATTAACCCCGGCAACAGCGGCGGGCCACTGCTAAACGCCAGGGGCCAGGTTATTGGTATAAACTCAGCTAAGGCATCGGACGCTGAGGGCATAGGTTTTGCGGTGCCCATAAACATTGCAAAGCCTATAATAAAACAGGTTGTGGACAAGGGGTTTTTCCGTCCCATGTACCTGGGCATAGACGGATACGACAGGGAAATAGCCGGTTATTATAATACCGATATTGACATACAAAAAGGAATATACGTAGTTAAGGTACACAAAAATACTCCCGCTGGCGATGCCGGGATAAGGGAAGGGGACATTATATTGGAACTGGACGGCCAGCCAGTTGATTCAATGGTAAAGATGAGGAGCATACTGTTTGGCATTGACCGGCCAGGGAAGGTCGATATATCTCTAAAAAGGGACGGCAGGGTAATAAATAAGAAAGTGGCTCTTACCTTAAGGCCGGAGGGTTTTTAAGGACACAGGCGGCGGGGAAGGGAATCTTAATGCATTTAATCCTTCTGGAACAGGTCTGCCGGTGGTTTAAACCGGTCACCCCTTAACGCATCTCACAAAACCATCTGCAGAAATAATTGCCATTCCAGTATTGGACTACACCTCGCCAGCTCCATCCGGCCTGCGTTAAGGTGCACCAAAAATTGTTTTCACATTCTTAGGAACGGCATGATTTAATGAACTCTTCTTTTGATACGCCTTCCAGTCCAAGATTTTCTGGGGTTCTACCTTCCTCCATTTCAGGTATTATTTTTCTCGCCAGTGTAATTAATGCATCAATGCATGGAGTTGGTACACCTGCAATAATTCCCAAAGTCTGAAACGCGCAAAGACCATAAGGCACATCTTCCAGAAGATAACGTGTACGAAGTGTTGTGGGCCCTTTGATACCATTATATGCATCACAGCCGGTAAGTACTTCATAAACATTTTTTCCTTTAATTTGATATAATGCCTCATATATATCCACCAAAGATTTTACAGTCAATCCAAATGCCCGGGCAATCGCCATTCGTTCTTCATCCAATCTGTCAACCAGCAAGCCTTGAGTTGGAGTAATATCCAAATAATATTCAAACTCGGTTCCCGATTCGATTCTGCCCGTGTTTAGAATGGTTGGGCCGGGGTGTACCAATGCCCCAATATTATCAAGGCCAATTTGTATTATGTCACCACAAAACTGTGCCTGAGGAATTATATCTTTGAATATTTTAGCTGCAATAGCATTATTGCAGGAAGGATAGGTTGATGCAGTAATGCTTGCTTTCTGCCCGGCAACTATAACACGGCCTATTTCTATTGCACGACAGGCAAACAACAGAGTAGATGTACACCCAAGAAGTATATCAGCAGTGCAAGTACAATCATTCAATTCTTTGCGAAATTCAACGGCACCGAGGGCAGTACAAGGATTGAGCATGATAAATTGCCCATCAACTAGATATGGAGCTATTTTTCTGGCAATTTCTTTGTGATATATAGAAGGTAAAGTAACTAAAATTATTTTTGTCCCGTTAATTACTTCACCAATATCGGTGCTGGCAAGCAGTATTTCTCCAAAACCTTCTACATTAGCACTTCCTTCGATATGAACTCCGCCTTTTTTATTTAATATATCTACTGTTTCTTGTGATATGTCATATAGTTTAACCTTCCAGTCTTGCAAAGACAAATATCCGGCAAAAGCTTGACCGCCGTTACCTGCTCCAATAATTGAAATCATTTTACCCACAAAGATTCACTCCACTCCCTTTAGAATTCATACAAGGCATAAGCCAGTGCATTTAAAGGGATGGCCCTTATATAAGATTTAATGATTCTGAGTACTTTGCGCATCTAGTTTAATCATCGCAACTATAGCGAATGCGTAAAATCTTTCTCCGTCTTAGGGCCTCCCTTTAAAGCACATTACTGTATGGTCTTTATTTCTAAATAACCGCAACTGGGCTTGTCATTACCCTTCATAGCTTAACAAGGCTAACTGACTATTAAAAAACTTATTCCTAGTCAACTTGGTCAAACATAAAAGTATTGCCCACGCCTAAAGACAACGCTTTTCTATATGCAACTGCCGCAACTGCAACATCTAGGCATCCCATACCGATTGGGACTATTAATGTTTTTTTGTCATTTAAGTTTTGGACAGATTTTAAACCTGCAGCAAGTTCGCCGATCGTGCAGTATATGTCTTTTTCTGTAATCTTGCCTTGATCAGCGAGTTTCTTGAGATTCCCCCGATGCAGACACTGGCCGATGTGGTCAACTATAATAATGTCGGAATCTAAAATACATACATCATCACATTCTTGGTACGAACCCATGGCAAGATAAATACTTCCCTTGTATAACCATTCTCCTTTAATAAAAGCATCGTCAGCCGGAGTTATGGATATGAAAGCATCACTTTCCACTACATCTTTGGGTTCATTCACAATCACTATCTCTCCTTGCACATAACTATTCATATCTTCCTTAAACTTATTTGCTGCTTCTAAAACTGGATCATAGACAATCAGCTTTTCAACATAGAACTCACTTGTAAGTGCCATGGTCTGAGTACGGGCTTGTACCCCAGCACCGTACATACCAAAGGTTGCTTTTTTCTTGTCTTTTAATAAATACCTGAGTATTGCCGCTGACTGGGCTCCGGTACGCACTTTAGTTATCCAAGTACCGTCCATTACTGCAAGAAAGTCACCATAGTTAGGTTCGACAAGCAAAATAAGGGCATTGATAAACGGCATATTAATTTCTTTCCTTCCTTTGCCGAAACCCCCTGCCCATTTCATCCCTGCAATATCCTGCCATCCAATATAAGCAGGCATCGCGTTTAATGACGCTTTATAGGGAAGTTTAGTAGGTTCACTGTCACCTAAATTAAGATTAAGCTTAGTCGGGTTGAGAGTATTACCTTTCCCCAAATCAGCAAAGGTTTTGTTGGTAATATCAATAGCCTCTCGCATGGTAATTAGTTTTTTAATATCTTTTTCACTCAATAGAATGGTCTTCATTTTATTTTCCTCCAGTACTGAGTTTTTTACTTTCATTAGCTTTTATTGTTATTATCATAACAACATATGATACTAGGATTCCATATATAGCATATGGTATTCTAGTGTGCAGCATCTGAGCAATAAAACATCCAACAAGGCCCGCGATCATACTGTTCTTCCCCACCTTTGTCGTAAGAGTTCTTCTTTTGCTGTAAGCATAGCCGGCATAAATGGGAACAAGTAATGCGGACGCAGAATATGCATATGAGGCAATTATTAAGTCCATCACTCTTGGGAAGGCGATAGCCAACATTATTGCCAAGATGGCTACAATAACCGTTGCCTTTCGAGAAACGCTCATCAATTTTTTGTCTGATGCCCCCACATTAATGTGTTTTTTATAGATATCTTGAGTGAAATTCACTGCAACAGACTGTAAAGCACTATCGGCTGTAGTAATGATTGTTGTGGAAATAAACCCTGCAAATAATGCGACTGTCCATTTAGGGATTGTTGTTAAAAACCATCCCATCGCCATCTCTCCTGTCAAGTCAGGATTTAACGATCGGATAGATACACCCATAACTACAACCCAAATTTCCAGTGCGGCAATGAGAATTCCGCTGATTATTAATGTTCTTCGGGCATTTTTGACTGTGTCTGCAGCACAAACTCTTTGCAGGGTCATTTGGTTTGTCATCATTCCGGGAGTTGCTGCAATAAACCAGAGGAGCGTTGTAGTTAAGCCTGCAGACAAAAGGCCTTCGGGAAAGGATATAATTGTTTTGTCCTGTATGTTACTGACTATATCAGTCCATCCCCCTCCCATATGGACTGCTTGGAAAGCTGTTATGCCGCATAATCCTAACATTACAACTCCAAACACAAAATCTGACCAGGCAACTGAGTTAAAGCCTGACGGTAATGTAAACAACACACATATTAATGCCACAGCAACAATAATAATATTCATACCAATTCCGGTTATTGAAGAATACAATTTACCAAATGCTGTTATTTGTGAGGCTATCCATCCAAAAGGAACCACCATTGCCATTAAAGCTGCAAAAACCAATAAAAAGTTATCTTCTCCATAAATCTTTTTCAAAATATCAGGAATAGTAGTAAATTCATTTTCCCTTAGCCATTTTGCTATGATCGCCATAAAAAAACACCCGGCAGCTCCACATATACCGTACATAATAGGTGCAAGTCCAAAATTATACCCAATTCCAACATGACCTACGAGTACGCCTCCGCCAACCAAAGTTGCAAACTGTGTAAAAACGATTACATAAGGCGGAAGTTTTCTCCCACCAATAGCCCAATCTTCACTTGACACAGTCTTTTTTTTAAAGTAAACTGCAATGAAACCACCGATTGTGATAACAACAACTGTACTTAACATTATCAACAAAAGTGCCTCGGACGAGAAAGTTCCCATAATTCTTAGTCTCCTCTCATAATATAATTTTTGACCTTATACATTGATAATTGCTACTACTCCTACTTAGAATTATATACTTACAACTCAGCTTGAGATCAATACTGTAAAATTGGTATCCTTACCACTTAACTCAAGTTAACTTTACTTTTTCATGAAATGTTTTGTATTATAAGCAGGGGCTTGCTGAACAGGGGCAAAACCCTTATAAATGCTGGGATTGAGCTCATTTTTATGATATAATAATACATATCGCGAGTTGCGAATGCAGCAAGCGAAAGCGTGAGAGGGTATCATAAAAGGTTGAGATGTTAACCCCAGGCTATATTTATTTATTATGAAACTCTCTAAGTTGGCAAGAGCGTACATTAATTGTGCAGGGGGTGAAGTATATAGTGAAAATAGGTGAAGTTTCAAAATTGCTGGGTCTTTCTGTTGCAACTATTCGGTACTATATAGAGATAGGACTTCTAGTTCCTGAACGAAAAAACTATCACCATCACTTTACGGATAAAGATGTTGAGGAGCTTAAATTGATATTAAGCTATAAAGATATGTATTTTAGTCTGAAGGAAATTCATGATATTTTATCAGTGGAAAGGGTTTCGTACAGCAATATGCCGCGAGAAACGAAAAAGGTAGTAAAACTACTGAGCAATAAATATAATAGCCTTGTATCCCAGCGCAACAGTATAGATACAGCAATAGACCGATTGAAGAAAATAATATTGGAAACAAAGCATATTAGTAGTAATCCAACAGATATTTCTGGTATTCCCCTGACTTTTTTGAAGCTTTTAAATTGTCCTGTCTGTGAATGTGATTTTGTTATAAAAGGTGCTACAATTAAAAACGGAGAGATTATTTCAGGTGAATTATTATGTAATTGTGGGAATAGGCTTGAGATACAAGACGGTATTCTTTTTGTGGATCCGGTTTCCCATATTTACGATACAACATTATTCGATATATCTAATACGCTTCTTGAAGAATATGATGCAAAGACGATAACCGTATTGAAACAAGATGAAAAACAGCTATTATCAAATCTTCTGTCCGAGAAAGAATATCATAATAAAGTAATACTTGAGACTAATATTAAGCGCTGGTTTTTCTTGTTAAAAAACATAGAATATTTTAACGAGGACAACCATTTTATTATTGCGGAAAGATATCCGGAGGTCATTAGGTTTTATAAATCCCAAATCGAAAAAAAGGGCCTTAATCATAAAACACTTTTCCTTGTGTGTAAGCCTGACAAATACCCTATCAAGAAAAAAAGTATTGATTTATGGGTTGATTACATAGATTCAAACGAGCATAATGAAACAGAGGATTCGTTTTTACCCGAACTTATTAAACCATATTTAAATAGTAATGCCCGTGTCCACGGGATAGTAATAATCATGCCTAACCAGACTTATGTAAATGCATTGAGAGAGATCCATCCTAACGTATCCAGCAAATCAATCGAATATTTTAATCCCGGTTTATTCACAAAGAGACTCAGCAGTTTAGGCTATCATGTGTTAAATGCATTTAAGATACGGGATGTATGGGAGACAAGCAGAACAAGTGCTATTAAGGTTTCTGGAACACCCCCATACCGATTGCTGTATGTCGCAAAGAATATGGACAAGTAAGCTGTACAGCAAGTCGTCTTGCCTAACAAATGCATTAATGATACCTGTATAAAAACACCTTTTTACTATAAGTTGTTATGATGTAAATTATTTTATCCTATTTACTCCACCATTTTTGCATAAAAATTAAAAGATATGCAAAAGCCTTTTCAGCCAGAGTTTCATGGTTCTATTCGTTAATTGTATTGTCAGACTAAGCACCTCTTGACATTAATTATTATTGGTATTAATATGTAATAAATAATGTTTCCATAAAAAGGTCTAAAACGCTGCAAAGACATGCAGCTTATTTTTCGACCATGGGGTTTGAAAAAGGGGGCGCAATCCGTATGCAGGAAAGGGCGGATGGGGTTAAATTAGCACACCTTATGATACTGTTTGCTGTCTTTGTGGCGGTAGGGGTTTTGGCAGGGATGGTTTCCCTTAACAAATTGCATGATACTGTTACAATAGAGGCGGGAGAGCCCATACCAGACGTTTCCCGGTTTATTAGGGATGAAAATATTACCGGCGACTTCGTTACCGACCCGAATACGGTTGATATGAATGTTCCCGGGGTTTATAATATTGAAGTGCGGGTAGGTGGCAGAACCTATAAATCCACACTGGAGATTACGGATACCATCGCACCTTTGGCCCGACCCGTAGACAGGACAGTTCCCTCCGGAAGGGTTCTCAAGGCCGGGGACTTTGTAACCGATATTGTTGACTCAACGGAGGTCTCGGTATCCTTTGCCAATGAGCCGGATTTTAAAAGGATAGGCATCCAGGAGATAGCGGTGCTTTTGGAGGACCAAGGCGGCAATATTACCGAACAAAATGCTCTGCTCACGGTTCTGGAGGATAATGAACCGCCCAGGATAATAGGTGCCCATGACCAGACCGTTTACATAGGCGACAGGGTTTCCTACAGGCGGGACGTTTCGGTTACCGACAACATGGACGAGCATGTAAAGCTCGACATTGAAAGCAGTGCCGTAAACCTAAAAAAAGAAGGTTCCTATCCTGTCATATACACCGCTGCGGATGTGTCCGGAAACACGACGGTCAAAACCGTTACGTTCACGGTGGCGCAAAAGACAGAGGATTACGTGGACAAAGAAGAATTGAACCCACTTCTGGATGAGGTTCTTAAAGACATAATATCCGAAGACATGACCCAACTCGAAAAGGCCAGGGCGATATACAACTGGACCAAACACCAGATAGGCTATGTTAACTATCCGGACATGGGCGACTGGGTGAGCGCAGCTTACCAGGGCATTAAGAACCGGAGGGGAGACTGCTTTATATACTATTCAACGGCCCAGGCACTGCTTACAAGGGCAGATATTGAAAACCAGCGCATTGCAAAGACCGGGGGAGGCCATTACTGGAACCTGGTAAACTTAGGCGACGGATGGTACCATTTTGATACAACCCCCAGAAGGGGCGGCGGCGATTTCTTCATGCTAACCGATGTTGAGCTGGAGAAATACTCCGAAAAACATAACAACAGTCATGTGTGGGACAGGACAAAATACCCGGCAACGCCAACCGAGTAGGGATGCCAGGCAATACAAGCAAGCCGTGATAAGCCGGACGGCATGGGCCGTACCCGCGCAGTACCATAAACCCTGGAGCAAGGAGGTAGCTATGCAGTACAACGTATTGGAATACCTGGAACGGACGGTTCAAGAGTTTCCCGATAAAATTGCCTACGCTAACGAAAGCACGGGTATAACCTTCAGAGAGGTTTATAATCAGGCAAGGGCGATTGGCACTTTTTTGAGCAAAAAGGGTGTATACAAACAGCCGGTGGTGGTGTTCATGAACAAGTGCCCCGAGGCTGTGGCGGCGTTTTTTGGAGTGGTGTACGGGGGGGACTTTTACGTGCCCATCGAAGAGGAGATGCCCCGTTTCCGTATACAGCTTATACTGAATAATCTAAACCCCAGAGCGATTATCTGTGACCAGGCGTCAAAAAAAGTTATGGATACCTTCCATTTTGGTGGTGAGGTTTATATTTACGACGAAATGGTCGTAACAAGCATCGATGAGGATGCCCTTGGCCGTATCCGGGAAACTGCCATAGACACCGACCCCATATACGTAATATACACATCCGGGTCTACTGGGATACCTAAGGGCGTGGTGGCATGCCACCGTTCGGTTATTGATTACATAGAGAGTCTGTCGGAGGTCCTAGGCGTTGACCAAAATACCGTATTTGGTAACCAGACTCCCTTTTGTTTTGATGCAAGCCTTAAAGAACTGTATTCGACGATAAAGGCGGGAGCAACGACATACATAATTCCCAAAAACCTTTTCATGTTCCCGGTTAAGCTGGTGGAGTTTTTGAACCGGTACCAAATAAATACGGTGTGCTGGGTGGTGCCCGCCCTTACCATGATATCCGCTTTGGGGACCCTTGACAAAACAAAGCCGGAGTGCTTACGCACCATAGCCTTTGGCAGCGAAGTGTTCCCGATAAAACAGTTCAACCTCTGGCGAAGGGCACTGCCGGATGCACAGTTTATAAATTTGTACGGGCCAACCGAAGCAACGGGAATGTGCTGTTATTTTAAGGTGGACCGCCCCTTTGAGGAGGGTGAGGTGCTGCCTATAGGAAGGCCCTTTAAGAATACCGAAATAATACTTCTGGACCAAAACAACAGGGTCCCGGCCCGGGGCGAATTAGGAGAGATCTGTGTAAGGGGTACGTCCCTTACGCTGGGCTATTACAAGGCCTTTGACAAGACGTACGAAGTTTTTGTACAAAACCCCTTAAACAATGCCTACCCGGAGAACATTTACAGGACCGGAGACCTTGGCAGGTACAATGACAGGGGAGAACTGGTATTTGTCTCCCGCAAGGACCACCAGATAAAGCATATGGGTCACCGCGTGGAGCTGGGGGAGATTGAAGTTAATGTTAACATGATAGAGGGCATTAAGAGCGCGTGCTGCGTTTACGACGAGGAAGGCAAAAAGATTGTACTCTTTTTTGTGGGCGAGGCAAGCGAAAAGGAAGTGGCCGCCACCTTAAGGGAGAGGCTACCCAGGTATATGCTGCCAAACAGAATTGAGGTACTGGAGGTTATGCCATTAACCACCAACGGCAAGATTGACCGTAAATCTTTGAAGGAACAAATAAATGCCAAAAAGAAGGAGAAATGAACATGGAAACCCTGCTGGAAATACTGAAGGAACTGCATCCCGAAGTGGACTTTGAAAACTGTGACACCCTGATAGATGACAACGTACTGGATTCCTTCGATATAATTACCATAATAGCTGAGATAAGCAGCGAGTATGATGTAAACATACCGGCGGAGGAAATAGTGCCGGAGAACTTCAATTCCGCCAAAGCCTTGTACGCTTTGATTAAACGCTTATCCGACGAATGATAACAGGGGGAGCATATGCTTTTTGCATCGTACGGATTCATACTATTTATTACTGTATTGTTTGTTGTTTACTATCTGATTCCCAGGAGGCACCAGTGGAAGTTGCTCCTTGGGGCCAGCTATCTGTTCTATTACTTTTCGGGGCCGGAAAACCTGCTGTACATATTTTTTACCTCCCTTTCAACTTACATGGTAGCGGTTAAAATAGATGCTATTCAAAAAAACCAGGCCTTATTTCTGGCAGCAAACAGCGGCCGGTTATCCCGGGAGGAGAGAAAGGCCTACCGGGCTTTAGTAAAATCGCAGCAGCGGAAATGGCTATTGCTTTGCCTAATCTTAAACTTCGGAGTGCTGGCGGTTACCAAATACACCAATTTCACAATAGCTAACATAAATTCGGTACTTAGAACCGTTGGTAGCGGAACACAGCTTTCCTTCTGGAGCCTGGCTCTGCCGATGGGTATATCCTTTTATACATTCCAGACCATGAGCTATATAATAGACGTATACAGGGGCAAACACCCGGCGGAGAGTAATTTCTTCAAGCTGGCACTTTTTACGTCCTTCTTCCCGCAGTTGGTGCAGGGGCCCATAAGCCGATTCGACGACCTGTCAAAGACATTGTATAATGAACATTCCTTTGATATCCAAAACGTAAACCGCGGCCTGCAAAGGATAATGTGGGGCTTTTTCAAAAAGGTAGTACTGGCCGACCGTATCCTGGTGGCGGTAAATACAATAATAAGGAACCCGGACATATACCAGGGAGTGTTTGTGTTTATAGGAATGCTTTTTTATGCCTACGAGCTCTATGCGGACTTTACCGGCGGTATAGACATAACAATAGGTATCGCCCAGGTGCTGGGTATTAAGGTGAAGGAAAACTTCAAGCGGCCGTACTTTTCCAAGTCAACGGCGGAGTACTGGAGAAGATGGCATATTACAATGGGCACCTGGTTTAAGGACTACCTGTTTTATCCCCTTTCGGTATCGGGACCTATGCTTAAGTTTTCGAAGTTTTCCCGCCGCCGGTTTGGGGACGGCTTGGGCAAGCGTATACCGGTATATGTATCTACTATACTAGTATGGTTTACCACCGGTCTTTGGCACGGAGCCAGCTGGAACTTTATAGTCTGGGGGCTGTTAAACGGAACAGTCATAATAGTATCTCTGGAGTGCCAGCCTCTGTACGACTGGTTTCATAGCCGGTTTCATGTAAAGCATACCTTTGGGTTTCGCCTGTTTCAGGTGGTCCGGACCGTTCTTTTGATGAGTGCCATAAGAATGCTTGACTGTTACAGGGACGTGCCGCTTACATTTAGAATGCTGGGTACTATGTTCACCCGTTTCAATGTGAGCACTCTGACTGGGAAAGCTCTTATGGGATTAGGGCTTGGAATGGCCGATTATATGGTTCTGCTGGTTGGCCTTGTGGCCCTTATTGCCGTAAGCCTTTTGCAGAGGGACGGCAGCGTAAGGAATAAGCTTGCGGTAAAACCAGCGGCGGTTCGTTTCGCGGTGTACTATGTGCTTATAATTTCCATACTGGTGCTGGGGGCCTACGGGATGGGCTATGATTCAAGCCAGTTTATATACAACCAGTTCTAGGAGGACGTTATGTTTAAGAAGAGATTTTTGACCGCTGTGGCCGTAATATTGATTATGACCGGTACCCTTTATCTTTTGGAGCGGCTGCTTATGCCTAAGCACGTATCCGCAATAGTGGAAGGGTCCCTTATTGAGGAGTACTATAAAGAGGAAAAAGGGCACGACGTGATTTTTGTCGGGGACTGTGAGGTATACGAGAGCTTTTCGCCCATAACCCTGTGGGAGCACTATGGCATCACCAGCTACATCCGGGGCAGTGCCCAGCAGCTTATATGGCAGTCCTATTACCTGTTGGAGGAGACCCTGAAATATGAGAAGCCGGAGGTGGTGGTGTTCAATGTGCTGGCAATGCAGTACGACCAGCCCCAGAAGGAGGCTTACAACCGTATGGCTCTGGACGGCATGAGAATGTCCCTTTCAAAGTTTAAGTCCATAAGGGCGTCCATGATAGAGGACGAAAAGTTTATTGAATACCTGTTCCCGCTGCTTCGGTATCACTCAAGATGGAGCGAACTTACCGCGGAGGACCTCCGGTATATGTTCCGAAAGGGAAAATTGTTCCACAACGGGTATTATATGAGGGTGGACGTAAAGCCTGTTGAAACGGTACCCAGGGGCAGGAAATTGGCGGATTATCAGTTTGGCAAAAACGCTTATTATTATCTCGACCGCATGGTAGAATTATGTAAGGAAAGTGATATAGAACTGGTGCTTATTAAGGTGCCCAGCCTTTACCCTTACTGGTATGACGAGTGGGAGGCCCAGATGGAAGACTACGCGCAAAGGCACGGGCTTATGTACATAAACTTCCTTGAGCTGATCGAAGAGGTGGGTATAGACTTTGCCCAGGACACCTACGACGCCGGGCTACACCTAAACGTAACCGGGGCAGAAAAGATGTCGGTATACTTTGGCAAAGTGCTGCAGAACACCTTTGGACTGGAAGACCGCAGGAATGAAGTGGACCTTAGCAGAGCTTGGCAGCAAAAGGCAGACTTTTATTATCGGATGAAGGAGGACCAGTACCGGGAGCTGGAGGAGTACGGGTACCTGAAAAGCCTTGGTGCCAGGCCTCCGGAAAGCACCGCGGTGGATTAAGGGGTCAGCCCGTTTAATGGAACATATAAGAAGGGAGACTCGGATTATGAAGAGATTAAGCTTAATCATATTATTGTCACTGCTTTTGACCGGGTGCAGTAGCGGTGCGGACCCCGTTTCCGGGGAGGCCCCGGAAGGGGCCGGGGATAACGGTCCGGCCGGGTACGTTTTTGAAAATGGAGGCGTTGCCATAGCCATGCATGGCGAGGTAGAGCCGATTCTGCAGGCTCTGGGCGATGCAATGGAATACTTCGAGGCGGAGAGCTGTGCGTTCCAGGGCATGGAAAAGATATTTACCTACAGCGGTTTTGAACTGCATACCTATGAAATGGAAGGCGTTGACTTCGTGGCGGCGTTGGTGTTTTTAGACGATAGCGTTTCCACTAAGGAGGGCGTATATCTTTTTTCCGGGCTGGAGGACATTTTAAGCGCATACGGGGACGGCTATACAAAGACCAACGATATGTACTCCTATGACCTTGACGGGTCCAGGCTTTCTTTCCTTATCGAAAACGATGAAGTGACGTCGATTGAATACCTGGCGGTTACCGAATAGGGACAGCTTTTTTTAACATTGATGTAAGCGTCCGAAATATCCCTTTTGGATAAAAAGGACGCTAATCACCGGGGTTTGTTCAACTAATCATCAGCGGATAAAGCATTCCGCTGATTGATTAGTTTCATTTCAGCCAGCCTCTCGGAAGATATCGGCTGTCCCTTGGGCGTTACGGCTATTTTGTAGTATTTTTCGGAAAGCATCTTTGCCAGTTGCGAAGGATTTTTAACATGTACCAGATCTGCTTTGCAGTACCGGTCCAGCCTTTTGCGGTACTCTGATATGGCTTCCATATAAAATTGTCCGCTTTGCCTGCCACAAGGATGATTCTATAATTCATATTGTTCTCCAAAAATTGTCGGTGGCATTTACCACGGTTTATTATAAGGCTTATGCGTATAGTAACATACCCCATATATTGGTCTATGTGCTTTTTAGTAGCAGATCCACTTTCAATTATAGCACCTAAGCCATAGTATATACAATAACCAGACCGTATGGGATGGGAAAAAAAGCATCCAAAGGAACGGTGACCATGTAATAAAAGGGGTTATACTATGGTGTTCACGGCAAACCAAAAATATCTAATTAACCACGGCCGAAAGTTTGATATAATAAAAGTCAGGTCAATTTTTTATTTTGCACACAGCATAGGGTGTAGGGTAGCCGACATATAGAGTTAAGGGGGAAAAGGGTTATGAAGGAAACGGGGCTACGTGTTATTAGGCTTTTTGTGGGGATTTTTCTTTATTCCACCGGAATTGCATTGACAATAAATGCAAATATTGGTCTCGCGCCCTGGGATGTACTGCATCAGGGTCTTTCGAAAACTATAGGAATTACTATAGGCCAGGCCAGCATAGGTATGGGTATTATAATAGTAATAATAAACAGCATAATGAAAGAAAACGTGGGATGGGGAACCCTTTCAAACATGCTGTTTGTCGGCGTGTTCCTGGACTTGCTGCTGCTTAACCACTTAATACCCGTGTTTGAAAATATAGTGGCCAGGGCTGCCATGATGTTTGGAGGCATGTTCGTTTTGGGCGTAGCATCTTTTTTGTATATAGGTGTGGGTTTGGGTGCGGGGCCCAGAGACGGTCTTATGGTGGGTCTGACCAAGAGGACCGGTAAATCTGTCCGTCTTATACGCAGCTCCATTGAAACCTGTGTTGTGGGCATGGGGTATTTATTAGGCGGGTCGGTTGGAGCGGGTACCCTTATTATGGCTCTTTCCATTGGATATTTTGTACAGCTGGCATTTCAGCTGTTCAAGTTCGACGTAAATAACGTGGAGCACAGATTTATAGACCAGGACATAAAGGCACTAAAAAAGCTTATGCATCCCAAGGCGACGGACGTGGATGCAGACGGGAGATAACAGAACAAGACATATAAAGCAAACAAAGGCTTCTGCATAAATGCAGGAGCTTTATTGTTTACAAAACGCCGCAAATAGTATAGAATTACACTAAATGAGGGGGTGATATATTGGACAGAAACCAATACATAAGAATACTTGATAAAAAGCTTAAACTTATCAGGGTTGAAAAGGGCTTTACCCAGGACAGGATGGCCCAGATTATAGGGATATCAAAAAAGACACTTGTCCAGATCGAAAAGGGGAGGGCCAGCCTGGGCTGGACCGCCTCGGTTGCCGTGTCTTCTGTTTTCGGGGACAGTGAAGTTCTCCAGATGACCTTTGGAGGAGACCCCCAGGATATGATACTTACCCTTGCCTTTGAGAATTACGAGGGTAATTACGGCAGTACCATGGGAGGCAGGATATGGTGGCGGGATATCGAGATAAAAGAAGGCTTTAGGATACAACAGAACATTATCAGCAAGCATTACAGAATACTGGATGACCGGGAGAGAAGGATATGCTCTTCCTTCGAATTTCAGTATATGAAAAAAAGGCTCAAAGAGCTGTGTGAGGCGGGGGAAAGGCATGATAACTGACATAATGCGAAGAACCATACTTGGAAAGAAAGAAAAATTCCTTTTTGAAGGCTACCGGGAGGGGATGATAGATTTTGACAGTATAGGCAGTGAAATTGGATTATATATACACATTCCCTTCTGTAAGGAAATATGTTCCTACTGTCCCTATAATAAAACAATATATAAGCGGGGCATGGCCGGGAAATACAAAAAAGCAATTATCCATGAAATAAAACTGTACAGCAAAATACTTAAAGATAAGAGTATAACATCGGTATACATAGGGGGAGGCACACCGACCCTTATGGCGGATGATCTCAAAGAAATACTGGAGCTAATAAAAAAAACATTTCGTTTCTCCGGAAACATAGGAATAGAAGCCCATCCGGCGGAAGCAAAGGATGAATTGTTTGATTCGCTGGAGGATATAGGCGTTAACCTTATAAGCCTTGGGGTTCAGACCTTTAATGATAAAATATTGGACTTTCTGGGAAGGGGTTATAGTTCAGGGGAGGCGGACAAAGCCCTGTCCATCATTAAACAATACGGGTTCAAATGTATTGATGTGGATATAATGACAAACCTTCCCGGACAGACCATGGAAGACATAGAATATGATATAAGCAGGGCCTATTCCTATGATATCGACCAACTGTCGGTATACCCGCTGATTGTTTTCCCCATGACCAAAATGGGGACGGCTATTCGGGAAAACGAGCTAAACCGTTTCAACGGTTTACAAGAGAAAAAAATACTAGGGCTAATCGATGAAATATCCCGGAAGAACGGATATAAAAGGAGCTCTGTATGGACATACGGAAAGGACGGAGGCAGCAGGTATACTTCGGTTACAAGGGAAAGCTTCGTGGGTCTGGGGGCCGGGGCGAGCTCCCTGGCGGGCGGGTATTTTTATCTGAACACCTTCAGCGTGGAGGAATACATAAAGGCACTGGAGCATGGAGGGTTGCCTATAAACCTGGTAAACCGGATGTCCGAAAAGGAGAGGATGATTTTTTGGATTTTCTGGAGATGCTACGACGGGGTAATAGACGGGGAAAGGTTTGCACGGCTTTATAACGCAGATTTGGTAAAAGAATTCCCTCTTTTGTTTGCAATGCTTAAGGCCCTTGGAATGACAAAGGTGCATGACGGCAGGTTTGAATTGACCGAGTGGGGAAGATATGCCTATCATCTGGTGGAAAAGCAGTACTCGGTAAGCTATCTAAACGACCTATGGCATGCGTCAATGAAGCAGCCATGGATAGAAGAAATAAGGCTATAGAAGGAGAAAACATGAAAAGCACAGAATTCTTATCGCTGGCGTGGTTCGGTATAAAGGAAATTCTATTAAAGAGTGAAAAGCCCATACTGGGAACTATAATACTTACCGATTACTGCAATCTTAGTTGCAAGCACTGTTCTGTCAATAACATAAACAAGAGGATGTACCCGTACCGGGATATAAGGGAGGAGATGGAAAAACTCTACAAGCTGGGCATAAGGATTTTGTTTTTCTGCGGAGGCGAAACCTTTCTTTGGAAAGACAAAGGCAAGGATGTCAGGGACCTGGTCAGGGAAGCCAAACATATGGGGTTTTACCTGGTGAATGTGGTAACAAACGGCACCGAGGGTATTGGCATCCCGGAAGCGGATGTGATATTTCTTAGTATCGATGGGACAAGGAATACACACAACCTGATAAGGGGTGATACCTACGACAGGATAATGGAGAACCTGGACAGAGCAGTAGGCTGTAATGTGTGCCTTTATATGGCGGTGAACAACCTTAACTACAGGGAGGTAGAGGAGGTAGGCGCCCTGGCGAAGGACCACCCAAATATCCGCTCCATATCATTCAACTTCCATACTCCCTACCAGGGTACCCGGCATATGGCACTTACCTTGGAACAAAAGAAGGAAACAGTGGCAAGAATAAAGGGTATGATAAAGGCAGGGTTTCCGGTTTTCAACCTTTACAGTGCCCTAGACGTATATCTCCGAAACACCTGGAAGAGGCCCTGTCACCAGTGCATGGTTTCGGAGGATGGTATAAGGTATATATGCGGCAGATGCGTGGATATCCCGGGGCTGTGCAGCGAGTGCGGCTACCTCTTCGCAGCGGAGTTTTCTCTTTTGTTCAGGGGAAACATTAGAATAATCTATGAAATGCTTAAAACATATCTGCGGTATATATAAAGGCACCTGCCGGCAGGGACCTGATAGGTCCCCTGGTTTTGTGTTAGAATATATATAGGATTAAACAGGATACAGCTTAGAAAGGACTGGTTTGATGCAAAAGACACTGGTACTGGCGGAAAAGCCTTCGGTGGGAAGGGACTTATCGAGGGTGCTGGGCTGCGGCAGAAAAGGAAACGGGTACTATGAGGGCAGGGAGTACATCGTAACCTGGGCCCTGGGACACCTGGTAACCCTGGCTGAGCCGGAGGATTATGATCAAAAATATAAATCGTGGCGTATGGAGGACCTGCCCATGCTTCCCTCCGTCCTTAAGCTGGTGGTAATAAAACAAAGCGGAAGGCAGTTTAAATGCGTAAGGCAGCAGATGCAGAGGAAGGACGTGGGGCGGATAGTAATTGCCACCGATGCCGGCCGTGAAGGGGAGCTTGTGGCCCGGTGGATCATTGAAAAGGCGGGCGTCCGAAAGCCCATAAAGCGTTTGTGGATTTCTTCGGTGACCGACAGGGCCATCAAGGAGGGGTTCAAAGCCCTAAGAGACGGCAGGGACTATGAAAACCTGTATGCCTCCGCCGTTGCCCGGGCGGAAGCCGACTGGCTGGTGGGCTTAAACGCCACCCGGGCTCTGACCTGTAAATACAACGCCCAGCTCTCCTGCGGAAGGGTGCAGACCCCCACCCTGGCTATAATCGCCAAAAGGGAGCAGGAGATTCAGAACTTTGAACCAAGACCTTTTTACGGTATAAACGCCGTGGCTGATAAATTCAAGCTTACCTGGCAGGATTCCCGGTCTAAGAGCTACAGAATCTTTGACCGGCAGGAAAGGGACAAGGTGCTGGAAAGCATGCGGGACAAGGACGCCAGGGTGGTGCAGGCGGACAGGAAGAACAAAAAAACCTTTGCTCCGCTGCCCTACGACCTGACCGAGCTGCAGCGGGACGCGAACAAATTTTTCGGTTATTCGGCAAAGGAGACCCTTTCCATTATGCAGGGGCTGTATGAGCGGCACAAACTGCTCACCTATCCTAGGACGGATTCCAGATATATTTCTACCGATATTGTAGGCACTCTAAGGGACAGGATAAGGTCCTGCGGGGTGGGCCCCTACTCAAAGGCATCGGCAAAGGCGCTCAAGGGTCCAATTACACAGAAAATGCATTTTGTGGACAACGCCAAAGTATCCGACCACCACGCCATTATTCCCACTGAGCAGTCGGTGTACCTGGACGACCTTAGTGACCGGGAAAGGAAGATATACGACCTGGTGGTTAAACGGTTTCTGTCGGTCTTTTATCCACCCTTCGAATATAAGCAGATAACCATAACAGCCGGGATCGGAGGCCAGTATTTGGCTGCCCGGGGAAAGGTCATTGTAAATCAGGGTTGGAAAGAGGTCTACCGGGACGATTTTGAAGAAGAAGTGAGCGATGAGGAAATAACCGAACAGGTTCTGCCGGACATTCAAAAGGGTGATACAATAAAAATACTTAGGCTGGAAAAGACAGAAGGCAAAACCAGACCGCCGGCCCCGTTCACAGAAGGGACCCTGCTTTCGGCCATGGAGAACCCGGCCAAATACATGGCCGGCGAAAGCAAAGACCTTATAAAGACCATAGGCGAGACCGGGGGACTGGGAACGGTGGCCACCCGGGCGGATATTATAGAAAAGCTGCATGGCAGCTTCCTTATCGAAAAGAAGGGAAAATATATCCGCATAACCTCCAAGGGCAAACAGCTTTTGGAGCTGGTCCCGGAGGACCTTAAATCTCCCGCTCTGACTGCCGAATGGGAGCAAAGGCTGAGTGCCATTTCCAGGGGCTCGGTCAAAAAGGAAGACTTTGTAAACGAAATGAAAAGCTACACCAAAACGGTAGTCCGGGAGATAAAAAACAGCGAGGCAGAGTATCGGCACGACAATATAACACGTACCAAATGCCCCGAGTGCGGCAAGTATATGCTGGAGGTAAACGGCAAGAAGGGCAGGATGCTGGTGTGCCAGGACAGGGAATGCGGGCACAGGGTAGGCATCGCAAGGGCCAGCAACGCCAGATGCCCCCAATGCCATAAAAGGATGGAGCTTCGGGGTGAGGGGGAAGGGCAGATATTTACCTGCAGCTGCGGCTACAGGGAAAAGCTGTCGGCCTTTAAACAGAGAAGGGGTAAAGAAAGCGACAAAGTCTCCAAGAGAGAGGTGCAAAAGTTTATGGAGGAGCAAAAGAAAGAAAAGGAAAAGCCAATAAATTCAGCATTGGCCGACGCCCTGTCCAAACTTGATTTGTAAACTAACGTAGGAATAAGAAACCGTCTCTGCGGACAAAATATATTATAAATGCCAGTAAAATTATTTCCGGGAGGTGGTTTTTTCTGCGAAGGGTATGCTGGAACAGCCGGGACATTTGGTTAAAATATGCCCGCCTGCGGAAACGCGATTAGAAAATTCTTGCAATGCTGAAGTATATATGGTAGTATTACATCCGGTGTTAAAAAGTTGAAAAACTGAGATTATCTTTAGGCCTCTGGACACAGTAAGGACAAAAGGTGATTAGTGTTATTCCGCTTTTTGATGTAATAAATGAAAAGGAGGCCCAATAAATGCAGGGTACAGTAAAATGGTTCAATGCCGATAAAGGCTTTGGCTTTATTGAATCCACCGATGGCGGGGACGTGTTCGTTCATTTTTCCGCTATTCAGGGCGAAGGGTTCAAGACTCTCGAAGAAGGCCAAAGTGTGGAATTCGACGTAGTCGAAGGAAACCGTGGTCCG
>Ga0172377_10000422_pt1 | contig 39817 bp, 30 predicted proteins | sample Pumphouse3metaG_FD_119749 | JGI IMG/M metagenome (GOLD analysis project Ga0172377, IMG submission 119749) | Leachate microbial communities from a municipal landfill in Southern Ontario, Canada - Pumphouse #3 metaG | ecosystem: Engineered > Solid waste > Landfill > Unclassified | place: Canada... | reverse complement strand
GAAGTACAGCAGATTATGTCTACTTATGTTGGAATTGTTCGTTCAAATTTACGGTTAAAACGTGCATGGGATCGTCTTGATATTATTTATGAGGAGACAGAAAGTCTTTTTAAACGTTCTGTGGCATCACGCGATATATGTGAACTGAGGAATATTATTAATGTTGGTTATTTAATTATGCGTATGGCTATTGAACGAAAAGAAAGCCGTGGACTTCATTATAATTTGGATTATCCTCCGAAGAAAAAATTAGTAGAATAAGTTTGTTGGTGTATTAAATGTTTTTAGCTTAATGAGTTCTTGAATGATTTTTGCTTTTAACTTTTGAACGAAACACCTGAAAATGGCTTTAGATAACAGATTTATAAATTATAAATCTGTTATCTGGCATTATACACTAAGATATAAATTAATATAATGATTTACTTAACTATAATTAGACACGGGGAAACTATACAAAATTTGAATAAGTTGTGCCAAGGGCAGCAACCCGGGAAATTGTCCGAAAAAGGACTAAAACAAGTGGCAAAATTGGCAGAAAGATTAAAGGATGAAACTACTGACGTTTTTTATACAAGTGATTTGTACCGCGCACTGGAAACTTCTAAAGCTATTCTTTCTTATCATCCTGAATGGAAATCTATAAAGGAGCCTTTGTTAAGAGAACGTTATATGTCTTCATGGGAAGGAAAACCTTTTCCCAAAAACTGGAACTGGAGTTATCTTCCTGAAGGTGCAGAGACAACTGAGGATATGATTGACCGTGCAAAAGTTATAGTTGCCAAAATAAAAAGGGATAATGATGGTAAAAAGGTTATGATTGTAACTCACGGAAGTTTTATAAAGGCTATTTTAACGGTTTTGTTTAATAAGCCAGAATCTTTTTTCTTTTCATGGGAAGAACCTAAGAATACAGGTGTTAGCCGTTTTGAGCTTTATCCAGACGGAAAAGTAAAACTTATTGAAAAGAACAATGTTGATCATCTGGATGCAGAGACTCAGCCTTGTGATTGTATGCCGAAATAAATTAAAACCAGAGTCCCAGATTTGCCGAAAAATCCAGACTGCTGCTTAAATTAGAATACCCAATACTCATTTCGATTGGACCGAATAGTGTTTCCATAGATAATTTTATTCCGCCTCCCCATGAATAGGTGCTGTTTTTTTTAGGAATTATAGAACCGTATTCCTGTAAGGCATTGAAAAGAAGGGAAATATATTTTGTTTTTGCAAACTTTTTTCTAAGTCCTATAAGTTCTATTGTTGTAAAACGGTCTGCCATGATAACAGGCGAGGCTCCTATATAGGGAAGATGATAACTGAAATATTTAGAATAACAGTCTCCACCGATAAGTGTCGTTTTTGCTTCAGGATAATTTTTGTCGAATTGAGACCGACTGTAAAAATTTAAAAGAAGGGCAGATTTCCCGCTTATTGGAATAACATTTTTTAGTCTTATTAATAAAGAAGGAGAAATGTTTTCGAGTTTGAGATTTGTGTCAAAATTAATTTCCGAATATAAATTTGTACCTTTTTTAGGGAAATAAAAATCATCCATATTATCCAAAGAGAAATAAAGATACAAATTTGTGTTAAATGTTTTTATTTTTCCTGATTGTAAAGATTGAGAATTATCTCCTCTTGAGAAGACATCTCCGTTGAAATATTCCTCATTTATTCCGAATCCGGCATTATATCTTGTCAGAAAAGACTGGTATAAGTATAGATTCCCTGAAGCATAATAAAGATCGGCATCAATGTTTTTCTGACCATTTTCATGAATGCTGTAATTTTGATGTTTTCCTTTCAGACTAATTCCGAAACATGGCAAATCTTCTTTTGTGCTTTCAGCTGTCAGGCTGACCCCCGGATTGGCAGATAGTTCAGCACTGGCTGATAAATATCCAAAAATATTGGCATAATTTTTATGTGTAACATTAAGTAATAATGATGCTGCATCAGTTGTATTTACCTTAAACCCAATGTTTTGTGTATATTTTTTTTCTTTTGTAATATTCAAAGTAAGTGTTCTTCCTTTATTATCTGAGTCCTGGGGTAGGGTAAAATATATTTTTTTGAATCCACCATATCCGTATATACGGTCGATTGCTTTTTTAATTTCATCATATGAATACTCTCCGGGAAGATTCATTTTCATCTTTTTCTTAATGAAGTCTTCATTTATTTTAGTGTATCCTTTCAAATCAATTCCTGTAATTTTCCATTTTTCCGGAGCTACCAGTTTCCGGGATATTTTTTTAGGAGATAAATGATATTTGGTCTTCAGTTCTTCTAACTGACCTTTTATCGCTTTTGTTGCTTCTTCTCCTCTGCAAATAAGCGTATCTGCAGCTTCAATTGTAAAGCTTGCCGTAGAATAGCCGGTGATGTCAGGACGAATTTCTATATCACATAACTTACCGTTTGTGGAATTTTTTTCCATTCCAAGGAAATTAACCATTTGTCCCATAATTTCGCTCATGGATTTAATTTCTTTCTTTGTATATAAATCGCTTTGAATATCTACTCCTATAATTATGTCCGCTCCCATCTTTTTTGCTATATCAGTAGGAAAGTTGTTTACAATTCCTCCGTCAACAAGTAGCATACTATCTCTATGGGAAGGTTCAAATATACCTGGAATGGCCAGACTTGAAAATATTGCCGAAGGAAGAAATCCATTTTTCATGATAACTTCTTTTCCTGTTTCTAAATTTGCTGAAACACAGGCAAAAGAAATAGGAAATTTTGTAAAGTCGGTATTTTCAGGAACATTTGCACAAAGACCGCATAGCAGGTTAAATGCATTCTGTCCTTTTATCACACCCATTGGCAGGCTGATAATTTTTTTTTCATTCAGAGGAAGTGAAATAAGATATCGCTGCTTTAATGATTGATCTTTTTTAGGGAGATCAAGCCTGGAAACATCATCAGACAACAGCATATTCCAGTTTAGTTTATTTACCATTTTTTCAATTTCGTCTGCCGTATATCCTATTGAATATATTCCCCCTATAAGGCTTCCTATACTTGTTCCGACTATTATGTCAATTGGAATTCCTTCTTCTTCAAGAATCTTTAGAACGCCTATATGTGCGAATCCTTTTGCTCCTCCTCCACTAAGAACCAGTGCAACTTTTTTTCTGCATAATGTGTCAGACTGACCGATAACATTGCCGGAATAAAGCAGGAACATGAATAATATAAAAAAAAGAAAAAAATATTTTTTATTGAAGGTCATAATAATATTTCATTTTAATACACTATTGACTTGACCCATTTAAGATAACAAAAAAATAGAACAATTAAGACTAGTACAGAAAAAAAATTGAAAGATTTATTTTTTTTCATTCGAAAAAATTCATTATTTCTTCCTGAGTGATTTTTTTATATGGATTGTTTGAATTTATGAATTTGTTAGCCAGGGAAGATTTTTCTTCCTGTAATAATTGAATTTTTTCCTCAATGCTACCTTCTGTAATGTAACGGTATACAAAAACTTTTTTGTTTTGTCCTATACGATGTGCCCGGTCAATAGCTTGATTTTCTGATGCCGGATTCCACCATGGATCTATAATGAATACATAGTCTGCCGCAGTTAGGTTTAATCCGGTTCCTCCTGCTTTTAACGAGATAAGAAATATTCGTGTTTCCTGGTCTTCCTGAAATTTACGGATTTCTTCTTCTCTGTGTATTGTGGCTCCCGTTAGTTTTGAATATTGCCATTTCTGATGAATAATTTCTTTTTCTATTAATTCAAGATGCTTTACGAATGAAGAAAAAACAAGGATTTTATGTTTTTCAGAAATAAGACTTTTTAAATTATCCAGGATTTCCGAAAATTTACCTGAGTCGTTGTCTTTGTCCTTTCTGGTTAAATCCGGATGATTTGCGAGCTGACGAAGTTTGGTGAGTCCTTGCAATATGACTATAGCCGATTTATTTATTCCTTCTTTTTCAATGTTTTTTAGTATTTCTTTGCGAATGGCTGATTTTTCTTCTTCATAAAGTTTTTTTTGTATTTCACTCATCGAACAATATCTGATTTGTTCGGTTAAAGGTGGAAGATCACGGGCTACTTGCTCTTTCGTTCGTCTTAAAATAAAAGGTTGTATTAGAATTTGTAGCTTTTTTTGTTTTTCAGGATCATTTTTCTTTTCAATTGGCATTTTGAATTCACGGTTAAAGGATGACAGACTTCCCAGTAGTCCTTTATTTAAGAAATTCATCTGTGACCACAAATCTGTCAGAGAGTTTTCTATAGGAGTGCCTGTCAGAACCATACGGTAGAATGATGATAGCATACAAATACTGTGATAATTTTTTGAAGATGGATTTTTTATGTTTTGACTTTCGTCAAGAATCAGAAATAAAAACCGGTATTCTTTTAATGTATCAATATCATTACGTACTGTCCCGTATGTTGTAAGAATGATATCAAAATTTTGTATTGCAGTTTCAAGCTTTCCTTCTTTTTTTCTCTGATTTCCTATATGTCTGTATACTTTTAGTGAGGGGGCGAATTTCTTGATTTCATTTTCCCAGTTATGTATTAACGAAGTTGGCATAACAATAAGTGAAGGTGTTTGCTTTTCTTCTGTCTCAGAATTATTTTCTTTAAATGAAAAAGACAGTTGCTCAGTTTTATGTTTTGCTGTATTCATCGGAACTAAATCTTCAGGAATGGGATCTTGTTTCATTTTTAATAGCAAGGTGAGTGTTTCCAGCGTTTTTCCAAGTCCCATATCGTCAGCGAGACAACCTCCGAAGTGATTTTTACATAGATTATACATCCATCTATATCCTGTTTTCTGATATGATCTCATGTTGGCTTTCAACATTGAAGGGATAGTTATTTTTTGATTTTCTGAATCATATGAACCTTCCAGAGAACGAAGAACTTCTTTTCCTAAGATGTCAGGATGATTCTTTAAAATAGAAAAATGATATTTTCTGATTTTTATTTTATTTCCTTCAGTATGACTGGCAGCTAGTATATCTTTATACTCAGAAAACCATTCCTGTGGCAGAATTGCGATTTTTCCGTCAGGTAGTTCAAATTCCCTGATGTCGTTTAGAATATATTTTTTTAATTTTATAAAAGGAATTTTAAAATTTCCGATAGAGATATTTGCATGCATATCAAACCAGTCATTGTCGAATTTTGTCTGAATTGTAATTGAAGCTTTGTCAAAAGAAAATTGTTTAATACCGGGGTTTTGCTGAATTGAAAAGCCGGCCTGTTTTAATTCATCTTTATGCTGTTCTGTCCATGTAATAATTGTATATGTTTGATTTTCATCACTTATTAAATCAATATTCCTTAATCTGTAAAATCCGTTATCTTCATATAAACCAAACAAATTAAGTTTATCGATCATACTTTTTTCCCATAAAAGATCTCTTTTGATTTTTTGGAAAGTGAAGAGTTCCAGTTCTTTTTTTAAAATAACAATATGGTTATCCGGATTGCTGGGAAGAATATCACTATTGTTATATCTGAATTTAAGAAGGAAACAAATTCTCTGGTTCAGATCATATTCCAGAGACAAAATAGCCTGACCGTATGGACTCATACAGAAAATACGAAATCCTGTTGATTTTACATCTCCTTCTTTAAGGGTGTTTAAAATAAAGGTTTTAAAATATTTATCTTCAAAGTTTGAAGGTATAAAGACAAAATCTTTTTTAAAGAATGGATTTAATTTGTTGTAATTTAATTTTTTAAATGTTATTAGCTGATGATTTATAAGCAGTGTGCATGGTTTGTCGGTAACAAGTACAGTCTTTTGATTTTTTATCCTTAATAGTTTTTTCTCGTGTTGTAGTTTTAGATGATAAAACGTTCCTTCTTTTCTCCTGTCAAAATAAAAAACACAGCTAGCATATTCAGGTGAGATATTAATCCTGTCTTCATCGTATATATTAGAATATTTTGTTGATTTACTAAAAAGAGGAGTTTCCCCTCTCATTAATATATCAATAATTTTATTCATGTTCAGGTCTATGTATGGGCGAATGATATTGTTGAATATATCGTTTTTTATTTCCTGAAAAAAATTACGGTTACTTTCTCCTTTTGAAAATTTTCGGAATATATTTTCATCGCAGTATTTCTCTGTAAGTTTTACAAGTTGTATTTCTTCTTCGTTTAAATGCAGATTAATGATATCATTGTTTTTTACAACTTTATAACTGATGTAGAAAGAATCTGTTCTTTCAACCAAAAAAGCTTGAAAAACAGGACCAAAAAGCCTGTGTTCCGTTAAACATAATATGAATTTTTTTGAAGTCATTAATGCCGGATATATTATAAATTATAGTAGAGATAATAAAACAGTTCTTAATTTTTAATTTCTAATTTGATTTGTTTCGGTTACAAAAAACTTCAAATATAACCTAAATTTCGCAAGGAAGTTTCGTAATGAACATTCAAATAACAAAAAAATCAGTACCTAAATTCCTTGCGGATTTTAGGTATAATCATTTTGAAAGGGAAAAGTGCTTAAAAAGCTTTAATATGAAAGAAAAAAATAAAAAAAAGTAAAATCAGATAACTTTTGAAGAACACATTACTATTTTTGTACTCATAAAACTCAGAAAAAAAATATTTTTTAAGATAAAGCCAAATTAGAATGAATGAAATAATTGAAACCGGACAATTTTCTGAAAAAGTTTTTAAGATTGTGGTTTATGCTCCAAGAATTGCCAGATCAAGAAAACCGGGACATTTTATTGTTTTAAGGACTGATGAAAATGGTGAAAGAATTCCTTTGACTATTGCTGATGCCGATGTAAAAAAAGGAACAATAACACTGGTTGTTCAAAAAGCTGGTGTTTCCACAACAAAGTTGTGTAATATGAAACCGGGTGATAAGATCGCCGATTTAGTGGGTCCGTTAGGTAAGGCTACCAAAATAAAAAAAATTGGAACAGTCCTGGCTTGTGGAGGTGGTGTTGGAATAGCTCCTTTATTGCCAATTGTTGAAGGATTTAAGAAAGCCGGAAATCGTGTAATAAGTGTGCTGGCCGGCAGGTCCAAAGAATTAATTATTCTTGAAGATCAAATTAAAAAATGGTCTGACGAGGTGATTGTGATGACAGATGATGGTTCTTACGGACACAAAGGTGTTGTTACTGTTGGTGCAGAAGAGGTAATTAAAAGAGAAGAAGTAAATGAATGTATAGTAATCGGACCAACTGTCATGATGAAATTTACAGCATTGCTTACAAAAAAATATAATATTCCAACTCAGGCAAGTTTAAATACAGTTATGGTTGACGGAACAGGTATGTGCGGTGCGTGTCGTGTATCTGTTGGAGGTAAAACTCGTTTTACATGTATAGACGGACCTGAATTTGATGCGCATCAGGTTGATTTCGATGAGCTTATTCTTCGTCTTGGTGGTTATAAAGAAGAAGAAAAAAGAGCGTATAATGCCTATTTAGAAAATCAAAACAAATAGAGAGATGGAAGATCGTAAAGAAAGAAGAAATCAGGAATGGCGTAAGGAATTAAGATTAAAAACAAAAGGTAAAGATAGAACTTCTATTCCACGTGCTGAAATGCCTATGATGGATCCATTAGAACGTGTTCATTATCAGGATAGGGAAGTTAATACTGGTTTGGATCTTAATACTGCCAGACAGGAGGCTACAAGGTGTATGGATTGTGTTAATCCTGAATGTGTAACAGGATGTCCTGTTAATATAGATATCCCTTCTTTTATAAAAAATATTGAAAGAGGTGAAATTTTAAAGGCTGCAGGAGTTTTACGGGAAACATCAGCATTGCCTGCTGTATGTGGTCGTGTATGTCCTCAGGAAAAACAATGTGAAGCTCATTGTTTTTATCTTAAAAAATTAAAAAAACCTGCTGTAGCTATTGGTTATCTTGAAAGGTTCGCTGCTGATTATGAAAGAGAACACGGAGTAGCGGAAGTTCCGGAAATAAAGAAAAACGGAATAAAGGTTGCTGTTGTAGGTTCGGGACCATCTTCACTGTCTTTTGCAGGAAGCATGGTCAAAAAAGGATATGATGTAACCGTATTTGAAGCGTTACATGAAATTGGCGGTGTTTTAAAGTATGGTATTCCTGAATTCCGTCTTCCGAATGATATTGTAAATTCAGAACTGGAAAATTTGGAAAAACTGGGTGTTAAGTTCGAGAAAAATTTTTTGGTAGGACGTACTTCTTCTTTCGAAGATTTAAAAGAAGAGGGATTTAAAGGATTTTACGTTGCCAGTGGCGCAGGACTTCCACGTTTTATGCATATACCCGGTGAAAATTTTAACGGTATTATGTCATCCAATGAATATCTTACAAGGGTAAATCTTATGAATGCGGCAAAGGATGAATTTGATACTCCAGTATTTAAGGGTAAAAGAGTTGTAGTTGTCGGAGGTGGAAATACAGCCATGGACTCGGTTCGTACTTCTAAGCGTTTAGGTGCAGATAGATCAATGATAGTTTATCGCCGTTCGATGAATGAAATGCCTGCCCGTCTTGAGGAGGTTAAACATGCACAGGATGAAGGGATAGAATTTAATACTCTTACCAATCCTATAGAATATTTTGCTGACGAGAAAGGTCATGTATCAAGAGTACGTGTTCAGAAGATGGAACTTGGGGAAGCTGATGTTTCAGGACGAAGAAGACCTGTTCCTATTGAAGGATCAGAATATGATATAGAAACTGATATGGTAGTTGTAGCTGTAGGTGTTTCTCCTAATCCGCTGGTTCCTTCTGTACTTCCTGATTTAAAGGTAAGTAAAAGGGGAACAATTGAGGTAAATGAAGAAACAATGCAAAGTTCTGTTCCTGAGCTTTTTGCAGGAGGAGACATTGTTCGTGGTGGTGCTACGGTTATTCTTGCTATGGGGGATGGTCGTCGTGCTGCAAATGGTATGGATCAGTATCTGACAGAAAAATACGGAAAATAAAGTTTTACCCGTTTTTTTAATGTTTCCTCTTATGTTTTTCTGATAGGGGTATCTTAAATAAATTTAATAAATAATTATTATGACAGATTTATCGACTAGTTTTTTTGGATTAACTTTAAAAAATCCTGTTATCGCAGGAAGTTGCAGTCTGACCGGTAATATAGACAGTATAGTTGAACTTGCTAAAGCAAAACCGGGAGCTATAGTATTAAAATCAGTTTTTGAAGAAGAAATAGACCTTTTATATCAAAAGGAACAAAACAGTATTTATACTCAGAATCTTGATCCTGAATATCTTAATTATTTTGATTATGTTATAAAAGAAGAAAATCTTGGTAAGTATCTTGATTTAATTCAGCAGGCCAAAAAACTTGTGAATGTACCAATTGTGGCCAGTGTTAGTTGCATAACTTCCAATGAATGGATTTCGTATGTAAAACGTTTTCAGGATGCAGGTGCTGATGCTATTGAACTGAATCTGTTTATTATTCCTTCTGATTTGAAGCGTACTAACGAGGAAAATGAACGTTTTTATTTTGAATCTGTACGTAAGGTGAACGAAATGGTTTCTATTCCAGTAACACTTAAGGTAAGTTATTATTTTTCTAATCTTGCAAAAATGATGAAAGATCTTTCTTCTACCGGAATAGCCGGAATTACATTATTTAACCGCTTTTATTCTCCCGATATTAATATAGAAAAAGAAGAATTGACCGCCGGAGATGTTTTAAGTAATTCTGATGAATATCTTTTACCGTTAAGATGGACAGGAATTTTATCATCAAAGGTGGATTGTCCTATTGCTGCTACTACAGGAATTCATTCAGCTGAAACAGCTATAAAGATGATTCTTGCAGGTGCAGGTGCAGTACAGATTGCTTCTACTATTTATAAAGAAGGTCCGGATGTCATTGGTAAAATCATTAAAGGAATAGAAGAATGGATGAACAGAAAATCTTATAAATCAATAAAAGATTTCAAAGGGAAACTGGCCGTTCATACTGAAGATATTACCGCTTATGAGCGAGTACAGTTTATGAAATATTTCGGAAATAAAGACAAATAAAAGGTATTTTAACAGAAGAATTTTATGTATTTCTGGGCACCAGATAAAATTCATTTTTATGACGAAATAAAATGATAAAGAATATAGCTCTCATTTTAATTTTTTTAATAGTTGGTTTTTCCTTGAATACTCAGGGCAAACGAGTATATGGAGGAACTTTATCATATATACTGTATTCTGTGGAAAAAGGAGAAACCATATATTCTTTAACCAGTACTTATTCTGTCTTGCATGGTAAATTGCTTACAGATAAGGTAGTTGGCATGCCAAATAAGGGAAATGCCAAAAGCAGTAAGTTACAGATAAAATCTCAACCGGCAAAGTATAATACAATATCGCATCAGGTAGCAAGAAAGGAAACATTGTATAGTATTGCCAAAAAGTATGATTGTTCTGTTTCGGATATTCTTAAATTGAATCCGCAAGTTAAAGATAGTAGACGTTTGAGAAAAAAAACGATATTAAAAATTCCGATATCTGTAATTTCTGAAAATAAACAGAAAGATAAAAAAGTTGTTTTACCTGAGATAAGGAAAACGGATGTGGGTAATATGTTTGAAGTAGATAATTCGAATTATGGGAAATATTTAGTCAAAAAAGGAGAAACATTTTATAGTATATCGAAAAAGTTTTTTGTTACCGTTGACGGACTTAAAAATGCTAATCCTGGTATAAAAATTAATGATCTGATTCCTGAAGAAAAAATTATAATTCCAAAGAACAACCTTAATAAAAACATGTTTGGCCAGGTTCATGAAAATTCACAACTATCTTTTAATAATAATCGAATGCGGGTTTCCGGGTATAACCCTGATGCAGCTTTTAAAATTTATAGGGTTTGTCTGATGGTTCCTTTGTTTTTATCTGAGAATAAGAAATTGAATTCTGAAGTTAAGGTAGATTCTATTACGGAGAAGATATTGGTTCCAGATGATTCTATGGTTTTGGTTACTCCCTTTGATAGTGTTGCTATAGATAATGAATTTAAATTCTATTCGGGAAGCAAAAGTTTTTTAAATTTTTATGAAGGTGTTCTGCTGGCTGTCGATAGTCTGAAAAATGCCGGAATGAAAATTGAATTATATACTTTTGATACAGAACAAAAGAAAGGAGTGGTTGATTCTTTGCTAAATATGGATATTTTCAGGTCTTTTGATTTGATAATAGGTCCTGTTTTTCCAGATTTACAGAGAGACGTGGCAACTTTTGCACAGGAAAATCATATTGCTTTTATTTCTCCATTGTCTTCAGCAGGTAATTTAGAGGCGAGTAATCCTTATTATTTTAAGGTTAATCCCCAAAATGATTATTTTATTCAGCAGACTGCCGATTATATGACCAGAGAATATTCGGGGAAGAATATTATTGTCCTGAAAATGGGAGAATATAAATATTTACAGGAAGCAGCACTGATAGATAAATTGAGAAAAAAATACAGAGATCCTTTATATGCAGGAAAAGAGAAACCTGATTATCACGAATATTTATATTCTTCAGGTGGTTTGAACAGTTTACGGGAGATAATGAAATCTGACAAAGAGAATGTTGTGTTTATACCATCTAGAACTGAAGGACAGTTGAGTGTAGCTATTACGAATCTTAATACACTAACAAAAGAAGAATTTCCTGTTACGTTAATTGGACTACCAGCCTATCAGCGATATAAAAGTATACAGACAGAATATTTTTATCATACTAACTTAAATTACCTTAGTTCTTATTTTATTGATTACAAGTCGTCTGCTGTTAATAATTTCATACATAAATTTCGTAACAATTTCTTTGCAGAACCCGATAATTTCAGTTTTCAGGGATATGATGTAGCGTTTTATTTTATGAATGCATTGAAAAGTTACGGACATAATTTTATATCAGAACTGCCTTTTTTAAAAGTGGATTTACTTCAGGATAATTTTATTTTCAAAAAACAATCTGAATCGGGAGGATATATAAATGAAGGTTTGTTTGTGGTGAAATATTCACCTGATTATATGGAATGCGGGGTACCTTACGTAGAGAATTAGAAATCAAGATAAAATTTCTGACGGAAAGTTTTCATGTTGGAATTCTTTTTATACATCTCTTTAAGTATTTGCTCTTCAGAAAGATGTTCCCTGTTTTGTTTAATCTGAATTATTTTTGTTTTTAAATTTATCTCTGAATTATTTAATTCTTTTTGTAGGTAATCTAGAAGATTTATTTTGATTGTTTTTAATTCTTCTTTCAGCAGAGAACTGCCTACCTCAAGCTGGAGTTGATAATTGTCTGTTAATTTTGGTGGATGTGAAAGAGCTGCCTTTAGTCCCGGTTTTTTTGTTAATTTTTGTATATATTCTTCCCATTTTTCATTTAGTTGCTCTTGGGTAAATGGGTCGTGTCCCTCATTCTTAGGTTTTGAAACCTCTTCTTTTGATTGTCCAGAAGAAACTTCTTGCCTTTTATCTGTATTGTTCGATAAAGCGTCCATGATAGAGGGAGTATATGATTTTCTTCCTTTTCTGACTATCCTTTTGACTGTATATGTTTCGGGTTCAGGATTATGTATTTCAGCTTTTTTTACTTCTGGTTCTTTTAATATGATTTTTACCGGACTTTTATTAGAAACCGTTTTGGGTATTTGACTGAAAAAAGGAATAATTTCTGCCTCTGAAGGATTATCTACTGTTTTTTTTTTAATGAAACCTGAGCCATTTGTATAAGAGACAATTCTACAAGCAGCCTTTTATTCTGACTTGTTTTGTATTGTAAATCACAGGTATTCCCTATGTTTAGAATACTAAGAAGGAAATCTACAGAACAGGATTCTGATTGCTTTATATATTTTTCACGAATTTCTGATCCTACTTCCAGAAGCTGAACGGTAACAGTATCTTTGCAAACAAGAAGATCTCTGAAATGACTATTAAGACCATTTATGAAATTATGACCGTCAAATCCTTTATCCAAAATCTCATTTAGTAACATCAACGCTCCTGAGATATCATTTTTCAGGAAAAAATCAATAAGTTTGAAATAATAGTCATAATTCAGGACATTTAAGTTTTCTATTACTTTTTCATAAGTAATATTTTTGCCCGAGAAACTTACAATTTGGTCAAAAAATGAAAGAGCATCTCTGAGTGCGCCGTCTGCTTTATGGGCAATAACGTTGCATGCTTCCTGCTCAATTATTATTTTTTCTTTTTCTGCAATACTTTTTATATGTTTTGAAATATCCGAAACTTTTATTCTATTGAAGTCGAAAATCTGACAACGCGACAAAATTGTCGGAATTATTTTGTGTTTTTCCGTTGTGGCAAGAATGAAAATAGCATGTTTGGGCGGTTCTTCCAGCGTTTTTAAAAATGCATTGAAAGCCGATTGCGAAAGCATATGAGCTTCATCAATAATATATATGCTGTATTTCCCTATCTGTGGTGGAATATGAACCTGTTCTACCAGATTACGGATATCTTCTACGGAATTGTTGGAAGCCGCATCCAGTTCATGGATATTATAAGAGCGGTTCTCGTTGAACGCAAGACATGATTCACATTCGTTACATGGCTCTGTATCTTCTTTTAAATTTTGACAATTTATGGTTTTAGCAAAGATTCTGGCGCATGTTGTTTTTCCTACTCCTCTGGGACCACAAAACAAATAGGCGTGTGCCAGTTGCTTTTTTTTGATGGCATTTTTTAAAGTAGATGTAATAAATGATTGCCCTACAACTGAATGAAAGGTCGTAGGTCTGTATTTCTGCGCAGAAACAATAAAGTTTTCCATAAAGTATATTTTCCTTTCTTTCAAAGATAATTATTTTAGGCAAAGTTTTCATAAAAGAATCTTTATCTCTTCTGTTTTTTTATGTAATATTTACAAAAAAATAATTATCAGGATAATGGTTATCATATCTTAACTTTTTATAAATTTAAAAGATTTTTTGAAAAATATTTGATGATTATTAACTAAAGTTTTCTGGTTGATAAGAGATTGAAAATGAATTAAATAAGTTGCATGTCTTAACTTAAGGGGATATGTTTGAATTAGTTACAAAACAAATACGATATGCAACAATTGAAAAATATAATAATGAAGCGTATTTTAGTGACCGGAGCACTTGGACAAATTGGATCCGAATTAACAGTTTCTTTACGAAATAAATATGGTAATAAAAATGTTATCGCCTCAGATATTCATGAAGCCAATGAAAAAACAAAAGCTGAAGGACCATGTGAAATTGTAGATGTTCTTGATAAAAAAGCAATAGAACGTGTTGTTGATCAATATAAAATTGATACTATATATCATTTAGGTGCAATTTTATCTGCTGTAGGAGAAAAAAATCCACAGGTGGCCTATCAGATAAACATGAATGGCTTTTTTAATATTCTAGAAGTGGCTCGTGAAAGAAAGCTTGAACGTGTTATGGTGCCTAGTTCCATATCTGCATTTGGGCCTGATTCACCAAAAGAAAATACACCAAACGATACAATTTTACGTCCTAATACGATGTATGGAGTTACGAAAGTTGCTGGTGAATTGTTAGGAAATTATTATGTGAAACGTTTCGGACTTGATGTTCGTGGAGTACGTTTTCCTGGGATCATTTCCTACAAAACATTACCAGGTGGAGGTACAACTGATTATGCAGTTGAAATTTTTTATGAAGCAATTAAAAATAAAAAATATACGAGCTTTTTAAGTGAAGATAGTAGATTGCCGATGATGTTTATTTCTGATGCTATTAAAGCTCTTATGGATTTGTCAGAAGCTCCATTTGATGCATTGAAACATCATTGCGATTACAATATTGCTGCAGTTAGTTTTACTCCTAAAGAATTAGTAACAGCAATTCAAAAAAGAATCCCTGAATTTACATGTGAATACAAACCAGATTATCGTCAGGAAATTGCAGACTCTTGGCCGGCAAGCCTTGATGACACTTGTGCTCGTAAAGAATGGGGTTGGAGCCATGAATATGGAATGGAGAAAATGGTCGATCTTATGCTTGAGAAAATTCAGGAAAAATTATCATAATTAATATAAAATAAGACAATTATGAGCTTAGACAAATTAAACAAGGTACTTGGTCAGGAAGTGGCTGAGCTGGAGAAAAAAGGAACATCAAAAGGTGTTGAAATGGTTATAGAAAAAATCATTCCTGCATCTGGTGAAAAAGGACCCAGATATTTAGTTAATGGTTATGGCGACTTGGAATTTATTAAAATGAATTCCAATTCATACCTTGGACTGAGTATGAATAAAGAAGTAATCGCTGCAGAAGAAGCTGGATCAAAAGAATTTGGTGTTGGCCCTGGTGCTGTACGTTTTATTTCCGGAACATATAGTAAACATATCGAATTGGAAAAGCGATTGGCTAAATTTCATGGTCGTGAATCGGCAATGATTTTTTCTAGTGCATATGTTACATCTTTAGGAGTAATTGTTCCTCTTGCTACTAAAGAAACAGTTTTCGTAAGTGATGAATTAAATCATAATTGTATAATTCAGGCTATGCGTCTTTCTCGTCCTGCTGGTAAATTTATTTATAAGCACAACGATATGGAAGACATGGAAGTTAAACTACAGGAAGCTATAGGCGTTGGAAAACGTGTTCTACTTGTTACTGACGGTGTTTTTTCTATGCGTGGTGATTATGCTCCTTTTGATGAAATAAATCGTATTGCAGCTAAATATGAAGATAGATTTGAAGAAGGAATTATTACTATAGCTGATGATTCTCATGGAGTTGGAGCTTATGGTGAAAATGGATTGGGAACTGAAGAAATTACTGGTGGTCGTATGGATATCCTTATTGGGACATTAGGAAAAGCCTACGGAATTAATGGAGGGTATGTTGTAAGTTCTAAAAAAGTAGTGCGTTATTTAAGAGAAACCGCACCAATGTATATTTATTCTAATCCTATTACTTGCTCTGAATGTTCTGCTGTACTTAAAGTTTTAGATATTCTTCAAAGTGATTATGGAAAATCAAGACTTAAACATCTTAAGGCAATGACAGAAATGTTTTCAAAAGGAATAACTGATAATGGAATGGAAACAATACCTGGACCTCATCCTGTTGTCCCTTTAATGGTTAGAGATACTGATAAAACGTCTAAAATTGTTGAATACTTAAAGAAAAAAGGGATTCTTGCTACAGGATTAAATTTTCCTGTTGTTCCTAAAGGTGATGAAGAAATTCGCTTCCAAATTAATGGCGATCATACAAAAGCTGACATACAATATGTAATTGATGCTCTTAAATCATTCAATAGTCTTATCCTGAAATAGGTTTATACCTAAATCAGAGAAGCTAATAAAAAATTGATTGTTGTATATTGTATTTGTTGTGTAACTAATTCGATTATAGCCTTTTAGGTTGAGATATATAACTTTTTTATAACTTAGTTGCTTCATTTTAAATATTTTAGCAACCAGGAAACTCATATCTTTAAAAAATGAATAAAATGGGAAAAGGATTTGCCAGTGATAATAATTCCGGAGTACATCCTCTTATTATGCAATCTTTGATTTCAGCTAATCAAGGACATGAAGTAGGTTATGGAGAAGATTCTATCACAAAACAGGCGGTTGCTGAATTTAAGAAGAAATTCGGAGAAGATACAGGTGTATTTTTTGTTTTTAATGGTACAGGAGCAAACGTGATTGCTTTATCTTGTCTTGTAAATAGTTATCATTCGGTTATTTGTTCGGATATTGCTCATATATATGTTGATGAATGTGGCGCCCCGGAAAAGCAGACAGGTAGTAAATTAATCATAGTAAAAAATAAGAATGGAAAAATTGAACCTGAAGAAATAGAAAAAAAATTATCAGGTTTTGGCGTTCAGCATCATTCTCAACCTGGTGTGATTTCTATTTCACAGGTAACGGAATTGGGGACGGTATATACGGTAGAAGAAATCAGGGCGATTACCGATTTGGCACATAGTTATGGATTATATGTTCACATGGATGGAGCCAGGTTGGCTAATGCAGCTGTTGCCCTGAATTTGCCTTTTAAAACATTTACCCGTGATGCAGGAATTGATGTTCTTTCTTTTGGGGGTACAAAAAACGGTATGATGATGGGAGAGGCGGTCTTATTTTTTCAATCTGACCTAATTAAGAATGTAAAATATATCAGGAAGCAGACCACCCAGCTTTTTTCAAAAATGCGTTTTATTAGTGCTCAGTTTCTTGCCTATTTTGAGAACGATTTATGGAAAAAAAATGCTGAAAATTCGAATAAAATGGCTAAACTACTTGAGAAAGAGTTAGCTCATTTAAAAGGAATAAAAATTGCATATCCCGTTGAATCTAATGGGGTATTTGCCATTATACCGAAAAGTATTATTCCGGAATTGCAGGAAAAATCTTTTTTTTATGTCTGGGATGAGAATACTTCCACTGTCAGATGGATGCCATCTTTTGATACAAAAGAGGAGGATATACATAATTTTGTTAAAATCATCAAAGAAAGTTTGAAGTCGAAGGTTTAAATTTGGGAATAAAGAAGTATGCCTTTTCTATTATAAGATAACCACTAGCCGATATGTTTAACTTTGGAAAATATTTAGTCATACTTTCCCTCTCGTCAAAAGAATTTTTTTACCTTTGTGGCAAATTAAGAGGTTCTAAAAATGATTAGTAGAAGAATTATCCGGGTCAAGGTATTACAGGTATTATATGCATATTCTGCATATTCTGCGAACTCGATGGAAAATGCAGAAAAAGAGTTGTTTTTTAGCCTCAAAAAAACATTTGATCTTTATCACTATTTACTTTATTTGTCTGTAGATGTTGCTGATTATGCGATTTCTGTTATGGAATTACACAAGAAAAAACATTTCCCTACAGAAGAAGATCTCAATCCTAATAGAAGATTTGTTGATAACCGTATTATTGCTTTGCTAAGATCTAATAAAGAGTTGAATCTCTATCTTGAGAAAAATAAATTTGTGTGGGAGGATAATCAGAAGTTTGTTAAGAGGTTATATCAGACTCTTGTAAAAACAGATTTATATAATAATTATATATCAAAGGAAAAAAATGATTTTGGCGATGATAAAACTTTTGTGAAATTATTTCTTGAAGAAGTTGTTCTTCAGTCTGAGACATTGAATGAGCTTTTGGAGGAGAAAAGTATATACTGGAATGATGATATAGATTTCGTGACCAGTATGACTGTTAAAACGATAAAGAAATTTCGTGAGGATTCCGGTGATGATTATAAAACGCTTCCTTTTTTCAAGGATGAAGATGATAAGCAGTTCGCCAGAGATTTGTTAAATAAAAGTATCATGCATCATGATGAGATAAAAGAGATACTTAAAAAACATACTAAAAATTGGGATATTGAAAGAATTGCAAATATAGATAATCTGATTATGGAACTTGCAATTAGTGAATTTCTTTATTTTCCGTCGATCCCGACTAAAGTTACACTGAACGAATATATTGAATTATCTAAATATTACAGTACAGAAAAAAGTCCCGTTTTTATTAACGGAATATTAGATAAGGTGGCTAAAAATCTAAAGGCTGAAAATAAGATAGAAAAGAAAGGTCGCGGATTGATAGGGGAAGAGAAGGATTAAAAAACACATATTAATTTATAGAATGAAGTTTTTATCTGTAATAAAATATTTTTGTTTATTTATCTTTTTTCTTGTTTTTGCATTTTGTCACAGCGATGGAAATACCTCTGAAAAAAAGGATGTCGTTGTAAAGGAATCAAAATTGTCTTTTAAGAATAAAATTCATACTTTTGGAAATCTAAAGGCTGGAGAAATAGCTGTATATAGTTTTTTCTTTGAAAATGTAGGGAAATCGTCTGTTATTATAGAGGGTGCAAAAAGTAGTTGCAGTTGTATTACTGTTGATTTTTCAAAATATCCCATTCTTCCCGGAAAGACTGGATATATTGATGTAGAATATAATTCTGTCGGAGATGTTGGGAAAATTTATAAGGAAATTATTCTTGATACAACAAATAAACAGGAAATTAGATTAGCCATAATGGCGAATGTGAAAAATGAAATATTAGATATTAATAATTTAAAAAATTGAAAATGGATTATTTATTAATGGCTCAACAGGGTGCCGGTACAGAGACAAATGCTTTTTCAGCATTTTTACCATTGATTCTTATTGTAGTGATTTTTTACTTCTTTATGATTCGTCCCCAGGTAAAGAGACAGAAGGATTTAAAGAAATTTAGGGAAAGTCTTGCAAAAGGAGATAAAGTCGTTACAACCGGAGGAATCTATGGTAAAGTAATGGAAATTAAAGATAAAGCAATTCTTCTTCAGATTGACGACAATGTCAAAATTCTTGTAGACAAGAGTGCAGTTGTTAAAGATATGTCTGATGCACCGACAAAATAAAAGAAATTAACGAAAATTGTAAGACTGTCCTACTCGGATGGTCTTTTTTTTGTTTTTAGATCCTCAATTGTCTATTGTATTTTGTAATTTCCGGTTTTTATACAATAATTATTATTGAGAACCTATGAGAGAGTTGATTATTGTTTTTTTGATTGTATTATCTGTTTTCCCTTTGAATGCTCAAGATTATTTGGAGATACAGGGCAAATATTTAGATTTAAAGGAAAACAAACAATCTTTCCTGAAAAGTCAGTCTGTGCCAATAGCGTTAATCGGTGTTGGTTCTTTAATGACTATTGGTACTATTAAAAGAAAAATTCAGAAAGAATTTCCCAATACTAATATTTCTATCGATGATTATCTTCCGTTTATTCCTGTTGCTGAACTATATATTTCTGATGTAGCAGGTGTAGAGCATCTTAATACTGTTTATGATCAGACAAAATATTTATTTCTTTCTCAGGTAGCGTCTATCGCAACCGTTGAATTTTTGAAAATAACAATCAGGGAAAAACGTCCTGAAGGAGGAAGTTTTTCGTTCCCTTCGGAACATGCTACCAATGCATTTGTTAATGCTACGGTTCTTTATCATGAATTTAAGAATTCTTCATCCTGGGTGGCTTACGGCGGATTTGCTATTGCGACTCTTACAAGTGTTCTTAGAATTACAAATGATCAGCACTGGCTACCAGATGTGATTACCGGCGCGGGAATTGGTATTTTGGCAACAAATTTTATTTATTATTATCGGCCCCTGAAAAATTTTGATCCTTTGCATATCTCGGATAAATCGGCAGATTTACATATAATTCCTCAAATTGGTATGAATAACTGTGGCTTTTATCTTTCTTATAAGTTCTGATAACTTTAGGGTAAAAAGAAAAGCCAAAAATAACAGCAACAGTTCTGTATCTAATAAAGAAGTTCAAGCATTTAGACTTGAACTAAAAACTTATAAACCACGTATTCAGGTACATTTTTTAAAGAGTAAAAAAATGTACCTGAGTAGTTATCTGATTTTTAAACTTTCAGACAGAATTTATTTAACATTCTCTTTGGTATAAGCTATTATACCTAATTATTTATTCTATTGTCTCTATAGTTACAGGGCCAAGTAAACCTGATGTATGAGGTAATTCTCCTTTTTTAATATCGTCTACCACAGTCCATGTATATCTTTTGTCTTTTGGAAGCATTTTATCGCCTATCATTCTGTTTCGCCATAGGTTTACGACTTTTATTTCCAGCTGATTTTCACCTTTTTTTACCATGCCTGAAATATTTAGACGATAAGGGGCAATCCACACACCTCCGGCTTTTTTGCCATTTATTTTTACTTCAGCCATTACTGCTACGTTGCCTAAATTAATATACAGTGGATTATTTTTTGGAAGTTTGTCCATTGTGAAAGAGGTTTTATATGTAGCTGTTCCTGAGTAATATTTTATTTTGTCGTTAGAAGATTTTGACCAGTCTTCAAGTTTGTTAAAAGTTAAAGTTTGTTTTGGTCCTATTTTTTTGTTCTCAAAGTCAACCTTATACTGATTTTTTATTTCTGAGATAATTTTGGCTTTAGGAAAATTTGTTTTCATAGCCGACATTATTTCATCATTTATGTTATTGGTAAATACTACATACCAGCTTCGGTAAGCTTCCATTTTTAGTGGTACAGACGTCCTTCCGTTTTTAACTGAATATTTTTTTAATTGACGAATTTTTCCGGTTATTGCATCCCAAAGTTGTGGCTTTAAGCCTTTTGTCCTGAATGATGGTTCAATGTTAATCTCTTTATTACTTTGATTTGTTATGAAATAAATTTCCATTCCTGGCATGGTACGATGAGTCCAGAGAACAGGTGCATTTTTTGTTTCTACATCTTTTTCTATTCCCAGTAGATCAAAGATTTCTTTCAAATTATATCCGTCAAATAATTTTCCTTTACCGTAATCATTTTCTAATTTTCCATTGAGATATTTTCCGGCCCATAATTTTGATCCCAGTTCTTTGATTTTTTCATCGCATTGCGGGAAATTTTGTAAACTCGGGGATTTTATAGGTTTTGAGCCGATAACAACTCCTCCCTGAGCGACCAACTGTTCAATTTTTGATAGAATTTCAGGTCGCATTGTTGTTAAAGGAGGTAATACCATAACGCTATAACTCATATTGTCAGGTAAGACGAATTTACCATCTTTTACAGAAAGTCTGTTTAAAATTACTTCGGCATTTATATAATCATACGAATATCCTTTGGGCATTTCCGGATTTCTGCCGCCTGTCATGATTGGTGCGCTTTCTCCAATAAAGTAACAAACATCCGCAGCATACTGTCCTTGCTGTAACAGATGTTGATTACGGCGTAAGTAATCAAAATAAGTATGCGCCTGACCGAACCATGTGTTGTGACGGTTAAATTCAGTACTAAACCAGGCATTCATTCCAGGATTTCTTGTATCGTCAGGCTGCTGAATATACAAATGAAGTACAAAATGGTTTATTCCTTCTGTGTATGACCAGTCTCCGCGTTTTTTTAAAAGTGCCGGATATCGTAAATAGGATTTCCACCCGGAAGTAAATGCTTCTGCTGACGTTCTTCCTTTTCCATAAGTATGTGATGTAGATGATGAAGCTTTACATTCAATATCGCCAAGTGTTCCTTCATTCCAGAATTCGCCTGCTATTAAGTCCGATTGTCCTCCATACATCATAAATTCTGAGGGAAAACCCCAATGACCATAGTTCTCAAGCCATGTCTTAAGGTTGTGTTTGTTGCTTGCTTTTTTTAATCCTCCGACATATTCATATGCTACGCAATCAGCAACATCACGTCTTAAATCCCATAGGAAACGTTCTGATTCTTCTACGCTGCCAACAACTCTTCCTGATAAAACAGGCAGATATTTTATTGGATCGTATCCATATTTTTTACTGAATTTTTTTTCTAAGGAATCTGTCCAGTTTTGTGAACCCATTTCATAGCTATCTGCAATAACATATTTAAATGATGGTTTACTTTCTTCAGGTATACGTTTTAATAGCTCACCAATAAAATTGTCAAAATGAATTTGTACAAGTTTGCTGCTCATTTTATCTATTTCATATCCTGTTCCCTGTGGCGATGTTGGATTATTTTTAGTTCCTGTAGGAGTCATCCCTATACGTAGTACGGTCCAGTTTCCTTGCGGTGCATTCCATACTAATTTACCGTTTTTATCAACGTTGCCTGATATGTCAATTACCTTGTTTACCAGTAATGAATTATCTGATACTTTATTTTGAGTTTTCCATACATAGGTATTCCATTTAGGATGTGGAGTAGGGTGCATTTTCCCTAATTGTTTTTCAATAAAGTGGTCGAGAATTACTGACTCTGATATATTTATTTCAGAGAAAGCAATTTTTTGCTGATTCCCTTCAAAATTTTTGCAGACCAGTTTAAATTTGTCTGATTGTGTTTCAGGTAAAGCAATTGCTAATTTTCCCAAAACAATTGGTCCGACATTAACTGTTATTTTACTTCTGTCTAATAAAAAATTTTTGATTAATTTTTCTTTTCCTCCGATTTCTGCAAATAACTGACACTGGCATTTTAATTTACTTGCCGGAGTAATAGAAATATGTCTTGCTGTAATTGGTTTTTTAAATTCAAACTTAAAAGTTACTTCTTTATTTTTATTGAATTCAAGATAAGTTTTTGGATTGCTATCAATAAGATTTTGGGTCTTCGCCCCTTTTATACTTGTAGTAACCTTTTTTATTAGATTTTTCATGATGGCAGTTTCTGCGGCTGGTGTCTTAAATGCCAGAGTATGAGTATCCTGAAATTCTTTTTTTGGTTTTATAAGCTGGATGTTAATTTTACCAGGACCGCTGATATGCGTTTCGCTATATGTTAAGTAACGCATTGACATATCCGATTTTACCCATGGACCTCCCGACTGACTCCATCCGGGACAATTGAATACACCAATATCTACGCCAATACGGTGACCTTCAGTAACAGCATGTACCATACATTCCCACCATTCATCAGAGAATAAAGGAACTTTCCCATCTTTCCCTGCCGGATTAATATTTCCAATCAATGCAGCTCCAATACCTGCTTTTTTCATGGCTTCCAGATCTTTTGTTATTCCTTCTTTTGATATATCATCGTTAATCCAGTACCAATAACACCACAGAGTATTAGTGTCAGCAGGTGTCTGAAAATTTGTGACTATAGAATTAAATTTTTTTTGCGGAATTTTTGGCTTTGAGGTACAGGAATAAAGCAGTAATGAAACTATTGCCATTACCAAAATTAGTTGTTTAAGGTTATTCTTCATATTATATTTTTATTCGGTTTAATTTTAGCAAATTTTATTTTCTCTATATGCCTTATGATACTAATTTTAGTCATTTTTATATTCAAATAGTTGTTTAATTTGCTGCTTTAGCAACATCTTCACCATTTCTATAAATTTTAACTAAATCTATAAATGGAACATCACGAACTTCTTTAGCGGAATTATAATCAGGATTTAAGGTAGGCCAGTATGTTTTTTTTACATCCTTATCGAGCCATGTGATGAGTTTTCCAAAAAGATCATTTACTTTATCAGGCATTTTTTTTGCTAAATTGTTATTCTCTGACAAATCTTTTTTAACATCAAAAAGTTTTAACTTTCCGTACCAGTCGAAAATTAATTTATAATTACCTTCCATTATTGCAGAATGTGGAGTTAATGGTAATCCGTCGTATGGATTATTATAGATTACATTAAATGGATAATGCCAGTAGTGGGTATTTCTTGTATAAGTTTTCTTTTTATTTTTAACATCTGACATCAAACCCCAGATACTTCTTCCGTCAATGTCTTCTTTTGTGTAAAGACTTTTTGGATTATAACCGGCTACTTCAACTATAGTTGGCAAAATATCTGTACAGCCAACAGCTATTTTTGACCATTTTCCTTCTTTAATTTTTCCTTTCCATCTAAAAATTAATGGAACACGTACACCGCCTTCTGTAAGACATGCTTTGCCTCCTTTTAAGGGATCGTTATTTGTTATAAAGCCTTGAGGATTAACATCATTGTCAATACCACCATTGTCAGACATGAAAATTACAAGCGTGTTTTTATCTAAGCCTGTTTCTTCCAGTTTATCTAAAATTTCACCTACAGATTTATCCATATCGTATATCATTGCTGCATACCTTGCATCACCCTGTCCATTCCATCCTTTTGTTTTTTTATTTTTGAAATGTTCAATATCTTCTTTTTTGCCCTGCCATGGTCCGTGAACTGCAAAATGACAGAAATATAAAAAGAAAGGCTTTTCTTTCACTTTTGCCTGTTTATTAAGGAAACGCAAAGCCTGTACTGTTAAATCATCTGTTAGATAATTTTCTCCCGTTTCTTCGCCGGCATTTCCAATCATCCATTCTTTTTGTGGCATATTGGGATGTCGTTTCATAGATTTATTATTCCATAGTTTTCGCCAGTTAAAATAAGGTGAACTTCCTGCATCATACCATGCAATTGATTTGAAACCTTGATTTGCAGGAGTATATCCCTGAGCTCCATGCCCTCCCATATGCCATTTTCCGATAAATACCGAATTATAATCAGGCAGTGCTTCTGCAATTGATGTTTCATCCACTCCATTATCATATTTCGTTCCTGATGGAACTCCGGTATTTGAGCTTCCGTTTCTTAAAGCCTGTTCAATTGGAATTTTGTCACTATGATAAATTACATCGTTGATGTAACTTCCTTTAGGAACTTTTAGCCCCTGGTTGTAATATGTTGGTTCATATGGCGTGGCAGTGGTAAATCCGAGCCGGGCTGCATATTTTCCGGTTAAAATGCTGGAACGTGTAGGAGCGCAAAGCATTGTGGCATAAGCTCGATCAAAGGCAACTCCTTCCCTTATAAGACGGTCAAGATTTGGCGTTTCGTAAAACATTTTGGATTTATCTGTTCCTAAGGTGTGTTTTGCATATTCTTGTATGTCCATATATCCATAATCATCTGCAAGGATTAGTATTATATTGGGTTTTTCCCTTTTTGTTCCCTGGGCAAAAGACCATTGCCCAATCACTAATAATAGGGTCATAATTATTAAGCGTATTTTCATTATTCTATAATTTATTTATTTTTGACCCACTATTAAAGGGGAGGGATTTTAAAGATTTTTCAAATATATTATAAAAAATTAGCATTAGCAAAATGAACTCTGCCGTTCCGGCATTCAGAAATTTACTTAATTAAGAACTAAGAATTAAAATTGACTAAACAAACGCATATTTATTTCTATTTTTACAAAATTGAAAAAATAATTTTCACATTTATTTTAATATGGAACTATATCTTGTTATATTATTTGTAGGTGCATTATTAGCCGGACTTTTAGGTTCGCTTACCGGGCTGGGAGGTGGTATTATTATTGTACCTCTTTTAACCATCGGGCTCGGGGTAGATATTAAATATGCTGTAGGAACTTCTCTGGTTGCGGTAATAGCTACATCTTCAGGTGCTGCCGTGTCGTACGTTAAGGAAGGACTTACAAATTTTAGAATAGGTATGTTTCTTGAAACGGCAACTACTGTGGGGGCGATATGCGGGGCTGCACTTGCCGCTGTTATTTCTTCCTGGTCACTGATGATTGTTTTTGGAGTTTTACTCCTGTATTCATCTTTTAATTCATTTAAGAACAGAAAACAAGAATTTTTATCAGTGAAAGAACAGGGAATAAAAGAAGATAGTTTTGCAGAAAAGTTAAAACTAGATGGAACTTATCCGGTTTCGCCGGGTAATAATATTTCATACCATGCTTCACATATAGGCGGAGGGTATCTGATGATGATTCTTGCCGGGATTCTTTCCGGACTTCTGGGCATTGGTTCAGGTGCTTTTAAAGTGATAGCTATGGATACCATAATGAAGCTTCCTTTTAAAGTATCCTCTGCTACAAGTAATTTTATGATAGGGGTTACAGCTGCTGCAAGTGCCGGAGTCTATCTTTCGAGAGGATATATAGATCCTGTATTGTCCATGATGGTGGTTCTGGGTGTTTTGCTTGGTTCTATGACGGGTGCGAGGGTACTAATGAGATCAAATACAAAAATACTAAAGGTAGTGTTCTCTATTGTAATTTTACTTCTTGGAATAGAAATGATCCGTAATGGAATATTGGATATAATAAGGTAAAAAGGAAAATATGAAGACAGACGAAATGAAAAAGGATGAAAGATTTCGAATGATGATAAGTAATGTTTTAAGGCTTGGTGTTAGCCTGTCGGCAATATTAATTGTTATTGGCGGAGTCTTGTTTTTTATTCAGAATCCAAATTCAGTTTTTGATTATTCAACTTTTAAAAGTGAACCGTCAAAATTAAAGGATTTCGTTATTATTGTTAGAAATGCATTCTCTTTTCGTGGCAGAGCTGTAATTCAACTGGGAATTCTGATTTTAATTGCCACACCATTTCTTCGTGTTTTGTTTTCTTTAATAGGTTTTGCTATTGAGAAAGATCGTATTTATGTTTTTATTACAGGGATTGTTCTCGTTATTCTTTCTTTTAGTTTGTTTGGCTAAGTTGCTTTAAAAATGTAACATTTGTTTTGTAGATATTTATATAACTAATAACTTTATAGAAAAAAATACAATTTGCTTGTTGTCTGTTATTTTGGTTTTTAACAAAATTAAAAGGCAGTAAAGAATAATAATAAAATCAAATTTATGAAAAGAAATGTTTTATTGACAGTATGTTTGTCATTCTTCCTGATGTTTTTTCTAACACCTGGGAAAGCGGAAGTGAAGCTTCCTTCTGTTTTTAGTGATAATATGGTATTGCAGCAACAAACTAATGCTACTATCTGGGGAAAAGCATTACCTGGGGAAAAAGTTACAGTAATAACATCATGGAATAATAAAAATTATTCTGTTAAGTCTGACAATCAGGGAAATTTCAGGCTGAAAGTACAAACACCTAAAGCAGGTGGCCCTTATGAAATTACATTTTCCGATGGCGAAATACTAACTCTTCATAATGTTTTAATTGGAGAAGTATGGTTTTGTTCAGGTCAGTCTAATATGGAGATACCTGTAAAAGGATATTTTAATCAGCCGATCCTTAATTCTAATGAAGTAATTGCAAATTCAGAAAATTCTTCCATTCGTTTGTTTTTTGTTAAACATAATAAAACACTGTCTAAACTTGATGATTTTTCCAATGGAGAGAAATGGGAAAAGTGTAACCCGGAAAATGTATCTGATTTTAGTGCAACTGCTTATTTTTTCGGAATGACTCTTCAAAAGGTACTTGGGGTTCCTGTCGGATTAATAGATGCCAGCTGGGGAGGTACACGTATAGAGCCATGGATGAGTATCTCTGGTCTTCAAAAATTTGATTTTGTCAAAATTCCTGATAAAAATATGAAGGGAGATTTTAATTGTCAAACACCGACTGTTCTATATAATGCAATGGTTCATCCCTTTATCTGTTATGCAATAAGAGGTGCTATCTGGTATCAGGGAGAATCAAATAGAATGGAACCTGGACATTATGAAAAGCTAATGTCAGGAATGATAAAAGACTGGCGAAAAAATTGGGATATAGGTGATTTCCCTTTTTATTATGCTCAAATAGCACCTTTCTCATATGGAAATGGTAATTCTTCATTTTTGAGAGAAGCTCAGCTGAATGCTTCAACTGCTCTTCCAAATGTAGGGATGGCTTGTCTTATGGATATTGGAGAAAAGCATTGTATTCATCCTAGTCATAAGAAAGTTACGGGTGAAAGATTATCGTATCTTGCTCTTTCAAAAACCTATGGTATAAAAGGAATTGTTGCAGAGGGGCCAACTCTTAAAAATATGACTATAGATAGCAGTGATGTAAAACTGACTTTTAATAATGCGCCTAATGGATTAACCAGCTATGGAAAAGAATTGCATAATTTTAAAGTAGCCGGTGAAGATAAAAGATTTTATCCTGCAAAGGCAAAGATTACTCGTCAGGGAATAACATTATCTTATCCCGGTATTGAAAAAATTGTGGCTGTTCGATATGCTTTTGACGATTATGTAGTAGGAGATTTATTTAATACTTATGGTCTTCCGGCTACTTCATTTAGAACGGACAACTGGGACAAATAGATCTAAAAGTAAGAATCAGTAATCAGTAATTAATATGAAGGTATATTTTAAAAATATAGAAATATATTTAATGATGATTCTTTTATGTGGAATGGTATTGTCTTGCTGTAACTCAACTGATTCCTGTAAAAATGATATAATTATTACAAAGATTTGGGATAACTCTCCACATAATGCATTTACTGATCTGATAAAATTTAATGGAACTTATTATTGTTCATATAGTGAAGAATATTCTTCTTCCATTGATACTTCAGAAGCTTGGGGAAGTATAAGAATAATAAGGTCGAAAACCGGGAAAAATTGGGAGAGTGTTGATTTGATACAAAAAAAAGGAATGAATCTTTGTAATCCAAGATTATCAATTACTCCTGACAGACAGATAATGATTATAATGGACGGAACTACAGCTCCTTTGGTATCGTTTTCTGATAAAAAAGGAGATGTATTTTCCGATCCGGAAACAGTGAATACCGAGACTACTATTACTTCAGAGAGAAAACGATTATGGAAAACAACATGGTTTAGGGGAACAGGCTATGCCCTCTTATATAAATCCGAAAGTAAAGACGACAAGATTAGTCTTATGAAAACCATTGACGGTAAGAATTTTGAAAAGATTACAAAAATAGAAGTAGACGGTCTGTTTGATGAATCTACACTCCGATTTGATCAGAAAGGAAGGATGTATGCATTAATCAATCGTGAAGACGGAGATAAAAGAGGAACTTTGGGAATGAGCGACTGGCCTTATAGAAAATGGAGTTTTCATAAAATGAATGACAATCCAGACCGATATAATTTTACAATTGTCAATAAAAAGATAGTTATGGTTGCCCCGGGAATGTCTAAACCGGAATTACACACAGGGATACTGACCGTTAATAAAAATGGAGACCTTGAGGAATTAGTAAAACTACCTATTGGTAAAAAATCGTGTTATCCTGGAATACTGACGGAACCAGGTAATTTGTTGGTCTCATGTTGTTCTGCACATGAAGGGAAATCTGCAATATATCTGATAAAAATTCCAATTAAGTTGATAAAGCAAAAACTAAAGGAATAGAATAATACCTTAAATCCGCAAGAATATTTCTACTACAAAGCCTAACTGCCCATCATTGTTGAGAATGCTATCAAAAACCTACTCACCATAACTTGGCTATGTTTCCGTTGCTTTTTGATGCGCTACATCAACAATAACAGCCATTTAGACTTTTTGTTACGAAAACCCTTACGGATTTAAGGTAATAAATAAAAAACCTACCATGAAAAGTAGGTTTTTAAAAATTGATTAATTTTTTATAAAAAATAGCATTGGCGAAATAGAACGCATTCGATGTTTTTGCCATGCCAGGTGGAGGTATTCGTATTAAAGACTTTATTCCATGTTTTTTATTCTTTCCTGTATGTAGTCATATAAACATTTTGCTGTACATTCAATTCCTAATAAAGATGAATTTATGCAAATATCATAATTAGCTTTATTTCCCCATGTATGCCCGGTATAAAAGGTATAATAATCAGCTCTCTTTTTTTGTGATTTATGCATTTCTGAAGATAGATTCTTTGAATCTCCTTTATGTCTTTTTTTTATTTCTTTAAGTTTAAAGTCTTCGTTTGCATAAATAAAAATATTAATATTATTGGGATTATGTCTTAATATATAATCGGCACATCTTCCCAAAAATATACAGGATTCTTTATCGGCTATTTCTTTAATAACATCACTTTGTATATTATAAAGGGATACATCAGAAATGCTGTAATTGGGAGAAGCATAACAATCTCCAAAAGAAAATATAGATCTTGAAGACGAAAACCATCTCCAGAAACCCTGATCGTTTTCATCTACTTCTTCAAGTAATTCTTTTCTTAAGCCGCTTTTTTTTGCTGTAAGGGTAATTAAACGTTTATCATAACATTCGATGTTTAATTTTTTAGCTAATATTTTTGAGATTTCATATCCACCGCAACCAAGTTCACGACCAATATTTACAGTGTATCTTTTATTCATTTTTTAATGTTTTTAACTTAGGTAAATATACTAATAATAAAATAGTTGCAGTAGTGGCTGAAGCTAAATCTGCAAACGGAGCGCTGTACCATACACCATTGAGAGCCCAAAATTCAGGTAAAATAAGTAGTGCCGGTATATAAAACAGTACTTGTCTTGACAGTGATAATATAATAGCTACCTGAGCTTTACCTACACTCTGGAAAAAAATTGATGTTACCATCTGAAATCCAATGATAGGCATAATAAGAACGGTGATTCTAAGATTTTCTGCAGAAAGCTTTATCATACCGACATCATTTGTAAACAAAGAACACACAGCTTTTCCCCAAAAGGTACCGGTAATAAAACAACAGGATGTGATTGCAGTGGCAAAAATAACAGAGTATTTAAAAACTTTCATTAATCTTTCATAATTACCGGCTCCGTAATTATATCCGGCAATAGGTTGCATGCCCTGGCATAGTCCCATTGAAATCATCAAAAACAGAAATACAATTCTATTTTGAATACCATAAGCTCCGACTGCAAAATCACCACCGTAATGCATTAATCCTTTGTTAATTAGAATTGCAACAAAACAGGCTGCCGCATTCATAATAAATTGCGGCATACCAATATTGATAATGTTTTTTACTATCTCTTTTTCAAATTTGCTGCTTTTTACATCTAAACGAACTGTTATATTCGGATTCCTTAGCTGAAATATTTGCCATACAAGAGCTATTACCTGAGAACAAACCGTCGCAATAGCTGCTCCACGAATTCCCATATGAAATACAAAAATAAATAACGCATCAAGTACTACATTTATAAGTACTGTTTGGATAGTTGCCTGCATAGCCTTGTTGGGATACCCTAATGATCTTAATACTGTATTTATTCCAAAATATAAATGAGTTACTACATTTCCTATTAATATCACAATCATGTATTCCCTGGCATAACCAATAGTATTCTCACTGGCTCCAAAAAAAGTTAGAATGGGATTAATAAAAATAAGACTTATTATCGATATACTAATGCCAAGAGTAAGATTAAGCAAAATCATATTGTTAAAAATCTTTTTCACCTGCTCTTTTTCACCCTGTCCCAGTCTTATTGAGATTAAAGTTGCTGCGCCTGCTCCGACTAACGCTCCAAAGGCAGCCGTTAAGTTCATGAAAGGAAAAGTAATAGCTAATCCGGAGATAGCCATAGGACCTACGCCCTGTCCTATGAATATACTATCCACTATATTATATAGTGATGTAGCAGTCATTGCAATAATAGCAGGTATTGCAAATTTAAGTAGTAACTTACCTATTGGTTCTATCTTTAATTTATCTGTATTATCCATTTTTATTTTATCTGATTTTCTCTTTAATCTACACCACCGGTAATAACTTTATTTTGGTGTATAATTTTTTATAATTAAACTAATTTAATTGCCAATTTATCTTGTTGGCTAATTAGGGGAAAGAGTGTTGTTGATACAACTGATTTTATAATGTTGAAAATAAAAAATTTTGATCTCTGTCTTTTTATTCTGATAATATAACAAAAAGTGTAGGATATATACCATAAAGATATAAAATCCTACACCTTTTTTAAATGGATTTCTAATATTAATTTATTGAATAGTAATAAGTTGTGTTTTTTTTTAATGGGCAACTATTTACATATATTTCTTTTATGAACAGGCTTTTTACTATACCTTCAAAAATATCTTTTTATTGTAGAGAAACCATAAAAATATCCAGCAAATAAAAACATATCCCAATGATAGAATTATGGCACTCACTTCTTTTGGACATAGTGAAGCAATACCTTCAAAGAAAAAATTTCTTATTGCTCCAAAATTAATTATACTCTGTCCCATATATATTGTAATGGAATTAAGACCTATAACACGTAATGGGAAAGCCCATTTTTTATATCCTTTTACGTCAATTATCCAATAAAAAAAAGAAAGTAGAATAAGTCCTATTCCGGCTGTAATAAATACAAAAGATGGAGTCCACATCTTCTTGATAATCGGTATAACCGGATCAAGCAATACCGCTGCAAAAAGAAGAATAATGCCTGAAAAAAGCATGTATAAAGTTTTTTTATTCTGAGTAATTTTCCTGCTTGACAACAAGAATGTTCCTGTCATCATTCCGAACAAAGCATTTGAAGTAGCAGGAATAATCCCTAGTATCCCTTCAGGATCATAATTTCCGTTATAAATTATTCCAGGGAGAAACCTCCTGTCAAACCAGGCAACTATATTTCCCTGAGCCGAAAAAATATCCGTCCCTGCAGGAGCGTCTGGTGCCGGAACAAGAGTAAACAACAAACTGTAAAAAATAAGCAAACCAAAAGTCCATATCAACCGTACGGAAATTTTTTTTGTGTTGACAAAAATAAGAGCCCCAAACATCCATGCAAAACCGATACGAGCAAGAACACTGGCCACACGGAGTTGACCGTTAAATTCGAACAAGCCATTATATATTAGACCGAATAAAAATAAAATGAATGCTCTGGTGTAAATGTGTCTGTAAATTTGACTGTTTTTCTGACCATTTTCACGACGTTTGGACACCGAAAAAGGAAAAGAAAGTCCCGCAATAAAGAGGAAAAGAGGAAATACCAAATCCATAATATGAAATCCTTTCCATTCAACATGATGCATCTGATTTCCTAACCAGTCAAGCCATCCCACATCTGTAAATTTTGCCAATGAAAGCACAATTGCGGCTCCCCCCATAATCCAGAACATGTCGAATCCTCTTAACGCATCAATGGACTGTAATCTGTTATTTTTCATTAATTTTTTTTTAGTTTTTTTTAGTTTTTTCACATATGCATTAAAGTAAATAATATTTTTCCAAAACAAAAAGGATTTTTATTTTAATTTTGTGTTATCTCCGTTTTCAAAGGAAATAATGACAGAAAATTGTACCTTAAAATATGAAAATAAAAATAACAATTTTAACAATTACCTTACTGTGTTGTGTTACATGGTGTATAGCACAAAAGAATGTTGTTATTGTGGGTGCTGCAAGAACGAAGGTTTATATTCCACAGTTAAAAAATAAGAGGGTAGCTCTTTTCTCAAACAATTCGGGAAGAGTAAACGGGAAGCATACCTTAGATGTTTTGTTAGAAAATAAAATATCAGTAGTTGCTATATTTTCTCCCGAACATGGTTTTCGTGGAAATGCTGATGCAGGTGAGCATGTTTCCAGTTCTGTTGATCCTAAGACAGGAGTTCCTATTCTTTCACTTTTTGATGGGAAAGGTGGAAAACCGAGTGCTGTGTCAATGAATAAATTTGATGTTTTGATTGTTGACATCCAAGATGTAGGACTTCGTTTCTATACTTATTACATCTCTATGGTAAAATTGATGGATGATTGTGCCGAATATCATAAACAGATGATGATACTTGATCGTCCTAACCCAAATGGTTTTTATGTTGATGGTCCCATTCTTGATATGAAATATAAATCGGGAGTAGGGTGGCTGCCTATTCCAATAGTGTACGGAATGACACTGGGTGAGTTGGCAAAAATGGTAAATGGGGAACATTGGTTACCTAAATCCCGCACCTGCGAATTAATAGTTATTCAATGTTTAAATTATACCCATAACACTAAATATCAATTGCCAATAGCTCCATCTCCTAATTTACCTAACATGAAGTCTGTTTATCTATATTCGTCATTATGTTATTTTGAAGCAACCCCTGTAAGTGTGGGTAGAGGTACATCATTACCATTTCAGATATATGGTCATCCAGACTTAAAAGGTTACAGTTATAGTTTTGTTCCTCATAGTACATCCGGAGCCAAAAATCCACCACAATTAAATAAAATCTGTTATGGTGTAAATCTTAGTAAGTTGGAAAATAAAGATATTTGGCAAAAAGGAATTGATTTGAGTTATATTATCGATGCTTATAAAAATTTAAAAAAAGGGGATGAATTCTTTTCTCCTTTTTTTGAAAAATTAATAGGTAATGGCTGTATACGAAAGATGATAGAAGAAGGTAAAAATTCAAATCAGATAAAGTCGACCTGGCAAAAGGATATTGAAAAATTCAAGATACAACGTAAGCCATACTTGTTGTATAAATAATAAATAGCTTTTCAAAAAAATATAGGAATGAAGAAATTTTGTTTATCGTTGTTATTGCTCACTGTTACATTGTTTGCAGGTGCACAGAAATTAGAACGGGTATCTCCAGCTTCAGTAGGTTTAGATGCTTCCAGATTAGCCAATGTAGATGTTGTTATTCAAAAAGCTGTCGAAAATAAAGAAATCCCGGGTGCGGTGTTGGCGGTAGTAAGGCATGGCAAGATGGCCTGGATCAAAGCATATGGGAATAAACAAGTTTATCCTACCGATAAAAAAATGAGTGTAAATACAGTTTTTGATATGGCTTCATGTAGTAAAGCTATGAGTACAGCTATATGCGCCATGATTTTAATAGAGCGCGGACAACTTCGTCTTATGGATCGGGTTAATTTTTACATTCCCGGTTTCGAAAATTGGGAAGATAAAGAAGGGAATAAGAGTATAAGAATTGTTGATTTAATGACACATACTTCCGGATTACCACCTTATGCACCGGTAGATTCACTTAAAGAAAAATATGGATCACCTAATCCAGATGGGGTAATAGAATATATATCACATTGCAAACGTTATTTTGAACCTGAAACGGACTTTCAATATAGCTGTTTGAATTATATTACATTGCAACGAGTTATAGAAAATATTAGTGGGGAGAAGTTGAATGTCTTTGCAAAAAACAATATATTTAAAATGCTTGGAATGAGACATACCGATTATTGTCCTACGGGTCGTTTAAAAAGACATTGTGCTCCTACCCAGAAACAGCCGGATGGTTCCGTACTTAAAGGCGTAGTTCATGATCCGCTGGCTCGTACTATGAACGGTGGTGTATCTGGTAATGCCGGAGTTTTTTCTACAGCCGATGATATTGCTGTACTGGTAGCCGCCTTGCAAAATGGTGGTGAATGGGGAGGTCATCGTATTCTTAGTCCGCTTGGAGTAAAGGCCATGCGTACAGTTCCCCGTTGTGTAGACTCCTTTGGAAGGACACTTGGTTGGGATCTTTTTTCTCCATATTCATCTAATAATGGGGATCTTTTTGGCCCCAATACTTATGGTCACACAGGTTACACCGGTACCTCAATAGTCATAGATCCCGATAGCGATACTTCTGTAATATTACTTACTAATCGTGTTCATCCCAATGATAGTGGAAGCACTATTCGTCTTAGATCTTTGGTTTCTAATGTCGTAGCGGCTTCTATTATCCCAATGATTAACAAAAATTAATAAATATTTATTCTATTGATAATAAGGGGAAGACAAAGACCTAATTTGTGCAAAACATTATTTATACCCTACCCTTAAAGCTGTCCGCTAAAATTATTGTTACATTTGCTAATATTTGTCTTTTTTTAAATCTGAATGCCTTCACGAAATATTAAAAGTCTGGCGCGGTTTTTGTTTTTTTATGGGATATCAGAATTAAAATATATCATTGGACAGGTTTAAAGTATATCATAGATATTTATGATATAGTTTTTATCAGCCTAAGTAGTATTTAATAATAGGGAGTAGAAAGAAGAATGATAACAAAGAAAATATTAAATAAAAATGCCTCTACAGAGATACAAATATCCGCATTTATAAAAGCAGGAATACCATCAGAGTATATGTTTATTATAAAGCCTGTAAATAAAAGGGATACATTCGAAAAGCAGCTTGAAAATATCATAAGCAGCTTTAGAACACTAAAGAAAGATGAGACTCCGATGGCTGAAACTGTTTTTGTACGAATTTTTCTTAGCGATGCAGTTAATCAGGCAGAGTTGGTAAATACTTACTTTAAATCATCTGAATATGCTTTGTCCATAGTAGAACAGCCGCCTCTTAACGGAAGTAAAATATCTTTATGGGCTTATCTGCAAACAGATGTGGAAGTAAAAAAACTTGAAAGTAATCTGTTTGAGGTAAAACATAAAGATACTACCGATTTATGGAGTACATTAAATACATATAATGCGGAAGGTTCGGAGAAGGAAATGTATCATATTTTTCAAAATTATATTAAACAATTAAAACAGGAAGGTTGTACCCTTGCCGATAATTGTATCAGAACCTGGCTTTATGTTCAGAATGTAGATGTTAATTATACGGGGGTTGTTAAGGCACGCAATGATATATTTGATCAGGAAAATCTTACCCGGGACACACATACCATTGCAAGCACAGGAATACAGGGACGCGATAAAGATTACAATCATCGTGTATTAATGGATTCGTACGCTGTAAAAGGCATCAAAAAAGAGCAGATACAATACCTTTATGCTACGGAATTTCTTAGTTCTGCTACTGTTTATGGAGTACGTTTTGAAAGGGGAACATGCGTATGTTATGCTGACCGTAAACATATTTTTATTTCCGGAACGGCAAGTATAGATAAAAATGGATATGTATTAAATGTAGGGGATATCAGGAAGCAGACCCTGAGGATGTGGGAAAATGTTGAGGCTTTACTTAAAGAAGCAGAAGCCTCCTTTGAAGATGTTGCCCAAATTTCGGTTTATCTGCGTGATATATCAGATTACAGTGTGGTAAAAGAAATGTTTGATAAAAAATTTCCCGGGACGCCTTATCTTATATTATATGCATCGGTATGCAGGCCAAAATGGCTTATAGAAATGGAATGTATGGCTATTGCGCCTAATGATGGTTTTAACTCTTAAAATTTTTACGGATTTTTTTTAATAAGTATTAAATGAAGATAATCATTGTAGCATTATATCTTATTATATTAATAGTTCTTGTCGTTGCTACCTTTGTAGAAAGATCAACGGGGAGTCAGTTTGTTCATCAGTTTATATACGCATCTCCCTGGTTTATTGGTTTTTTTGCATGGTTGAGTGTTATGGGAATAGGAGCTTTTTCCATGCGTAAATTATGGAGGCGACGCGTTATGCTTACCTGTTTACATTTCTCCTTTATTTTAATATTGACAGGTGCTTTTATTACACACAAATATGGAGATCGTGGTTATATTCATATAAGAGAAGGAGCGCAATGTAACAGCTATGTTTATGAAGGTTTGAATAAAATTGAAAAGCCTCTTCCTTTTACAATGAAGCTGGATAGCTTTAAGGTTATAAATTATCCCGGCACACAATCGGCATCGGATTATCACAGCTATGTTAGTTTGATATTCAGGAATAGTACCTTTAGAAATACTGAAATATCCATGAATCATATTCTTAAATACGAAGGTTATCGTTTTTATCAGAGTTCTTTTGATGATGATAAAAAGGGCTCATGGCTCAGTGTCAATCATGATCCATGGGGAATACCTATTACATACAGCGGCTATTTTTTGCTGGCCTTATCTATGATAGGTTTCCTTATTCTTAAACGTGAAACATTTAGAAAACTGATAAAAGTCACCTCAGGAAAGTCGATAATTCTGCTTATCTGTTTATTTTTAATGACACCCTTTTCTAATGTATTGGCAGATGATTTGCAGGATGATGCCGTACCGTTAAAATCAGCTGAAAAAATGGCTTCTGTTCCTATCGTTTATAAAGACAGAATTGCTCCGTTTAATACAATGGCTCTGGATTTTACAAAAAAAATAACTAACAAAAAAACATATAAAGGACTTACTGCCGAACAAGTAGTTGTGTCATTGGTTTTACATCCTGCGCAATGGATGAATGAAAAGATGATTTATATTAAAAATGATCGGCTCAGGGAGGAATTAGGATTAAAAGGGAATTATCTTTCCATGCGGGATTTGTATCAGGGGAATAATTATCGTCTTCAGGAAAAAGTCTTTTCCGTTCAGAAAGAAATGCACCGTAACAAGTACCAGAAAGCCGTTATAGCGTGTGATGAGAAAGTAGCTCTTATTACTATGCTTACCCATGGCACACTATATAAGTTAGCCCCTAAGTCGGTTTTTGTAAATAAGACTCATTTACGTGCTGAAATTTTGTATAATAAATTAGAAATAACCCCTGTATTGTTTAAAATAAATATAACGCTGGGATTTATAGCGTTCTTTATTTTTGTCTGGGGTTTACTTCGGAAAAAAGGATATAAGTGGATAGATTATGTTACTGTGCCGGTAATTATTATTGACGCTCTTATTCTAACTTTTTTGCTTGGACTTAGATGGTATGTTTCAGGACATATGCCACTTAGCAACGGATATGAAACAATGAATTTTATGGCGTGGTGCATTTTTATTATATCCTTTTTCCTTTACAGGTATTCTAAAATTGTTCCTTCTGCTACTCTTGTATTGTCGGGATTTGTCCTTTTAGTTTCTTCCCTTGGAACACAGAATCCTCAGATAACTAATTTAATGCCGGTACTTCAGTCTCCGTGGCTTAGCTCTCATGTTTCTGTATTGATGATTTCTTATGCTCTTTTGTCTTTTACTTTTATTAATGCCGTTGCTGCCGTTATTATCAGAATTACCATGACTAAAGAAATTGCCAGTAGCTATATGCTTCAGCTAAAAAATATAAGCTATTTACTTCTCTTCCCTGCTGTATTTTTGCTGGGAATAGGTATTTTTTTAGGTGCTGTCTGGGCAAATGTTTCGTGGGGTAGATATTGGGGCTGGGATCCTAAAGAAGTGTGGGCTCTTATTACTTTTTTAGTATACAGTATTATTTTCCATCAAAAAGATATTCCTGTACTACGAAAACCACTTTATTTTCACATCTTCGCAATTTTTGCATTTATTTTTATATTAATGACATACTTTGGTGTAAATTTATTTTTTACAGGAATGCACAGCTATAAATAAGGGATTGTCAGCTTTATAGTTTGGTATTGTGTACGAATTAGATTAATTTTATTTTTTCTGAAATATTAAAAAAACAAAAATATAATATGAGAAGGAAAGGCTTCCTATTCTTAATGACAACTTTAATATTGTTTTCCACTTCATGTGTTCAAAAAAAAGGTGTTCAGAAGGAAGATGAAAGAGTCGCTAAATATACAGGTTCTGAAAGTTGCATCGAGTGTCACCAGCGTTTTTATAAATTGTGGTCACAGTCATGGCATGGTAAAGCTATGCAGTTGGTAAATGCTGCTTTTACTAAAGAATATCATCTTCCCGTAAGCAAAACCTTTAAAATTGACGGAAAATCATATCAGATGGTTTATGAAGATTCATCAATGGTTATGCTTGAAAAAGATGGTAAAAAATTACTCAGAAAATAT
>Ga0172377_10000421_pt1 | contig 39819 bp, 35 predicted proteins | sample Pumphouse3metaG_FD_119749 | JGI IMG/M metagenome (GOLD analysis project Ga0172377, IMG submission 119749) | Leachate microbial communities from a municipal landfill in Southern Ontario, Canada - Pumphouse #3 metaG | ecosystem: Engineered > Solid waste > Landfill > Unclassified | place: Canada... | reverse complement strand
AAGCCTGCAGAAATAAAGGCAATGGGCATACCACGAAATGATCTTCGAACCGGTTGCAAATCAAGTCTTTCCCGAATATTGCTCATCAATACGATCGCCAAAGTAAAACCAAGCCCCGCTGCAAGTCCAGCAGTAAAAGCCTCCATTACATTGTAACTGTTGGTGATGTTGATGATGGCGATACCCAATACAGCACAGTTGGTGGTTATCAAGGGAAGATAAATACCAAGAGCCTTATATAAGGGAGGACTAATTTTCTGAATTACCATCTCAAGCAACTGAACCAACGAAGCGATGACCAAAATAAAGGAAAGCGTCTGTAGGTATTCAAGTTGAAAAGGAACCAAAAGGAAGTAGTAGATAGCCCAAGTCACTACCGAGGCTACTGTGGTGACAAAGGTAACCGAAGCCCCCATTCCAATAGCATTCTCACTGTTCTTTGAAACACCAATAAACGGGCAAAGACCAAGGAATTGCACCAAAATGAAATTGTTGATAAATATGAATGTAAGTAGAATTGCAATATAAGCCATCTTACTTCCCCTTCTTTCGTGATGTGTTCCAGTCAAAGAACGCCTTCAGGTATCCCATCAATAATAATGCTCCTGGAGCAAGCGACAATACCCGTACAGGATTGTCATAGAACCAAGGAATATTGATGACGCCACCAAAGTCACCCACAGGAAACAAGGTGATGGTGCCTGAACCAAACAATTCACGAATCAAAGCTATGAGGGTTATGCCCATACCAAAACCAATACTCATTCCGATTGCATCGAGAGCACTATCAAGCATGGTGTTCTTACTTGCAAAAGCTTCTGCTCTTCCAAGAATGATGCAGTTAACAACAATCAACGGTAAGTATACGCCCAAAGCACTGTATACAGCTGGAACAAAAGCATGCATCACCATTTCGGTTACGGTAACCAAAGAAGCGATGACAACAATGTATGCAGGAATATGAATACTTCCAGGAATGACGTTTCGTAGCGCTGAGATGATGATGTTACTGAACAAGAGAACAAAAAACACTCCAGCTGTCATGCCAATCGCATTGGATACCTGTGTAGATACTCCAAGTACAGGACACAGCCCAAGAACGATGACAAAGACCGGGTTCTCCTTAAAGAAGCCTTTGGTCAACTCCTTCATGTGGTTTCCTTTCATTTTGCACCTCCAAGGGTTTTTACGTAGTCACTTCCACCTTTAATGGCCTTAGCAACTGCAGAAAAGGTTACGGAAGACCCACTTACTGCTGCAGCGTCGCTGTCAGAAAGCATGTCTTTTGTCGTAGGTACCACTGAAGTAGCGCCAGTTCCCTTGAACTTGTCCATATACCCTTCGTTTTCACTTTTCTTCCCAAGACCAGGAGTCTCACTATTGGTGAGCATCTGTGCAAAAAGAAGCTCTCCTTCAATGGTATAGGATCCAACCAAGGTAAGTTCACCACCATATCCAGCACCTTTCAATCCAACAATATACCCTGATGTTTTACCAGCAGAAGTCAAAGGAATCATATAGGTGACAAACGATTCTCCTGCAACTTCTTTCTGTTCACCAATCTCCCAACCATTGCTTACAGCTTGGAGGGCTTTATTCTTATTCTCAATCTCTTGACGCGCAATCACGGGAGAAGTAATGGAATTCGTCCAACCCAAGGCAAAAGCACAGACGGCGCAAATGGTGAGAAGGATGAATGCATATCTAATATTCTTCTTCATACCTTTGCCTCCTTCTGCTGTTTACGATACTCCTTGGTGTCACCGAACTTTCTTGGTAGTACATATCTATCAATGGTGGGAGTAATGATGTTCATCAGCAAAATTGAAACAGATACTGCTTCAGGCATACTTCCAAAGAATCTGAAGAGGAAGGTAAAGAATGCACAACCAAATCCATAAATGATCTGTCCCTTATGGGTAATCGGAGAAGTCACATAATCAGTTGCCATGAAAATTGCACCCAACATCAACCCTCCAGAAAACATGGAAGAGAAGAAAGGACCATGGAAAGCACCAAGGCCAGCAGGGATACCGCCGAAAATCCAACTCAACAATGCAGTACCAAGCAAATATGTTGCGGGTACATGATAGGTGATGATTTTTCTGATAAGCAGGTAAATGCCACCGACAAGCAACAAAAGAGCACTGACCTCACCGATACAGCCAGCCACATTTCCCACGAAACTGTCAACGCTATAGGCTGAAAAACCAGTGACTGAGGAAACCGAATCTGCAAACGATGAGGTAGGATACCCTCCATTGGATAACAATGCGCTGGTATCCATTCCAAGAGTTCCTGAAGAGATAGAGGTCTTGGCATAGGAAAGAGGAGTTGCAGAACTCAAAGAGTCAGGAACCATTGCCGCCAATGCCCGAGGAGCCTTGAAACTACTCATGGGAGTGGTAAAGGAAAAGAACACGAAGACACGACCAGCCAAAGCCGGGTTGATCCAGTTTGCACCCAAACCACCAAACGTCCATTTTGCAACCACTATTGCAAACGCACTGGCAATGAAGGGAATAAAGAGAGGAACTGTAGGACTCATATTCATACCGACCAATAAACCGGTGAGAAAAGCTGAGCCATCCCAAAGCGTATCTTCTTTACTTATACGACCTAATACGAATTCACAAACAAGAGCTGTGAGAATCGAGACACCAAGAACCAGCAATGACCGTAGGCCGAATGCATAGATACCCCACAAGGATGCAGGAATAAGTGCAAGTGAAACGCTCCACATAATGGAAGCTGTATCTGATTTCGCATGAATATGCGGCGATGAGGAAACCGTCAAAGAGGGCTTATTCATTTCTTCTTTCTCCCCAGTTTTTTCCCGGTCTTCATAGTATGAACCAGAGGAAGGTGTGCAGGACATACATAGGAGCAACAACCGCACTCCTTACAGTCCATAAGGCTTATCTTCATGGCTTCTTCATATTGACCGTTAATGATATTTCGATAGAGTTTTGCCGGCATAAGCCCAATCGGACACGCAGCAACACAACGCCCACAGTTGAGACAAGCAGTACTTCTCGCAGCTTTCTTGGAAGGAAGAGCGAGCAACCCACTTGAGCCTTTTGCCATCGGGGTGTCAACATCAAACAAGGAGAAACCCATCATGGGTCCACCACTCACCAATTTTTCAGGAGTAGAAGAATATCCACCACAATAGGCAAGCAAATCACTGATTTTCGTCCCGATCGGTGCAAGGATATTCTTAGGGTTGGCGATACATTCTCCTGTAACGCTGATGACCCTTTCAAAAAGAGGCTTATGGAAAACAATGGCTTCGTATATGGCATTACATGTACCAACATTTACGACGACAGCACCTACATCCAAAGGAAGTTTCCCAGAAGGAATCTCTCGATTGATGGTAGCTTTGAGCAATTGCTTTTCATCGCCCTGTGGATACTTCATCTGTAAACCAATGATCTCAATGGGATATGCATTTTCTTTGGCAATTTTGCTGAGGTTTTCGATACAATCAGGTTTATTCATTTCAATGCCAAAGATAATCCGTTTCGCATCGGTTATTTTTGCAGCAATCATTGCTCCCAGGAGAGCTTGCTCACCCTTCTCCATCATGATCCGGTAATCCGCTGTCAGATACGGTTCACACTCAACACCATTGACAACCAAAGCATCTACGCTCTTGTCTTTAGGAACTGAGAGCTTGACATGTGCCGGGAAGGTAGCTCCACCCATACCGACAATACCCATATCTTTAACCTGAGAGAGCAAAGAAGCGCTTGTTTGGGATTCCCAATCAAATTTTTCAGCAAATTCGACAGTCTGCTGTTCATCAGGAGTGATGATATAAGCATCGCAACAGACACTGTTGGCCAAAGTCACCTTACGGATCTCTTTGATCGTGCCACTTACAGGAGAGTGTACATCAGCACTGATAAAGCCTGAAGCTTCACCTATCTTCTCTCCCCGTATAACGGTATCCCCTTTCGCTTTCAAGGCTTTTGCCGGTGCTCCAAGGTGTTGTGACAACGAAACAACCAACTCCGCAGGAAGAGGAAGTCGTTCAATCTGTTGGGAACGGCTGAATACCTTTTTGTCGCCAGGATGCACTCCACCCTTGCTGAACGTAGGTACTTTTTGCATGTAAAACGCTCCTTGTGTAGATAATTAAAAACTCAAAATGGAATTTTTACAAAATGCGGTTTTATTGTACAAGAAATTAAGTATAATGAAAACCATGAATCGAATATTTAGATATGCTTTCTGGAAACTGAAGGGGACAAAAGTATATGCACTTGTCGGGAAAAGCGGTACAGGTAAGAGCTTTCGTTCCAAGCTGGTGGCGCAGAAATATAAAATTGATCTCATCATAGATGATGGTCTCCTTATCCGAGGAGACCGCATCCTTGCAGGGAAATCTGCCAAACGCGAGGAAAACGTTCTTTCGGCCGTACGAACGGCAGTGTTCGATGACATTGACCATAGGAACCAGGTAGCAGACGCTCTGCAAAAAGAGAAATACCATAAAATCCTCATCATCGGAACCAGCGAGAAGATGACATATAAAATTGCAGGCAGACTCAATCTGCCTCAACCAGAAAAGCTCTTTCATATTGAGGATATTGCAACAAAAGAAGAGATTGAAACAGCAATGCGGAGTAGGTACACCGAAGGAAAGCATGTCATTCCTGTACCATCCATTGAAATAACCAGGAACTACCCACAGATTGTCTATGATACCATGCGCGTCTTTTTTAAAAACAAACGACCTACTCCTTTCCACAAACGAAACATGAGTTTCGAGAAAACGATTGTCAGGCCAGAGTTCAGCAAATATGGCAAAGTAACGGTCAGTGAAGCCGCCTTGACACAAATGGTTGCCCATTGTCTTGATGAGTTTGACAATCTGATCAGGGTAAAACGAGTACAAGTATTGATGAAAGCTGAAGGATATGCGCTCACCGTAAAACTACGCGTACCCATGCAACATCAAATCTCCACTACATTGGGAGAGTTGCAGGAGTACATCGCAGATAGTTTGGAGAAATATGGGAGCATCTTTGTCGCAAGTGTTAACATAGAAATTGAAGAATGGGCCTAGAGATCATGTGCCTCAGCACTGGTTGACGCCACCGAAGGTTGGTAGGCATTCACATCTTTCTCACCGGGCTTATTTCCTCGCTTTCTGTTCCTACGTTTCTTTGAAGCTGTAGAGACTTCCACTGAAGCTTCTGCCTTTCGAGGCCTTGCAGGCCCGCTCCGTCTTTGCGGAGGTTTGTTTACAGGTCTCTGATTGCGAACACAATTTCTAGGAGTCCGAAAACCTCGCTCACAAAGCAACCTTTCACTGGCCAGTTCCACCTCATAATTAGAAGGAGTCATGGGACTGATCAACACCTTGATCTGTCTGAAGGTTTCCTTGAACCGTTCTTCAATCGTCATCTGATCGTTGGCAAACACAATAAGGGGATCTACCAATGCCTTGATCATGTCAGCGAGAACGACTTCAGGCCCTCTGTTCAACTTTGCCTTGTTTACACGCTCATCCAGATCCTTCAAACTTGCTTGGACCTGAGGAAACTTGCAATAGACTGAAAAACAAGGAAGCATGAAAACCAAAAGCTTATATTTCTGCAATTCATTGAAAATCTCACGACTATGGCCTGAAGCCAATATCTTGTTCACTTCTTCAGTCAAACGACTGGTGGAAGTTCTGGAGAGTTCGTTGGAATATTTGCGAATAGCCATCCTGACATTGAGTCTCAAGGTGAATTTAGTTGAGACTGAGTATTTGATGGCTCTGATCATGCGTACAGGGTCTTCTTTAAACGATTCATCCAAAGGAATGATGGAACTAATTCGTTTCTTCTTAAAATCATCCATGGCATTATTGAAATCCAACAACTGCGAAGTAGAAGGATCGTAGTAGAAAGAATTGATGGAGAAATCCCTTCGTTTGGCATCCTGGTCAATAGAACCGAACACATTATTGTTACCATCCATGGCTTCTTCACCACTTCTGAAGGTTGAAACTTCAAGCACCTTGTCCTTAAAAACAAGATGAACCAGCTTAAAACGCTTTCCAATGATACGTGCATTCCAAAACAATCGCTGTATCTGCCTGGGAGACGCACTGGTTGCAAGGTCAAAATCCTTGGGAACATTCCCAAGCATCAAATCCCGGACAGCACCACCTACTAGGTACGCTTCCGCTCCAGATTGCTGGAGTTTTTTAATTGCCCAGACTGCATCACGATCCAAAAGGGCATAGTTGATCTTGTGTTCATTCTGAGTGTAAATGTTCGCTATTGGCAGAGTTTTGCCATTTTCGTCTTGTTTGTATCGTATCAGCATACTGCTCTCAATGTATAAGTTGGGAAAGAACCGCGTATTGATGTAAACAAGCGATTCGTTATACACTCTTTGTACACCATCTAGTGCAAAAACACAACAGGAGCATGAAACAATGATTGACGAAACTAAGGCAAGAAGCATCATAGAACCCAAGATTTTAAAGGGTTTTCGTGATTTTCTTCCCTCCATGGAGATCCAGAAAAAGGCCATCATCACCAAACTGGAAGAACACTTTTCCCTCTATGGTTTCGTTCCCATAAACACTCCAGTTTTGGAGTACACCGAGGTATTGCTGGGCAAGGGTGGTGGAGAAACCGACAAACAGATTTTCCACTTCAAGGACAATGGAGACAGGGATGTCGCCCTACGCTTTGATTTGACCGTTCCTTTTGCGCGTTTCCTTGCACAGCATCAAAATGAACTAGCCCTACCCTTCAAACGCTTCCACATCGACAAGGTCTGGAGAGGTGAAAATCCACAGAAAGGACGCTTCAGGGAATTCACCCAATGTGACTTCGATATCGTTGGTGTGGACAGTGCAGAAGCTGACTATGAAATCCTTGCAATGATGGACAGTTCCTTCTCTTTGATGGGCGTCTCCGACTATCAATTCTGTATTGCTCACCGTGGGCTGTTCAACGCCTTTCTTGCGCATCTGGAAGTGGAAGAAAAAAGTGTTGATATTCTGCGTACTGTCGATAAATTGCGAAAGATCGGGGAGCAGGAAGTAGTGGATCTTTTACAAAACATCACTGGTTCTGAAGAAAAAGCCAAAAAAATCTTGAGATACATCACCAAAGAGGATGCCTCAGAACCATTCCTTGCCACATTGGAACGCCTTTCCTCTCTTGCTGGGGGAGAAGAGGAACATACCAATCGCATGAAAGCTATTTATCACTATCTCAGCGAAGCGGGGATAGAAGGTCACTTTACCCTTGATCCTTCGATTACACGTGGCTTGGACTATTACACTGGTATAGTATATGAAACGTTCCTTACAGAAATTCCTCACTTTGGTTCAGTCTGCAGTGGAGGCCGATACAATGATTTAGCCTCTCTCTACACTAAAGAGAAACTTCCTGGGGTGGGATCTTCAATTGGTTTGGACAGATTGCTCTCCGCCCTCGAAGAATTGAAAAGTCCAATTCTCAAAGACGGCAGTTCTGCAGAGTTGGTCATCTTCTGCCTCGAAGAATCGTTGTATTCATGGTATGACAGCCTTGCCAGGCAGTTTCGTAAACAAGGAATTCGTACTGATGTCTATCTACAGCAGAAAAAAATGCCGGCCCAGTTTAAATATGCCCAAACAAACAACATCGTCTTCGGCCTTACCTGTGGCAAAGAAGAACACGACCAAAATCGCGTAACACTGAAAAATCTCATCAACAGGGAGATGCACCCAATGATAACCATTGAAGAAGCAATCTCAATCATAAAAAGGAATTAATTTGAAAGATATGAAACAATTGCCTGTGTACCAACACAGACAAGAAATTCTCGATGGACTGAAAAACAATCAGGTAATCATCGTAGAAAGCCCTACAGGAAGTGGTAAGACCACACAGCTACCCATTATTCTGCATGAAGCGCGGTATACTGATTCACTTTGCGTAGGAATAACACAACCAAGACGCATTGCCACCTTGAGTGTTTGCGAATTCATCAAGAAACAGGTCGATGGAGATCCCGACTTTGTCGGATACAAGATGCGTTTTGAAGACACCACCTCCTTTTCTACAAAAATCAAGGTCATGACCGACGGCATTCTACTCATGGAGCTGAAAGCAGACCCCCTTTTGAAAAACTATGGTGTGATACTGGTTGATGAGGCTCATGAGCGGTCGTTGAACATCGACTTCATCCTTGGTCTTCTCAAAGACGTCATGAAAAAACGTCCTGACTTCAAGGTCATCATTTCCAGTGCAACCATCAATACCAAAGTCTTCTCAGAATTCTTCGATCATGCGCCGGTAATCAGCATCGATGCCAAAATCTATCCTATCCAAGTCGTATACCAACCATTGGAGCAGGAGAAACTGGATTTCCAAGTTGAAGCCATCACCAAGATCGGCATGCAACAAGCCAAAAGAAAAGGCGGAGATATTTTGGTATTCATGAGCGGAGAGTTTGACATCACTAATTGCGTGAACTCACTCTACATGGCAGACACTGACAAGCTGCTCGAGATATATCCCCTCTATGGGCGGTTGAGTAAAGAAGAACAAGAATCTGTCTTCAACGAAACATCAGAGGGAAAGACCAAAGTAGTGGTGTCAACCAACATCGCGGAGACCTCAGTAACCATCGATGGCATCACAACGGTCATTGACTGTGGTATTGCAAAGATCAACTTCTATAATCAGAAGGATTTCACCTCCTCACTCGTTCCGCTTCCCACCAGTCGTTCCAGTTGTGAACAACGGAAGGGCCGTGCTGGACGTACTGCTCCTGGAGTCTGTTTCAGACTCTATAGCGAAGAGGATTTCAAATCGCGGCTTGTCTATGGAACAGAGGAAATTCTCAGGACCGATCTCAGTGAAGTCGTGCTTCGCATGAGTGATCTGAGCATTTTCGATTACGAGCATTTCCCATTCATCACACGACCCAAGAATAGTGCAATTGCTTCAGCAGAACAGACCTTGCGCTTTATTGGTGCCATTGACGATGAAAGGCATTTGACCCAAGTAGGGTCCTTGATGTGCAAATTCCCCTTGCTTCCTCGTCACTCAAGGGTGATCGTCGAAGCCCTGGTGCACTATCCTGCAGTTCTGGAAGAGGTCTTGATTGCAATTTCATTTGTTTCTTGTAAAACTCCCTTCCTGCTTCCTGCCGGAGAAGAAGAGCTCTCGCGAGCAGCACACAAGCGGTTCAACAACTCTGAATATGGTGATTTTGTCTCCTATTTGAATATTTTCAAACAATATACGGCCAACACATCGAAAGAAACCAGACAGAAGTTCTGTAAACGGTCCTATCTCGACTTCCAGAGCATGCAGGAAATCGTCCATGTCAATGAACAGTTGGGGGAAATCTGTGGAGAACTTGGCTTCCCTCTCACTCATGGTGGAACAATCCAAGAGTATTTGAGTTGCATAGCCAGCGGTCTTTTACAGTACATCTGCATAAAGGCCAAAGGCAATATGTACAAGAGCCTTACTGCCGACCAAGTATTCATCCATCCCGGCAGCGCGTATTTCAAAACGCTTCCCCAGTTCATCATCGCTGGCGAAATAGTACAGACAAGCAGGATGTATGCAAGATCGGTAAGTCCCTTGGAACGTTCTTGGTTGGATGCCATCAACCCAGACATCTACAAGCAATTGATGGGCATGACCAAAGGTGATGGCAAAACAGGATTGGTCAAAGCTGAACGAGAAACAAGGAAAGCCCAAGAGAAGATTGAAGCTGAATTGCAGAGCAAGACCTTGTTTTCCATCTACAAACGCTCCTACCCTACGGCAACATTGGGAAAGAAAAAAGATCGCAGCGTGGTCATCATTCCACTCGAAGACCTTTCCTATCTTTTTCAAGCCAACGAGAAAGCTCCCAAACGTCCCAAGAATTTCCTTTCCACCCTGCTCTACCGCGGGTATTACATCCATTATGCAGACAAGTTCTTTTCGATACTCGAACTTTTTGGAAAAATAGATACGGAAAAAGGAATTCTAGACAACCCACCAAGTGGAGTGTTCACCATTGAAGATGGACAGAATCTGGTTGATAACCTGACGTGGATACTCTGTCTCTGCAAGAGTAAAAAAGAGCGGAAACGACTTGGTTTTGTCGCATTCGAAGAGAGTGGAAACGGTAACTATCGTTTCACCTTCAACCAGGACTGTTTCGATGCTTTAGATAGTTCTCTGTACACCCTGCTCCAATTGGCAGATGGTTTCGAGGATGCTGGAAAAGAACAGCTTGCCAAACAAACCGGCAAGCTGTACGGGAAATTACTGAAACTGGTGGAGTAGATCTAGAAAATCGGCTTTGCTATCACCAGATGCTGAATCAACTGCATCTCAAGAGGTTTGAGGACGGCACTGCCCTGTTTCTCCATGAGAACAAACAGGACTTTTCCGGCCTCTTTCTTTTTGTCTTTAGAAAGATGCTCACGGAATTCAATCCAATCCCCTCTCCCAATACGATAGTCAATGTCATAGCCAAAGGACTTAAACAGTTTGGTAGCTCCCATGGCATACGCTTTTTCGGTAACACCTAAAACAGAACCAGCTTCCAAAGCTCGGCAGGTCCCCCAAGCAACGCAGGCTCCATGACCATATAGGCCAAAGTGAGAAGAAGATTCCAAGGCATGCCCAAACGTATGTCCAAGATTCAACATTTGCCGAATTCCAAGCGTCTCAGTGGGATCCTGCTCAATATACCAACGTTTTACATCAAGAGACAGTTGTACAAGCTTTATAAGAGTATCAGCATCACGGGCGAGAATCTCATTTTTCTTGGTGATGAGCACTTTATACAACTCTTCGTCCTGACTGAGCAAAGCATGTTTGATGACCTCAGCAAGACCGTTTAAAAACTCCTTATCACTGAGGGTGCGCAAAGTATCCATACAAATCAAAACTTCACTTGCAGGATAGAAAGAGCCAACCATATTCTTCAATCCCTTGAAATCAATAGCAGCCTTTCCTCCAACTGATGCATCCACCATACACAACAATGTGGTGGGAACCAAAGTAAGTAGGCATCCACGCATATAAATGGAAGCCGCAAACGCAGCCATATCACATACAACACCACCGCCAAACCCAATGATTCTTCCATCTCGACCAAGGCCTTCTTCGACGGCTGTAGAAAGAATTCGTTCCAACGAGGAGAAATTCTTCGAACTCTCACCACTTTCCAATACAACAGCAACCGGTGGCAGCTGTTTGAACAATTTTGCCGTATTGGTGTCAAAAACCCAAAGAACGGAACGTCCATAATTTCCAAGATGAACAGATAGATCCTTCAAATCATCAGCAAACATAATCTGACTCTGTTTACCATGAGCAAGCGTAGCGGTGCGTACTGTTTTCATAGCTTCTTTTATACAGTTTGTAGGAGGGAAAAACAAGACGGTAAAGTTATTGAAAAAAAAGCCTTTGCTACCATCTGCTTGAAAATTTTATGGTATTGAAGCACAATGGCCTACATGACTGACATACTATATTTTGACAACGCGGCTACTACTGCGATGAGCAAGCAGGCCTTAGAAACCTATGTAAGCGTTGCAACCAATTATATGGGCAATCCTTCCGCCCTACACAAGGAAGGACTGAAAGCAAAAGCTCTGCTTCAGGAAAAACGAGAGAGCATCGCACAGCACCTAGGGGTACAGGCTTCAACCCTTACCTTTACCAGTGGAGCCACCGAAGCGAATGCCTTGGTTTTGAACAATCTGATATGGGCGCCCCAAAGCGGACATGCCGTTCTCAGCAATATCGAACATCCTTCGATGAAAGAACACGCAAGGATACTTCGCCAACTTGGCTGGTCACTTACATTTCTCAATGCACCACATGGATTTGTCAATCCAGAAGACGTACAGGCTGCGTTAACTGAAAAAACTCGCTTCGTAGGATGCATGCTGGTGAACAATGTGGTGGGATCCATCCAAAATGTAGGAACTCTTGTTTCTCTTGTCAGAGAATATCAAAAGAAATCCAATCGAAAGATACATTTCCATACGGATGCAGTACAAGCCTTGGGAAAAATCCCCTTCTCACTTACAGAGCTTGGAGTGGACAGCGCCTCCTTCAGCGCGCATAAGTTCAAGGGTCCTCAGGGAGTCGGCCTGCTGTATAACATCGATCCAGCTTTGCAGCCTCTTAGTCGTGGCGGAAATCAAGAAAACGGAATGAGGCCAGGAACTGAAAACTTGGCCGGTATTGCCGCGATGGGTACTGCCTTGGATGAGGCCTTCGCCCATCTCGAGGAAAATTCACAACGGGTTGAGAAAATCAACCACTTCCTCAGAAGTGAACTCTCGTTTCTTCCCATACTCTCTCCAAGCGAACATGCTTCTCCATATATTTTGACCATATCGGTAAAACCCCTTCCCAGTGAAGTTTTCACCAGAATGCTGTATGATCGCGGTTTTTGTGTTTCTTCAGGTTCAGCCTGTTCAAACAATGCCAAACAGAAAGGGGAAAGTGTGCTTACATCCATGCTGGTGAGAAGCGATGAAGCAAAAAGCAGCGTCCGCCTATCCTTCGGCTATGACACTACCTTTGCAGAAGCTGAATCTCTTGCATCTACCATCAAAACACTCTACAGGGAGCTCACATGAAAAATTCTACTCTTTACCTCGTTCGGCTTGGAGAAATATCTCTCAAGGGCCTAAATCGTGATTTTTTTGAAAAACGTCTCAAGCAGAACATCAAAAACAAACTCAAGCCATATAGAAGTCTGGTTTCCAAACAAAAAGGACGCATCTATTTCGACATCAGCAATGAATGCCCTGAAGAACAAATCAAACAGGCTCTGAACACCACATTCGGCGTTGTCGGGTTTTCCAAATGCATCCGTTGTGACAAGGATATTGAAAGCATCAAGGCAAAGGCAGCTGAGCTGATCAAAGAAGAACCTTTTGCTTCAGGCAAAGGTACCTTCAAGTCAGTCACCAAGAGAGCAGACAAGCAGTTCCCCCTGACAAGCTACCAAATTGATTGTGAACTGGGCGGGGTGGTGCTTGATGCGTATCCTGATATGACCGTTGATGTTCAAAATCCTGACAAGACCATTTTTTGCGAAATCCGTGACCGGGCGTACCTCTACACGTCCCCACAACCAGGACCAGGAGGACTTCCTGTAACAACTGCAGGAAAAGGCATGTTGTTGTTAAGCGGAGGCATAGATAGCCCTGTAGCTGGTTATAGAATGGCAAAGCGTGGGTTGAAGATGGATTGCATCTATTTTCATGCGTACCCCTATACCAGTGAACTGGCTCTCGACAAGGTAAAGAAACTTGCCAGCCTCATCGCTCCCTATCTACAGGGAACAAGACTGCATGTTGTCTCCTTCACAGATCCCCAACTCTGGATCAAGGACCACAGCCCTGAGGATGAGCATACCCTCATGTTCAGAGCGGCCATGATGAAGGTGGCAAATGCCATCTCTGTAATACAGGAAGGGCAATGCATCGTCACTGGAGAAGCACTCAGTCAGGTAGCAAGCCAAACCTTGGAAAGCATGGTCTTTACTGACAGCAGGAGTGAGCAATTGGTGCTTAGGCCCTTGGTGGGAATGGACAAACAGGAAATCATGGACCTTGCAAAAAAGATTGGCACCTATGAGACCTCAATTCTTCCCTATGAAGATTGTTGCGTCATATTCAGCCCAAAACATCCCTTGGTCCGACCGAATAAACAAATCGTAACCGAACATTTCGAACAGATGGATATTGATACATTACTCCAAATTGCCATCGATACTACTCAAACCTTTGATTTTGGCCCTGATGGGAGACTTTTAGAGAGATATTAATTTATACACATTTCCCAAATCTGTATAAATTCAGACACAATCACTGTACGAAAAAGGGTAATTTGGATATTGTTAGGTCTTAATTCGGAGGGCTTTCTGTGAGAATCGGTTTAGATGTTGGTTCCACTACCATGAAATGTGTGGTACTTGATGATGAAAACAACCTAATTCATTCGCAGTATCTACGTCACTACTCCCAAATACCGGAAACGGGTATTGAGATGCTTGCATCGATACAACCACTTGTTCATGAGAAACAGGTGACCATCAGTATTTCCGGTTCAGCAGGAATGGGCCTGGCGCAGAATCTTGACCTACCTTTTGTTCAGGAAGTATACGCAACCCGCATTGCGGTCAATCACTATTTACCCCAGAGTGATGTGGTCATTGAGCTTGGTGGAGAGGATGCAAAAATCCTTTTTTTGGGTTCTTCAATGGAAGTCAGGATGAACGGTACCTGTGCCGGGGGCACAGGTTCTTTCATAGATCAAATGGCTTCTCTTCTGAACGTCAACCAAGAAGATGTCGATATACTTGCCAAACAAGCGAAACAAACCTATACGATAGCCTCCCGTTGTGGTGTTTTTGCCAAGAGTGATGTGCAACCTTTGCTCAACCAAGGTGCTGAGAAATCTGATATCGCCCTCTCCATACTACAATCTGTGGTGAATCAAACGATTACCGGCCTGGCTCAAGGGCGTCCCATCAAGGGTAATGTAGTCTATCTCGGTGGTCCTCTTACTTTTCTTTCGCAGCTCAGGAAGTCTTTTGACACTACCCTCAAACTTGAAGGAACCTGTCCTGAAAACTCCCTTTTTTACGTTGCACTTGGTACCGCATTGGTCAAAAACGATCAATTCCTCAGCATTGAAGCGCTCATCGAAAAACTCAAAAACTACAGTGTACAGGATAACTACACGTCCCTTCCCGCCCTATTCAAGGATGATGAAGCGTACAAAACGTTCCATGACAGACATGCGAAAGCCAAACTTGCTCTTATCGACCCCTCAACCTATGAAGGAGAGGCTTTCATTGGTCTCGATTCTGGTTCCACAACCATCAAAGCCTGCGTAATCGATCCAGAGGGACGGTTGCTGTATTCCCGGTATCAGAGCAACAACGGTAATCCTGTACAGGCTGTGAAGGAGTTCCTTTCCACGTTCATGAGCACCTATCCTCATATTCGTTTGGTGAAGGGATGTTCCACAGGATATGGCGAGCACTTGATCAAGCAAGCTTTCGATTTGGAATACTCCATCGTCGAAACCATGGCACATTATATCAGTGCCCGTACGTTTTATCCTGAAGTCGATTTCATCATTGATATCGGGGGACAAGACATCAAATGTTTTAAGATTGAAGAGGGGGTCATTGATGACATTTTCCTCAATGAAGCATGCTCCTCTGGATGCGGTTCTTTTTTACAGACCTTCTCGAATGCTCTGGGATATACTCCTGTTGAATCTGCAAAGCTTGCCCTCCAGGCAAAAAGACCTGTAGATTTGGGGAGCCGATGTACTGTATTCATGAACAGTTCGGTAAAACAAGCGCAAAAAGACGGAGCTTCAGTTGCAGATATTTTTGCAGGGCTTGCCATCAGCGTTGTGAAAAACGCCCTATATAAAGTCATACGTTCCACTGACCCTTCCATGCTCGGCAAGCATATTGTCGTACAGGGTGGAACGTTCCTTAACGATGCAGTACTCCGGTCCTTTGAGATGGAACTCGGAACCGAAGTCGTCAGGTTTGACCAAGCAGGGCTCATGGGAGCGTATGGGTGCGCTCTGTATGCAAAGAAGCAACATGAAAACGTACCGCTCGCCACCACCCTGTTGCAGCAGGACCAACTCGAGCATTTCGTGCATACAACCAAAACCCTCTATTGCAAAGGATGCACCAACAACTGCCTGCTCACCATCAATCGCTTCGACAACGACAGGAAGCTGGTCAGCGGCAACAAATGTGACAGGATCGTCAAACCAGAGAGTTTCATAAGCGACCCAACCCTTTTGAATATCTTTGCGTTCAAACAACACTATCTTTCTCAGTTCAAACCAGGGCGAAACCAGAGAGGGAAAATTGGAATTCCGCTTCAGCTGAATTTCTTGGAACAACTCCCCTTTTGGCATACTTTCTTTACCACCTTGGGTTTTGAAGTCGTTGTTTCTCCTTTTTCCACCCGGGAAACCTATCTCGCGGGACAGTCGACCATACCAAGTGATACCATCTGCTACCCTGCAAAACTGATGCACGGACACATTCAGTATCTCATCGATGCCAACGTGAAAACCATTTTCTATCCTTGCAGCAGCTATAATATCGATGAAGAGAAAGGAGACAACCATTTCAACTGCCCGGTTGTTGCCTACTATCCTGAGGTTTTGAAGCATAACATGCCTTCTCTACAAGATGGAAACGTTACCTTCATCTCTGAGTATCTCTCTCTTAGTGATAGTCGTTTCCTCCCCAAACGCATGCATGCCATCCTTTCCAACTACTTTGATATTCCCGTAAAGGAAATCAAACAGGCCTGCAAAAAAAGTTACGCTGCATACAAGGACTATCAGCTGGCCATACGCAGACAAGGGGAAATCATCATTGCCCAAGCAAGGGAAAAAGGTTGGCCGATCATTGTGCTTGGAGGAAGGCCTTACCACATCGATGGAGAAGTCAACCATGGCATCGACCAATTGCTGCTTCAGTGCGGTTGTGCAATTATCAGCGAAGACACAATTGCCTATAAGATGCATAAAGAAAAACGCAATGTGCTCAATCAATGGACCTATCATGCCCGCATGTATGACGCAGCAAGATATGTTCTTCTCCAAGAGGATATGAATTTCATCCAACTAGTTAGTTTCGGCTGTGGTCTCGATGCTGTGACTGCTGATGAAATCCGTGAAATCCTACGAGACAGCAATAAAATATACACCCAGATCAAGATTGATGAAATCACCAATCTTGGCGCAATCAGGATTCGCATCAGAAGTCTTCTCGCAGCTATTCAGGAGGCTAAGAACTAATGTCCCCATCTTTCACCAAAGCAATGAAAAAGGACTATACGATCCTTATTCCCAATATGTCTCCAGTCCATTTCAACCTTGTCAAGGAAGTATTCGTCAACAAAGGATACCATGTTGTTCTTTTGGAAAACCAAGGTCCTAACGTCATCCGCGAGGGACTGCGCTATGTGCATAATGACATCTGCTATCCTGCACAATTGGTTATTGGACAAATGATTGATGCATTGAAACATGGCTCCTATGATGTAAACAAGACAGCCTTGGTCATTACCCAGACAGGCGGTGGATGTAGGGCTAGCAATTACATTTTCCTTCTGCGCAAAGCTTTGAAAAAATGTGGAATGGAACAGGTTCCCGTCATCAGCCTCAACCTCAAGGGGATGGAAAAGAATCCTGGTTTTAAACTGACACCGTTCATGCTGCTTCAGGCGTACTGTGGTTTCATCTATGGAGACTTGCTCATGGCATTGTCCAATCAGGTGAGACCGTATGAGGTGCAGAAAGGAGAAGCAGATGCTTTGGTCAAAAAATGGAACCTGTATCTGAGTGATAAGTTTGCTCACAATCGCGGTTATATCGGATATGCCATGAAACGCAACCTCAATCTGATATGTAATGAATTTGCACAGATAGAGGTGACAAAAACCAAAAAGATCAAAGTTGGCATCGTGGGTGAGATTTATATGAAATACTCACCTCTCGGCAACAACAACCTCCAACAGTTTCTTGAAGACCAGGGCTGTGAAGTAATGGTCCCTTCCATGATGGGTTTCTTGTATTACGGTGCAGACAATGCCATTACTGATCGCAAATATTATGGAGGGAGATACATCTCATCAAAGTTCACCCAATTTGTCATGAAGCAACTTTTCAAGGTTGAAAAAATGTCCATTGATGCAATGAAAAAACCAGGATGCTTTGTAGTCCCGTCCACATATCTTGAAACAAAAAAGATGGACGAAGGACTTCTTGATTATGGAGTGAAGATGGGTGAAGGTTGGCTCTTGACCGCTGAGATGTTGGAACTCGTACATAGCGGATATGAAAACATCGTATGTACACAACCTTTCGGGTGCTTGCCCAACCATATCTGTGCAAAAGGTATGATTCGGTCTGTCACAGAGAAAGCTCCCCAAGCAAATATCGTTCCCATCGACTATGACCCTTCCGCCACTCATGTAAACCAAGAAAATCGAATCAAATTGATGCTGGCGATCGCGAAAGAAAAACAGGAATTCAAAAAAGCCTAGTATTTTACTAGGTCTAAGACTGTCCCTTTTCTTCTTTTTTGAGTATATTCCCACTATGAAGAATCTAAAACTCATACATTCAAGAGAATTAGTAGCATTGGTTTCTCAGCAGATAGAAACACTCTCTCTTGAGAAAAACGATAGACTACGTATTGCGATACCTGGGGGGAGAAGCGCAACGCTCTTGATAGAAGCGGTGCTTTCCTTACCCCAGTCAACCAAACAGCGTATGCAACTCTACTTGGTGGATGAACGACTTGGTGGAGAAAAAAACGAAGACACCCTTCTCGATGCAGGTCTCCGTGCAGCATTTGCCTCCCAAGCAATGCACAAATCCCAATTGGTCATACCTAAACCAGGTCAAAACATTCTGGAAGACGAGGTGTTTGATCTTATCTATCTTGGGATAGGCGAAGATGGTCACTTTGCATCGCTCTTCCCCGGTTCCTATCCAAGTATGGATACAAATCAGACAGCTATGATAAAAAACAGTCCCAAACCACCCAAAGAACGTGTTACCATAACGTATGAAGGGTTTAGAACCCTTGGGAAAAACACCCCTGTGTTTCTTTTATTTCTTGGAGAAGCAAAGAGAAATGCATATGAACGTTTTCTTGAAAACAAAGAGCACCCCTCCTTTCTTCCCTGTTCATTCTTCTTGCGAGAAGGGTTTCAGGTGACCACGATTTCAGATCTCAAGGAGTAACATCTATGAAGACAATCATCATTCAATTCGGGGGGACCGGCGATCTAGCCCTCAAGAAGCTCTATCCTGCATATGAACAACTCATCAATAAAGGGTATGATTTCACCGTCCTTGCTTTAGGAAGGCGATATACCACCAGAGAGGAATTCCTAACTTCAACCCTGCATGAAGAAACCAACAAGGGCTTCCTTGATAAGCTCGATTATCTTTACTATGACATGAAGGATGTTACGTCCCCTAAAAAGCTCTCCTCAAAGATGAAAGAACTGATCAACGACGAAAAGGAAGTTGAGCTCATCTACTATTTGGCGCTTCAGCCCTCACTGTATGAAGAAGCAATCAGTCAGATACAGGAAACCGATGCATCGATGGATTGCCTGTGCACGTTGACAAAAAAGATTGTGGTTGAGAAACCTTTTGGTTTCGACCTGGAATCTGCAAAACGATACAATGCCATCCTACAGACGGCTTTTACCGATAAGGAAATATTCAGGATCGATCACTATCTTGGCAAGGAGTTCATGCAGAACCTTTTGATCATGAGGTTCCATAACGACATCATCAGAAGCATCTGGGATAAGGATTCCATTGAAAGCATCCAGATTGTGTTTGATGAAACCCATGGGGTCGATCAACGTCTCGGTTTCTATGAACAGATAGGAGTCGTACGCGATACGATCCAAAACCACATTCTGCAAATCATCACCTACCTCACCATGAATGAACCTGCCTCGCTCTCTCCTGAAGATATCGCTGTGGAGAAGGTGAAGGTACTGCGGGCTATAACTCCCATAGAAGAGTTTCACATGGGCCGCTATGAGTCATTGGGAGTCAATAGCGGACATATTGTGGACACACCTACCTATGCTGCTTTAAGGCTCTATGTAAACACCTACTTCTTTGCAGGAATACCCATCTTTGTAAGGACGGGAAAGATGCAAAAAGATGCCAAATCCTTGATTTATGTAAAGTTCAAGAATACAACCAAGCAGGTGATGCATGACGACTCAATTGCAGAAAACGGCGTAATCATCAACATCCATCCGGAACTCACGATTGATATCAGCATGAATCTGAAAGAACCGAACACTTCCTGGAAATCCAAGCCTGTTAGGTTTAGATTCAATCAGACAGAGACCTTTGGTGCAAATACTCCTGAAGCATATGAGCAGATCGTGCAGAAGATTCTTCAAGGAGACAAGAGCCTGTTTCCTTCCATGCGAGAAATCACTGAATCTTGGAGAATCGTAACACCGATGTTGGAAACAAACCTGCCCATTGAAGTATATCCCGTCAGGACCTTACCCAGGTTTGCAACCAAGTTGGCTGCAGACAATGAGTTTCAATGGTTTGTCTGAACAAGAAGCAAGGCTGAATTTCTCAAGAAATTCAGCCTTTTAGATAAGAGCATTTGGAAGCGGGGTGACTCGATAAGCAGGATTCTCTCCCTTAGTCGCTATCGATACGTCTCTTGCACTTTAAGAAGTTGTGCAAAAACTTTCTCCCCGATTTCCTCATCACTGGCAACCACTTCCCATCTGAGTAAGGTCTCTTCACTCTGGCTTAGTCGCTGGAAGACTTGAAACCATGGAGTTTTCAGTTCAGCGTGTTCATCATAGGTCTTTGGAAGGTTGTACCGAAGCAGCGTAGCTCCAAGACTCTCCCCATGTTCGTTTTCAGTGATCTTTATTGCGCCCATCTGTAGAATGCTCTCTTCAACTTCCTTCTGGATGGTCAGTCGTTTTTCTTCATCCTTAATCATGATAGACCACTCTCTAGCCCTCCAGCAGCTATCCTGCATCGCCATTGCCTCATCAAAACGATAGGGAGCTTGCAAAAAGACTCGAAGGACCAGCAATGTATAGAACAAGGTATTTTCTGAGGCAACCAGAGGTGATCGCCAATCGTCCACTACTTGGGGAAGCTGTAGATAGTAGTGTGCAGACTCTTCAACAGCAGCAAGAAAATGTTCTTGTTGCTTTCTATGCAGCGTGTCCTTGATATAGGAATGCCCATTTTGAACCAAGGCAATCTTTTTCCCATGTGCAACTTCATTGAGCAAAAGCAATGGATTTGCCTTGATGTCAAAAAGGAACGAAGGAGAAAATTTTTGATCATTACCGACAAAATACGGAGCAAAAAGCATTTCAAGCTCATCAGCAATCAGAGCCATGACAAATCCAGGAGACAGCTGTTTGCCTTTATAAATCAAATCCATTCGATCGCCATCACCATCATAGACAAAACATAAGGGACTCTGATGGTCATCAAGATATTTCAATGTTCCTTGCAGACTTGCCTCGCTACCAGGATTGGGATCTCCGCAAGGGAAATTCCCATTGGGGATGAGATGTAGAAAGGTACCGTTCACACCACTTTGGTTCAAAGCTCTGCTGATGGCTTCTCCATTGCTTCCATGGAGAAAATCACATACCACAGGCAATCCCTTGAGACTTCTGCTGGGAACCTGGGCAAGGCGCATCGAATAGTCGATGTAGGGGTCAAGACTGTTCATGGTGATCACCCTACCCCCTGAGCGTTCATTACAAAGCAGACTATCTTCATAATACGCTTGGATGGTTGCAAGTCCGCCCTTCGGGCCACAATTGAGTGCTACACTCTGTGACTCTGTTGCAACTATTTTCATTCCAAGATAGGACCCAGGATTATGACTTGCGGTAATCATGACTCCACCACTTTTTGTATGCTGTATGCAGTTGTAGTAGAACTGGCAGGTTCCCATCGGGTTGAGCTCAAGATAGACGGTCATTCCTGACTGCACGAATATATCTACGGCAGTTTGCATGAGCTCTTCACTCCCCAGACGTGTATCCCGCCCGAGGACAATTGAATAGGTCTTCACATCATGAATCATGTAGTATGCAATGGCATGACATAGCTCTTTTGAAGTATCTTCATCGAAATTGCTTCGTTTGCTGCGAATATCGTACGCCTTGAACAAATTTCTTCTCATTATCGAATCCTTTGTACGGATTGCCGTACCACTAGAAAAAAGGAGACCAAGTCATCGCCATAACAGGCAGGCTTGTCTCCTAATAATACGTTGCACTTAAACAATTAAGCCTTCTTTAGACGTCCTTGCCCGAGATTATTCGTAGATTCCTCATCGAAGAGGTTGAACTTACCTGAAGTGAAAGCTAATCCTACCTTCTTTTCAACATCGAAATCAAGGTCACCGAAAATTACTGAATGTAAATAACTGTCCCCCATCTTCAATTGCACGATGGTTTCCATGCCTGAAGGCAGTGATGAAAGAATGGTGGCTTCAACCATGGAAGCATCTTCAGCAATGGCAACGTGTTCAGGTCGAATACCCAAAATAATCTTCTGGCCAACCTCAAGATTCATTTTCTCGATAGGATCGAATCCCAACTTGATATCACCAGGTAGAGAGAATACCAGAGGTGAAACACTCTCAACCGATCCATGAATCAAATTGATGTTGGGTGAACCGACAAAATCCGCTGTGAAGGTATTGATTGGACGACGATATACATCCAAAGGAGGAGCATATTGCTGCATATAGCCATTCTTCATCAGACAGACTCTGCTGGAAAGTGTCATGGCTTCCAATTGGTCATGGGTCACATACACAAAGGTGGAATCAGTTTCACGATGCAATCGCTTCAGTTCTGTACGCATTTCCATCCTGAGTTTGGCATCAAGATTTGACAGTGGTTCATCCATGAAGAGGGCTTTAGGACCTGTTGCAAGGGTTCTGGCTATAGCGACACGTTGTTGTTGGCCTCCTGAAAGTTCAGAGGGATATCGATGGGAAAACTCGGCGATTTTCAGCATATCCAAAAGTTCAACAACTCGTTTGTTGATATCGTCCTTCGACCATTTGAGGTTTTCCAATCCGAATGCTATGTTTTTATATACGGTCATATGTGGCCAAAGCGCATAGTTCTGAAAAAGAAAACCTACATCCCTCTTATCGGGAGGGATATCAATTCCGTCTTCTGAAGAAAAGACAATCTTGTCATTGATGGTGATGATGCCCTCGGTAGGGGTTTCCAAACCTGCTATCATCCTCAATGTAGTGGTCTTACCGCATCCTGAGGGTCCTAATAGGGTGACAAAAGCCCTATCATCAATAATCATATTCAAGTCATCTACCGCTAAAAATTTTCCAAAACGTTTGGTAACGTGTTTCAATTCAATCTTTGGCATCATGTGCTCCTTTAGTTCGTTCCAATTCCCTTGTCAATCGAGGCTCCCGTCAATTTATTGACGATGAGATTGAAGCTCACCACGATGACTACGATCATCAAGTTGATGGCATTTGCATACTGGTTCCATCCTTTCTCATTGTATTGGAACAACAAGGTGGTAAGGATTCTCGTTGAAGGAGAAACCAAAAGGATGAAGAGCGAGAGTTCCCTCATACAAGAGATGAAGGGAAGAAGATATCCGCTGATGAACGTCGTTTTTTGTATCGGGAAAATGATTCTTGTCATTCGCTTGAACCATCCGATTCCCATGATGGTCCCAGCTTCCTCGATTTCGCCCGAAAGCTGAAGCATGGCATTGATACCACTTCTTGAGGCAAAGGGAAGATATTTTACTGAGCCAACAATAACCAGCAACCAGAAGGAGCCATACAAGGCAGGAATAAAACCTCTCCTCACCGCAAACATTGAGAGGAAAATTGCTCCAAAAGCCATAGAAGGCATTAAGTATGGGAAGAAGGTCAGGTTATTGACCCAAGTGGACAGTTTCGATCCACGGCGTTTTGCTATGGAATACCCTGCCAACATCCCTACCGTACCTGCAATGAGACTGACAATGACAGAAAGCTTGAGGCTATTGGTCAAACCGAGCCAGATCGAAGGGTTCCGTAAAATGCCTGGTTCACTGTTTGCAATATCTGCTCTACCCGCTCCTATCCAGAACTCAGTAGTGAAGTTGGAGAATGAATAATTCCCTGGTGCCATGATGAATGATTCAAGGGCAAAGGAGAAGAGAGGAAGGATTGCAACCATGACCAAGACGGTAACCAACACAATCGTAAGCGGAGTTCGTGCCTTCCTTAGATTGAACAAGGAAATATTCGAACTCTTGCCGGTTATGGTCGTATATGATTTGCGTCTTCCCGTTATCCATTGATTGAGCATGAGGATACCGACACCAATGACAATCATGATGAGAGCCATGATATATCCATACCCGGGGTTCATCCCATTGAGGGTACGGAACATCTGAGTGGTCAGGACCTGATACCGGACAGGACTGCCTAAAAAGGCAGGAACGGCAAAAGCGCTCATAGTAGAGGAAAATACCAGCAAAAAGGTTGAAAGTAAGGCTGGTTTTACTATAGGCAGGGTAATCTTTCGTGTAATCTGCCAACGATTTGCGTGAAGAAGCATGGCGGCCTCTTCAAGATTTGCATCCATATTTCGAAGGATGCCACCGATTAGGATATACGCGAAGGGTGCATAGTGAAGACCTTGCACAATGACAATGGGAAAGAGTCCATAGGCAAACCAGTTGGCTGTCTCAATACCGGTGAATACAGTGAATAGACCGGGAGCCCCACCAACACGTGAATTCCTGAAGAAGTTGAGCCAAGCCATCGCAAGCGTCCAAGCCGGCATGATATAAGGAAATACAAAAACTGTAGAAATGAATCCCTTACACCGAATATTGGTTCTGGTGACTGTCCAAGCAAAAAAGCCTCCGACAGCGATTGCCATGACACAGGATAAAAAGGCAACAACCATGGTGTTGAGAAATGGTTCATAAAATGTTTTCTGGCTGGTCACTCCACTGGCAAACATTTTATTCCAGTGATACAGAGTAAACGAACCAACCGGTTGTTTGACAAACCGGGCTTCAGAAGAGTGTACACTGAAGGTATCGACGATGATCGTCATCAAGGGAACTAAGGTAAGATACCCCAGCACAACAAACAACACGATTAAAATAATGTTGTGGGGCTTCTTGATGAATGACTTGAAATTATTCAATCGGCTTTTGGCGCTCATGAGATGTTTCCTTACTAAAAGCCTGCAGGAAAACCCTGCAGGCAATGCTACATACTTGTGTTCTAGTAGATGTACTGATTGAGGAATTCCTCAACTTCAGCACGATTATCAAAACAGAAAGCTCCATCTTCCTCTACCAGCAAAGGCTGCCAGGTTGCAAAGGGGAAATCTATGTCTTCTTGAATTGGGTTGTTGGGATTTGCACTATAGGTACCGCAATCAGCGCCCCATGGAGCAAAACCAGCTTCCGAGAACAAGAATTCAATGAAGAGCTTAGCTGCATGAGGATGAGCAGCAGAACTTGACATCAGAGCATAGAGACTGTAGTAGAAACCTGAGAACGGTTCCATTTCCATTGCTGGTTTAAGAGCAAGGTTTTTGCTGGTGGCATATCTTGCCTTGGAATAGACAAACAAACCAACGGGAGGATTCTCACGTTTCGCATTCTGGCCTTTGATTCCTACATTTTCCGCAATCGTTGTATCGCTGGTACCTACAATCAAGTCATTGTTGTAGATAGCCTTGATCCATTCATAGCCTGCATTGGGGGTGGTAAGGACAATGTCCTTTCCATAGTAGGATTTATACGCTTGAGCAATTTTAGCAGACCATTCATCACTGGTACACATGGTCAAGAAATTTGCATTCACACCTTCTTGGAACGGGTTCTTGAACTGCAAAAGACTAGCATATTTGGGATCAGCAAACTGCCAGATATTTGTGTACGGGGAACCCTCAACATTTTCATCATTGTAGATGAATACTTTATTGATTGCAAAAACCTGCAAAGGATTCTGCATGGCAACAGGAACGACATCCTTCAAGGTCGGTGGAACATAGTTATACAGATAACCGGGTTCAATGAGTTCACCGACCAATCTTCCCGCATCCTGTGCGAGAACGAAGTCTGAACCTACAACCCCAGCCTGTGCTTCTTTAGCCACCTTCTCGATCAACTCAAAATCCTTGAGATTTGAGCTTTCAACTTCAATGCCATACAGAGCTGTAAAAGCAGAGGCAGCTTTTGCAATACGACTGGAAGTCGCATAGACGACAACTTTGCCTTCTTCTTTTGCCCGAGCCACCAATTCATCATGGGACATTTCTTCAATGACAGGGGCCGGTGCTGCAACAGGCTCTTCTTTTGATCCAGTAGCGAACACAGAGGCAACCATACAGCTGGTCAACAATGCACATGCAAGCAGTTTTTTCATAGCAATTCTCCTTTTTCTATACAAACAGTTTCTCACCCATGTATAATTATACCATCAAACCCAACCCCGCAAAAGGCAAATTACTAGAATGGAATTGCTATAGGATTAAACGTATTTTGCATTACCTTGCATGAACCAAATTATTTGCATGGTAAAAACAAAAAAGGAAAGATGCTCCTCTAGGGAAAATCTTTCCTTTCAATTTGAGAAAAACCTGAATTTAGATTGTTACGTGCATTTTTTCCTTGATTGCATCAAGATTGGCGTCTCCAATTACATTTGCTTTTCTCGTACCACTTATGATCAGATCACGGACCTCATTTCGATGACTTTCGTAATAGGCTCGTCTTTCTCTGATGGGATCAAGCAGATTGTTCAAAGCTTCATTGAGCTTTTTCTTACATGCGACACAACCGATTTGTGCATTGCTACACATCTCATGGATGTTTGGGGCTTCATCAGCGTTGAATACGCAATGATACTTATATACATTGCAAATTTCCGGATGTCCAGGAATTTTGACGGTGATTCTTGCAGGATCGGTTACTGCATTGCGTACACGATCCCAAACCACTTCAGCCGAATCAGACAGATAGATGGCATTACCCATGCTTTTACCCATTTTGGCATTACCATCTAAACCGCTGAGTCTACCAACTTGGCTGAGCTTCACCTGGGGTTCAACGATTGACGTTCCGTAAAGATCATTGAATTTTCGTACAATCTTACGAGCAAGCTCGATATGAGGAACCTGATCCTCACCGACAGGGACTAAATCAGCATTGCAGAAAGTAATATCAGCAGTCTGACTCACTGGATATCCCAGAAATCCATACGTCATGTCCTCATAGCCATAATTCTTGGCCTCAGTCTTGATTGTTGGGTTGTGGCGCAGTTGATTGACAGTAACGAGCATTGAATAGAAAATGGTCAACTCTGCAATGGATCCCACTTGCGACTGCTGAACCAACGTTATCTTATTGGGATCAAGTCCAACACTCAGATTATCCATAGCTACATCATAGATACTGCTATTGATGAGCTCCGGGTTATTAAAATGCGTAGTGAGTGCCTGTACGTCCGCAAGAAGGATGAATTCATCGTAAGAATCCTGTAATTCCACTCGACTCTTCAAAGAACCTACATAGTGTCCCAAATGGAGCTTTCCTGTCGTCCTGTCACCAGTCAATATTCTTTTCTTACTTTCCACACCCTACTCCTTGTGATCATGTTCAGGATTTTTTGAAGATGAGTCCTCTGTTTTTCCAAGCTTATAGACCCTCTTCATGGTATGCTCCAAATTGCAGGAGGGACAGACAGCAGGTACTTCATGGTTTTCCACAGATTGAACCAATTCAATCCGGGCATGACAAAGTTGACACTCGTATTCGTAACTAGGCATAACATCACTCCTCTCATTAGAGCAAACCGGTCAGACTTCGCTGTAAAAGTTCCATCTGTTCGTTGCCCAAATCCATTTGTTTTATCATTACAATATCGTTTTCTATCGTAAACATCTTCATCAAATCCGCAATCTTAAAAGAAATCTTATCCTTTCTCAATCTTGCTATATACCCAGTACGTACCATCTGAGAGAGCGTATTAGCAAGTTTATCAGAATCCATGGTGATGTAGGCATCCAAGGTACGACCATCATCGCCACGATATATAAGCAATAGTACTTCTTTCATCTGCTTGAAAGCACTCTCAGGGAGATCCAAGCCCAAATCAAAGAATGTATTTGGCTCTACTGCATACACTGCAATCGAAGCATTTGCCATGTGAGCAGCTGTTTCATCATCTATGAGGAACAACTTTTCACTATACGAACCATAGGCACGTTCATAGCTAGCGTTGGAAAAGAGCAACTCGTCTTTCTTTGGTGCATACAGACTGATATCTCCGTCTTTTTGCGTAAACCAAGAGAGTCCTTCTGCATTCCCCTTCTGGTCAAGCTCTCTGGAATACATCATCCCTGTATTGAGCAAAAACCTAGGATAATCACCTTCAACAACGCCATAGGCCTCAAGAGCATCCACCTCCAAGGGATAGACATCAGTCAAGGGAGTCAAAGAGAGTGAAACTCGCGTGGCTCTCTTTGCAAACTCTTCCAAATCCCCAAACGCCGATGCAACCAACTCTTTTTCAGCAAGTGCATCGACGGTTATCACAATAGTCTGGTCTTTAGCCATGCCCTGAAAATGGTAGTAAGGCCTCTCCTCCTTCTTCAATGTGGCACAAGAGGAAAGAATCAAAACAAGCGAAACTGCAAGAATGAAAGCCTTACTTTTTCTCATGGTTATTCCTTTACTACAGAAAGCCTCACCAAGTGGTCTCCACACTCCACGCCCTCGCCTTCCAGTGTAGCAAAGGTTATGGAATTCGACAATGTCTCACTTGCGATGGTATCCTTGTAGTTGGCAAAGACTCTTTGGACAACCTCATCTCCATCATAAGAGAGTTCGATGCGGTCGGAAACTTCAAAACCACTCTCTTTTCTCAAATTCTGGATACTTCTTACGATATCTCGAGCAATGCCTTCTTCAAGGAGTTCTTCAGTAATCAAGGTATCGAATCCAACAGTCAAAGATCCTTCATTGAATACCTTAACCCCTTCCATCTCAGTCCTTTGGACAATGATCTGATCTTTGGTTATTTCAATTTCACCGGCACTATAGTGCATTTTCAGTATATTACCGTCCAAGAGAGAAGCAATGGCATTCCCATCAAGATCTGCAATCTGAGAAGCAACTTCCTTCATGTTCTTCCCCAATGAGGAACCAAGGACTTTGAAGTTTGCCTTCGCACTGTAGCTGACCAAACCTGTCTCATCCGCTTGAAGATGAACGTTCTTGACATTCAGTTCTTCTGCGATGATGTCTTCCATGGAAGACAACACTTCACGCTCCTCGCTCTCCCTATCGACAAGATAGAGGGTTTTCAAGGGCTGGCGGATCTTCAGATTATTGGAAGCACGTACGGATCGACCCATGGCAATTGCTTTTTGGGTAAGAGACATACGTTTCTCCAAGGCATAATCCCGCTGGTCTTCTTCATACACAGGATAGTCGCACAGATGAATACTCTGACTCATCTCATCGGTCTTCAGATTCTGATAGATGTCTTCTGTGGTGAAGGGAATGATAGGAGCTGCAATCTTGATGAAGGTCATCAAAACCCGATAAAGAGTATCATATGCCTCTTTCTTATCCCCATCGTTTTCACTTCTCCAGAATCTTCTTCTGCTTCTTCGAATATACCAGTTGTTCAAATCATCAAGGAAAGGAATGAAGAAAGAACAAGCCCTCTGGATATCATAGGCATCAAGAGCTGATGTCACATCCAAGATGAGTCTTTCACTGCTACTGATGATCCACTTGTCCATCGGATTGGAAAGCTTTTCATACGCTGTGACACTTGGTTCATATCCATCAATATTTGCATAGGTAACAAAGAATGAGTATGCGTTCCAAAGAGGAATGATGAGCATCTTGAGTACTTCTTTTACCGAATCCTCACTGAACTTCAGATCTTCTGCGCGAACCACTGCGCTGTTCATCAAGGCAAAGCGCAACGAGTCTGCTCCATAGAGATTCACGATTTCCATTGGGTCGGTATAGTTTCGAGCACTCTTGCTCATTTTCTTACCTTCTGCTGTGAGCACAATGCCGTTTGTCACGCAGTGCGTGAAGGCAGGTTTCTCCCAGAGTCCGGCTGCAATGACGGTAAGCGTATAAAACCAACCACGTGTCTGATCCAAGCCTTCGCAGATGAAATCAGCAGGAAAGTGTTCTTCAAAGTATTCCTTGTTTTCAAACGGATAGTGGAGTTGTGCATAGGGCATGGAACCTGATTCAAACCAACAATCCAACACATCGGAAATGCGTCTCATTGTGCCCTTTCCATCAGGACTGGGCCATGTCAAATCATCAACAAAATGCTTATGCAGGTCAGTGACCTCTTTTCCACACTTTGCTTCCAATTCAGTTCTACTTCCAATCACTTCAATGTAGTCACTACCGTCGCACTTCCACACAGGAATGGGATTGCCCCAGAACCGGTTTCTGCTGATAGCCCAGTCACGAGCACCTTCCAGCCATTTGCCGAAACGACCTGCCTTGAGATGTTCAGGCATCCAGGTGATCTGCTCGTTGGCGTCCAGCATAGCCTGCTTGATTTTCTGAATGTCTACAAACCAGCAGCCCATGGCACGATAGATCAACGGCTTATGCGTACGATAGCAGAATGGATAGGAGTGAAGGTAATTTTCGCGCTTGACCAAATGGCCATGTTCCTTCAGATAGGCAATGATGTCCTTGTCGGTATCCTTAACGAAACGACCGGAAAAATCAGCTACTTCATCAGTGAAATGGCACTCATCATCAATAGGACAGACAACAGGAATTCCTGATCCTTTCAAAACCTGATAGTCATCCTCACCGAATCCAGGAGCTGTGTGAACGATGCCGCAGCCGTCTTCAGTGGTTACATAGTCTCCATTCACACAGACAAAAGCACCTTGGCTCTTGAGGTCTGCAAAATAAGGGAACAAAGGTTCATACCTCATGCCCTTATAAAAACTACCCTTTTGCTGATCAACAACTTCAAAAAGCGATTCATCCTTGAAATAGTGGCTCAGTCGATCTTTGCCCAAGATATAGAAACAGTTGTCACTCTTGTCGAGGACCTTCACATAGTCGATGTCAGGACCAAAAGCCAGAGCAAGGTTGGAAGGTAGTGTCCAAGGGGTTGTTGTCCATGCAAGGAAATACGTGTCTTTTTCACCGTCCACTGCAAAACGAACCGTTACAGCTTGGTCGACTACATCCTGGTATCCCCCGAGATTCACTTCAAAGTTGGAAAGAGGACATCCCAAAGCAGGGCTATACGGTAGAATGTTGTATCCCTGATAGATGAAGCCTTTTTCAAAAAGGGTCTTGAATACCCACCAGATGGATTCCATATAATTGGTGTCCATGGTTCTGTACCCATGTTCCCAGTCAACCCAACGACCCATGCGGTTGATTGTATTCTGCCATTCTTTGGTATAGCGCAATACGATGGATCGACACTGCTCGTTGAAGTTGGCTACTCCATACTCTTTTATAGCAAAGGGTCCACTGATTCCCAGTGTTTTTTCCATTTCAAACTCTACAGGAAGTCCATGACAATCCCAGCCAAAACGGCGTTGTACGCGCTTACCCTTCATGGTCTGATAACGAGGAATTGCATCCTTGATGGTTCCAGGAACCAAGTGGCCGAAATGAGGAAGGCCGGTAGCAAATGGAGGGCCGTCATAGAAGACGTACTCATTGGATTCTGACCGTGATTCGATCGATTTGGTGAAAATATCTTTTTCCTGCCAGAAAGACAGAACTTTCTCTTCCATCTCAGGAAAATCCACTTTGGTGGTTACTGGACGAAACATATGCGCTCCTTGTATTTGGAAGCCTTCGCCGGCTTCCGCATTGGTGTCATTCTATTCATATTATGGTGAAATGACAACCTTTAACAGCCAATTTTACCGTTGACCTTTACGCTTTGTCACGGTAGTGTGGCTGTATGCAGTCATTTCCTTTAACCAAGACCATTCGTAGTTTTGCAACCCGATTCAAGGATGCAGGTTTTTCTCTCTATATCGTAGGCGGAGCTATCCGGGATTTCCTCCTTGGCTTTGAAAACGACGATTTCGATTTTACCACCGACGCTCAACCTGGTGAAGTAATGGCCCTCTTTAAGCATGTCATCCCTACAGGAATCGACCATGGTACGGTAACCGTACTCTTTGAGAACCAGAAATTTGAAGTCACCACCTTCCGTACAGAAGGAAACTATCTTGATGGAAGACATCCTTCGTCAGTTACGTTCATCAGAAATCTGGAAGAAGATCTCAAGAGACGCGATTTTACAATCAATGCCTTCGCCGCAGACTGCATCGAAGGAACCATCCTTGACCTGAACAAGGGGTTGGATGACCTGCACAACCGAGTCATCCGTGCAATTGGGGTTCCCTACCAGAGGTTTGAGGAAGATGCCTTACGTATTTTCCGCGCTTGCAGAATTGCTGCAAAACTCAATTTCCATATTGAACAAGAGACTTTGGATGCAATGATTTCCATGAAAGAGAACCTTTGCAAAGTCAGTGCGGAGAGAATTCGCGAAGAGCTTTTCAAATTGGTTTCTTCCGACCATCCAACCATTGGATTACGATACATGCAAAGAACCAGCATGCTGTCTCAGTTGTTTCCATCCCTTGCAAAAGGAGAAAAAATTGAGCAAGGAGGGATGCATCATGAGGATGTACTCTCCCACAACATTGCGACCTGCCAAGCTGCTGCTGACTTGAGATACTCTTTGGAGGTGCGGCTGGCTGGACTTTTTCATGATATCGGAAAAAGTGAAACTGTCGTTTTTCATGATGATAGAAATACTTTTTATCAACATGAAGTGGTGGGAGAAAAACAAACCAAAAAAATTCTTCAAAGCCTGAAAGCAAGCAATGAACAAATAAGAATCATTTCACTTCTCGTTCGAGAGCATATGTTTGCCTATCAGAGCAACTGGAGCGACAGCGCAGTTCGTAGATTCATTAACCGAATAGGTTTGGACATTATCCCCATGCTCTTTCAATTGAGAATTGCGGATCAGATTGCCATTCACGGGAACGCCGACACGACAGCTCTTGACGAGTTGCAGGCTAGGATTGATTTCATTTTGGAAGAACATGATGCGTTGAGCATCAAAGATTTGGCGATAAATGGAAACGATTTGATATCAGCAGGATTCCCTAAAGGAGTACAGATCGGCAGGACACTTGCCTATTTGCTCGATACGGTACTTGATGACCCAAAACAAAACAATCGTGAACAATTGCTCACGATTGCCAAGAATTTTCAATCTACAGTAGGATCTACTACAGCATTATAAGCTAGTTTAGCTGCGTTCTGCTCAGCTTCCTTCTTATTGCTTCCTTTCGCAGGTCCATAACTTATACCGTTTACCGTAACCTCAACATAAAAAGTGAATTCATGTTCAGGACCGGTTTTTTTCACCAGGGTGTAGACTGGGCATTTTCTCCACTTCTTTTGCATATATTCTTGCAAGCTTGTCTTATAATCTCGGTGATAGTCAAAGTTCAGCACTGCTTCAATCTGTGGGGTGAGATACCGCATGATGAATTCTTTTGCTATGTCGTACCCGCTATCAAGATAGCAAGCAGCGAACAAGGCTTCCATGCAGTCAGCGAGAAGCGCTTTCTTCTCTCTGCCTCCACTCAACTCTTCGCCTTTACCGATGAGCAAATACTTATCAATGTTTATCTTCCTGGCGATCATGGCAAGGCTGTCTTCACTGACAACAACGCTCTTGATTTTTGAGAAATCCCCCTCCTGTTTTGCAGGTAGATTTCTGAAAAGCCAATCAGCCACGCACATACCCAGTACACTATCACCCAAAAACTCAAGCCGTTCATTGTTGTCAACAGCATCTGTTGCTTCATTGGCAAACGAACGATGGGTAAAAGCTAGATTCAGAAGACTCAAGTCATTGCAGACCATATCGCAACTCTGCTTAAATACAAGAAGCTCCCGTTCTCTCGATTCGGAGATGACGGGAGCTTTCCCAAAGGCATGTACATCCATAAAGGATATGCCTTACAGCTGAGTTGAGAGAAAGTCTACGGCATCCTTAACGGTTTCAAACTCGTTGGCTCTCTCATCAGGAATGGAAATACCAAGTTCCTCTTCGATAGCATATACCAATTCATAGGTATCAAGACTGTCAGCTCCAAGATCTTTGCGGAAAGAAGCTTCCATGGTGATCTTTGCTGCATCAACTTCAAGCTTATCTGCGATCAAAGCCTTAACTTTATCAAATACTTCTTTGGTTTCCATTTGTTTCTCCTAAAAATTGGTACTATTTGTCTTGCAGTTCAATTACTTGAACGCCGCGATAAAATCCACATTTGGGACATACACGATGAGGCAGAACCATGTTGCCACAAGTACCACAATGAGAAAGGGTGGGAGACGCAAGACGCATGTTTGCAGCTTTTCTGGAAGCCGCACTGGCCTTTGAAGTCTTATATTTGGGTGTTGCCATATTAATATCCTCTTACACTACGCAAAATTTTGACACTTAAGCAAGAATAACGAAAAACCCTTACTGCGTCAACAACTTAATTCGATTTCCCATCATTTGTACTACCAAAGGGGGAACCATTGGAGAAATATCGGCTCCATAGGCCGCCATTTCCTTAATTGCGCTGGAGCGCAACTGAAAATATTTTGGACTGGTAGGCATAAACAACACTTCGAGCGAGCCGTTCAGCTGCTTATTGGTCATAGCCAGTTCAAATTCATAGCCAAAATCAACCAAAGCCCTTACACCACGGATCATCACCCCTACCCCATTCTCACGGGCAAATTCAACGACAAGACCGCGGTATATCACAACTTCAATGTTATCATGGTCCTTGAGAATCTGTTTGAGCATATCCATTCGTTCTTCTGCAGTGAAAAGACAGTTCTTCTGAACATTGTCCGCCACAACAACATACAATTTCTCGTATAGCGCTGCGCTACGTTCAATGATATCAAGATGTCCATTCGTAGGAGGATCGAACGATCCTGGGAGCATTGCAACCTTACTGGAAGGGTTCACTTCTTGTTTGCCTCCACATATTTTTTCATAGCATCAAACGATTCCTGATTTTCCCAAACAATACGTTTGACAAAGGTAAATCCGCCCTCTTCTTTTGGTTCTACGACAGCGAAGGTCCCCCGTCCAATATAGCTGACCTTCTGTTTGTCATTTACATGTTCATCTTCTGCTATCTTTGATAATATGCAGTCAAAATGACAATGCCCGCCTTCTGGATGAGATAAGGCCTGGGCAATATTCTCTATGACCTGATTGCACAATTTACAGGTCTCCAAAGGCTCCTCGACTTTCTTTACAGGAAGTTGAGGAAGATTGCTGTGATACGGTTTTTTTGCTTGCGGAGGCAGAAGCGTATTCTTTGGCTTGTTCACAACCTCTTTAGTGGTTGCAGTAGCCTTGTTCTTCGCTCCCTTCTTCCCGCTTTTCTTATACCTATCACGTTTGCGATTAGCATTCTGGTTTTTATTTTGATTGATAGCTTCAAGATTTTTGCTGTCTGATTCCATATAGACCTCTAGGGCTAAAGTACCCTGTTTTCTTCCTTAGAGCAAGCGTATAAGAAAAAAGGACGGCACCGGTAAAGATGTCGTCCTTCTGTGGCAATGGAGTGAAGAACTAAGCGTTCTTCTTCTTGATAAGTTCTTTGACCTTTGCCTTCTTGCCAATCTTGTCGCGCAAGTAATAAAGCTTTGCACGTCTGACACGGCCCTTACGGACCACTTCGATCTTCTCGATACGAGGTGAATGCAAGGGGAAAATTCTCTCAACACCAACACCGTAAGAAATCTTTCTTACGACGAATGAGCGACGAATTCCACCATTGTTCTTTGCAATAACAAGGCCCTCAAAGACCTGTACGCGTTCATTTGCACCTTCGATAATCTTGAAAAATACCTTTACGGTATCACCAATGCAGAAATTCTCCGCATTTTCCTTAATCTGTTCCGACTCTATAGCCTTAATTACGTCCATCGTCTACAGTCCCCTTCGCCCTATGTACTTTCAATTCGTTCAAAATCTTTCTGGAGTTCGCATCCAAGGATACCGTCTCCAACAGGTCCGGCCGGTTAGACAAAGTCTTTTCCAGTCGTTTCTGCAACCGCCATTGACCAATATTGGCATGATGTCCGCTCAATAATACATCAGGGACACGTTTTGAGCAATAGGTCTCTGGCCTAGTATATTGAGGATATTCAAGCAGTCCGTCACTAAAACTCTCTTCATTCAGAGAATCCTTACTGATGACTCCATCGATAAGCCGATACACAGCGTCGATAATCACCAGAGTAGAAACTTCTCCACTGCTGATCACATAGTCCCCAATACTAATCTCATCATCAACATACAAATCGATCACTCGTTGGTCAATACCTTCATAATGACCACAGATAAAGACCAACTCTTCTTCTTTGCTCAGGTTCTCGGCATACTGTTGCGTCAATTTTCGTCCTGACGGTGATGCAAATACCACCCGTTTGTCTTTAGCTCTAATAGAATCAAGAGCAGCACACAAGGGTTCACATTTTATCACCATACCAGCACCACCACCGAAAGGAGCATCATCACAAGTATGATGCCTATCAGCAGCAAAAGAACGGAAATCAATTACATCATAACTGATGATTCCGCTTTCAACAGCTCGTTTCATGATTGAATTCTTGAAAAACCCTTCAACCATTTCCGGAAAAAGAGTCACTACATGGATTTTCACGCGAGAATCCAAGGAGTCTTCAATTCAATCGTACGTTCTGACAGATCTACGGCACCGATAAACTGCTCCAGATAAGGAACCATATATCGATTTCCATCAGATGCAGAGACATCCAGAAGCACAGCCTGTGAGCCGTCCAAACCATTTACTACGGTACCAAGGGTCTCACCTTCATGCACCAAGGTACATCCAATGAGATCCGTTACATAGTACTGGCCTTTTTTCAGCGGGGCTGCTTTGCTTCGTTCAACCATCAGGCGACACCCAGCAAGAGCCCTGGAATCTTCTGGATTATCATATCCAGCGAATTTCATCAGGGCCTGCGAGCCTTGCATTCTGAATCGTTCAATGACTACAGTACGCTCAGACCCATCCTTAAAACGCAACACAACTTCCTTGAGTTTCCCCAGGTAAGAACAGTCATCGTTATTCGGATATATCTTCACCTCACCATACACACCAAATGGGCTTTGTACAGTTGCAGTATAGAGCCTTTCTTCCATATTCAATCCAAAATCTCCAGCACGGCCCGCTTACCACCTTTAGTGGCGGAGGCACTCAGGATGGTCCTGATTGCCTTTGCTATACGGCCTTGCTTGCCGATCACTTTGCCAACGTCTTCACTGGCGACCTTCAGTTCAAGAATCGTGGACTTTTCGCCCTCAACTACGTTGATACTGACTTCATCAGGAACGTCTACGAGTGATTTAACAATGTATTCAACAAGATCTTTTTCCACAACTATCTCCTGGAACTTATTCCTGGACAGTTCTGTTAATGGTTATGCCATTGCTGTTCAGCAAGTGCTTTACGGTGTCGCTGGGCTGTACACCCTTTGCGAGCCAATCCTTGATCTTCTCAACGTTGAGAACCACCTGCTTGTCTTTCTCGGCAATCGGGTGATACTGCCCAACTTCATCAAGGGTGCGGCTCTTGGTTGCTGATCTGGAATCCATTACGACTATTCTGTAATCAGGTCTTTTTTTGGATCCAAAGCGCTTTAATCTCATGCTTGTGCTCACGTCAATTCCTCCTACGAATTCAACTCTACATACCCATCTGTTTCAGCATTGCAGCCTGGTATTTTTTATTTTTTGCAAACTTCTTCATTGTAAGTCGCATTTTCTCAAACTTTTTCAGCATTCTGTTCACATCGGAGACATTGGTACCGCTTCCTGAAGCGATTCGTTTCCTCCGAGTCGGACCTATTATACGGTAATTTATCCGTTCCGCATAGGTCATCGAACATATGATTGCTTTTTCACGGCTAATTTCTTTCTTGTCGATATCATCTTCACTGATTTGCCCCTTAGCCCCGGGTATCATTTCAAGGATTTTATCAACTGAACCCATCTTGTCCATGCTGTTCAGCTGGTCAAGATAGTCCTGCAGATCGAAGGTGTTCTTAGCCATCTTCTCCTGCATTTTCAAAGCATCCTGCTCAGACATCACTTCCTGCGCTTTCTCAACCAAGGAGACAACATCTCCCATGCCAAGGATGCGACTGGCGATTCTTTCAGGATAGAACGGTTCAAGGTCTTCCATTTTTTCGCCGACACCAATGAACTTGATGGGTTTTCCGACTACAGAACGGAGAGACAAAGCGGCACCACCACGGGTATCGCTGTCGAACTTTGAAAGGACAACACCAGAAATTCCAACTTTTTCTTCAAATTCCTGGGCAATCGAGACAGCGTTTTGACCTGTCATGGAATCCGCAACAAAAAGTGTTTCATCTGGATTGATGGCCTTGCTCAGCCTCTTGATTTCATCCATGAGGACTTCATCAAGGTGCATACGGCCACTTGTATCTACAATAAGAACATCCCGCTGTTCTTTTTTAGCGAGAGACAAAGCTGCTTTCGCTACCTTTACGGGATCTTTCTCGTTTTCAATGCTAAAGACGGGAACACCAACTGCTTCACCGAGAATCTTCAACTGAAGAATAGCAGCAGGACGAACAAGGTCAGCTGCAACAAGCAACGGCCTTCTTCCCTCTTTCTTCAATCGAGCTGCAAGCTTTGCAGAAGTAGTGGTCTTGCCTGATCCCTGGAGGCCCATCATCAACACAACAGAAGTGGTATCAGGCCCCTTGAGCAGGAGATGCTGATTTGCCTCGTCTTTAAGAAGTGCTACCATGCGATCATAGACAATTTTTACAAACTGCTGACCAGGATCGACAGCTTTGAGGACTTTCTCCCCCAATGCTTCTTCCATGGTGCCGTTTATGAATCGTCTAACGACTCGTAAGTTTACATCAGCATCAAGCAAGGCTACCTTGATTTCTTCAACGGCATCCTGGATGTTCTTCTCTGTTATTTTGGACTTTCCGGCCAGCGTTCGCATGATGCCGGAGAACTTATCACTTATTGAATCAAACATTACCTTTCTCTATATACTTTCATTCAAGTTACATCTTATACCGCAAGGGGCGCTTTCCTGTCAAGGAGTATCCAGAATCGAACCTTCTGCATCAAAAGAAACCGCTTTAGCCTCGTCATTAAGGATGACGGACTCCCCTTCCATACTACCAATACGGTAACTGACCATTGTCGATACGCCTGCCTCCATTTGGGTCACTCCCAAGAGTGTCTGACTACCCATGACCGTATGCTTGTTATGGGTAATGATAATGAATTGGCTCTTTTCCGCAAACTCCTGCAACACTGAAAGGAAATATCCTATGTTCCTATCATCAAGGGCTGCATCGATTTCGTCAAGGATGCAGAAAGGGGAAGGCTTCACCAGATACGTTGCAAACAAAAGCGCAACAGCCGTCATGGAGCGTTCGCCGCCAGAAAGCAAAGAAAGATGGGTAAGTTTTTTCCCTGGAGGCTGGGCCAGAATATCGATACCACTTTGCAGGACATCCTCTGGATCGACAAGTTTCAATTCGGCTCTCCCCCCACCGAACAAACGGCGAAACATATCTTGGAAATTTATTGAGATCTGCTTGTATGTTGAAAGGAACAACTCCTCACTTCTCGTTTTGATTTCATTGACCACCGCGTCCAGATCACCCTTTGCCTTATTCAGGTCATCGAGTTGTTTTGTCAAGAAGTCATACTGTTCCTTGACCTCTGCAAACTCCTCTTCAGCCATCTGGTTGATGTATCCCAACCCTTCGATCTTCTTTTTAATTTCCTCTAAACGGGCCTTCAGCTGAGGGATATCAACTATCTCCTCATCAAGTCTATGCTCGTATTCCTTGAGACTCTTCCCATAGTTTTCAAAGAAGGTTGTATAGATACCGGTAAGATTCACAGAAAGTTGTTCTATTTGGAAACCAAGTTTTTCTGATTCACTTCGCAAAGCCTGCAACCGTTCATATGAAGAGTTTTTCATCTCTTGTTTGGAACGAATGACAGCTCCTTGATCTTCGATTTCAAGGATGATCGTTTTCAAATCTGCATTCAGAGAGGAAACCTTCTCTT